>ERZ1673700.360-NODE-360-length-61606-cov-11.091388_pt1 | contig 61606 bp, 48 predicted proteins | sample MGYA00580230_ERZ1673700 | MGnify/ENA primary metagenome ERZ1673700 (study PRJEB41218, sample SAMN15661782) | gut metagenome | host: Homo sapiens | place: Canada: London | collected 2015-08-20/2019-03-30 | study: EMG produced TPA metagenomics assembly of...
AGATTTCTTCAAGTATAAAATGATAAATTTTAATTGATAAAATTTTATATTTTAAAAAGTTTAAAATACTTGGCGATTGGCGATTGGCGATTGGCGATTGAGTAATCGTAGATATACTTAAACAGTTTTTTATTCATAGTTATATTATAGTATACTTTTTATTATTTGTCAAGCGTTTTTTAAGAAAAAATTTAAAAAAAATTAAAAAATTTGTTAAAAAATAATACCGTCATTATGAGCTGACTTCTTCGAAGAAGCGCCTTAAGAATATAAGAATAATGGAAAAAGTTGGAAAATATAATTTTTTTAGCGTCTTTTCTTTCTTAATAATCGGATTATATCGTTATATCTTTCTTCTTTAGCTATTGATAAAGCCGTTTTGCCATCTCTATCTTTTGCTTTTATATCCGCTCCGCTTTTAATAAGAAGTTGAGCTATTTTATCGTATCCGTTTCTTGCAGCAAACATTAACGCAGTCCAACCGTTTTTATCTTTAGCGTTAATATCGGCTCCGCTTTCTATTAAATATTTAACCATTTTATAATCGCCGTAATATGAAGGAAGCATTAAAGGAGTGCAATCATTTTCGCCTTTAGCATTAACCTCCGCTCCGCTTTCTATAAGCAATTTAGATATTTCGGGATTTTTTCCATTTAACGCAACTATTAAAACAGTGTTTCCGTTTTTATCTCTTGCATTAATATCAGCTCCGCTTTCTATAAGCGATTTTACTATATCATAATTATTTTTATAAGAAGCCAATATTAAAGCGTTTCCTCCCAACTTATTTTTTAATTCTATATTAGCTCCGTTTTCTATAAGAAGTTCCACTATTTCGTTATATCCAAAAGCCGAAGAAAATATTAAAGCCGTGTTATTATATTCGTCTTTTGTGTTTACATTTAGATTTTTATTTTCGAGTAAATATTTAATTTCTTCTATATCCCCGTTTTCAGCCGCATTTAAAAATTTTTCTTCTTCTCTGCTTATTGAAAATGCGTTTATACTAATTGATAAAAATAATAAAATTAAAGTTAATGTTTTCATTTTTTGTCTTCCTTTTTTGAATTTAATTTTTTAGTTTTTTAATATTATGTTAATTATTATCGTAATTAATTTAAAATGTATTAAGATAAAATATTATAATAAAACCCACAATTAATTAAAGATTATATGTAAATTCATAATAGGAACAGACGATACAACTAAATTTTTTCTTGCCAATTCACAAGATGGTAAAGCAGGTAATATGAGTAAAAACGATAGTCTGCAGGATGTAGGTGGTTGGGTAGATCAACTATAAAGTAAATAATAAATTCCTCATATTAAATAGATTTTGTTAAACTCCTCATTGTAAGTAGTTTTTACTTGCAGTGAGGGTTTGATAAAGTAGTTTATAAAAGTTGAGGGTTTAAGTTGCGGTTTTTAGGTTGCGGTTAGAAAATTCTTTTTTCATATTAAAGAGACTGTATAAAAGGTGCAAGCCTCTTTTTTTGTTTAGTCTATTACTTTACTGATGCTAAAAAGTAAGGATAATTTTTTGATTATTTATTAAAATTATACGATATTCAAAAAATTTATTAACCGTTTATTAATATAAAAAATCTAACTTTTCTAATATTTAATTATATATTACTTTATATATTTTTTAGGAATTCCAGGCAATATATAATCAAACAAAGTATAACTTGCCATATATAAAGCGTTTTCGTCCGAAGAATTTATTGGACTAAAATCAATTTTATTATTTTTTATATATCTATAAGCGTTTATTATCCCTTTATCAAAATTACCATATAAATACTTCATTATCGTATAATAATCGCCTGAAGAATTAGCCGAATATGTAAACATTAATTTTGTATCGTTTCTTCCTCTCAAATATCTAAATATATCGATATTCGTGGCGGGAGACAAGAAAATATCTTTTTCGTCAAAAGGTTTGCTATTTGTCGATATTCCTATATAATGACTCGCCAAAATTTCTCTTTTTGAATTTGCGGAATTTATTTTTGCAGATTGAACGGCTAAAGATTCTAAAGAATTATAAAAATTGTTTTTTGAATCCGTTTCTATTTTAATATCTATATTTCCAATATTTATAATATCTTCGGAAGAATATTTTAACTCTCTGATTTTTATAACATCCGCATTTTTAAAAGCTTCCAAATATGCAAAAGGAACGGTAAATAAATTAGCGTAAGAACCCGTAATATAAACCGTGTCTACTTTAGAAGCGTCTTTAATAATAGCGGAAGATAGCATTCCGTTTTCAATAGATTTCAAAGCCTTTATTCTATCTTGAGCTTTATTTATTTTTGTAAAAGATTCTAAAAATCCATTTAATTTTTCTCTGTCTATAAGAGTAGATTTTTTAACTTCTCTATCTCCTACTACATAACTATATGCAATATATTTTGAATTCTCATAAGAATAAAATATAAACATCGTATTTGTATTTTCGTTTGAAAATATTTCATTGGCAGTTTTTATATTATTTTCAAAATCGCTTTCGGGAACTCTTATTTTATTTAAAAGTCCGTAAATATAACTCGCGTTTGTTTTGTATAAAGAATAAAATCTTTCCGCAAAAGCCGATACGGTTTCGGTTTCAAAAATATATTGATTAGCGTAAATATAATTCATCGCGTTAAAAATATCGTTTTGATTTGTAGCCTTATTATCCGATATCGTTTTAGCTATATTAAGAATATCGTTAGCGTTAGTCATAGTATTTAAAAAATTCGTTATATCGTTTGTAGACATTTTAGCGTATAGCAAATCGTATAAAACTGCAATCTCTAAAATTTTATTTTTATATTCTCCATCAACTCTGCTTGCAATATAATTTAAATATCTAACCGAATCGCTCGAATTATTTTTTAAAGTTTTTTGAGCTTTAATAAATCTTGTTAAAGTTCTCGGCGTAAAATATTCGTCTATTAAATCGTAAGTATCGTTTGTGTATAAATACATAAAATGCAAAGCTCTGTTTGCTCCTTTAATAGCTCCTTCCTCTCCCAATCTTCTATAAACGGGAAGCATAGCTTTCATAAACCTATAAGCGTTAGAATCTCCAATATTGCTATAAGACTGCGTTAAAAATTTATAGCCTTCTTCAGATAGAGTATAAGCCGTATTCGTATCTTTTGCAGAATATCTATCTTCTATTATTTTTGCATAATTAAGAATTCTTTCATTATCGCTTTGAGAATAACTTATAACATTTGAAATAATAGTCGTTGAAGGATTTTTTGAATTTGAATAAGAATTATATAATCTCATTTTAAATTGATAAGCGACATTTGATAATAAAGTCATATCGTTGTCGGGCTTTCCGTAAACGGTAAATAAATTTCCGTCAAAACCTTTCATGCTATTTTCTAAAGAATTCGTAACTATATTTCTTAAATAATTTGTATAAAATAAAATTCTCGATTCTCTATTTGAATTTCCCACAACCAAAGCCATATTATTAATTTCTTTTAAGAGATTTTTATTTTTATCAAAAGTTTCTTTATCGGAATAAACTATATAGAGATTTTTTTTCATTATATTTGAAATATCCGAATTATTAGCTCCCGTTATATCGACAATCAAAGGAACATAAGAATTGGTAATAATATCTTTTAATTCTATAAATTTAAATATTCTTCTTCTGTTTGTATTTGTAGAATATTGCAAATTATTCGTATAATCGTTAGTTTTATAAGCGACATTATAAACTTTGAATTCGTTTGAATAACTAAAATCGGCGTTTGTAGAAATTATATTATTAGTAGCGCTTGAAATACTATTTATATTTTTTTCAGCGTTTCTATTTATTTTAAGAAATGAAAGAAGCCCGCTATCTATATACGCGGTTTTTGGAGGAAGCATATATTCCGTAGAATCGTATAATTCCCTAATAAAAATATTTGTATCGCTTATTTTAAGCGGACTATTTCCAATATGAGAGACATAATTTTTAGTTTTAATATTATCGTTAGTTTGCATATAGAAATAACTTTTATTATTTTCTCTAACAAATCTATATCCAAAATAAGTATCCCAAATAAAAGTTTCGTTATCTCGCATAGCTTTATCTATATCTTTAGGCTTAACATCGCATATAACGATATGTTCTATAGGCGTATTATCAAATTTTTCTATAGCTTGTTTTTCGTATTCCATAATTTCTTTTAAAGTCGCAGCTTCCGCTTTGCTATTATAAGGAGTAGAGACAGAATCTAAATATCTTCTATAAGAATAAAGAACATCGTCATAAAGTTTATAATAATCTCTTAATAAATAATTATTCTCTCCCAAAGTATAGAGTCTGCCATTTAAAAATTTTCTTCGCATTTCTATCGCGTCAAACATTGCAAGTATATTAAGGCTTGCATCGGGACGCTTATCTTCTAAAAATTCTATAACCTTATATTTTGCCTGTTCTAAAATAAAATTATTATCTTCAACGAAAGTTATCATAAATACGCTTTCTCTTAATCTTTTAAGAATTCTAAAAACATACTGAATAGGATAATCTAAACTATCGGGATAAATTTCTCTGTATTTTAAACTAAAATCAATTAAAGTAGTTAATATCGCTATCTCTTCAACAGCGAAAGCCGAAACTTGAGCCTTTGAATAAGCCGACATATATTCTCTTGAAGCTTCTTCTATATAGCCTGCAAGCTCATAAGCTTTAGCCAAATTATATCTTATAATTATTTCTGTTTTTAAATCTACGGGAAAATTAGAATTTGAAGAGAGAATATATTTATATCTATCAATCGCGTCTTTAAGCATATATAATCTTTGAACATTAATATCATGTCCGCTCATATCCAAAGGGTCGTCTTTCTTTTTTTTGAATCTCGAATTGTCCGCTTCTGCGGTTAATTTTAAAGCCATTATATATCTAAAAGCCGCTATATGCGAATATAATAATAATCTGTCTTTTGAGCTAACGGAATTATTAGTTGACAATACTTGCAAATTTTTAGTCGTGTCAAATAATTCTTTAAAAAATTCTCTCTTTATAGAAGTCAAATCGTTTTGAGATAAATATCTTAAATAAAGCGAAGATAAACTTAAATAATTTTTAGCGTCATTTTGAGCGTTTTCATAAGCCAAATTAGGATTATTTGCCAAAGCTTTAGAATCTAAAGTTTTTTTGTATTCGTCTATAGAAGCTCTGAAAGAATTTATAGAGTTAGAAATAGAACCCTGCCTATAATATAAATATCCTTCGTTATTATAATAAGTTGCAAGCATTAAAGGTTTTATAGATTTTTTTGGAGTATCTTTCAAAATATAATTTTTGTAAGAAGATAAAGCCTCTCTCGAATCGGAATATCTTCCCATTTTTTCGTATAACTCTTGATAAATAGAATATAACATTTGCTGTTTATCGACATTAAGAGGCTCGCCTGGTATATAACCGCCGAAAGCGGCTAAACCAAAATTTATTATATTAATATCCGTTCCATAAATTGTGGCGCTTAAATAATTCGGAGTATAAACCGAAGAGTCTAAACTGTCTATTTTTTCTTTAACATTATCGCAATATATTAAAGCGTTATTATAATCTTCAAGTTGCAAATAACATGCCGCAAGCAAAAGTTCGTTTAATTCGTTTTGATTTATATTTTCTTTAGTGAGTTTATCTCTTTCAAGCAAAGATTCTATAGCTTTTTTGTAATCTTTCCGTTCTATAGCCGCTACCGAAGTATAACCGACTATTTTATAAATCGCTTCTTTATCGCCCAATTTTTCAAATAAATTTCGCGCCGTTTCGTATTCTTTATAAGCGTTTTCTATATCGTTATTCATCCATAAAGAATATCCGTAAAAGAAATGATACCAAGCTTTACTCTTATCGCTTCCGACAGTGTTTAATAATATTTCGGCTTCTTTATATTCTAAAGCCGCGTCAGAATATCTGCCGTTCATTAAATAAGAGTTGGCAAGCATTATAGAAACCATATTTGGCTTTGTTTTAACTTTACTTTTTGCCATTATAAGAGAATCAATAATCTCGCTTTCTAAATTGACGCTTTGAAAAGATAATTTATTATAACCTACATATCTATCGTTATTAACATTATTATCTCTATAACTCGGCACAAGCTCTATAATGCTTTTATAAGTTTTATCTTCTTGATAAACTTGAATTTGCAACGCTTGAGCGAAAGTTAACATTTCGGCTTTTTTAATATAATAATCCGCATCATCGGGATAAAGAAATATTGCAAAATCCATATACGAAACCGCTTTATCTACTATCGTATTAAAAGATTTATTTAAATATAAATAAAATCCGTCCTCTCTCTGCTTTTCGCTTAAAACATATCTTTCTTTGCTATATTGTTTTGACATAGCTATTCCGTAATATCTATTAGCCAAATAATAATAAGCGTTAGCAAGTTCCGCATGAGCTTCATGGTCAGAATATCTTGTAGACAATAGATTTTTTTCTCTTTCGGTTATAGTTAGCTCAAGAGAATCTATATTATCGTATGCTCTTAATCCGCTTTCAATTAATCTTGACGAAGATGTAGTATCGTTCGGATTATAAATTAAAACTTCTTTATAATTATCGTAGGAGGCAGAATATCGTCCTTCGTTATAAGATTTATCCGCTAAAGTTTTATAATAATTGGCAAGCAAATTTTTACAATCTTTCGCCTCGTAAGTTGAATCAAAATTTTTGCCTCCAGAATTCAAAGCGTTTTTAAACAAAAGATAAGCGCCGTCATCATTTTTTGCAATCAAAATTTTAGCGTTAGCGTAATAACCCAAAGCCTTCATTATATCGTTATTCGATTCTAAATAAGGCTGAAATAAATTCGTAGCATCGTCATAATTTCTTGAAAGAATAAGTCCGTCCAAATACATTAATCTTGCCGCAACCGACAAAGGAAAATAAGGATGAGAATTTTCAATTATATATTCGTAAGAAAATTTTGAATCTTTCAAAAAATCTTTCGCTATTTCCAATCTATCGGAAAATATTAAATCTTTTCTTACATAAGGAATTTTATACAAATCGTTTGTATATTCATAATTATTATTTTCAAGCGAACGACTATATAATTTTGAAATTAAAATATATAAATCTTTATCCGTATTCAAATTAATTATATTTGTAAGAATATTTAAAGAAGTTTTATTATTCGCTTTATATTTTTCATTTGCGGATATAAAACCCGCCCAAGCTATAGAATTTTCAATATTATTATTTATATTATTCGTTAAAAAATATTCGTTTGTATAATTTTTTATATCAAGCCAATTAGTATTAAAAGCCCCGTCAATTTTATCGGCTAAAAAACCAAAAAGAGTTTCTTTATAATAGTTTATAAGAGTATTTTTTGAGTTTAAATAAATATCGTTTTTTTCGTTTGTATAAGATTGAATCATTATATCGAAATAAGCTTTTGCGACATTATTTTCATCTTCTTTTAACGGAAAATATTCGGAAAATCTTTCAATAACCTCTTCCTTTTTATTATAAGGCAATTTTGTAAAAGTATCATACATAGTGTTAGCGTTATCGTCTTTTATAAAATATTCTTTTGTAGAACCCATAGCGACTATGCTCGTTCCATCCGTATTAACAACATAAGCGCCAACCAAAGCGGAAGGATAAGCGACATTAAAATCTATTAATTGAGTGTCCTCTGAAAGCAAATAATATTGTTTTGAGCTTAAAGAATACGACATTAATCGTCTTTTATCGTAGTAGGTTAAATTTCCGTCACCGTCCGAATCATTTTCTATTTCAAAATATATAATCGTATCGTTATTGTAAAAAGAAGGATTAAATTTTAAAGTTTTACTGTCGGTTAAAATCGTTATATTAGTTTTAGATTGCAAATCAAAAACCGCTAATTGAGAATAAGGCTCTCCAATTTTAGAAGTTATAAAAGCTATATATCTATCGTCAAATGAAAAAGCGGGAGAGCTTGCTTCCAAATCGGAAATTTTATTTATATCTTTTCCGTTAGGTTTCATTGTAAATAATTTTTTAGTTTTACCGTCTCTGTCGGATATAAAGGCTATCATATTTCCATTATGCGATATTACGGGTTCAATATCATATCCTTTATATTTAGTAAGCCTAATTATTTTTTGTTCTAAATTTTCTAAATGTTTTTTTCCCTTTCTTATTCCTACAAGATTAACAAGCTTATATAAATAAATATCTCCGAAAGCGTCATCTCGAGTCGAAGAAAAAACCAAATATTTAGATTTTGAATCAACAGAAACAGAAGAATCAATTCCAGGGCTTCTAGTTAATCTAAAAGTTTCTAAATTATAAGAATCTACGGCGAATATATCGGTATTTCCCGCGTTTTCCCTTGAATAATAAATCCAAGTTCCCTCTCTATCTATAACCGAATCTAAAGCGGGATTATTTTCGCCCGAAGTGAGAGAATATCTTTTATACTCTCTTAAAAAAGGACGACTGTCAAATCTATAATCCGCACTCCTTTGTTTAGATGCGCATGATAATATAAGAAATATAATTAAAGAAAATAATATAAATTTTAATTTCATAAAACAAATTTAAATTATTAAATAAAATCAATATTAAAACGATTCTAAAGCTTTATCAACAGAATCGTAAACTTCAAATAAATCTTCCAAATCCACAGTTCTTAATATTTTTTTAATGGTTTCTGGGACATCGGCAAGAACTATTTTACCTTGTTTATCCTTTATTTTTCGCATAATGGCTATAAAAACTCTAATTCCGCTAGAACTTAAATATTCTACATTAGAGATTTCTAAAATTAAATTAATTCCTCCAGAATCTACCAATTCCTCAAGCTCGAATTCTACAGTCATAGATAAACCTACATCCATTTTGCCCGATAAACTAACTACTTTAGCTTTACCTTTGTCTTCAATTTTCAAACTCATATTTTCCTCCTTAACAAAAAAATTTTTTCTTAAAATTATTATTAAATTATTATTAATCGTTAAATATAATTATAACAAATATAAAAATTAAAGTCAATTAAAATAAACTTATTAAAATAATTTGCTTTATATTTTTTGAAATATATTATAAATTTATAAAATTAAAATTATTTAAGGAATACAAATGACTTTAAACGATATATTTGCCGAATTTGAAAAATTAAAGAACGATAAAAAAGCGATTGAAATGTCCGCTTATATGAAAAATCAATTTGTATTTTTAGGAATTTCCGCAAGCCCAAGAAAGGAAATTGAAAATAAAATTTTTAAATCGGTTTCTAAAGAAAATATAGATTTTAAATTTACAGACAAATGTTATAAAAATAAATATAGAGAATTTCAATATGCGGCTATCGATTATCTTAATTTCAAAAAAGAATATTTGAATATATCGCATATTGAAATTTTGAAAAATTATATACTTACAAAATCTTGGTGGGATACTATCGACCATTTGGATAAAATAGTCGGAGATATCGCGTTGAGAGATAAAAAAGTAAACAAAATATTATTGAATTGGAGTTTGGATGAAAATATTTGGATTAGGCGAGTAGCGATTGACCATCAGATTTTAAGAAAAGAAAAAACTAATATTGAACTGCTTGAGCAAATAATAATAAATAATTTCAATCAAAAAGAATTTTTTATAAATAAAGCGATTGGATGGAGTTTGAGAGATTATAGCAAAACAAATCCAAAATGGGTTAGAGATTTTATTAAAAGACATAAAAATTCTATGAATAATTTGAGTATAAAAGAGGCAAGTAAATATATATTATAATAAATATAAAAATTAAAATTAATAGAATAATTTAATTAATAATAGAGGTAGCTTGCTTTTCTTGTAAATCCGTAATAGTTTTATTAAGGTCGTATTCTCTTCTAGGCAATCCTCCGCTTGGAAAGTCGGTTAAAGTAAATTCAATCCAAAATTCTTTGCTCCAATAAGAACCTTTTACCGAACCGCTCGCAATATCCGAAGGCAAAGTTGAAGGGCGAATTGAAAAAGTGGCAAGGAATTCCCATCCGTCCACATCATGCCAAATGCTCATTTCTATAGAACTTAATTTAAATAAACTGTCCGTTCTCTTTTTAGAATCTTTGAAATTAAAAGAATCTATAATATCCCAAAAAGGATTAACCCAAGTTTCATTTTCTTTTTGCGCGTATGATTTTATATATCTATAAGCTCTGTTATTTTCGCTTGTTGTTGAAAATCTAAATCGCCATTGTTCCAATAATTCAAATTCTATTCCAAATATAAAAGAAGCCGTATTATATTTATAATTGATAAAATCATGGCTATATGATATATCAAAAAATATTTCAAAAGAGTTTATATAATCGTCAAAAAAAGGTCTCTTGCCGTTTCTTAATAATATCCAATCGGTAATCTTTCCAATCGGTATAGGAATATGCAAAAGAGTGTTTATATTATTAGCGGTTAAATTCGTTCCTAATAAATTTTTTCCCAAATTATAAGTTATAGAAGATTGGTCATAATATAGTCTCGTAGAACCTCCGACTTCCGTATTCAATAATTTATTTGTAGAGATAGTAATTTTATACATTTTTCTTTCCAAATCATAATAAGGCTTCATATCTAATCCCGTTCTAATATATCCGCTTAAATCCAAATTTAAATTAGGAATATAAAATAAACTATAACCCGTTCCGCCTATCGATAATCTTGTATTAATATCATGAGCGTTAAACTCTCCGCTTGAACTTGCATTAGTATTTCCTTCAACGGTATTTTCTTTAAATCGATAGCCTAAATTATAAGAACTATCCCAAGTAATAGTAGGAGTAAAATAATTATCCCATTGATAAGGAACAACGCTATTAGGTAAAAACATCGAAAAACTCAAAGTTGTTCCCAAACCAAAATAAGTGCTGTTTCTATCGTAAATTAAATCTTCAGGTTTTGGATTAATGCTCTTTTGATAACTATAATCGGCTTTAGCTGTAGGAGTAAATCTTATAAATTCATTTGCAAAGCTTCTCGATAAATTTCCATATAAAGTTAAATTATCTCTTTCCGCTACTTTTTCTTTTAATTTGTCGTCAAGTTGAGGATTATTGTAAAAATATATTCCTTCGGAAGTTTTATAATTAATAGTATGAGCGTAAGTTCCGCCTAAAGAATAATTAATATTTAAATTTTGAAAATAATAAGAAGTTTCATCTCCCCAAACTGAACTATAACTTGCTTCTAAAGATGGCAATGTTAATTTGCTCGGTTTTGGCATATAATAATCAAAATTCGTATTATGTTCTACCGAAAGATTTCTAACGGCGGCTAAATCCCATTGCGCCCCAACTTTAAGATTAACTCCGTAAATCGTGTTATTAAGATAAATTGAATTCTCAAGAGAACTTTCAGGATAAGAATTTCCTATATCGTCCAATTTTCCTGTTAATGAAGTAAAAAACGAAACTATATCTAAAGCTCCTCTTTTATTATAATAATCAGACTTAAAATATAAATCGCTATTTAAATTTAATCTTCCCGTAACATAACTATTTATATTTTCGCCATTATATAATTGTATCGTGTGGTCGTATTCAAATTTAAATCTTGGAACAAATTTTCCAGCCTTTCCTCCAGAAAAATAGTTAACATATCTCGTCCCAAATCCTACGCTTGAAGAAATATAAGAATCTAATAAATAATATTGTCTTCCCATAGCGAACATCGCATCTAAAGATAAATCATGATATTGACTCGTATATCTTATTTCATCTCCTAAAAGAAAACCTAATTTTTGATAAGCGTCAAATCTTAATCTATGTTGCATTCCGTATATGTCAAAAGTTTTGCTATTTTGCATATAAACGCCTTCTCTTAAAGATGTGCCGAAAGTTGATATTATTCCCGTTCCCATATAATTTTGCAAAAATAATGGAAAATAAAATACGGGCTGCCTTCCGACTCTATATACGCTATTAAATACCATAAACTTTTTAGTATCCCATAAATATACTTTACTTGCCAAAAAGTCATGAGCTACGGGAGTTAAACGCGAAAAACTTACTCTGCTATTATCTGCAAAAAAATTCTCATTGTTAAATTTTATAATATCGCCTTCTATTCTATAAGATTGGAATTTTGTTCCGCCTCCAAATAAAACTCCTTTCTTGCTTTCTCTATTAAGCATAAACCACTCGCCTTTAAGGTCATTATCGGAAGATTGAACTCTTAAATTTCCCTCTGCAAATACTTCTCCCGTTTTTAAACTATAAACGACTCTGTCTGCAGATAATGTATTATTATATAATTCAAGAGTGACATTTCCATACAAAAATATTATCTCTTCATCCGCTTCTTTAATAGTATATCTTTCAACATAATCGGCGCTTTTAAGTTGGACTCTTCCTCCGCCTCTTCCGATAGTGCTTCTTGCAACATCTTTTATTTCGGCTTCTCCTTTTACTCTTTCAACTTTAACATTAACCTGTCTTTTTATTATTCTCGCTCTTAAATCGGCTTCGCTATCGTAAGGATATATTTCTATTCCATTAACTCTCGCATATTCCAATAATAAATTATAAGGAGTAAAGTTAACTATATTGATAAATGAAACGGGATTTTTCATCGCGTCAAATTTATTTATAAGCATTAAAGCGTTAGGATTTCCATTTTCATTCGTATTATTATTTTGATTAGTATTTTGGTTATTATTGTTTTGAGGATATAAATAAACATTAAAGATTAATGTAGATAAAAGCAAAATTAAGATTCGCATTATACCTCTTAATAATCGCTAATTTAAGAAAATTTTATTTTAAAGAAATTGCGTTTACCTACTTTTAAAACGCATTCTTTTAATATATTAAAATTCATATCGGTAATTTTTTCGCTATCCATAGAAACGCTTCCTTGAGAAATTAATCTTTTCAAATTCGATTTGCTTTCGGATTTCATACATAAAGACAATACGGTTAATATATTATTATCGTTTTTATCAATAATAATCTCTTCAATATTGTCGGGCAAACCTTTTGAGCTAAATATTCTTTTAAATTCTTCTTCCGCCGCATCCGCTTCTTTTTCGCTATGATATAATTTAACTATTTCTTTAGCCAATATAGATTTTACATTTCTTGGATTTTCGCCTTTTTCCATAGACATAGAATAATTTTTTATCTCTTCCATAGGAATATCGGTTACAAGTTCCATATATTTTGTAATTAAATTATCGGGAATGCTCATAGCTTTTCCATACATATCTTTTGGAGAATCGTATATTCCGATATAATTCCCTAAAGATTTACTCATTTTATTTACTCCGTCCAAACCTTCAAGCAAAGGAACAGTTATAACGGCTTGAGGAGAAAGTCCATACTCTTTCATTAAACTTCTTCCGACTAATAAATTAAATTTTTGGTCTGTGCCTCCAAGTTCTATATCGCATTTTAAAGAAACGGAATCGTAGCCTTGAGCCAATGGATATAAAAATTCCATTATGCTTATTGCTTGTCCGTTTTTATATCTATTTGAAAAATCGTCTCTCTCTATCATTTGCGCAACCGTATATCTCGAAGTTAATCCTAAAACATCGGCAAAATTCATTTTTTCAAGCCATTTTGAATTAAAATCAATTATAGTTTTTTCTGGGTCTAAAATTTTAAATACCTGCTGTTTATAAGTTTCGGCATTTTTCAAAACATCTTCCGTAGTTAATCTTGGGCGAGTTTTCGTTTTTCCCGAAGGGTCGCCTATTCTTCCCGTAAAGTCGCCTATTAAAAAAATTACTTTATGCCCCAATATTTGAAAATGTCGCATTTTTTTCAATAAAACAGTATGTCCTAAATGAATATCGGGAGCGGTTGGGTCAAATCCCGCTTTTATAGTTAATTGTTTTCCTTCTTTTAATTTTTCTTTTATCTCTTCGAGTCCTATAACTTCGTTTATTCCGCGAGTGATTAATTCAATAGATTCTTCTACTGTGAATTTTTTATTTTCTTTCAAATTTTCCATAATTATGATAACCTCTAATTGATATATAAATAATATTTAATATATTTTCGGAATAATTCATAATATATAGTGTAGATTTTAAATTATTTTATTAAAAGAAAGTCGAAATTTATTGTTTTTATTAATAAAAATAATCAAAATTTCTGTTCTTTTTTGCTATCAAAAAATAACGGTAAATTTACTATTCTTTACTAAATGATAAAAAAGAAGCTCGTCTATTTCAGACAAGCTCCTTCAATATAAAAGAAAAAATTTTTCTAACCAGCAATTTTAAAAGCCATGACGAAAATAACATTTCGCCATGACTATAATAGATTTTAATTTTTTATTTATCTTTAAAATCGCTTTCAAAAAAACGGAATTCTAAAAATACCAAGCGATACCTGAAGAAGCGTTTAATATCATAGTTGTTGCGCTTGCTCCATATAAATCTCCGCCTAATCTTGAAGCTCCGCCAGTTTGAAGTTCAAGGAATAATTCTAAATATTTAACAGGAGTTACGGTTAATTCTGAATAAACCACATAACCAAAAGTATAGAAGAATCCCTTTCTTTCAACCCCAAGTAAACTTATCTTACCGCCAAAAATCGTAACGGCTAATGATGGCTCTACATATAAGCTTACAAAATCATTCGAAGCCCTTAATCCCAATGGCAACGCTATGCCTATTCTATATATGCCAGATATAGGAACTCGTCCCTGCGGATTTGGTATACCGGGAACGCTCGCTATATAACCGCCCGATAACTTTTCCGTTCCAGTCGCATCGAACGATAAACTCGTATAATCGAAACCATAAGGAGTTATATTAAAATTCTCTCCCTTATATTTGTTTAGCGTTCCGTTTAAGTTTTCCACAGTATCCAGTGCTTGACTATATAACACTCGAATATAAGGCTCTATAGATACGCCTTTATCTGTTGGAAAATTGAAATAAGCTCTTAAATCTAAGCCTATAGAAGTTTGGTCTTTATAAATAGCCTTACTATTAGGGTCAACTCCTTCAGCCTGCGCTGAAGATATAATTTTAGCATAACTCATGCGAGCATAGCCATAATAGAAATACAATCTTAATTGACTAAAATAATCTATAAACTTATGCAAATAATATCTAGCCTCTACGGCGGTAGACACTATAAAAGTATTCTTTATAAAATTATTTCCTACTCCTATAGCTACAGGAATATTAAATCGTAAAGTATTATCCATAGCGGTAAGCATAAGGGCGGGCGTATGAACCATATAATTTGAATCTATATATTTAAATTGATACGCTCCGCCTACGCTTATTAAATCCGATTTATATCCTACGGCTACGGCAACTGAAGGACGAAAATAATCTTTGAGCTTTCTATTGGTTTGCGAGTCGTTCGTCCAATTGTCAAGTATGACGCCCGAAGTATTACCCGTAACGCCGAAAGCCACTCTTATATGTTCCGTCCCATATAGAAAACCTATTTGGTCTGTTCTCGCTCTTAATTGGTCTTTATCCATTAAAAAGTCGATAAAACTTCTACCGCTTCCGTCTCCATAAAAGCCAAACAGACTCATTGGGATTAATATAAAAAACAATATAGTAACAATTTTTTTCATAAATTATCCTTAATCTATATATTTTATTTAGTTGCCGTCTAATTGTCTTGTAGGACCGCTATCCGTTGGATTTAACCACTTTAAATTTGCCCTCATAAAATATATAGGACCACTCCAAGAATTATCCAATTCAGCCAATATGCCTATGCTACCATCGGGAAGTATAGCCAAAGAAGAATATCCCGCAGACTTAGCAAATACTTGTTTACCTTGCCAAGTATTTCCTTCGTCATAACTTATTCTTAAAAATGGTTTACCAGGAGGAGTAGATGCGGTATAAGCAAGTGAATCTACCATGCTAACTATTCTATCTTTATCCCAGCCATTCAAGACGGAAGTATAATAAATTATATCTCCGTTTGAGCTTGAGGAAGGAAAATCGTTGTTAGGTTCTGCTACGCTCCAAGTATTGCCGTTGTCCGTAGATTTTGCAAAAAATCTTTTAAAATTAGCTTCATTTCCTTCTGGTCGTATAGACATTAATAAAGTTCCATCATTAAGTTCAACTATTTTAGCCTCGCTTCCGCCTCTATTTGGATTTTTGGATATGTCTGGAGCGCCTTTAGAAACTTTCCAAGTATCGCCTCCGTCATCGGAATAAATAACATGATTGTAAAGAGGAGAATTAGCCTCGCTTTTCCTAACGGATAATACAAAAAGTATTCTACCATTTCTTAATTGAACTCCGTTTCCAGAAGTGGCAAAAGCCCCATGCCAAGTTTTTCTTTCAGGGTCTTTGCAATTAACTCCGTAGATTTGAGCCGTTATATCTTTAGGTTGTTCCCAAATTTTTCCATTATCTCTACCCTTTATTATGTTAATTCTTATAGGATTTTTATCTGTAGAACCCAAAGGTTGCTTATCACTTGGAGCTAAAAATCCAGGACCAGAAGCGCAAACTATAATGATATTTCCCGTTTTTCTATCCAAAACGACTCCAGCGTCTCCATAACTAATTTCTTTAGAAGTGCTTATCGGACTAACTAATTGTTCCGCAAGCCAATTTGTTCCGTTATCAGTGCTTCTTTTTACGACAATTTCTATTTGATTAGGTAAATCTCCCACTCCTCCTTTTCTTCTATCGGCAAAGGCAAGCAAATCTCCGTTAGTCGCTACAACTAAAGTTGGAATTCTATAATAATTATTGCCAGAGTTTTTAGGATATACCACTCCACCTACTGGAGGGATTTTGGAAGGGGCCATTACATTCGTGCCATATAAAATTTCCCCTTTATATCCTGGACCTCCGCTCTCATTCATATACCAACCTTTTGCTGGAACTCCTCCTCCGTTTATAACATCGGACATGCCTGATATACCAGGACCAAAAGGATGTTTACAAGCCCAAACCCAAACGCCAGCTATAATAGTTATTATAGCAAAAGTAATTAAAAAATATCTTTTTCTCATGAAAAAGCCTCCAAAAAATATAATATTTATAAAATGCATTCAAAAATAGAACGCTTTTTACCAAAATTAATTTTAAGAAATTTAAAACTAAAATAAAATTTATAACAAAATAACGAATATTTAAAAAATAAACATAATATATTAATAAAATTGCAGGAATTAATAAAAAAATAAAATTTAAAGTTATTGCAAATTGAATTGAATTGAATTGAATTGAATTGAATTGAATTGAATTGAATTGAATTGAATTCATTCATGTGTAAATTAGTCAATCTCATCATAATCAAATCCTCTATACTTAAGATACAAAATTTTTTTTAAAAAGTCAAGCATTTTTTTGAACTTTTTTAATAAAAATTCAAAAATTCAGAGATTTTTAATAATTTAATATAGTTTAATAATACATTTCATACATATTTAAATATTAGCGATAAAAAAAATTAGAAATATTTTTAATTTTTAGACTTAATTAACCGATATTTATTAGATTATAAATTATATAAATTATTAAAAATTTCGATTATAGATTTAACGATTTGCGAACGAATTGAAAAAATACAAAAATAATAAAATCTCTATTCGCTGTATTGATTTAAAATCCTCTTTTCCAAATAGACGGCTTCAGTAAATGACAATATTATTATGAAATAAAAAATTAAATAAAGTAATAAATTCAGCTTCAAGGGAATATAATTCTCGTTGTTAAATATATAGAAATTTAAAATAAACAAACCATCCCGTAAAATATTGAACTTTAAGCTCCGATTGTTAATGTTTTTTCTGAAGGATGGCTTAACTCTGTGAGATTTTAGCATAGCGTGTTAGTAAAAAAGAACAGTAATTTTCCCTTCTTTTCTTTATATTTCATAACAAGAAATAATTTTTTGTGTTCTTTATAATATAAAGAATTAACATTTGGTTTTGGCATCAAAAAATAGGAAAAAATTTTTTATTTTACTTTACATGTTGATTAAATAGAAATTTATTTTATACTAATAAAATGAAACTTGAAAATTTTTATTACACGAAAGAATATAAAAATCATTGGATAAAATACGGCGGTTTATTCGACAAAAAATATTTTATCGAAGAAAAAGAAACTAAAATAAATAATAACTTTATTATTAAACATAAAAAATATTTCGGCAATATTCATAATAAGGATATAATCGGATACGAAAGAAAGATTTTTAATTATCGCAATAAAATTTTTTATTATAAAAGCGATGATGCAAGAATTTATAAAATCATAAAACATAAAAATCAAAACGATTATTTTATATTTAATAGAGATTTATCGGGTTTTTCAATTTTGAATTTAAATAACAGGAAAGAAGAGATTAATTTTTATAATAATAAATTTATAGAAAATAAAGGAATATTGGTATTTGTAGATTTAGATTATTATTGCATAGAAAACGGAAGAATTATTTTTTATGTTTTTTATTTTTCAGAAGCGGAAAATAACGCTTATAAAAGAATATTCAGCCATCTTATATACGATTTTTCAAATCCCGAAAACCTTGATAATAAAAATATTGTTTTAATCGATATAAGAGATATTATTTTAAAAAAGTATAATAAAGAATTAGATTTTACATATCAATCTTATTTTAATAATAGCGATATAATTATTGAAGATTTTAATAATAAAGAAAAATTTATTATTGAAGAAAAAGATTATATAACAAAATAATTTTTATAATTAAAAACTTAAAATATTATTCTTTTACAGCTCCGCCTGTTAAACCTGATATAAAATATTTTTGCAAAGCTAAAAATACCGCCATTATTGGAGCGACAGCGAATATAGCGCCTACCATTATCTGTCCATAATCTATTCTTGTATCCGCTTTTAATTGCGCCAAAGCTACGGGCAAAGTAAATTTTTCAGGGTCGTTTAATATTATAAGAGGCCAAGTGAAGTTTGTCCATTGAGCTACAAACATATATATTCCCAAAGCCGTTAAAGCTGGAATCATTAAAGGCATAACGATTTTTACAAATATTGTCCATTCGTTCGCTCCGTCAATTCTCGCCGCTTCTATTAAAGTATCGGGAACTGCATGAAAATTCTGCCTCATTAAAAATATTCCAAAAGCTCCAGCTATATCGGGAAGAATAATCGCTAAATGGGTATTGGAAAGCTTTAACGCCGTCATCATTCTATATAACGGAACTAATTTTGCATGAGCGGGAAGCATCATAGTAAGCATTATAATAATGAAAACTATATTTCTGCCTTTATAATTAAATTTTGAAATAGAATAAGCCGCCATAGAACATACAAGCAAATTAATAGCCGTATATATTATAGCAATCTTAAATGAATTAAATAACGCGCTCCATATTGGAATCCTCTCCTGCAAATTTTTAAGATTTTCAAAAAATCTATCGCCAAAAGTTATAGGAGGAGGGAATAAAAATATATCGCCCGAAACTCTCGTTGACGCTACAAACATAAAAAATAAAGGATATACGCATGCTATAAGCCCTATAGATAAAACTATATATAATATTATTCTTGTTATTTTTTGTCTTTTTCCGTTTATCATTTTGTATTTTCTCCAACTTTCATTTGCAATCTTGAAAGAACGCCTACTATTACAAGTATAGCTACCGATATTGTGGCGGCGTAAGTTAAATTAATAGATTGAAAAGCCTGCCTATAAATATATAATCCCAAACTTATAGTCGAATTATTAGGTCCTCCGTTTGTAAGCAAATAAGGTTCGGTAAATAAATTCAAAGTTCCTATAGTAGATAATATTGTAGAAAATAATATAACGGGTTTTAACATAGGAATGGTTATATTTACAAATTTATGAAAAGCGTTAGCTCCGTCTATAGTAGCCGCTTCATAATAATCGTTTGGTATGCTTTGAAGTCCCGCTAAAATTATTATCATATTATATCCCGTCCATCTCCATGTCATTATAAGCATTATTAAAAATCTTGCGGGCCAAGTTTGAGTAAGCCACATAACAGGACTAATATTTATAATAGACAGTAGAAAATTTATAACGCCTCTTTCTTGAAATAATAAAACGAATATCAAGCTATAAGCGACAGATTCGACTATAAACGGTATAAAATATATCGTTCTAAATAAGCCTTTTAATTTTGTAATTCCATTATGCAAAGCCATAGCAAGCAATATAGCCAACAAAGTCATTATAGGAACTTGTATAATTAAATATATAAGAGAATTTTTCAAAGAAGTATAAAAATATTGGTCGGATAAAAGTCTCTTAAAATTCTGAAGCCCTGCAAATACAATATCTCCTCTTTTTGTAGTCATAAAACTTAAATATATAGTCTCAATTAAAGGATATATGCTAAAACATAATATAAAAATTAAGGCTGGCGCTATAAAAAGCCATGGAATTATATTCTTTTTCTTAATTTTCATTTTTTACTCCGATTTTATTTAGCTATCTTTCTTCCCGTAGCTACGCTTATTTGATTTGCCGCCTGCTCTAACGAAGTTTTAATATCCTTATTATTATTTAAAATATCTTCTAATACACTTATAGCTATATTTCTAATTTCGCTATAATTTTCAGATGTGTATATGGCTTGCGGTATTTCCCTCGTAATAGAAGATAACATTTGATTAAAATTATCTCCAAAATAATAGTCGGATTTATTAAATCTCTCGTCATCGTAAGCTGGCAAATATGAAGGGAATAAACTATATTTTTCATACATCATAAGTTGATTATCCGTATTCATTAAACTTTCTCTTACAAATTCTACAGAAGCCGCTTGTTTTATAGGGTCGGAAGCGGTTACAGATAAATCAGAACCGCCCAATGAAGAAGCTCTAACGCCGTCTTTTGTAAAAGCTGGCATTGGCATAATTTTCCATTTTCCTTTCATTTCAGGCATTTGGTCTTTTATAGTTCCAGCCCACCAACATCCTATTATTTGAGTCGCCACAGTTCCATTTTTGCTAGCGCTGATTTGTCCGTCCCAATTAACGGTATTCAAAGTTATTCCTTCGTCTTTCAATCTCTTCATTATACTTAAAGTTTCTATACTTTTAGGAGAAGATATTGTTATCTCTCCATTTTTATTTAAAAAATAAGTATTATTTTCAACTAATAAACATCTCCAAAAATTATCGTCTTTAGAGTAAGCGAAACCGTTCATTTTTACATTTGGAAATACGGACTGCAATTTTTTACCAGCTTCTATATAATCTTCCCATGTGATTATAGACGCAGCGTCTATGCCAGCCCTATTAAACAAATCTTCTCTATAAAACATAACTACAGGAGCGGAATCCCAAGGAATAGAAACAAGTTTTCCTTCGCTGTCATAACTTGTGGAAATCTTTGAAGGGTCAACTTTTCCCTCAATATCTATATATTGTTTTAAATCTAAAAAATGTTGAGGATATACTTCTGCAAAAGTTTGTATATAATCGCTTTCTACTTGAATTACATCGGGAACTCCTACGCCAGAAGAAAAAATTACGCTGTATCTTTCATAAGCGCTTAATCCTCCCGCAAGTTCCATAACATTTACTTTAATTTTAGGATACTTTTCGTTGAAAGTTTTAGCCGTTTCCATTAAAGCTTTAGCCGCAATATTCCATGCCCAAACTGTTATTTCAGTTTCGGTATTTTCGTCTATTGTCGGTAATTTGCTAACCGTTTGTTTTGTTTTTGTGTCTCCGCATGAAATAACCGCTATTGTAAGCAATGTAGCAAATGCAATTTTACAAAAATATTTCATAAATATAAACTCCGTAAAATAAAATTATTTATTAACTTATAACTTTTATAAAAAAGTCAATAGTATTTTTTATTAACATTTTTTATTTAACTATCTTTCTTCCCGTAGCTCCGCTTATTTGACTTGCAGCCTGTTCCAAAGCGGATTTAATATCTCTATTATTATTTAATACATCTTCATAAACGCTTACTACGGTATTTTTTATTTCCGCAAAATCTTTGGACGCATAAATAACATTTGGGATTTCTTTTGTAACATCCGCCAATATTTTATTAAAATCGTCTCCAAAATAATCGTCAGATTTTAAGAATCTCGCATCGTCATAAGTTGGCAAATAAGAAGGAAATAAACTATATTTTTCATACATCATAAGTTGATTATCCACATTCATTAAACTTTCTTTTATAAACTCCAAAGCCGCCGCCTGTTTAATCGGTTCACTTGCCGTTATGGAAAGTCCCGCTCCGCCAGAAGAAGACGCTCTTGCTCCGTCAGGAAATGCTGGTATAGGCGCTATTTTCCATTTTCCTTTCATTTCGGGCATTTGGTCTTTTATAGTGCCTCCCCACCATCCGCCCATAATCCATGAAGCCAATTCTCCGTTTTTATTTGCAACAATACCGCCATCCCAATTTATAGTATTTTTTGCAACTCCTTCGTCTATTAGTCTCTTTATCATTTGAAGAGTTTCAATAGCCTTTGAAGACGCTACCGTTATCTCGCCTTTATTATTTAAATAATAAGATTTATTCGCCACAAGCAAACATCTGAATAAATTTTCATCTTGAGTGAAAGGAAGCCCCGTCATTGTTATATTTGGAAATCTTTCTTTTAATTTTTTTCCAGCCGAAATATAATCTTCAAAAGTAATTATAGAATTTATATCGATTCCCGCTTGATTAAATAAATCTTCTCTATAAAACATAACGACAGGACCAGAATCCCAAGGAATAGAAACGAGTTTTCCTTCGCTGTCATAACTTGTAGAAATTTTAGAAGGGTCGACTTTTCCCTCTATGTCTATATATCCGTTCATATCAAAAAAATATTGAGGATAAGTTTCCGCAAATGTTTGAACATAATCGCTTTCTATTTGAATTATATCGGGAACTCCAACTCCAGAAGATAAAATTACGCTATATCTTTCGTATACATTTTGAGCGAGTCCGTATTCTTGAACATTTACTTTAATTTTAGGATATTTTTCATTGAAACTTTTTGCCGATTCTACCAAAGCTTTCGCCGCGACATTCCATGCCCAAACTGTTATTTCAGTTTCTGTATTTTCGTCTATTGTCGGTAATTTGCTAACCGTTTGTTTTGTTTTTGTGTCTCCGCAAGACAATATTAATATGCTTGATAAAATAATAGATATTAGTTTTGATTGTAATCTCATATAAATGCCTCCAATTTTTTATTTATATAGTTAAATATATACAATTTAAAATTAAAAGTCAAGATTATATTTAAATTAAATTCCTAGTTTTGCAATAAATAAAATATATAATAAGAAATCGGAGCGGTTAATATAACGCTATCAAATATATCGAAAACTCCGCCATGTCCAGGAAACATTTTTGAAGAATCTTTTGTGTCATACATTCTCTTTATTAAACTCTCGCCCATATCTCCCAAAAAACTTGTAAGAATAAATATCGAAGTTAAAAGTAAAATTTGATATAATGAAAAATTAGGAATATTTTTACCAAGCAGAAAAACCAAATAATTTTTTGAATATAAATAATAATAAAGAATTATCAAAGGAAGCGTAAATATAAACATTCCTATAAAACCTTCCCAACTTTTATTAGGCGAAGCAGAATTTGAAAGTTTATGTTTTCCAAACTCTCGTCCTATAACATATCCTCCCGTATCGCTTAACCAAGCGCACATAAATATAAATACCATATAATATTTTCCGCTCGGCATAAATCTCATTAAAGAAATATGCCAAATTCCAAGTCCGACATAAATAAAACAGAAAACCGCAGTTAATATCGCTCTTCCTTTTTCTTCAAAAGTGGAGACATTAACCTTAAAAATATTTATTAAAAATAAAGCCGCTATTAAAGCGAAAACCATAATTAAAGACAAATCCATCGAAGGATTTTTTGTTTCTACTATTTTATATAACGAAGAAAAATCGCCTACAAAAACTTTAGGTCCGCAAATAGTTATAACATATCCTAAAACCATAGCAATCATTGTAGTTATTACGGTTCTTAAATTTTTTTGTCTATGCACTTTTGCCATATAAAAAATTTCCAAAGCGCTAAAAATCGATATTGATAATATAAGCAAATGAAATAAAAAAATTAATCTATCGTAAAATAATATAAATGTAAATAACGGCAAAGTTAGAATAACCGATATAAGCCTTTTTCTCATATTTTAAAGTCCTCCGAATCTTCTTATTCTATTTGAATATTCGTTTATAGAAATTTTAAAATCTTCTTTTGAAAAATCGGGCCACAATATGTTTGTAAAATATAATTCGCTATAAGACGCTTGATACATTAAAAAATTGCTCAATCTATTCTCTCCCGAAGTTCTTATAATAAAATCTGGGTCGGGAATATTTTTTGTATATAAATAGTTTGATATTAGAGTTTCGTTGATATCGTCTATATTTATAATTTCGTTTTTTATATCTTTGCATATATTTTTTACGGCGTTTTTCATTTCATCTCTAAATCCGTAATTTAAAGCCAAAATAACCGTCAATATAGGATTTTTGCATTTTTCTGAAGTTTCTCTTTCCGTTTCTTTAATAGTTTTTACGGTATCTTTAGGAAAAGCTTCAATATCTCCAATATGTTTAACCAAAATATTATTCGATATTAACCTTTTAATTTCTTTTTTATAGAATTCTTTTAATAATTTGAAAAGCGCTTTTTTTTCTTCTTCTGGACGCCTCCAATTTTCCGTTGAAAAAGCGTATAAAGTTAAATACTTAATATTTAGTTCGCAGCATGCCTCGACTATCTTAATTACATTTTCGCTTCCGCTTCTATGCCCATAACTTCTACTTTTATTATGAGCCTTTGCCCATCTTCCGTTTCCGTCCATTATTATAGCCACATGCTTTGGAATATTATCGTTTATCATATAGTATCTAATTCTTTTTCTTTAGAGCCAATCAATTCGTCTACTTTTTTTATATAAGAATCAGTATCGGTTTGTATCTTCTTCTCTTGATTCTTTGATTCGTCTTCAGTTATAGTTTTATCTTTTAATTCTTTTTTTATTTTATCGTTTTCATCTCTTCTTATATTTCTAATCGATATTTTTGCCTCTTCTCCTCTATGTCTAACGCCTTTTTTTAATTCTTCTCTTCTTTCTTTAGTAAGCTCTGGAACTACTATTCTAATATTTCCCGATTCATTGAAAGGATTAAATCCCAAATCCGATTTTAATATAGCTTTTTCTATATCGCCAATCAAAGCTTTATCGAAAGGTTGAATCATTATCGTTTTTGCATCGGGCGTTGTCACATTTCCGACTTGTTTCAAAGGCATATTGCTTCCATAAGCTTCAACTTTTATGCCGTCCAATATCGAAGCGTTTGCCCTTCCCGTTCTTATTCCTTTCAAATCGTTTTGTAAGCTATTAATAGTTTTTTCCATTCTTTCTTTATAAGATTCTTTTGCCATAGAAAATCCTTTTTTGTTTTTAATTTAGATTATAATTCATATAATTCTATTGTCAAGTTATAATTAATTTAAATTAAATCTATATTGCAAAGCTTCCGTTATATGTTCTATTCCAATTATATCTTTATCTTCCAAATCGGCAATCGTCCTTGAAACTTTTAAAATTTTATCGTAACTTCTTGCGCTCATAGAAAATTTTTCAATAGCCAAATTAAGCAGATTTTTCGCCTTATCGTCCATTATGCAAAATTTTTGAGTTTCTTTTATTCCCATTAAAGCGTTTGAAAATATTTTAAGTCCGTTTTCTTTAAATCGTTTTTCTTGTTTTTTTCTTGCATCGATTACGACATTTCGCATAGAAGCCGAACTTTCGCCATCGCATTTTCCAATCATTTTATTATAATCAACCGCTCTAACTTCGATTGAAATATCTATTCTATCTAAAATCGGTCCCGATAATTTTGCTATATATCTTTTTCTTGTCATTTCAGAACATCGGCAAATATGTTTTTCGTCTCCGTAATATCCGCAAGGACAAGGATTCATTGCGGCGATTAAAGTAAAATTAGCGGGAAAACTTATGCTTCCGTTAGCTCTACTTATAGTTATTACTCTCTCTTCCATAGGCTCTCTTAAAGTTTGCAAAGCGGAACTTTGAAATTCTACAAATTCGTCTAAAAATAAAACTCCATTATGAGCTAAAGTTATCTCGCCCGCTTTTATATTTCTACCTCCTCCGACAAGACTTACATAAGAAGAAGTATGATGAGGAATTCTAAAAGGACGCTTTTTTACTATCGGCATATTTTTTGATAAAAGTCCGTAAGAAGAATAAATTTTTGTCACTTCTAAAGCCTCTTCAAAAGTTAATGGCGGAAGAATAGTTGGAATTCTTTTAGCGATTAATGTTTTACCGCAACCTGGCGAGCCAATCATAATAAAGTTATGTCCTCCCGCAGCCGCTATCATTGCCGCTCTTTTTGCATATTCTTGTCCTTTAACATCGGAAAAATCTATATTCTCTTCTTCGTCTTCTTTAAAATTAAATTTTCCTTTTGAAATTATAGGGCTTTTCTTTCCTTCAATAGAATCAATCGCTTCTTTTAAGTTTTTTACGGGATATAAATTTAATCCTTCGACTATATCGGCTTCTTCTAAATTTTTTAACGGAATTATCGCGCTTTTTATACCGTTTTCTTTTGCGTTTAATAGCATTGAAAAAATTCCTTTAATCTCTCTAACGCTTCCGTCTAAAGCAAGTTCGCCAAGTATAATAGTTTTTTCCATAGAATCGTCAAAAAATATTTGAGCGCTTGAAGATAATATTCCCAAAGCAAATGCCAAATCGTATAAACTGCCCGCTTTTTTTATATCGGCGGGTGCAAGATTTATTGTAATTCTCTTCGGCGGAAAAAATCTACCGCTATTATTTATAGCCGCAATTACTCTCTCTTTAGCTTCATTAACCGCTTGGTCGGGAAGTCCAACGACATCGAATTTAGGCAAACCTTCCGAAATATTAACTTCTATTATTATTGGTATTCCGTCAATTCCGTAAAGAGATTCAGAATATATTTTTGTATGCATATTAACTCCAAATAATCTTTTTTTATTATAATATGCAATTAGTTAAACAAATTTTTTGTAAAAATAAGCCTTAATATATTTAAAAATTATTTGCTTGAGTCTTTTGTCTCCCAAGGAAATAAAAGCCAATTATTATGATTAATATTCTTATAACTATATTTAGGTTTAACTTTGCTCGTATGTTTTCTAACAAAAAGCGCCGCAATATCGAATTTCTGTTCGTCAAAATATTTTAATGTGTCGCCTGTGTCGGATATATCGTCCACTATTAAAACGGCTTTATTCTTTACTTTCAATCTCCAAACTTCTTCCATATTAAGAACCATCGGAATATTTAGCCTATGCGACAACATAACGGCTGGCACTAATCCGCCCCTTGCAAGTCCGTAAAGAACTTCATAATGAATTTTTGAATCTTCTATTTGCTTCGCTATTATTTCTATCGCTTCGTTAATATTTTCCCAGCTTATTATATCGTATTCCATAATCTCCTCGATTTTAATTATAATTTAACCTCTTAAATTAATTGAGAATCTATTTTTGAGCATTTCCAGCAAAGATGATTCAACCGAATTAATCTCGTCTTCTTTTAAGGTTTTATTAATATCGTAATAAGTAATTGAAATCGCTATTGATTGTTTTCCTTCTTCAACTTGTTCGCCTACATATCTGTCGACAACTTCAACATTTTGAATTATATCATTGAATTTATTTATAGCTTTAATAACTTTACTAAACTCTATATTATTGTCGCAAACCAAAGCCAAATCTCTAAATACGGCGGGATATTTTCCTATGTCTTTTAGTTTTAATTTTTTCGCTCTCTCTTTAATAAGTTTCAATGTTTTTCTTATATCAATATCCAAATAATAAACATCCGTATTAATGTCGAATATTTCAAGGATTTTCGGATGAAGTTTGCCGATTATTCCAATTTTCTCTCCGAATATAACGACTTCCGCCGATATTGTAGGAACGAATAGATTATTTTCTTTTGCTGCCAAATTATAATCCGAGCATTTCAAATCTTTTATTAATAATTCCTCGATTACTCCGCTCATATCAAAAAAATCGTAAACTCTCGCGTCTTTATTCCATAATTTTTCCTGATATAATCCGAACATAACCGCGGAAAGATGTTTTTCTTCGATAAATTTATCTCCGTTTTTATAAAAGATATTTCCCACTTCAAATAAAGCACCGTTTTTATGCCTATGATTTTGATTATAAATCACATTGTTTAATAAAGAAGCCAAAGCGGTAGGACGCAAAACATCCATTTCGCTTGTAAGAGGATTAACCACTTTAATAAGTTTCTCTTCTTCAATTCCAAGTTTTATAAAAATAGCGCTATCACCCATAGAATATTGTTTAGTTTCATAAAGTCCATAGGAAGCGACTTTATGCTTTATTAAACTCAACTCTTCATAATCGGTATTTATAGGATTGCATTTTATATGAGGAATATTTGAAGATATATTATTATATCCGTAAACTCTCGCTATCTCTTCAACTAAATCTTCCGCTATCGATAAATCATGCCTATAAAAAGGAACTTCAACTTTTAAATTATTTTCTCCAAGCGCTGAAGCGTTAAAACCGTATCTTTTAAATATTGAAGACATTTCGCCTATATTCATATCAAGCCCTAAATATTTTTTAACTAAAGAACAATCAAATACTATTTTATTATTTTCAAAATGTTTTGTATTAACTTCTTTCGCTCTCGATGATATTTTGCATTCGTTGTCAAAAGTGACTATCAAATCAACCGCTCTGTTTAAGGCTGATAGAGTCGAATTGTAGTCTATATCTCTTTCAAATCTATAAGAAGCGTCCGTTTTCGTATTTGTGGCAAGCGAAGATTTTTTTACTGCAATATGGTCGAAATAAGCCGATTCTATTAAAATATTTTTTGTAGTCTCTTCAATTTTAGTTTCATCTCCGCCCATAACTCCCGCAATTCCAATAGGTTTTTCTTCGTCCGCTATAATTAAAACCTCTTCGTTTAATTCTATTTCTCTGCCGTCTAAAAGCGTTAATTTCTCTCCATTTTTTGCATCTCTAACTATAATTTTACCGCCTTTTACTTTATCAAAATCGTAGGCATGCAAAGGCTGTCCGTATTCAATCATAACATAATTTGTAATATCGACTATATTATTTATTGGATTGATTCCGCATTTTTTTAATCTTTTTTGCATCCAATCTGGAGACGGAGCGACAGTTATATTATTTATAAGTCTTCCCGTGTATTTATAACAACCTTCTTGATTTTCTACCGTTATATCTATATTTCCGCCTATTGAGTCGTAAGTATTTACTTGAGGAACGGTTACTCTTCTTTCCAATACTAAAGAACATTCTCTTGCAAAACCTATAATGCTTACCAAATCTCCTCTATTTGCCGTAATTTCTATATTAAATACATAATCTACAGTTCCGACTATTAAAGAAATCGGTTTTCCTATAATTTCTTCGGTATTTAATCCCGCTTTATTTATTTCTTCGTCTAAAATCCATATTCCGTATATTCCTTCAATTTCGTCATAACCTAATTCTGTTCTTGAGCATAACATTCCATTGCTTTCAAAACTTCTTATTGACGCTTTTTTAATCGTAAGTCCGTTTGGCAATTTAGCTCCTATCATTGCAACAGGAACAAAAGCCCCTTCTCTAACATTCGGAGCGCCGCAAACTATAGATAAAACATCGTCTCCAATATCGACTTTACAAACGCTTAATTTATCGGCATCGGGATGTTTGTGAACGGACGCTATTTTTCCAATTATAACTCCAGGAATATCTCCTCCCGTAGTTTCTATTGAAGACACTTCGCTTCCCGCAAGAGTTAATTGTTTAGCTATCTCTTCCGCAGTCAAATCGTCCAAATTAACAAATTCTTTAAGCCAACTTAAAGGAACTTTCATTTACTCCACCTCATTACTATATCTATTCAATTTTTTTATTACCATTGTTTTAAAAAATCAATATCATTTTCGTAAAACATTCTTATATCGGTTATTCCGTATTTTATCATTGCAACTCTTTCAACTCCCATACCGAACGCGAATCCCGTATATTTATTTGCTTCATAGCCGACATGTTTAAATACATTAGGATGAACCATTCCCGCTCCCATAAGTTCAAGCCAACCTTCGCCTCCGCAAGTTTTACAACCTTCTCCCGCGCATATAACGCAAGTAGCACTTAAATCGGCTCCAGGCTCAACGAAAGGAAAATAATCGGGACGCAATCTTATTTTTGTTTTATCGCCAAACATTTTTTTGCAGAAAAGTTCTAATATTCCTTTTAAGTCGTTAAAACTTATTTCTTTATCGACTAAAAGCCCTTCAACTTGATGAAATACGGGAGAATGTTTTGAATCTATAGCGTCTCTTCTTGCGCATTTTCCAGGCGAAACTATCGCTATTGGAGGTTTAGTTTCCATCATAGTTCTTATTTGCATTCCCGAAGTATGAGTTCTTAAAACATGTTCTTTAGAAATAAAAAAAGAATCATGACTATCTCTCGAAGGATGATAATATGGAATATTCAAAGCCTCGAAATTGTGAAAATCGTCTTCGATTTCATTTCCTTCAACGACTCTAAAACCTATTTCGGTTAAAATTGAAACTATTTCCTCTTCGACTTTAGTTAATAGATTTACATTTGCAGATTTTGGTCTTCTTCCTGGCATTGTTATATCGATTTTATTTTTTTGAAGAGAGATTAAAAATTCTTTTTCCAAAATAGCTTTTTTCTTATCGTTTAAGGCTTTTTCGCAGAAATTTTTTATCTCATTTATTTTTTTTCCAAGTTCTCTTTTTTCTTCCAAATTATTTATCGAAGACAAATTTTTTAATAATTCTGTAATTTTTCCTTTCTTTCCCAAATATGTGACTCTTATATCGTCTATTTTTGATTGAATATCCGCTTTTTCTATACTATTTTTTAGAAAGCTAAAAATTTCGTCCAAATTATCCATTTATTGATTTCCTATATTAAATATTATAAAAAATTATAGGCTAGATTATAATATATAATAAAAATATTTTCAAGAATAATTTATTAGTTTATTAAATATTTATCGGATAAAAATTTAAATCCGTGTATGATTTATCCTACAATAATTAAAAAATGTCTATAAATAAAACTACAATTAATAAAAAATGTCGATTAATTTGTATGAAATGTATTATAATATAAGGCATTTTATTATTTTTTTTAAAAATTTCGCTAAATTTATTAAAAAAATGTATTATTGCTATTGACTTATTCGATTATTATACAGTATAGTTTAACTAATAATTAATTATTGAAAATGAGGACATTTTTTTATGAATAGAAAATTTTTAGTAGTTATGCTTTTTATGATAACTTCGATTTTATATAGCTTTGAGGAAGGTTTTATTTGGGGATTGAGAGCCAACTTCAACGGTTCGTTAACTCTTCCTTCAATTAGTCAAGAAGATTTAGATAAAATGGGAGCTGCTAGCATGAAAGGAGCAGTCGGTTATACAATGGATGGCGAGGCGGAATTAGGATATTTATTTGGAGCGGAAAGATGGTTTGGAAAAGAAAAATCCGATTTTAGTAAATTCAGCGGAATGAGTTTATATGTTTCTATTGGAGTTGGAACGGGATTTAGCGGAATGGTATCGGGAAATACTATAGGAGGAGCAACCGTAAATGTATTTATGAATGTTAATTATAAACCCGTAATAAGTTTTGGAATAGGAAGCAAATTATATCTTTTAGAAAGCAGAATGGCTATAGGCCTTCAATTAGGCGGTAAATTAATTGCCGATACTTCGCCTGAATATTTGGCTTATTCAGATTCAGATTCAACATTCGCAAGTTTAACGCCATCTGTTACACTTCCTGAAATGGGAGAATTGATAGTAACAGATTTTATGAAGAAGAATATGAATCCCGTTATGTTTAGTATGAAATTAATGTTAGAATATAATCAACCTATAAACGATAGAGTCGAGGTAGTTTTGGGAATATATACAAGATTTAATATATATAAGCCTAAATACATAACTATGCCAACTAGTTTATTAGGAGTAATACAAGGCATTAGACCGAGTTTTACTGCCGAAACGCCAATGCCTACATATTATATAAATTCATTAGATTTTGGTTTAACTTTAGGTTTACAATTTAGAGGTTAATTAATAATTTATAATAAATAAAATAAAATTAAGGATGTAAAAATGAAAATTAAAAAAATTTATTTATTTATTCTATTTATAGCAGTTTTTCTGCTAATATATTCATGCGGTAGCCGTTTCAACCCAAGATATTATTATAATAAGAGTTTAAACACTAATACGGGATATATTGGCGGTGGCAATTTGCCTGACGATTTTGATCCCGATATTGAAGACGACCCGTTTGATAACCCAAGCTATACAAATCAAGGAGGAGACACAAATAGTGGAGGTTCTACTATAACGAATAGCGATGGTTCTACGACTATTACTAAAACCGTATATTTAGACCCTTTCCAAAATGGAGAATGGAACGACCCTAATTATAGATTTTCAATGAATTTTGATAATATGGTTATACAAGCTTCATTTGACGGAAATAATAGACCTTCTTATAAATTAGTTAACGGAGGTTGGAATTTAGGAAATTCTAGAGAAAAATCATATTCTTATAATGGACCAAACACTTCGGCTGCGGGAAATAATATTAGTTCCGTTCAATATTGGCTTTATAAAGGCAGAAATCCTCTTTTTAAGCCCGATGCAAGATATAATCAAACTAATAGAATTGAAAGATTTTATTTTTATAGATTTAACGGAAAGGCTTTGGGATTGGTATATATTGATAATTATTTAATCGCCATAGATAAATATTCAAAATTAGTATTTGGTTTTGCAGTTCCTGTAGAATGGAAACAATATATTGCGGGAACTCCTAAAGCTCCTGTAAATTGGGGAAGCGTTGAATTAGGCTATGAAATCGATAAAGATAGCGGCGGTAAAGCAAGTTTTAAAGTTAATGGCGCTTCTTATTTCTATGAATACGACCCTGTTGGAATACTTAAATCTGACGGAACTATTGAAATGTATCAATGGTGTTTAGACTCAATCGGTAATAATAGCAGATACGGACCTAGAATTGAAGGAAATAACGCCCGAGATACGAGCAGAGCGATTGCAACTTATGGAAAACCTGGACGCTCTCCTTATATTCCTATACAAACCAATATTACTATAGTAGTTCCTCCTGGCGGAAATGTAGACGATTATATCAATAATGGAAGCGGCGGAGGCGGAATTATCGAAGATGACGGCGAGATAACAAAAGATATAATAACCGTTACGGCTAAAAGTTTCAAAAGCATAAAGGCTTATTCTTGGCATTATAATGTTTATCTATCGGGAAATCTTAAAAGGTCTGTCGGATTTTACAATTATAAAATTGGCGCAGCGATTTATGACGATAGTTTTCCGAGCGGAATTCAATATTTGGCAAGTATGAACGATATTGGAGGAATAACGCCTTATGAAGATTTGCTTAAATTAGATTGGAATGAGCAAGTAAATTTATCGGGTTCTCAAACTTTTGAAGTTGAAGATATAAGAAATAAGGATGTTTATATAGAATTAGGTTCTGATATAGCGAAGTATAATTTGAATACTATTTATGCAGATACGGGAGGTTTTGGAAGAGACGGAAGCGGTTGGATTGCTCAAAGCGGTTCTCAAAAAATTACTCTTCTATATAATGACGATAAAGGAGCTTTTGAAATATATAGCAAAAGAAATCAAAATACTTTTAGCGATATGAGTATTAATAATAATTTTACGCTTAAAAGAGGCGAGAAAAAAGATTATACTATAAGATATTTATGGAAAGGAATTACGGGCTTCTATGAATGCGCCGATGTAACTTATACTTTAGAGTTCAAATCCGCATCGTAAATATATTAAGATAATTATAAATCGGGCATTGGAAAATAATTCCTCTGTCCGATTTTTATTTTATAATTTTTATTTAATATTTTTTAAGTTACTTCTTTTCCATTATGCCATAATTCATTGCAACTAATATCGAGATAATCATTCCAATAAACGCCATAACCATGAGCGTCAATTTTTACGAGATTAAATAAGATTTCATCTCCTAACGCTTCAAAATTTTTGAATTTTTCAAGTAATTGTTTAACATTGTATATTTTAAATATTCCATTTTCAAATTGTATTAAAAGTTTCATATCGGGTTTTGGTTTAACTTCTTTAATTTTATAAAATTTATAAAACATAATTACTCCGTTTAATTTTAATTTTAGAATAAACATAAATTTAAATCAATAATTAAACGATTATAAAAGTATTATTTTTTTTTAATAAAGATTGCAATAATATAATTTTTATAATAGAATATTAATATTATTAAAATTTTAAAAGGGGTTTTATTATGGCATCTTTTATGGACAATTTAAGGGAAAAAGTTAAAGCTAATCCAAAAACTATAGTTCTTGCCGAAGGTTATGACGAAAGACATGTTAAAGCGGCGGTAATATTAAAAAAAGAAAAGCTTGCAAAAAGCGTTATACTTTTGGGAGATAAGGCTAAAATCGAATCTTTGGCGAAAGAAAATTCTTTAGAGATTGACGATTTTGCAAGAATATTCGACCCAAAAACCGAATATAAAACCGAAAGCTATATCGAAATGCTTTTTAAGAAGAGAGAAAAAAAAGGAATGACTAAAGACCAAGCTAAAGAGTTAATCGTTTATAATTCCGTTTATACGGGAGCGGCTATTCTTGCGGACAATGGAGCGGACGGAATGGTTGGAGGAGCGGTTTACGCTACGGGCGAAATGTTGAGAGCGGCTTTATTTTTAATCGGATTAAAACAAGGAATAAAAACGCTTTCAAGCACTTTCTTTATTGAAAGTCCCGATAAAGCTTTATTCGATGACGGAATCGCATGCTTCGCGGATTGCGCGGTTATACCCGACCCTAACGCCGAACAGTTAGCGGACATTGCGGAATCCACAGCGGAATCTTTTAAGACAATGACGGGAAAAGACCCGAGAGTGGCGCTGCTTTCGTTTTCTACAAAAGGCTCGGCTCAACATGAATCTGTCGATAAAGTTATTGAAGCAAAAAAGATTTTAGACTCAAGAAATGTAAATTTTGTTTTTGACGGAGAGTTGCAATTTGACGCGGCTATAGTTCCTAAAGTCGGAGAACAAAAAGCGCCAAACTCAAAAGTAAAAGGAAACGCTAATGTTCTTATATTCCCAAATTTGAATGCGGGAAATATAGGATATAAAATAGCTCAAAGAGTAGGAAAATGCACAGCTATAGGTCCTATGCTTCAAGGAATCGCAAAGCCCGCGAACGATTTATCTCGAGGATGTTCGGCTCAAGATATAGCGGATTTGTCGGTTTTAACTTCATTACAATAATTAAATAATATTTTAAATTATAAAATAAAAGCCTTATATAAAAAATATAGGGCTTTATTTTTTTATTATTTTTGTTTTTTTATTTTGTTTTATTTTTTATTTTTAATCGACTGAATATTCCGCTTCGCTATCTCCGCTTATAATAAATCTATAAGGATTTGATGGCATTATTTTAATTAAATAATTATAAAGCAAAGTCGAACTATGAAGAGTGGAATTATTTGTATTATAATAAAAATATTTCGGATAATTTAAAACATAATCGTAATAAGGATTATTTTTAGAACTTACAAGCTCCCCTATTTTATTATTTACCTTCCATAAAAAATAAACTGATTTGTCTGTAAAATAATTCGTTTCGGGCTGACTCAAAACATAAGAAAAATAATCTGCAGATTTTAAATAATCGTAATTCTTATAATGATTCATAGCCGATTTATAACTTTCAAATACTTTGTCTATATTTTGAAAATTATTCGTCATATATCTTAAATAACTCCATCCTATTATAGGACCGTAATAAGTATCGTATCGCACTAAAGCCCAATCTTCTCTTTGTCTGTCTTTTGCATTATAAACATTAGTTTTATTAAGCACATTTACAAAATCATAATTATACAATTTAAATAATTGATTTTCATTTCCGTCTATCGCGGGAATTCTATCTCTTATTATTATTCCGTTTCCAATTATATAATAATCTTCTTCAAAAGCGGGTTTTATTTTTTCAATTCTCTCTCTCACGGTTTTAACCGTATTGTCATAATCCAATTTTTCTCTTTGACTTAATTGAAAAGGCAAGGTATCGGGAAAATAAGATTTATTATTTAATATATTTTCTTGTAAAATGCTAGTTCTATATCTATCTGAAAATCTTTTTAAATAATTAACATTTGTTATAAAACTTTCTTTATCTTCTTTTGATAAAATATTTTTAAATCTATGCCTCACGCTAAAATAATAAGCGAAATCTTTTAAAGGAAATGCGCTTTCGCTGTCTTGAATTATTCTATCGAAAACATAACCGTTAAAAGAATATTTTCCGTTTTTTTCTATTATTCCCATTTGACTATAAATATTTTTTAAAGCGTTAGTTTGATTTGTTAAGCTAACTTCTTTATTGTCTTCGCCTTCCGTTATTCCTTCCGATATTAATTTTTTGTAAAATTCTTCGACATATAAAGGATTATTTTCTATCATATAAATTAAAGCCTGCCCAAGCAAATAAGAAGCCTCGCTTTCATAATAACTCGATGGATAGGTAAATAAAAATCTCGCCAAAGTTTCAAAACCTTCTTTATAATTTGAAGCAAGTATTTCGTTTCTTCCTTTTAGAAAAGTGTTTATTTCATTATAAGGAGTTTGAGCGTTTTCCTGCTGATTTTTTGGAAGAGATTTTAAAAAATCGCTTAAAGCTCCATAATCTTCAGTTTTTTCTATCGTTCTTAATTTTTGCATTTCGTCTATAGAATCTTTTACTTTACAAGATAATATAAACATTATAACAAACGATATAATAATTAAATAATTTATTTTTCGCATTAATTACCTTCTACTATATATTCATAATTTTTAATATTTATTTTATTCATAAAACTATTTAAAATCGATTTTGAAAAATTATTGTCGTTTTTCTCAAGCATCGCGTTTATCAAATCTTCGCATTCTTTAATTGAAACCGCTCTAATTGTATTTTTTATTTTAGCTATCGAAGTAATAGACATTGAAATCTCTCTTATTCCAAGCCCTAATAAAACGGGCGCATATTTAGATACGCTTCCCATCTCTCCGCATATAGCGACTTTTTTATTCGCTTTATTAGTTACATCTATTATATGTTTTAACATTCTCAAAACCGATATATCTATAGGATTATATAATCCGCTTAATTTTTCGTTAGTTCTATCGCAAGCCATCATATATTGAACTAAATCATTTGTGCCAATAGAAATAAAATCCGCTTCTTTGACTATTAAATCCATAATAATCGCAGCCGAAGGAGTTTCTATTAAAGCGCCAATTTTTATATTTTCGTTAAACTCTATATTTTCATTTTTAAGTTCTAATTTTATCTCTTCAATAAATTTTTTAGTTTCTATAAATTCTTCCAAAACGCTTATCATTGGAATCATTATTTCAATATCGCCAAAAGCGGAAGCTCTTAAAAGCGCCTTTAACTGCTCTTTAAATACATTTTTATTTGATAAACAGAATCTTATAGCTCGCCATCCTAAAAAAGGATTATCTTCTTTCTTAAAATCCATTAAACCCAAAGCGGGAGACATTTTATCGCCGCCTATATCTAAAGTTCTTATAATAATTTTTCCTTTTATTTTAGAAGCTATATTTTTATATACTTTAAATTGAACCTCTTCGCTTGGAAAAACCGAATTCTCATTTTCATTTATGTCGGAAAAAATATATAAAAATTCCGTTCTGTATAAACCTATAGAATCAATTTCGTATTTTAACAAACTTTCGGTTTCTTCGGGAATATCTATATTGGCGTTTACTTTTATTTCTATTCCATCTTTTGTTATCGCTTTTTCTTTAATATCTATTATAGATTGCTCTTTATATCTTTTTATATTTTCCGTTAATATCGTATAATTTTCTATATCTTTTTTGCTCGGATTTATTATAACTATATTACTTCTACAATCGACAATTACTTTTTTTCCGTTTTTTATTTTATTTAAAATATCCGAAACATTAAATATTGCCGTTATTCCGAAAGATTTTGCAAGTATAGAAGCATGCGAAGTAAAACCTCCGCTTTCTACTATAAAACCGTTAACTCCCATAGCGTTAAATTTTAAAACATCGCTCGGCGTTAGAGTTTTCGCTATAACTATGCAATCTTCGGGAATTTGATTAGAATTTTCTGAAAACGGCTGAATCAAATTTTTTATAACTCTCGATTTTATATCTACAATATCGCTCGCTCTCTCCGATAAAGTTTTATCGCTAAAAGAAGATAATTTATCCAAATATTCAGAAACTATATTATCGTATATATATTCCGCGTTATATAATTTTTCTTTTATTTCGTTTTTAATCCGCTCTATAATAACTTTATCTTTAAGCATTAATATATGCATTGATAAAATATTTTTAATATTATTATCCGCATGTTTTTGCATATCTTCTATTTCTTTTACCGATTTATCTATTGCAAAGTCTAATCTTTTATATTCTTCTTCAATATCTTCTTTTTCTATTTTATATACAGGAATATCAAGCGAATCTACATGCAAAAAAGAATTTCCTATAGACACATAATCGCCTACTCCATGTCCGTTTAATATGGTTCTTTTATCTCGCATAATTCTCCGATATACGATAATTTATTTTTAAGATATGAAAATTATATTATAAAATAATAATATTTTCAATAGTAATTTTTAATAGATTTAAGTTATTTCATATTTTTTAGCATTTCAATTACTATTTTTGTCGAATTCTCCGAAGCTTCGACTACGAATTTAGGAAAATCGACTATCGCGTTACTATCCGCTTTATCCGATAGAGAACGAATAACTACAAAAGGAATTTTAAACATTAAAGCGACATGTCCAACCGAAGCGCCTTCCATTTCTATAGCTCCCGCTTTAAACTTATCTCTTATATATTTTACTTTCGCTCCGTCTCCTATAAATTGGTCTCCCGTAGCAATCGTATCTATATAAACTTTATTATTTTTAATAACTTTTTCGGCGGACGATTTTGCAAGCTCAATTAAATATTTGTCGGCAGGATAATAATTTTTATCGTAGCCTTTAACTAAAACGGTTAATTCATCTCCGTCTAAAGCGCTTGTGTCAAAATCATGTTCTATTAAATCTTTTGAAATTACAATATCGGCTATATCGTAATTAGGATTGCAAGAGCCAGCGACTCCCGTAAATATTATTTTTTTTGCTTTAAATATTTCTATCGCTATTGTAGTCGCTACAGCAGAATTGACTTTTCCAACTCCCGATTTTAATAAAACTATATCTTTATCGCATAATTTTCCTTTATAGAAAATAATTCCCGCTATTTCTATCTCTTCTATATTTTCGATTTTGCTTTTTAAGTTTGTTATTTCAGAGTCCATCGCTCCGATTATCGCTATAGTTTCCATTTGTCTTTTCCTTAAATAAAATAAAAATTTAATAAAAAATTAGCGGAGCTATAAGCCGAATTCTGTCTTGGATAAACATTTATCTTATCATTATATCGCTATAATGATTCAGCGAGCCACCTGAAACTTTGAAAAGGGCAATCTATATCGTTTCGTTTTGCTCTTGCCTCTCATGGGGTTTGCACTGCCATCTATGTCGCCATAAATGCGGTATGCTCTTACCATGCCTTTTCACCCTTACCCAAACGGGCGGTATATTTTCTGTTGCGCTTTCCATAAACTTTCGTCTTCAAGCCGTTAGCTTGCATGAAGCCCTTTAGAGGTTCGGACTTTCCTCGATATTATTAACTTAAATACCGCGTTTATCCGCTCCGCATATTTATTTTTTATTATAATTTATATAAATAATTTATATTATATAGAGATTAAAAAGTCAATAGTTTATTAAATTTTGTATTTTTAGATGAATTGGAAATTTAATTAAATTTAACTATTGATAAAGAATTAAAAATATTATTAGTATCAACACTTTAAGAATGCCTTTTGCATTGTCGTGGCAATTCAAATTAAAGAAATTTAATTTTAAAAATTTAGTTTCATTAATAAATAAATTTTGTTTAAAATGGATTGCTTTGACATTTTCAATATCTGTCAATTACAATAAAATTAATAAATACAAATAATTTAAATAAAGTTAAAAAAAGAGGCTTAACCTTTCGGATAAAATCATTAAATTATATCGTAATATCAATTAGAATGTTCTATCATAAACATAAAATTCCTAAAAATTCAAATTGATTTCTAATATAAGCCAACATTTCAATCTCTTTTTCATTCCTAGAATTCCGTGAATATATCGTTTAAAGTCATTATTTTTCCTCGCTTAAGTAGTAAGACTTATTATCATCCTTTATATTTATTAGTTGTTATTGAAAGATATTTATCTATAAGTTCTTTAAACCTCTTGCAACCATAGTTACTTGGAATAAAATCAGCATATTTTCTTCTAATACCAATGCTAATTTGAGTATATTCGGCTATTCCTTTTTCTTCAATAAGATTATCTACAATTACATTTAAATCATTAACAAGTTCTTTGTTAAGTCGTTCATCTTTCTCCTTAACATTAAGATAAAAAAATTCATTAAAAGAATTTACATAAGATTTAATAGTCTTTAGCTCACCAAATCCTAATGCTTGTTTACCTTTTTCTCTTATTTTTTGCACCCAACTTGTATAATCGCTATCGCTGGAAACTATAACAAAAATGTCTATATTCTTTTCATATAAAATTTCTGCAATATCTGTCGTAAGATACATATCGCTAGATTTTTTTTTACTTGCAAAGGTAAAGCATTGTATAGCCGTAATAGAATATTCGCCAATATTATCTTTCCAATTTTTTGGCTGTTCATTTGTCTAATCTGCATAAATTCTTTTAATGATAATCTCGCCATAGCTTGAAACCTTATCAAAAATAAACTTTGCATAGTCAGAACTAATATTTTCTGCATCAATAAAAAGGGCTATTTTTTTGTTTTCCATATTTTTATTGTTTTTCTCCTTAAATAAGTTATCCTTACTTTAAATTTTATTCTTTATAATTTTAGTATTTTTATAATAAATTGCTTCGCTTAAAAGTATAACAATTTTTATTTATATATATACAAATATAATAACAAACTTTTAAAAAAGTCAAGCCTTTTTTTAAAAAAATTTATATATTATGTAAACATAATTTATATTGAATTTAGCTTGAATTTTTTATAAAAAATATAATCGTAAAGTCGTTATTTACTTAATAAAAATATTATAGTATAATAGAATTATGAAAAAAAGATTTCTTATTATTGACGCTTTCGGTATCCTTTATAGATATCATTTTATTTTTTTGAAAAGACCGCTTTTAAACTCAAAAGGAGAAAATGTCTCTTCAATAAACGGTTTTTTGAGAACTTATTTTTCTTTATTAGACGCTTATCCTTCCGATTATATCGCCATAGCTTTAGATAGTTCAAGAAAAACTTTCAGAAGCGAAATTTATAAAGAGTATAAAGAAAATAGAGAGAGTATGCCTGACGATTTGAGAAGTCAAATTCCGATTTTATACGAACTTATAGACGCTTTAGGAATATCTAGAATAGTTTTGGATAATTACGAAGCGGACGATATTATAGGATATATCGCAGAAAGAAATAAAAAAGAAAATATAAAAACTATAATTTACTCTCCCGATAAAGATATACTGCAACTTGTCGACAAAGATGTTAGCGTTGTGGCGAGCAATAAAGATAATGAATTAATAGAATACGATGCGGAAACCGTTAAAGAAAAGAGAGGAGTTTATCCTAATCAAATTATAGATTTACTCGCTTTAATGGGCGATTCTTCGGATAATATTCCTGGAGTAAAAGGAGTCGGAGAAAAAACGGCGGTTAAACTTTTGCAAGAATATAAAACCTTAAACGGCGTTTATCAAAATATAGATTCTATTCAAGGAAAATTGCAAGAAAGATTGATTAACGATAAAGAAAACGCTTATATGAGTTATGAACTTGCTACAATAAAAAGAGATATAAAAGAATTAAATTTAGATTATAAAGATATTGAAAATAATAAAATCGATATTGAAAAAGTTAATAAAATTCTTGACGATTTGGAATTAAAACAAATTAGAAATAAAATTAATTCTTATATATCCGAAAACGGAACTATAAAATCGAAAAAAGAAGATAAAGTAAAAATCTCGGACGAAACAAAAAAAACAGATAAAAAAAATAAAAGAGAAAATAAATTACAAAGCGAATTAATAAAAGAAGAAAAAGAAATAACGATATTATCGAGCGCAAAAGACGGCAATGCAAATTATTATTTAATAGAAAACGAAACAGAATTAAATAATCTTATTAAAGATATAAATAATAAAAAATTGGTATGCGTTGATTTTGAAACTACGGGTTTGAATGTTTTTGAAGATAAAATTATCGGCATTTCGTTTGCTATGAAATCAAAAGAAGCTTTTTATTTAGATATTAGCGGAAGAACTAAAATAAATATTGATTCTTGCTTAAAATTAGTATTCGATACTTTGGCTAAAGAAGATATAAAAGTAATAGGACATAATTTAAAATACGAATATAAAATGATGCGAGCGATAAATAAGAGATTTAGAAATATGTATTTCGACACTATGGTCGCCGCTTATCTTATAAATCCTGCAAGAAGCCGATATAATATGGACGATTTGGCTTTAAGTTATTTGTCTTATAATACGATAAAATATAGAGATATAACCGACAACGCCGAAAAAACTTTATTAAATGTAAATTTAAAAGATGTAGTGGAATATGCATGCGAGGATGCAGATATAACTTTTAGGCTTTACGAATGCTTTGCTCCGATAATAAATAAACTTGAGCTTGACAAATTATTTTTTAATATAGAAATGCCTTTAATAGAAGTTCTTGCCGATATGGAATTTGAAGGAGTTTATATTAGTTCTAAAAAAATGGAAAAACAATCGGAAGAATATGGTTTGCTTTTAGATAAAATTCAAAAAGACATTTATAAAGAAGCTAAAGAAGAATTTAATTTGCAATCTCCGAAACAACTTGAATATATATTATTTACAAAATTAAAACTTCCGACTGCAAAAAAAACGAAAACGGGATTTTCTACGGATGAAGAAGTTTTAAGCGAGCTTGCCAAAAAATATAAAATAGCGGAAAATATGATAACTTATAGAAAATATTCAAAATTAAAAAATACATATTTAGATGTTTTTCCGACTTTAGTTAATAAATCGACAAATAGAATTCATGCATATTTTAATCAAACCGTAACTGCAACGGGAAGATTATCTTCTTCAGAGCCTAATTTACAAAATATACCCGTGAAAGGAGAAGAAGGTAAAGATATAAGAAATACTTTTATATCCGAAAAAGGAAATTTACTTATATCTGCCGATTATTCGCAAATAGAATTAAGATTACTCGCTCATTTTAGTAAAGACCCGACATTAGTAGAAGCTTTTAAAAATAATGACGATATTCATAAAAAAACTGCAATGAAAATATATTCCGTTAGCAAAGAGCATATTACTCCTTCAATGAGAAATACGGCAAAAATTATTAACTTTTCAATAATTTATGGAAAAACTGCATTCGGGCTTTCAAAAGAATTGGATATAAAGAGGAAGGAAGCGGACGAGTTTATAAAAAGTTATTTTGAAACTTATTCTCAAGTTAAACCTTTCTGCGAAGAGGCAATTAAAGAGATTAAAAATAAAGGCTATGTTAGAACTATGATGGGAAGAATAAGAGATTTATCAAAAACTATAAACTCTTCAAACTCTGTAGTTAGAAACGAAGCGGAAAGAATGGCTTTGAATACTTTAATTCAAGGAAGCGCCGCCGATATGATTAAAGTCGCTATGATAGGAATTCATAGAGAGTTTAAAAATCATTTCAAAACTGCAAAAATAGTTATGCAAGTTCATGACGAATTAGTAGTTGAAGTTTCAGAAGAAGAATCCGACAGAGCTATGAAAGTTATGAAAGATATAATGGAGCATTCGGTTAAAGCAAATGTTCCTATAGTAGTGGATATTCATAAAGGCAAAAGTTGGGGCGAAATTCATTAATTATTTGTATTCAATTTATTTTTTATAAGCGTTAATGTAAGTTTTTCAATATCAAAATTATTATCTTTAGCGGAAGTAGACAAAAGCGAATAATTTATATTTTCTATATTCCATAATATAACTTTTTTATTATCAGAATTATTTTTTATTATAATATTCATGCTTTCAATATCTTCGATTATAAAATCTAACTCTTCTATAATAGCGTTAATATTATTAGAAATATTTTCTTTATTACTAATATTTATATTATTTAATTTAAATAAATCGTTTAATTTTTTTGAAGCTCTATAATAATAATTATTATTTGCATAATCAAAATTAACTTCCGCAATAGTTTTATTTATAATAGCATATTTAGAGTTTAAAGCGTTTTCAGGAGCGGGAGTGCAAAATCCCAAAACTTTAAAAGATTTCGGAGAATCTACGGGAACATAATCTAAATTACTTTTATCATTAAAGCATGATATTAAAATAAAAACGGATAAAGTTAATAATGTAGTTTTGATTAATTTCATAGAATTTCCTTTATTAAAATTTTTTAATGTTTAATTAATTATATATTAAAATAAAATAATATTGAATATGTAATTAATTTTACTAAAATTAATTATTGAGACATAAACATATGATAAAAATTAAACGCTCTTTTTACTATAATATATGATTATGAAAAATAAATTTACTATGTTTTGTAGTCAAACTTTAACTAATAATGTTATTGTAAACGAATCGCGACAATACAAATGAGCTCATAGCGAAGTTAGCATAAGCCAAAACCTATTTATTTTTATAAAAGAATGCAAAGTTCTTATTCTTTTTCGATAATAAAAAAGAAACAAAAAAATTCTTCTTACTTTATTTGATACCGAAAAAGTAAGCAAAAAAAATTCTTTTTTGACATATCCTACTTTGGCGTGTAAAAAAGAAATAAAGCTAGGCTGAAATACCACAGAGCGAACTTGCTTTCAGCGAAAACATTAACAATAGTAATTTAAAGTTCAATATTTTAAGGGACAGTTTATTTATTTTGAAACTTTATTTAAATTTTTTGTTTTTCTTAAATTTACAGTCATTGCAAGTGAGTGAGACTAAAGTCCACCGTTGGAGTAGGCAGGTAGTCGCCAAATAAAAAAACATTAACGCTTAAATATAAAGTCCAATAGATTTGGGTTTATACCATTTTTTAAATTTTATTATATTAAGCAATGTAAGTTTTAGTCACTCACTGAAAGCTGGCTTTAGCCTTAACTTATCGTAAAACATAGAATTGAAAGAATCTATAATTGATATTAAGGCGAAGACAAAAAATAATGAAACTGTAATTATAGAATTTCAACTTTGCGGAAATATGGATTTTCTAAAAAGAATTTTTTATTATATTTCAAAAAATGTTGTTAATAAAGTGAAGGAAGGCGAAAATTATAACAATGTTCAAAAAATTATTAGCATTAATTTACTTGATTTTAATTTAAAATTCGGAGACGAAGGCAAGGCTCACAGATGCTTTAAATTGATTGATACTAAAGATTTAAATATAAGTTTAGATTTAATTCAAATTCATATTTTAGAAGTAAAAAGGTTTATTGAAATAATTAAAAATTCAACTAAAGAAGAATTAAAAAACAACATATTATTAAGTTGGATGAAATTTTTTACAAGCGATAATTTAGAATTAATTGAGGAAGAATTAAAGGAGGAAAATCAAATTATGAGTAAAGTTATTGAAGAATACAGAAAATTTACTTCGGATGATAAAATGATGCGAGCGTATGCAGCTAGAGAAGCGTTTTTAGTTGGACAAAAAATGATGTTAAGAAGAGAAAGAGAAGACGGTTTTGACGAAGGAAAACTTGAAGGAATAAAAGAAGGAAAACTTGAAGGAATAAAAGAAGGGCAAATCTCAATGGCAAAATCAATGAAGAAAGAAAATATAGATATAGAATTAATTAAAAAAATCACAGGCTTAACCATAGACGAAATTGAAAACCTCTAAAACCCTAAACAAACAAAAAACAAAAAAGAAGCTCGCCTATTTCAGACAAGCCTCTTCAATAATATAAAAAAAAGAATTTTCTAACCGCAACCTAAAAATCGCAACTTAAAGCCTCAACTTTTATAATTAATTTATCAAACCCTCACTGCAAGCAAAAACTACTTACAATGAGGAGTTTAACAAAATTTATTTAATATGAGGAATTTATTATTTACTTTATAGTTAATCTCCCCAAGTATCACCTGTAGTCGATAAACTCAATTCAAAACTTAAACCTTCATTAGCGTTAGTTATGTGCGTTAACTCCGTATCTATTAAAGCGGTATCATCATTTAATATAAACTGAAGATACAAAGTCATTTTATTCAAAGTATCGCTATCGACAGTTTTTAAGCCTTTAATATCCGAAAAATAACTTTCATAACCTGTAGATGTATCAGTTTTGTCGTCCTTCTTTGAGGCAGATGCAAAAATATTTAAAGCATTAGCTTTTGAGTAAGCTGTTCCGCTTCCAGCGGCAGAAATTGAATAATTTTTAGTTTTGTCCGTTGCCAAAAAGTTAGCCGCAGTAAGTTGAAATTGAACCGACTTCGTATTATCGCTAGAACCAACATAAATATTTCCTGCGTTTGCCTGCGCTGTGCTGTTAGCTTGCCATTTCCATTTTTTAACATAATCCGTAAATTCAGTTTTAGTTAAAAGATGATTTTGAACAATGCCAATATCCGTAGTAATTTCACGAGATTTAGGTTCTACATTTGCAGTCGTGCTGTAAGTCAAAGTTAAGGTATATTCTTTAGCTTGTTTTTCAGTAAGATTTTTACCACTAAACTTATTTATTCCCTTGTCGGTTTCTTCGCTTAATTTTATGGTATTTTTATCAACCGTAAAATCGGAAGCGTCTAAAACTACATCTACCGTTTGGTCTTTTTGTTCGACTTTCGTAATCGCTACAGAATAATCGCTTGTTCCTCCAACTTTAGCTCCGATATTTCCGTCCGCATAAGCCTTAAACTCGGTATCTTTGATAATTCTTATCGGGCTTGATGTTCCCGCCGTTACAGTGAAAACTGTCGGATTACCAGACGGTGTTGGAGTTGGAGTTGGTTCTGGCGAAGTTGAAGCTTTTCTACAACTTACAGCAAATAATGATAATACCGCTATCATTATTACTAAAATTTTTAAAATGTTTTTTTGAGTCATAATTGACCCTCCTTGTAATAAATTATTTTTTATAAATAGACATGGATTGCTCCATGAGAATTTACTAAAACGAATAAAGCCGACAAAATTGTCAGCGAATATAAATATAATTTTTTTGAAAAAAGATTTGCAATGCCCAAAAAGGCTTTTATATAATGGTAGCCTGTTCTGTTCTGTTCTGTTCTGAGAATTCACTCATTCAAATTTCCTTAATTAACCAATTTACCGATTAATTATACATAAAATTAAAAAAAATGTCAAATTCATTAATCGATTTTTTTATCTTTATATATTTAATTTATCGGATTACAATTTTATAAGTTTAAACTCAAATTATAATAATTTTTATAAATTCAATATTAATTATAATTCAAATTTCAATAAATTTAATATTAATTATAATTTCAATAAATTTATTTTTTAATCTATTAATAAGATAACAAACTTTTTAAAAAAGTCAAGTATTTTTTTTATCATCCTTCTGATTTTATCCAATCGTTATCGCCGAAATAATTTTTTAAAATAAACTTGACAAAAATTATAAATATATTATAATTTAGTTATAATGATATTAAAATTCTTATTTAATACTTTGGTGACCGTCAACCGTCAACCGTCAACCGTCAACCGTCAACATATTATTATGACTTAAAAATATTTTTTTGCATTACAAGATTTTTTGATTTTGCATTTATAGCGATATTTATAAATCTAAATTATCGCAATATATCTGTCGTTTTTGGAGGCTCAAATGGGCTTCGGTAATAAATTATTAAACGGCAAAATAAGACATAAAATTGGATTAAAAATTATAGATAAATTAAAAATTAATTCAGTTTCAATAAAAGATATAGATAAAGAATTATATATTCCCATAAAATACGATAATTCAGATTTAGAAATGTTTTTATGCAAAATAAATAATGCAAAAGTTTATTCAAGTTGGGGATTTTATTTTACAAGCGACAACAAAATAATAAAAGAAGTTTTACCTTACGATAGAATATTGCGATTATCCGAAGAACTTGGAGGAAGATTTGCATTTTATAATTTTAGATTTAAAAAGAAAACCGATTTAAATGTTTTTAGTTTGCAATCAATATGGAATGTTTGTTTTGGACATTGGATACATGAAACTTTGCCTAAATTATTTATTTTAAAAGATGCTGGATTTTTGGATAAAATAGACGCCTTTATATTGGGAGACGGATGCAAAACAAAATTCCATAAAGACAGTTTAAAAATATTCAATTTAGAAAATAAAAAGATAATATATATTTCAGACCAAACGGAGATTATATGCAAGAATTTATATTTATCTTCATTCCCAAGCGAAACGACTCATTATCCTTCAAAATGGATTTGCGATAAATACCGAGAATTAACAAAAGAATTAATGAAGAAATACGAAAAAAATAAATTCTCTAAAAAAATATATTTAAGCAGAAAAAATGTAAAAACGAGAAGAATATTAAACGAAGACGAATTAATAAAAATGATAAAACCTTTTGAATACGAAATTATATATCCTGAAGATTATTCTTTAGAAGAACAATTTTGTCTTTTTTACAATGCCGATAAAATAATATCCGTTTTGGGAAGCGGACTTACTAATTTAGTATGTTCAAAAGAAACTGTAGCCGTTCTTGGCATAGTTCCTAATAATAGATTGGAAGATACTTATAAAGCCATATTAGAAAAATTAGGCGGAAAATATTACGAATATATTGAATGCGAAGAAACAAATTTTAAATATCATAATAATCGTAATAAAAATAACGACTTCGATTTTTATTTGAATATGGATAAATTTAAAATTATTTTTAACGAATTTGAAAATATATAAAAAATTATTAATTGAGATAAAAATAATTTACAATATTACAAAATTATAATCTACTTAAATAATTGAGCTATATCGTTTATCGTTATAAATATTGCAAGAGTTATTAAAAACGCCGCACCAATCGCCTGTATTTTAGTCAATACTTTTCTATCGAGAGGCTTTCTTAAAATAAGCTCTATAAAAGAGAAAACTATCATTCCTCCGTCAACAACGGGAAGAGGAAGAAGATTCATTAAAAATAATATAAGGCTTATTGTAGCCGTAAAAGAAAGTATAGTTTTTAATCTGTATTCCGCGCTAACCGATAAAACCTGCGAAGAAATCTGAACTATTCTAACGGGACCGCCCAAATTTTCTCTTAAAGATAATTTTCCCGTAAAGAGTAATTTTAATCCGTTTATATAAGACGAAATATAATTTACGCTTTCTTTAAATGCTTCGGGAATCGATTTTGGAAAAGAAATTCCTTCAACTTTTTCAATTTTTACGGGCGAGCTTTCAAATTCTATTCCTAAACTTCCATAAGTTCCAATCGCTTTTGAATTAACGGGTTTTGGAATCGCCTCTCTTATTATCTCCTCTCCGTTTCTCATTATCGTAATATTTATTTTTTGCGAAGGATTATCCATAACTATAGGACGAAAATCCGCTATATTATTTGCCGAAATTCCGTTTATAGCGACAATTTTATCTCCGATTTTTAGCTCCGCCTCCGCAGCAGCCGAACCCGAAATTATATTTTTTATAATAAGGTCCTCTCCAAAATATAAACCTAAAGCTCTCTCGCCGCTTAAAGCTTTTAACATTTCAACTAAAGGAATACTTATATTTATAGTTTCGCCTTTTCTGTTTAAAGTAAATATTATTTCGTTTGAGCCTTTTTGAATCGCCTCTTCGTTTATAGCTTTTAATACATCGTTATCCGATTCTGTTTTATTTCCGTTTATTGCAGTAATAATATCTCCGCTTTCTATTCCATATTCGTAAGCTAAAGTCATTCCCGATTTTGTATGCATATATTTTCCATCTCTAAAAACCGAAACCTTTGGCGAATATAATTCTATAGTCGAAGGAATAGAAACCAATACGATTAATAATATAACCGCAAAAATATAATTAAAAAAAGGTCCTGCAAAATAAACTATTATTCGTTTTAAAGGCGACATATTCAAAAAATCGTCTTCTTCCACTTTTCCGTCTTCTGAAATTTCGCCTTTAAATTTGCAATATCCTCCGAAAGGAATTATTGACAATCTAAAATCTATTCCCTTTATATCTTTTCTAAATATTATCGGACCGAAACCTATTGAAAAAGCTTCGGCTTTAATTCCAACGGCAAGTCCCGCAAGCAAATGTCCCATTTCATGAACAAATACCAATATTCCAAGAAGTATAATTCCTACAATCCAACTCAATTTTAATCTCCTTAAATTTAAAATATATTTAAATAAATTATTATCAATAATTATTATTAATAAAGATATATTTAAAATAAATTTATTTCAATAGTTGACTTATTATACAGCATATATTAAACTTTCATTATAAAAAAAATTATAAATTGTGGGAACTTTTTTAAGGTTAATTCGTCTAAATAATTATAAATAAATAAATAATTTTAAGGTAATTGAATAGGTTATAATTATGAAAAAGATATTTTATATTTTAGCAATATTTACAATGTTATTTTTATCGGTTTATGGGCAGCCTCCGCCTCCTCCACATCAACATGGCAAGAAACCTCATGCGGATAAATTAGGACCAGACCCGATGCATTTTTTTAGAAAAGCGGGAATAACTCTAACATCCGCTCAAACAAACAGAATATACGATATAGCCATCAAATTTGTAAACGATGAAAAATCGATTAGAATAAAAATAGAAGAGATTGATTATAATATAAAAAACGAGCTTATTAAAGATAATCCCGATAGAAATATATTAAGAGATTTGATAAAAAGAAAGAAAGAAATAGAAGCGGAAAGAGATTGTTTGATTATATTTAGAGATTTGGATATAATAGGAATTTTGACTCCCGAACAGAGAGTTCAATTAAATAAATATAAAAAATAAGGCATATATCTTTTTATTTTAAGGATATAATTATGAACGGTGTTGAAATGACTTATGAAGACGATATAGAAGCTTTTAAATCCTCTAACGAAGAAGCTTATAAAGAGCTTATGGAAAACTATAAAAAGCCTTTGGTTAATTTGGTTTATTCTATTATTTTAGATTATGAAGAAGCAGAAGAGATAGTGCAAGATACTTTTGTGAGTTTTTATATAAAGAGAGAGAGTTTTGAAGGCAGGTCAAAAATCTATACTTGGCTTTATAGAGTTTCTTTTAATAGAGCTATTGATTATATAAGAAAGAAAGAGAGAGAGAAAAAATATAGGCTTAAAGAATATAGAAATTTTGAAATGCAAGAATCGGGAAACGATAATAGCATAAATAAAATTATATTAGCGGACGCTTTATCAAAATTAAACGAGACTTTTAGAATTCCTCTTCTTATGTCGGAATACGAAAATTATTCTTATGAAGAAATTTCTAAAAAACTTGATTTGCCCGTTAATACGATTAGAACGAGAATTTTTAGAGCGAGAAAAAAACTTTTATCTATAATTAAAAAAATGGGAGTAAGTTTATGAGACAACATGAATATTATGAAATGCTTATAAGCAGACACAAAGATAAAGATTTAAACGCCGAAGAAATACTTGAAATGGAAAAACATTTATTAAATTGTCCGTCATGCAGAAAATTTAAATCCGATATCGATTCTATATCTTCAATATTATCGGGAAATAAATCGATAACGATTAATAAAGTTAAAAATAATTTTTATCCTTATATTATTTCAATAGCGGCTATACTTTTAATATTTGTAGCGTCTATTATTATATTAAATAAAAATTTTAATAATAATGTAAGAGAGGAAATTATAGCTTCAAACGAACCTATAGTTCAAGATATTGACGGAGACGGATATGGCGATTATGTTCCTTTGTCCGCATACTTTAACGATTATAGCGAAGAAGAAAATACAGATAACGATGAGATAACAATATTATCGTCTTATATGTATTATGTAGGAAGAGATTACAAAAATTAAAAATGTTAAATTTTACTTTTGCTTGGAATTCCGAAAGGTATTCTTAATTTTACTATAGTTCCCGCTCCTTCAGAACTGTCAATATATATAGAGCCTTGCATTGTATCAAGCAAATCTTTAACTACAGAAAGCCCAATTCCTATTCCGCCGTATTCTCTTTCAAATCTCGAATCGCCTTGATAAAAAGGAATAAATATTTTTTTTAGTTGTCTTTGTTTAATTCCTTTTCCCGTATCTTTAACGATTATTTCTATTTCGTTTGGCATAATATTTTTCATAGAATGATAATTAAATAAATCGGGCGAAAAATCTAAATTCTTTTTTTCTATAATATCGGGAATTCTAACATTTATATTAATGCTTCCCGATTTTGTAAATTTGAATGCGTTTGATATTATTCCTTCCATTATGAGTTTAAATCTTTCTTTATAGCCTATTAAAATATTGCAATTTTTTTCAACTTCGATTTTTGTCTCGATATCTTTAGGATAAACGGATTTATAGCCTTCAATCATAATATTTAATTCTTCTTCAATATTGAATTCCGACAAATATTTTGAATCTTCATCGTCTTTAATAGTAATTTGTATTAAATTATTATTTGTTTCATAAAGTTTTTTTAAGCTTCTTGAAATTACATTAATAGCTTCTTCTTTTTTATCTTCGTTTAAATTTTTCTTTTTAAGCAAATTAATAAATCCCATTATCTCGGTAAAAGGATGACGAAGTTCATGCGTAACCGTAGCTTTAAACTCTCTTATAAGTTTATTATAATAATCAGCGTTTTTCTTTAACGAATTAATTTCATGCAAAAGAGATTTTAATCTTCTTTGCAAAATTAAATTATGCTTTCTTTGATGTTCGTATTGAATAGAAAAATATAATCTATTAAGTCCAATCTCCGTTCCCGCATTTTTTATTATTCCTTCTTTGCACCATTTCATAGCCTCGTTAAACTGCACAAAAAAATGTTCTATATTCTCTTCCATAACCGAACCGTCAGTTTTTGGCTTTTTTTTAGGCTCTATTCCCGTTATATCGCAAGTGGCAATATTTATTCTTTCCGTTATTATTCCCGAAGAACTATAATAATTATGTCCAAGCACATTAATATTTTTTAAAGGAACGCTATAGCCCGTTTCTTCTTCCAATTCTCTTTGAGCGCATTTTTTTATTCCCAACTGTTCGTCTTTAGCGTTCATTTCGTCTTCTTCAAGCATTCCCGCGGGAAATTCTAAAAAGTTAATTATATTTTCGTCTATATCTTCGGGCTTTTTATTCGTCATTACTTTTTCTCTATAATAAACTACGGGACGAAAATTAGTTATCATTAAAACATTTAATTGATTTTCTATATAAGAATAAGGAACTATTATAACGGCGTCTCTGCCTTTTCTGTTTATAATATCGCAATTATATTCTTTTGAAAAAGTTTTATCATCGTATTCGTTTATGGCGATAAATCTCTCTAAACTTACAAATCCCGTATTTAATTCTATAGGCGGAGATTTATGGAAAAATTTTGTATCTTTTACTTTCTTTATATTTTTTCTGCTCATTAATCTATTTTATGTTTTTTATTAAAGTTATAGCGTTTCCCGTTTTATTATATTTTATCTCGTCAAAATAGCTTTTCATTATCATCATACCTCTTCCGCTATTTCTTGTAAAACTTTCTTTTTTTATTTTTTCCATTTCCATATTAGGTTTAAAACCTTGTCCTTTATCTTCAACGATTAAAGTTATACAATCGTTTTCAATATTTAATTTTATTTCCACAAAAGTATTTTTTGCCTTTTCGGTTTTTAAAAGTTCGGATAATTTTTCATGATATATATTTTTTTCAATCCATTCTTTTTTTGCTCCGTAAGATATTCCTAAATTTCCATGTTCAATAGCGTTTATTGCCACTTCGTATAAAGCTGCTTCAAATAAGTTTAAATTTGCTTCGTCTAAATAATCCGATATTTCAGAAGATATATCTTTTACTAAACCAGCTACATCGCTTATGCTATTTTTTAAAATATATTCTTTCATTTTCATTAACTCTTAAATCATAATTTTTATTGTATTATATCGCTATTAGGAAATAATATCAAATTTATAAATATAAAATATAAAATAAATTTATTACTTTTTGATAATTATAATAATTTTTTATAGTAAATAAAAAGTTTTATTTCATTACTTTATATTGATTTTTATATTTTAGTTGATTGCTTCAGAACCGCCTATAATATCCAAAAGCTCGTTTGTAATATTTTCTTGTCTCGCTCTATTGGCTTTATTTTTAAGTTCGCTTAAAAGTCTTTCGGCGTTATCCGTAGCGTTTCTCATAGCAATAGAACGCTCGGCATTTTCGGATAAAAAAGAAGTTATTATCATAAAATAAAAATAAGTCTTTATAGCCAAAGGCACAATTTCTTTTAAAACGGAATCTCTATCTGGTTCTATCAAATATTCAAGATTCTTTTTACTTTTATGTCCTTCTATATCCTCTTCATCTGGAATCATTGGAATCAAACTCTTTATTTTAGGCATATGAACGACTCTCGTATAATAACGCATATATATAACTTCGACTCTTGAAGATTTATCCGTAGCATAATCATGCATGAATCTTTGAACAACGGCGGCGCAATCGTCAAAAGTAGATTCTTCATCTATACGCGGATATTTTCTAGCGATTGGAATTTTTTGTTTTTCAAAATAAGCTTCGCCTTTTTTACCCAAAACATGCAATTCAACTTCTCTGCCATGTCTATGATGATGTCTTATTCTCTCCATAGCTTCGTCTAAAATTTTTGTATTATAAGAACCGCATAAACCTCTCGTTGAAGTTATTACAAACAATGTTATATTTTTTATATTTTTTTTCTTTTTAAGCAAAGGATGTAAATTATCCAAATCGGTATGCGAAAGCTCTTCTATTATTCTGTTTAATTTTTGAGTATAAGGACGCATTCCCTGTTCGATAGAGAGAATTTTTGCCGTTCTTGAGCGGGAAATCATATCCATAGTTTTAGTTATTTTATGCGTTCCCGTTATAGCTTTTATTCTTGCCTTTAATACATTTAATTTTTCAGCCATAAATTTTCCTATAATTAATTTTCTATCTTTTTATATAATTTATCTATTATATCGTTATCAATCTTTTCGTCAAACTTTCGAGCGAATAGATTTACCCCCCCCCCATATGAAATTATCATAGTCTTTTAATTTAAAAACTATCGGAGCGCCGCCCTGCCAAATAAGATATCTTAAACAATTATTTTCGCAGTTATTTTTTAATTCGCTTTGCATCAGAATCGATTGAAAAAAGAATTCATCGCTTCCCCAAGTATATTTAAATCTTTCCAAATAATTTTTATTTTCTACGACAAATTTTAAAATATAAGAAATGGCATTTTTAGTCAAATTCCACCAACTCGAACCGTAATAAATATTTTCTGGAGTTTGTCTCTTTATAAAAGGAATTTTAGAAACAATCTCTCTGATTTTTCTGCTTAATAATTTTCTATACCAAAATCCAAAATTATAAGCGTTGAGCCGAAAAGACATTTCTTTATAAAGCCCTTCGTTATTTCTAATATTTTCGTAACTTAAATATTCTCTATCGTTATTTTCAAAAAAATCTTTTATATCAAAATTATTTTTTAGAGGAATATCTTGAGCGCTTATAAAAATATATCTATCATAATTATTTTTTATAGCTTCTTTCATTAAAAATAAAGTCGTAACGATTTGACTAAATCCGCCATGATAAACTTTAAATTTTTTATAAACTTTGACATTTTCAAAACTGTCAATTTTCAATGCGCTTTTTTTATCTATATGAACGAATAAATCAAAATCTTTTTTCAAATGATTTATTAATCTCATAGTTTGATTATAATTTTTATGCGCCGCAATCAAAAAACAAATCTTACTCATTTTAAAATTAAATTAATATTTAGAATTTGGATTTAAACTCTTCCAAAGCCTTATTAAGCTCCTCAATATTTTCTATATCTTTTTTTTCTCTTATATCGTCTAATATATATTGTTTATCCGCTCTCATATATTGAAGTAATCGCCATTCAAATTCATGAACTCTTTCAATTTCCACATTATCTAAAAAACCTTTCGTGGCTGCAAATAATATTACTATCTGCTCTTCTACGGGCATTGGGCTATATTGTTTTTGTTTTAATAATTCAACCATTTTAGCGCCTCTATCAAGTTGCGATAAAGTAGCTTTGTCTAATCCTATTCCTAATTGAGAGAAAGCTTCCAAAGACCTATAAGAAGCCAAATCAAGCCTTAAAGTTCCCGAAACTTTTTTCATAGCTTTAGTTTGAGCGTTTCCTCCCACTCTTGAAACCGAAATTCCAACATCGATTGCGGGACGAACTCCGCTCATAAATAAACTTGGAAGCAAATATATTTGTCCGTCCGTAATAGATATAACATTTGTAGGAATATATGCGGAAACTTCATTATCTTGCGTTTCAATTATAGGAAGCGCCGTCAAAGAACCGCCGCCCAAATCATCGCTTAATTTAGCCGCTCTTTCAAGCAATCTTGAATGCAAATAAAATACATCGCCAGGAAAAGCTTCTCTTCCAGGAGGACGCCTTAATAAAAGAGAAATTTGTCTATAAGCGTTTGCCTGTTTTGATAAATCATCATAAACAACCAAAGTGTCTTTTTTTTCTTCATACATAAAATATTCAGCCATAGCGCATCCCGAATAAGGAGCTATGTATTGCAAAGGCGCAGAGTCCGAAGCCGTTGCCGTCACTATTATAGTATATTCTAAAGCGCCATATTGTCTTAAAGTATTAACGACTCCAGCGACTGTGGAAGCCTTTTGTCCTATAGCGACATATACGCATATAACATTTTTTCCTTTTTGATTTATTATCGTATCCAAAGCTATAGAAGTTTTTCCTGTGCTTCTATCTCCAATTATAAGCTGTCTCTGTCCTCTGCCAATAGGCGTCATAGAATCTACCGCTTTAATTCCCGTTTGAAGAGGCTCTTTTACCGCTTGTCTGTCGGCTATTCCAGGAGCTGGAAATTCTATTATTCTTCTTTTATCGGTTTTAATATCGCCTCGTCCGTCTATAGGAATTCCCAAAGGATTAACGACTCTTCCTAAAAGCTCTTCGCCAACGGGAACTTCTAAAATTCTTTTAAGACGACTTACTTTACTTCCTTCTTTTATTTCCGTATAATCTCCAAGAACTATAGCGCCTATAGTTTCCTCTTCCAAGTTAAAAGCTATTCCCGTAGAACCGCACTCGAATGTTATCATTTCATTAGACATTATATGAGGAAGCCCCATAACTCTCGCTATTCCGTCTCCAACCTCGACTACGACTCCAACCTCGTTTGGAGAAAAATCCGCTTTATAATTTTTAATCTTTTCTTTTAAGACAGTAGCAATTTCATTAGCGTTTATATCCATAAAATACACCTCAAAATAATTTAATTATTTTCAGCAAAAAGCGAATTTTTAACATCGTATAATAATCGCTTCATGCTATAATCGTATATCGTATCCTCTATTTGAACTATAATTCCGCCCAATATGGATTCGTCTATTTCTATCGTAAAATGAACTTCTTTGTCAAACATACTTCTTATAAACGATTTCAAATTTTCAATATTTTCTATTTCCGAAGAAGATATAATTTTAGCCGACAATATATTATAATGTATATTGCATAAATTTTCGTATTCTACTATTATCGCAAATAATATATTAAGCGAATCTCTCTCTATAAGTATCGATAATAAATTAAAAGTTTCTTCGGCTATATTATTATGATAAACTTTTTTTAATATATCAATCTTTACATTTCCGTCTATAAAAGTCGATGTAAAAAACGAAAGAACATCCTTATCGGCAAGCAAAGAAGAATAAACCGTATTAAAATCGTTTTTTATAATTTCTATCTTTCCTAATTCTTTAGCAGCGTTAAACATAGCTTTTGCATAACTTCTTCCGCTCGCTTCTCTTTTTATTATAAGCGTAAATTTACGGGCTTTTTCTTCAGTGATTTCTTTGAGTATCTCTTTTTTAAGAACGCCTAAAATACTACCTGCAATAGAATCCATACAAAACCCTTTAAAATATTTTAAATATTTTATTTCCGCCAAAATTAATAATTTTATCTTGCATCATATACACTTGATTTTTTACGCTATAATCGTAAACTTTAGAATCGATATAAATTATTATTCCGCCTAAAATATCTTTATCTACTTCTGCGCTATAAACAATTTCTTTATTTGAAAAGCATTTTACGGTTTTAATTATATCTTCTATAGTTTCATTGTCTATATTATCAGCAGCGATTATTCTTACTCTTATAATATTATTATATTCGTTATCGCGTATTTCTTTATAAAAAACTAATATGTCGGGTAAAATGTCGATAACTTCATGTTCCATCAATATAGATATAAAAACATAAGCTTCTCTTGAAAAAATCGGCTTAAGTTTATTTTCGATTATTTCAATCTTACATTTTTTTGGAATGCTTTTATCGATAAAATATTTTTTTATATCTTCGTCTTTAAATAATTCAGAACATTTAGAAAGTTCATTATATATTTTATCAACCATATTTAATTGTTTGGCTATCTCAAATATAGATTTAGCCGTTGGTTTTAATAGCTTTATTTTATCAATATCTTTCATTTTACCCAACCTAAATAAAATTTTTTATAATTATTTAGCTTTATTTTCTTTTTCTTCATTTTTAATCGTATTAATAAATTCGTCAATCAAAGCTTGATTATCTTCTTTTGTTACATTTCTTTTAAGAATAGTCTCCGCCATAATTACCGCAATATCAACCGATTGTTTTTTTACGCTGTTTGCTATTTCTTCTTTAGCTCTTTCAACTTCAAGCATAATTTTATTTTTATTAGCTTCCGCCTCTTCTCTTGCATTACTAATAATTTTTTCTCTAACTCTATTCGCTTCGATTCTTGCATTTTCTATAATAGAACTTGCCTCGACTTTAGCGTTGTCTATCTGCTCTCTATAAGTCGCCAAAGATTTTTTAGCTTTTTCTTTAGTTCTTTCCGCTTCTTTCAAATCATCTTGAATTTTATCGGCGCGAGAGTTTAAACCTCTTATAATTGTTTTCCAAGTAGATTTTCCTAGTATTATAAGGACTAAAATAAATGTAATCCAAGTCCATATAATAACGCCTGGGTCTATTTTAAAAAGCGCCATATTGCATTCTCCCGATTATTTAATTTTTTTAATTATTGTCTCATTAGGGCAAGAATGCAAACAACCAAAGCGAAAAGACATACTCCTTCCACAAGCGCAGCCGCTATAAGCATAGTCGATTGAATTTTACCAGACATTTCAGGCTGTCTAGCGACTCCATCAACCGCTCCAGAACCTATAATGCCTATTCCTATTCCCGCTCCTATTGCGGCAAGTCCAGCGCCTATCGTAGCTCCCAATATTGCTAAATCCATTTTTTACTCCTTAATTTAATTTTTAATATTTATATTAATGCTCATCATTAATGGCAATTCCAATATAAATCGCCGATAATAAAGAGAATATATAAGCCTGTAAAACCGATACAAACATTTCAAGAACATATATAAAAGCCAAAAATAATATGGCAAATGGCGAAACCAATATAGTTCCCGACATTATAATCAAATACGGTATCACTATAAGCATTATATGTCCGCCCATCATATTTGCAAGCAAACGAATTGCCAATGCAAAAGCTCTGTTAAATAAAGTTATAAACTCTAAAAACCATATCATAGGAACTAAAATAAAAGGTAAACCTTCAGGCACTAAACTCGCCCAATATTTTATTATTCCTTTTTTTCTTATCCCCGCAAATATATAACATATAAAAACTAAAATAGCTATAGCTCCCGTAAAACTTATATTTGCTCCGACAGCTCCCGCCAAATAAGCGTAATGTCCATCTTCGGTTTTGAATTTTAATAATGGCGGAATTATTCCAAGCAAATTTGCAAATAAAACGAATAAAAATACCGTTAAACAGAAAGGCGTATATCTCTTTCCGTCTTCTCCCAAAGTCGGCGATATTACATCTCTATTCATATAATCTATTATAATTTCAAATATATTTTGTAAAAAAGAAGGTCTATTAAAAGGTCTTTTCAATTTATAAGCTAAATATTTCATACTTACTATGCATAATATTGCGGCTAAAGTCATAAGTATAATATGTTTCGTTATATGAAAATCAAAATTTAAATAATTTCCTAATTTTATTGGAATTGTGCCATAAGGATGTTCCGTATTATCGGCAATCTCTTCCATAATGTAATCGTTAATATTTTCGGAAGCAAAAACTATATTGCAATCAAATATTGCAAAAATAATTATAAAGATTATAAGAATTCTTTTCAAAACCAATTTATTTAAAGTCAATTTATTCATAATTCAATTTATAATAATAATCAATTTTTTAATTTTACAATGATTAAATAAAAAATCAACCGTTATAAAAGCGATTATTATAATTTTTCAATCGCTTCGGCTTCAGTATTATAAACGGGCAAAAAACTTGTCAATCTTGTAAGCTCCAAAACTTTTTTAACGGGTTCGGTTATTTTTATCATTCCTATTTTTCCATTAACTTTCTTAAAAGTTCCCAATACCGCTATAAAAACTCCAATTCCGCTGCTGTCTATATAATGAACATCTTCCATATCCATTATTATTCTTTTTGCTCCAAAATCTACTTGAGAAATCATAGCGTCTTTTAAGTCGGATGAAGTATAAATATCTATATCTCCGAAAAGTTTAATTATAACCGTATTATTTTCAATTTCTTTAACGGATATTTCCATTTTTTAAACTCCAAAATTAAAAAATTAAAAACTTTTTTATTTAAAATATCATAAATTAAAAATTTTACAATATATTATTTAGCTATTTGTATATAATTAAATTATATTTAAAACGAATTATAAATAATTGAAATTTTGTTTGTAATTATTTAATTGTATTTAGAGTAGAAGTTGATTTTTACTCTTTAACTAAAATCTTCTGTTATTTTTCTACTGAGATAAAAGAACCCAAAAATCGGTTTATTTTTGTAAAAAGAAACAAAAACAATTTCATTAGTATTTTATATTCCAATATTTATGATATTGTCTATTTATTTTAAATTTTACTTAAAAATTGCTTTATTTAGTAAAAAATAATTCGCTTTGTATGTATATTAAGCTCTTTAAGAATTTATAAATTTTATTTTTCTATAAATTAAAAAATATGTATGAAATGT
>ERZ1673700.378-NODE-378-length-59804-cov-36.408241_pt1 | contig 59804 bp, 56 predicted proteins | sample MGYA00580230_ERZ1673700 | MGnify/ENA primary metagenome ERZ1673700 (study PRJEB41218, sample SAMN15661782) | gut metagenome | host: Homo sapiens | place: Canada: London | collected 2015-08-20/2019-03-30 | study: EMG produced TPA metagenomics assembly of...
ACTTCCGCAAGGTCATGGAGGAGCAGCTTCGGGTGGAAAGCACCGAAAAGCTGACCGTCCTGAAGAAGCAGCTTGCCCGGAATGAGAAGCGGATTGCAGACCTCAAACGGCTGTTCATGAAAATCTACGAGGATAACGCCAGCGGAAAGCTGAGCGATGAACGCTTTGACATGATGAGCCAGAGCTACGATGCCGAACAGAAGCATCTGGAAGAGGAAGCCCTCTCTATCCAGCAGGAAATCGAAGTACAGGAACAGCAGATCGAGAATATTGAGAAGTTCGTCCAGAAAGCGCACAAATACGTTCATATTGAAGAACTCACCCCTTATGCTCTCCGTGAACTGGTGTCAGCCATCTATGTGGATGCCCCGAATAAGTCCAGCGGAAAGCGGGTGCAGCACATCCATATCAAGTACGATGGGCTGGGGTACATCCCTCTGGATGAACTGGAAGCAAAAGAAAAGGCGTGACCGAAGTCACGCCAAATCTTCCCCATTTAGGGAACTTTTGCAAATACTGTTTTATGGGAACTCTGCTCTGGGGAACTCCCTGTTGTACATATCGCTATCGTCTGTGGTCTTTGGCAGGGTGCGTCCTATTCAGGGGCGCACCCTGTTTTTTGTTTTGCCCTTAATCTTCTAGCCCATGGCTTCCAGCCACATTCTTCAAATATTTCTCCGGGTCACCGTTCAGAATCAAATCCGCATAGCCCAACGGATCGTTGTAGATGAGGTAGTCCAGTTCCGTCCTCTGCGCCATGGTCACGTCCAATTCATCCTCGACCCCGGTGCAGTCAATGGAGATCATTCTCCCATCCCGGAGCAGCAGCTCCACGCAGCCGGTATCCATGTTGAACTTGCAGGCTCTTTCATCGTACTTCATGTTTGTGTCCTTTCTGCCTTACGGCACCTTTACAGTTGTGACTTTTGTTATACGGTTCTTCTGATAAGGTTTTGGACACACAGCCGTCGGGAAGGAGCCTTCATTTTGCTTTCCGAAGAAAACAAAAAATCCGAACCCTTCTCCTATCGAGAAAAGGTTCGGATTTTCATGGTTTGGTGCGGATAAGAGGACTTGAACCTCCACCGAGTTGCCCCGATTAGAACCTGAATCTAACGCGTCTGCCAATTCCGCCATATCCGCATATTCTGTTTTCGTTCGAGCTGTTTGGCTCGGAACGTTGATAATTATACCACGGATCTTGGAAAAGTCAAGCGTTTTTTGCAAAAAAGTTTTTACTCCGTCCTCGCGGGGCGGGTGCTGACCTCGCCGTGGCGGAGGGCCTCGGTGCGGCCGCCCTCGCGCTGGACGACCAGCTGGCCGTGGTCATCGATGAAAAGGGCCTTGGCGGCGTAGCTTTCGCTGCCGGTGCAGACGGTGACCCAGTGGCCCGGCACGAAGCACCGGGCGCGGTACTCGTCCAGACAGTCGAAGGCAGGGCAGAGGGCCAGCAGCTCCCGCGCGATGGCACCGGCCAGTGCGGTGCGGCTGACGGGGGACGGGCCGCCGGGGAAGAGGCTGCCCGCCGTGGGGGCCAGCTCCTCCGGCCAGTCGGCGGGGGTGGTGGTCAGGTTCAGGCCGATGCCCACCACCAGCCACTCCACTTGGCCGCTCTCGATGTCGGTGCCCGCCTCAGTCAGGATGCCGCAGACCTTTTTGCCCTGATAATACAGGTCGTTCACCCACTTGATGCCCAGTTCCAGCCCACAGAGCGCTTTCACGGTCCGCGCCACGGAGACCGCCGCGGCGATGGTGGCGGTCTGGGCGTCGGCGGCGGAAAGGGCCGGGCGGAGCAGCAGGGAACAATAGACGCCCTTCCCGGCGGGGCTTTCGAATCTGCGGCCCAGCCGCCCGCGCCCGGCCTTCTGCTGGCCCGCCAGCACCAGCGTGCCGTGGGGGGCACCGGCCAGCGCCAGTTGTTTGGCGGTCAGGTTGGAGCTTTCGAGGGTGTCGTAGATGTAGATGGGGGCCGGGTATTCGCCTACGGCCTCGGCGCAGAAGGGGTCGCCGCCCGCCAGCCGGTAGCCCCGGCGGGGGGCCGAGTCCAGCGCGTAGCCCTGCGCGGTGAGGGCCAGCGCCGCCTTGTGGATGGCCGCCCGGCTCACGCCCAGCGCCTCGGCGAGCTGCTGGCCGGAGATGTACCCGCCCTCGGCAGCGGAAAGCGCCGCCAGCAGGGCCTGTTTCGTACTTTGCGCCATGGCCTTTTCCTCCTGCGAACTTTGTGTTATGATACCATTATACCAGATGTGCCCGCCGTTTGCTGAAAAAATTTTCCGGATTTTTGCAGGAAACCGCCCGGCAGATCCGTATAAGAGTACAGAAGGGCCGCCCAAGGCTGCCCCGAATGCTGCGAAAGGAGGTCCTGCAGACCGTTGACTACACTGGAATTCAGCGCGCTGGTGCAGAAGTATCAGGGGCTTGTCTACACCGTCTGCCACCAGCTCGTGCCGGACGAAGGCGATGCACAAGACCTCGCGCAGGAAACGTTTCTGGCGGCGTGGCGTGCCATGGACCGCTGCCCGCCCGGCTACGAAAAGCAGTGGCTGGCGCGCATCGCGTCCAACAAGGCGAAGGATCATCTGCGCAGCGCGTGGGTGCGGCGGGTAAACACCCCCGGCGACGAGGTGCTGGCGCTGGAAGGCGCCCCGCCCGGCTCCGACCCCGAACAGCGGGTGCTCGACGCCCTGAGCGAGGAGACCCTGACCCAGATGATCCTGAACCTGCGGGAGCCTTACAAGACGCCCTGCCGCCTGATGCTGCTGGAGCAGCACACCGCCGCCGAGGCCGCCCGGCTCTGCGGCCGACCGCAGAAGACGGTGGAGGCGCAAATTTACCGGGCCAAAAAGATGCTGGCGGAAAAGATCCGTCAGGAAAGGAGGAGCGAAGATGGAATTGTTTCGTGAGGACGGCTGCCTGACCGACGAGGGCCTTCTGGCCGTGACGAAGGGCGGGCTGGATGAGCTGGGGCGGCTGGAGACCGCCGAACACCTGTCCTACTGCGATCGCTGCATGGACCGCTACACGACGCTGCTGACGGCGGATGCACTGGAAACTCCGCCAAAGCCGCTGCGCGGGGCTGTGATGAGCAATATCTGGGTGCGGCTGATGCAGAACACTTATGGCCGGGTGGCCGTGGCCAGCGTGGCGGCGGTGCTGGCGCTGACGATGTGGAAGACCGGTGCCCTCGGCCAGATCACCCGCCTTGGCTCCGAACTCAACACGGTGCTGCCCGCAAGCCAGACACAGCCGGTGGAAGAAGACCGTCCGGCGGCGCCGGAGCCGCAGGGCAAGCCGGTAGAAACGCGGGCCGACCGGGACAACGCCGGGAAGCTCTCCGGCCCGCTGCAGCGGCTGCTGGACACCGTGCCCCACACCACCGAATCAAATGCTACAACTTGAGAAACGAGGAACTGGACTTATGAAGAAAAACGGGATTTTGACCCTGCTGTTCGCGCTGATTCCGGGCGCGGGGGAGATGTATCAGGGCTATATGAAGCGCGGCCTGTCGCTCATTACCATGTTCTGCCTGCCCGCTGCCCTTGGTGCCATGACGCGGATCGAAGTATTATATATCGGACTGCCCATCGTCTATATGTACAGCTTTTTCGATACCTTCAACCTGCGGGCGCAGATCGGGATGGGAACCGCCCCGGAGGACGATTACCTCGTCCACTTTGACCCCCATGATAAGCGCCTTGCGCAGCTTCTGGCCGACAGCCACAAGCTGCTGGGCTGGGCGCTCATCGCCTTCGGTGCGCTGGTGGGCTACCAGAACATCCTCATGAACACCCTCGGCGACCTGCTCTGGCGCTGGGGCAAGACGAGCCCGGTCTTCCGGGCACTCTATCTGGTCATGGACCAACTGCCGGAGGTGGTGGTCTGCGTGGCCCTCATCGTCTGCGGCATCTGGCTGGTGAAAGGCCCCCGCACCGCCAAGAAGCCCCAGCCCGCCGACGCGGCGGACGAGGAGTTCACCGAGTACCAGCCGCAGGAGCATAAAAAGGTCAACGTACAGGCCATCCTGAACAGCATCGGCCATCGGGACGCCGAGGCCGACGGGGAGCCGGAGGACACCAAGGAGGACGACGATGGAACCGAACAAAACTGAGCGGACGGCAGAGGCTGCCGCGCCGGAAGCGCCCCAAACGCCCCAGACACCGAAAAGCCTCCCCGTGCGCCGGGTGGGCAGCCTGACGCTGGGGGTCTGCCTGATAGCAGCAGGAGCGTTCTTCCTGTGCTACTACTTCCTGCCCCATTTCAATTGGGAGCTGGCCCTCAAGATCGCCCCGGCGGCGGGGCTGTGTCTGCTGGGCGGTGAGGTGCTCTACTTTGCCGCAAAGCCGGGAAAGTGGAAGTACGATTTCCTGTCCGTCTTCTTCTGCCTGTGCCTGATGGCGGTCTGCCTGTGCATGAGCGCCCTGCCCATGGTGCTGGACCGCATCGACCCGGCCAACGAAGCACGGGTGGCCAAGATCGCAACGGACTACGAAAATACCCTCTATGCCGCCATCCGGGACGAGGCCCCGGACATCCCCCTGAAGGACCTCCGGGCAGGGCTGTACGACTACTACGGCAGCGCCGAGACGGCCACCGCCGCCGCCAGCGACCTCAACAGCGGCCTTGGCGTGCTGCAGGTGAACATCGAGCTGTTTGGCCCCTATGAGCAGAAGGCGGCCTTCGCCACCGATTGCCGGAAGATCACCGACATCATCCGGCAGCAGACTGCCCAGCCCACCGGCGTGACCTTCTTCTACGACGGCATCGAGGTGGCGGACAGCGAGGAGCTGCACACCGGCAGCATGAAGCAGGAATGCAGCTACACCCTGAATCTGGACAGCAATGCCCAGCTGGACTGGACCGCTGACCAGATGACCAAGCAGACCGAAGCATCCTCTCTGCTGGACGAGGAGAATACCGCCGCCGAGCGTGAGGCGGAGGACTGAGAAAAAGCAAAAAATCCCCCCGGAGCGCTGCAACGTTCCGGGGGGACCTTTGCGTATTCAGGAAAGGAGCATCAGCCGGGGTATCTCCGGACCTCCAGCAGCTCCTCGGCCCGCGCGAGCTGCTCCGCAGTGGGCGGAACCGCGTCGGGCAGGGGGTAGGGGATGTTCAGCTTCTGCCACTTGAACAGCCCCAAGGTGTGATAGGGCAGCACCTCCACCCGCTGTACGGTCTGGAGCGACCGGATGAAGTCTGCGGTGCGGCGCAGACCCTCTTCGTCGTCGGTCAGGCCGGGCACCAGCACATGCCGGATCCAGAGGGGAACGCCCAGCTCCGAGATGTGCCGGGCCATGGCAAGGATGTTGGCGTTGTCTTTGCCGGTGAGGCGGCGGTGCTTTTCGGGGTCGATCTCTTTCAGGTCAAGGATGACGAGGCTGGTGGACTGCATCAGCGTGTCAAACTTGGCCAGATACGCCGGGTCGTCGGGGCGGAAAGGCTCACCGGCTGTGTCCAACGCGGTGTGCACGCCCTTGGCGCGGGCAAGCTGGAAGAACTTCGTCACGAAGTCCATCTGCCGCAGCGGCTCGCCGCCGCTGACCGTGATGCCGCCCTTCCTGCCCCAGTAGTTGCGGTAGCGGTAGACCCGCTGGAACAACTGTTCCGGCGTCCACTCCTCACCGCCGTCGGCCCATGTCTCCGGGTTGTGGCAGTATTTGCACCGCAGAGCGCAGCCTTGCAGGAAGACCACGAACCGGACGCCGGGGCCGTCCACCGAGCCGAAGCTCTCCAGCGAGTGAATGCGGCCGATGAGGTCACAGGGCTGCATGGCAGGTGCGGGAGATGACGTCCATCTGCTGCTCGCGGGTCAGGTCGATGAACTTGACCGCGTAGCCGGAGACGCGGATGGTGAAGTTGGCGTACTCTTCCTTTTCGGGGTGCTCCATGGCGTCCAGCAGCTTCTCCTTGCCGAAGACGTTGACGTTCAGGTGGTGGGCACCCTGATCGAAGTAGCCGTCCATGACCTGCACCAGATTCTCCACCCGCTCGCCCTCGCTGTGGCCCAGCGCGTCGGGGTTGATGGTCTGGGTGTTGGAGATGCCGTCCAGCGCCCAGTGGTAGGGCAGCTTTGCCACGGAGTTCAGGGAAGCCAGCAGACCGTTCTGCTCTGCGCCGTAGCTGGGGTTTGCACCGGGGGCAAAGGGGGTAAAGGCGGCGCGGCCGTCGGGCAGGGCGCCGGTGTACTTGCCGTAGACCACGTTGGAGGTGATGGTCAGGATGGAGGTGGTGGCCTCGGAGTTGCGGTAGGTGTGGCGCTTCTTGATCATCTCAAGGAAGGTGCGCAGCAGCCAGACGCCGATCTCGTCGGCGCGGTCGTCGTCGTTGCCGTACTTCGGGAAGTCGCCCTCCACCTCAAAGCCGGTGGCAAGGCCGGTCTCGTCACGGATGGCCTTGACCTTGGCGTACTTGATGGCGCTCAGGGAGTCGATGACGTGGGAGAAGCCTGCAATGCCGGTGGCAAAGGTGCGGCGCACATCGGTGTCGATGAGGGCCATCTCGGCTTCTTCATAATAGTATTTGTCGTGCATGTACTGGATGAGGTTCAGCACGTTGACGTACAGGCCGGCCAGCCAGTCCAGCATCTGCACGTACTTGGGCAGCACTTCGTCATAGCTCAGGTACTCGCTGGTGATGGGGGCGTAGTTGGGGCCGCACTGCTCGTGGTACTTCTCGTCCACGCCGCCGTTGATGGCGTACAACAGGCACTTGGCGAGGTTGGCGCGGGCACCGAAGAACTGCATCTCCTTGCCGGTCTGGGTGGCAGACACGCAGCAGCAGATGGAGTAATCATCGCCCCAGACGGGCTTCATCACATCGTCGTTCTCGTACTGGACGGAGCTGGTGAGAATGGAGACCTTGGAGGCGTACTTCTTGAAGGCTTCGGGCAGGGCAGAGGAGTACAGAACGGTCAGGTTCGGCTCCGGTGCGGGGCCCATGTTCTCCAGCGTGTGCAGGAAGCGGTAGCAGTTCTTGGTGACCATGCTGCGGCCGTCCATGCCGATGCCGCCCACTTCCAGCGTTGCCCAGACGGGGTCGCCGGAGAAGAGCTGGTTGTAGCTGGGGATGCGGGCGAACTTGACCATGCGGAACTTCATGACCATGTGGTCGATCAGCTCCTGTGCCTCGCTCTCGGTCAGGATGCCCTTGTCCAGATCCCGCTGGATGTAGATGTCGAGGAAGGTGGAGATGCGGCCCACGCTCATGGCAGCGCCGTTCTGGGTCTTGATGGCGGCAAGATAGCCGAAGTAGAGCCACTGGCAAGCCTCTTTGGCGTTCTTGGCGGGCTGGGAGATGTCGAAGCCGTAGGCCTCGGCCATCTTCTTCATGCCCTTCAGGGCGTTGATCTGGCGGGCGATCTCCTCCCGCAGACGGATGACGTCATCGGTCATGGTGCCGTCGCCGCAGTTGGCGAAGTCCTCCTGCTTGAACTGGATCAGCACATCGATGCCGTACAGGGCCACGCGGCGGTAGTCGCCGACGATGCGGCCGCGGCCGTAGGTGTCGGGCAGACCGGTGATGATGTGGGTGTGGCGGGCCTTCTTCATTTCCGGGGTGTAAGCGTCGAAGACCGCCTGATTGTGGGTACGGGTGTAGTCGGTGAAGATCTTGTGCAGCTCTTCGCTGGGCTGATAGCCGTAGGTGGTGCAGGCCTGTTCGGCCATCTTGATGCCGCCGTAGGGCATGAAGGCGCGCTTCAGGGGCTTGTCGGTCTGCAGACCCACGACCTGCTCCAGATCCTTCAGCTCCTCGTCGATATAGCCGGGGCCGTATGCGGTCAGGCTGCTGACCACTTCGGTCTCCATATCCAGCACGCCGCCCTTGGCGCGCTCTTCCTTCTGGAGCTTCTGCAAAGCTCCCCACAGTTTGTTGGTCGCCTCGGTGGGACCGGCCAAGAACGACTCGTCGCCGTTGTACGGGGTGTAGTTCTTCTGGATGAAGTCGCGCACGTTGACTTCCTCTTTCCAGATACGGCCCTCAAAGCCTTCCCACTGTTCAAAATCGATCATTGGAACCTCCTTGCTCCTTGCCATTCCATTGGCAGTTAGCATTATCTAACTATTGAGCCTTTGAAAAACCGCATCCAATGCGGCTTTCTGGGGGCGGGCGAATAGGCGGCGAGGCGCGTGACGTTCCGCGCCCGGCAGCCTTAACACTATAATAGCAATGATTCCTCGAAAAAGCAAGAGGGAATGGATGGATTTTACACAAAAGCGGCAAAAGGTTCTTAGCACAAGTGCCCAATTTTCCGGAAAAAAACTTTTTCCGAAAAAAGTTCAAAAGGGGGCTTGACAGTCTTGACAAACTATGGTATCCTGTTGTCACGGCAAGGTTAGTTAAATCTAACCGAGGCTGCGGAACCTTCTGCAAAGGGTTCCGATTCCTCCATTCCATACTCTCTTTTTCTTTTGGCAGGGCGCGGCATTCTGGTTTGCTCCGCTCCCTCCTGCGCGGTGAAGGCGGCTCTGGTACGGCGGCCTTCACGAAAACAGAAAACAAAAACGGGACATGTCGCTTGACCACCGACGTGCCCCGATTTTTGTTTTTATAGTGTCTTTTCCAGCTCCTGATAAAGTTTGAATACATCCGGGAAGATGACCTTTGCGCCTCGCCGGGCGATGGCAAGCACTTCGCGGGCATTTTTTGTGACATCTTCCACGATGCGGTCATCCAAACGAATGGGGACTTTATTCTTGTCAATATAAGCTGTCAGATAAAACTCGGTGACAGGGCACATGTTTTGAATCAGGAAGGCCGCATTCCGGCCAAGGACAGTGCCAAAGCGAATCGTGTTGCAGCGGCCATATTTTTCAATTTTGGATTGCGCGATCTTTTGATACTTCTCATATCGGGAGGAAATGGGGACAAGCCAGTAGATCGACGGATTTTTGGAATCCGGAAAGGCGAGAAAGCAGGGGCGGCTGCGGCGGATGCCATCGATCATATCTTTGTTTTGCATCAGTTTATCATCGGGAAAATCTATGTAATACTGATCGGACAGGAAATAAAGCTGTGCATCCAGCATAAAAACCTCCCATAAATGTAGAGCCCCGTCTTTCGACGAGGCCCTGCAAACATTTTTGTCCCAGCCATTTATCAGCCGCATACCGGGGAGCGGCAATATTTGTGATCCCGACCATTTATCAGCCGCGTATCGGGGAGCGGGCACTATTTTGAGACATTGCTGTCTTCTGTTATTATTATACGCTGGTAAGGCAATTATGTCAATAAGAATCAGAAGTGCGATGGGCTGCATTTTTGCCCTTACTGTAGAAAATCGAATGGCCAAGTTCAAAAATAATAATATAGCTACGTTCTATATTCGATGTTGGCCAAGTTGGCGAAGTTCGGTTTGGTGGCCAAGTTCGAACTTGGCCAGCCATTTCGAAGTTGGCCAAGCTGGCGAAATTCGATTCTGAACGAAGCTGCGTTATAAAAACCGAACTTGGCCATTTAACTTGCTTGTCTAGGAGGCTGGCCGAGTTCGCGGGGAAGCGAACCGCGCCGCCGCGTCAGCGGGGCGGCTCCTCCAAATGCTTCTGGGCGAAGAGGGAGACAACGGCACTGAAACCGAAGACGAAGTAGTAGCTGGCGATGCGGAAGAGCATCAGGGTGCTCATGGCCTCGCCGTTGGACAGAAAGGAACTGAAGACGAGAAGGAAGGCTGTTTCGATGGAACCCATGCCCGCCACGTTGGGCAGGGCGTTGGAGAGGAAGAGCATCAGGCTGGTGAGGAGCTGCACCTGCCAGAAGCTCAGGCCGCAGGGCAGCCCCATGAACCGGATGCAAAGGTAAGGCAGGGTGAACAGCAGGAACAGCTTGACCGTGTGCAGGGCGAAGATCTTGACGCAGCGGCCCTTGTCGGCCAGCAGGTGACGGCTCTCGGTGCCGAGGGTGTCCAGCTGCTCCAGCCACGTTTCCCGGCGGGTCTGCCATTTTTCGGTCTTGGGCAGACAGCCCAGCGCCCAGCGGGCCAGCCGCTGGATGAGGGGCGAAACGCAGAGCAGCACCAGCCCCACGATGATCGCCGCCACCACGAAGTAGGCCATGGGCAGGTAGTTCATCACGCCGGAGGTGTTGGCCGCCAGCCACCGGCGCTGAAGCAGCAGCATCACTGTGGCGTAGAGCAGGACCGTGGTCTTGTGGAAAACGTATTGCAGGGTCATCAGGCCCACGCCGGGGCCCAGCGGCAGCCCGCTGCGGTAGAGGTAGTAGGACTGCATCGGCATGGACCCGGCCCCAAGGCAGATGACGTTGCCGAAGCTGCCCATGAAGGCCGATTCCAGCGCCTGACGCAGGGTGAACCGGGGCAGTCGGCTCCGGACGATGACGTAGCTGACAAGGCCCTCCAGCACCGGGTAGGTCAGGCCGACGGCCAGCACTACGGCCACCTGCCAGAACTTCAGCTGCGCCAGCGCCGAGGAGATCTCGGCCCAGTGGCTCTTGAAGATCCAGAAGACGACGCCGGTCAGCACCACGAGGATCGTGATGGACAGGGCCGCCTTTTTGCGGGATGGCTGCCGGGGGGTGGGTCGATTCATGGATGAGAAGCTCCTTTCGTACTGTTGGTTGAAGTATACCACGCCAGCACCCCGGTTTTGTGAACTTGTATCGAATTTTTCTCGGCAAATGGAGAAAAATGATAAAAAATCCTCCGTACAACCTCTCCGTCAATGCTTCGCATTGCCACCTCCCCTTGTAGGGGAGGCCTTGGCAGTCCATGCAAAGTTTATGGTTTCGCCAGAGGCTCCCCTACTAGGGGAGCTGTCGAGCGGTAGCGAGACTGAGAGGTTGTACGAAGGAAAACGTAGATCAGTGATTAGCAGTCAGCTCCTTCACCGCTGCGGTGAGGGTCTGTTCGAAGGACTGCTTGGAGTAATGGGTCTCGTAGAGCTTCCGGCAGGCGGCTTTCATGGCGGCCAGCTTCTCCGGGTGGAAGATGGCCCACTCCAGCAGCGCGGCCAGCTTCTGCGGGTCGTCGTCGGGGTAGGTGAAACCGTCCACCCCTTCGGTGATGACCCCGGCGGTGCCGGTGTGCTCCGACACGATGGAGGGCTTGCCGAAGATGAGGCCCTCGGTGACGAAGGTGGGCATGGGGTCGTCGCGGGAGGCGCAGACCAGACAGGTGCACTGCTCCATCAGGTTCTTGATCTCGTCCCGGCTGAGCCGCTTGCAGTAGAAGACATTCTCCGGGCAGTCGGTGGTCAGGGAGCGGACGGCGTCCATCATCTCCTTGTCCGCCGCCATGCCGACGAAGAGGAAGGTGGCCTTGTTTCGCACCTCCTCCGACAGCAGCCGGATGGCGGCGCAGAAGATGTCGTGGCCCTTCCGGCGCTCAAAGGAGCCGACGGTGGCAAAGAGGGGCTTGTCGGCGGGGTAGCCGAGGTCGCAGCGGGGGAAATCCTCCGCCGCATAGTCAGGCAAGCCGTAGATGAGCTGGCCGATCTGGAAATCGGGCCGGACGGCGTGCATGGCGTTGGCGGCGTGGTGCCCCACCGAGTACAGCCGGACATTCTCGGCCAGCTTCGTGGGGATTTGGTGGGCGATGTGGGGGTAGCCCGCAAAGGCATCGTGGAGCCACCACAGCACCGGCACGGCGGTGCCGCTGAGGGCCCGCACCGTCCGGGCCATGACCACGGTGTTGACGAGGACGAGGTCGGTGCAGAGGGCCAGCCCCCAGAGGTTCGGGGTGGCGCGGATGCCCGGCCGGGTGATGACGGCGGCCCCGGCGTCCACGAAGAGCTGCAGCGCCCCGCCATCGCTGGGGCCCAGCACCACCACTTCGTAGCCCATGCTGCGCAGCACCGGCACGGCGCTGACCAACACGATGGGAGCGCCGGTCATGTCGAGGACATGGCTCATGAGGAAGGCCCGCTTGCCCGTGGCCGAGAACGCATCCTCGGCGCAGATGTCCCGCTCGTAGTGGAGCAGAGCCTGTGGGATGCGGGCGGGGTGGGCGCAGAACTGCGCGGCCAGCGCCAGCAGCTCTGTGACGTTTTCGGGGTCCTTGGCGGCGGCGCGGCAGCGCTCCAGCAGGGGGCGGCTGACGAGGGCGCAGCGGTTCTGGGCCAGATGGGCCCGGCTCTGGTAGAGGGCCGTGGCCCCCCCGAAGCCGAAGACGGCGTTGCAGACCGCGTAATCTGCGCCGTCCTGCAAGGCTTTTGCAAAGCACATCAGGGCGGTGGACATGCACTCCACGTCCTCGCTGACGAGGAGCACGCCGTCCACCCCCTCGGTCAAGGCGGAGCCAAGGGTGTCCGCCAGCCGGAACTTGCGGTGGAGCTGGTCGGCAAGGGTGGCGCGCAGCGCGGTGTTCCGCCCCGGCGCGTAGACCAGCAGATAGGTGCTCTGGGTATCGTAATAACCCTGCGCGGCCAGTTGGCTCTGCTGCAGGGAGTTGTAACTGCTGTACATGGCGTCCCTCCCGTTAATGGCTGCGGCGGAACAACCCCAGCAGACGGCGCAGCGGCAGGGTCAGCTTCCAACTGCTGCTGTTCAGCACGCCTTCCAAGGAAGTCTCGTAGGACTGGCAGCGGGCGGCGACCTCGGCGTTTTTCTGGTGCAGTTCGGCGATCTGCTGGTGCAGCAGGGCTACGGTCTGCTGCTGGGCGGCCACAGCCTGTTCCAGCTCGGCGATGTGCTGCTTTTCGCCGTTCTTATTCTTCTGCAGGAGCTGGACGCTTTCCAGCAGGGCGCAGAAGAGAGGCTCGTCCGCCAGCTTTTCCAGCGGGTAGTAGCAGTAGCTCACCACCAGCTTCATCCCGGCGGGGTACTGGCTCAGGCCCTCCAGCCGGTAGTTGGGGTCATCGCCGAGGAAGAGGGTGGTGTTCCCCTGCAGATTGGTGCCGTTGGCGGGTTCCCAGACGATGCGGTCGTCGGAGAACAGGAGCTGGGTCACGCAGCAGGGCAGCTCGCCCGGATCGAAGCGGAGCTTCTGGGCCGCCACCGGCAGCTCAAACGTAGCCGTCACGGCCCCGGTCAGCTGGTCGGTGGTGCAGTCGGGGGCGGTCAGCGTATCCTTTTCGGAAAAGCCGAAGCCGGTATCGTAATAGAGCAGCGGCTGCAGCAGGGTGGGCGAGTCGGTGCGCATCTCGCGCTGGGGGTGGGCGGCGGCACAGGCCTGCACCTCCTGTTCCAGCGCAAGGCACCGCTGGGCCAGCCGGGAAACGCCCTCGTCCGAGAGCTTGAGCTGCTGTTCGAGGTCCGCGATCCGGCCCTGCAGGGCCGCCGTGGTGGCAGGAGCTTCGTTGGTCATGACTGGATTCTCCTCATCATAATATATTTCACTTCAGCGGGAAAGACCCGCAAAAAAATCAGTGTTTTGCCGCATACTGCCGGGGCTGTGCTTCCCGGCTCTTGGCTGCCACGGTGCGCCGGAATTTCCGATCCTTCCAGCGGAGCAGCAGCTCACAGAACAGCAGCACCGACCCCATGGAGAGCGTGAACTGCAAGACCACGCCCAGCACCGGGTGGGCCGCAAACTTCTGGGGCATCAGATACCACGGGATCGCGGTCAGCTCAACGGTGTGGATGCAGAAGATATACAGAGACCGGCGGCCGATGGCTTGGATGCCGCGGGTCACGAAGTTGTCCACTCGGCGCTGGAACCAGAGGACCATGGACAGGATGCCAAGGCCGGCCCCGGCGTCCAGCAGGATGCTCACCGGGCCGAAGTTCCACTGGGCCATGGAAACGCAGTCGGTGCTCTGGGTGAGCAGCACAAGAACTGCCACGGCGGCCGCGCAGCCCATCAGGGTGTTTTTCAACCTGCGGGACAGGGGTTTGTCGAAAATTTTATGTTTCTTGGCGAGGTAGCCCACGTAGAGCGTCGGAACGGTGACCATGCCCTGCCCGATGCAGAAGGGGGCCTCCCATGTAATGCAGATGCCCCAGCCCAGCAGCATGGTGCCCAGCACTGCCCAGTTTGTGTAGGCTTCGGGGAAGATATTCAGGATCAGGTCCAGCAGGACCCACGCGATCATCAGGGAAAGTAAGTACCACATGGGCCCGCAGGAGAAGAAGGTCTGGCCGAAATACTCCGCCGTGTGGGGCAGCCCCAGCGCAAAGCCGCCCAGCACCTTGCCGGTCTCATAGGTGGCGTTGTGGAGGGAGCCGTAGCAGAGATAGTGGATGAGGAAGTGGAACACCGTGGTGGCGATGCCCGTATAAATGTAAGGCTTGAGCAGAGTCGTCACCTGCTGGTCGATGCACTTGCCGATGGAACGCTTGCGGAAGCCGTAGCCGCTGGCGATGTAGAACGCGGCCATCAGGGATTCGCGGTAGGCGAACATACAAAAGGTCAGCAGGTTGATGCTGCCGGAACCCATCGGATACAGCTCACCGGTGTGCGCGAACACGATGGTCAACATACCGATGCCCTTGAGCAGGTCGAACATGCCAAGCGAATTGGCCGTGCGGGGTTTGGTACCCTCCATGAAAAGCCCTCCTTTGCGCCAGATCACCTTGGAGGTGGCTGATTGCCGAAATTCGGGCGCAAGATGTTAAAAGTTACAAAATCGTTATAAATAAGTATAATGCTTTTCTGAGGTTCTGTCAATGAAAGCGGGCAGAACAAAAAAAGCCCCCAAGGCTGTGCAAAGTGTACCACAGCAGCCGCTCTGGCGCAACGAATGGGAGCAAATCCCATCTCCCTGCACAAGTTGAGCGCAAGTTTAAATTGCATATTTGTGCAATTAAAACTTGCATTTGTCCCCGCCGTGCTGTATACTGGGAGACGAAAGCTGCGCTGCCGCTGAAATTGGGCGGCGGCCGAGGAACACCGAACGAATAAGGAGTGTGCAAAAGATGACCAGAGAAGAGTGCTGTGCCGTGGTTTCGGAAAAAGAGATGCCGATGACGGTTTATGATATGGTCGCTGCCATGCAGGAGAAGTTTGCTTCCCGCCCGGCGTTCCGCTGGGTGGACGACGCCACCACCACCGTGAAGGAGAAGACTTACGGCGAGTTCGTGGCCGACATCCGGAAGATGACCGGCTATCTGCAGGAAAATGTTGCCGATCTCAAGGGCCAGCGGATCGCGATCCTGAGCCGCACCAATTATGAGTACGGCGTGGTGGCCTTCGGCACCATGATGGCCGGGGCCGTCATCGTGACCCTGAACCAGAAGAAGACTTGGCCGGAGCTGGAATATGAGCTGGGCCTCAGCGAGCCCGCCCTGATCTTCACCGACGGCATCGACTATGGCTACGCCGAGGAGCTGAAGGCTGCTTACGGCCACAAGCTCCGCCCCATGAACGCCTACGAGGGCAGCGCACCCGCCGCCTTTGAAAACCGCATCGACCCCGACGGGCTGCGGATGCTGCTATTCACCTCCGGCACCACCGGCCGCAGCAAGGGCGTCATGCTCAGCGAGAAAAACTACTTCACCGCCATAAAGATGTACATCGACGGCCAGAAGGTCATGCCCGAAGTGGCCCCGAAGGATATGGATCAGCTCTTCAGCCACTTCACGCTGGTGCCCATGTTCCACCTGTCCGGCTTCATCTGCTACTTCGTCTACGGCATTCAGGGCTGGACGCTGAACCTTTGCGCCGACCCCCGCGATATGCGCCGGGACATGAGCATGATGCACAGCGACGCCATGTCCACCCCGCCGGTGCTGGTGGAGATGATCTACAACGAGATCCGCCGCGGCAATCAGGAAAAGCTGAACGGCCTGTGGAATCTGAGCTGCTCTTCCGCCATCCTCGACCCGCAGCTCCTGCACTACCTCGTGGAGCACGGCATCTACATCAACCAGTGCTACTCCATGACCGAGCTGGCCGGCTACGGTCTGCTGAACGTGGTGCAGGAGGGCGAACACCTCCGGGCACTGGGCAAGCCGGACGGCTTCTGCGAGGTCAAGCTGGACGAGACCGGCGAGATCTGCGTCCGGGGCGGCGCGGTCATGCTGGGCTATTATAAGGACCCGGAGGCCACCGCCGAGGCCATCGACAAGGACGGCTGGCTCCACAGCGGCGACCTCGCCCGCGTGGATGAGGACGGCTTCTATTACATCACCGGCCGCAAGAAGAACCTCATCATCCTCGACAGCGGCGAGAACGTCAGCCCCGAAGAGCTGGAAAAGCTGCTGGGCAAGTGCGCCGACATCAAGGAGTGCATCGTGAAGGAGATGGGCAAGAAGATCGGTGCCGTCATCTGCTGCGAGCCGGAGAAGGAGCAGGCTGTCCGCACCTTCGTCACCGAGCTGAACCGTACCCTGCCGCTGTACAAGCGGATCAGCGCCGTGGAGTGCACCGCAGAGCCGCTGCCCCGCAACGCGCTGGGCAAGCTGCTGCGCAGGTAAGAAACGCTTTTGTAGAAAATCTGTAAACCTGACCGGCGAAATGTTGCAATTGCCCCGGAAAACGGGTATTATAAAACTGTATGACGTCGGGTAAGGCCGGGACCAGAGTGGGAGACCGGGCCGCAGGGGGCCGCGCCGGAGAAGCGCGCCCTTGCAGCGACGCTGAAATCCATCATGGAAAGGAAGATTTTTTGATGCAAAGAGCAGAAATCGTGTCCCAGATCCTCGCGATCCTTGAGGACGTGGCAGAGATCAGCCCGGAGGACGTGAGGGAAGACAGCGTCCTGATGGACGACCTCGACCTGTCCTCCATGGAGATCCTGACCGTTGTGGCGGATCTTGAGGAAATGTTTGGTCTGCGCATCCCCGAAAAGGAACTGCGCAATTTCGTGACCATCGGCGATGTGGCAGATTATCTGGAGGCGAACGCGGGGTGAACGGATTCCTCGCGGACGGGCGGGGCTTTTCCCCCTTCATGACGCTGGTGCGGATGCCGTACTGCAATCGAAGGATAAAGAGAAAGACCGGTTTCGCAGCTTGCGAAACCGGTCTTTTTGCGCTTTAGAAGGAGCCGCCCGACGAACCGCCGAAGCCGTCGCTGTCCACCGACGAGCCGCCGGAGGAAGAGCTTTCCTCGTGGGGCGGGTCGTAGACCTCCACACGGTCGGTGTGGGTGTAGTGGTCGCGCTGGACCCGGAGCTTGAGCCCGGCCCCGATGTAGTCATCGGCTTCGGTCTTCCGCTTGGCCGTCTTCATCTGAGCATAGAGGATGCTGCACACGATGGCGGCGATGAGGGACGGGATGCCCACCACGATGAGGATGCCGAAGATGCCGAGGCCGCCGTCCGGGTCATTGTCGTAATCCAGCGGATCGCCGTTCTCGGCGTAGAAATCCAGCGTATCGGCGCACAGGTCGATGTAGGTCTGGGCTGCGTCGGCGTAGTCGCCCTCCGACAGCATGGGCACGACCTCATCTTCGATCTGCTCGATGCGGTAATCGGTAAAGGCCGTCACGCCCCCGCCGTAGGTGATGGTGACGTACTTGCGGGAGCCGAGGGCGATCATGAACAGGATGCCGCTGCGGTCGCTGCCAGAGCCGAGATCGTTGTCGCGGTAGTAGTTCTTCGCGTAGGCACGCTGGTCTTCGTCGCCGATGCTGTCCACGGTGAGGAAATACACATCGCAGTCGTGGCCGTCGGCGGCCTCCTCGGCGCTGGCTTCCAGCGCGCTGAGGGTGTCGTCGTCGAACAGGCCGTAGTCATCCCGCACCAGCGGGGCCGAAGCCATGGCCGGGAAGCTGAGGCAGACCGCCAGCACAGCGGCGGCCAGCGCCGCACCGAGGCGGCGGAGAGAACAAGTCAGAGTTTTCATTCCGCGCACCTCCTTATAAGTACAGCAGCCAGATGAGGATGGCCATCAGCGGCAGGGCGATGCGGGCGAACCACGCGGCCACCCGGCCCTTGTCCACGGGCAGGTCCCCGATGAGCCGCCCGGTCTGGCCGTTCATGGCAAAGAGGAAGTCCTGCTCCTTCCACCGGGTGTGGAGCATCCAGACCGGCAGCAGGGTGTAGTGAGCCTTTTTCATCCGGACGTTGATGTTCTCTTCCCGCGTGTCCACCACCGCGTACTCGGACAGCGTCTGGCGCAGGGCCTCGGCGGTGGAGTTCTCGATGCGGGTCTTGGCCCGGTCGGCGCAGGTCTTGGCGTCCTCGTCGTACCGGTCGGCCAGAAAGCCCGGCAGGTAGGCCGTGGAGAAGGGCTTCAGCTCGCTGTAGTCGAAGGGCTCGATGGAGTCCATGTGCTCGTCGGGCATCTTGCTGGAGCCGTCCACCGGCACGCGGGCAAAGGTGGCCGTGCCCTCGCGGCGGACGTCGTAATGCTGGGTGGTGGTAACGCGGTAGTCGCCCTCGCGGTGGCTCTCGCTCACTTGGCCGTCGTAGCTGCCGCGGGCGTCGGCCTCGGCGTCGAACAGCCAGAAGGGCACGTAGACGCCCTGAATCTCGGCGATGTGGTTCTGGCTCTTGAACGCCTTGGGCAGGAAGGCTTTGCCCTTATAATATTTGGTCAGTTGGGCGATGGCGGCGTTCTTGTCCATCTTGAAGGGCAGGATGTATTCGGGCTTCAGCTTGCCCGAAAGCTTGCCGCCCAGCACGGTGGGGTTGCCGCAGTAGGGGCAGGTGGTGGCCGCCGTGGTGGCGTCGCAGACCAGCTCCGCGCCGCAGGTGGTGCAGGAGTAGCTGGAAAGGCCGCTGGCCTCCGCTTCGCTCCAGACCGGGTTTTCGCCGGCCGCTTTTGCGCGGCGGGCCGCAGCCTTCTTCTCGTCGGAAGCGGCGGCTTCGTCGGCTTTCTGCTGTTTTTGGGCGTATTGGGCCTCGATGTCGGCGACCTCATAGGACGAGCCGCAGTAGTCGCACACCAGCTTGCCGGTGGTGCTGTCGAAGTGCAGCGGGCCGGTACAGGCCGGGCATTGGTAGTTCGTTACTTTATCAGCCATGGACAGTTGCCTTTCTTATGCGCCGAAAGGCTTGCCGCATTCGGGGCAGAACTTCGGCGGGTTTGCGGGGTCGGCGGGCTCAAAACCGCAGTTTTGGCACTTGGCGGCGGGCTTCGGCTTGCCGCACTCGGAGCAGAATTTGCCGCTGTTCTTCGCGCCGCAGCTGCACACCCAGACCGTCGGGGCTTCGGGCTTCGGCTTGCCGCAGGAGGTGCAGAACCTGCCGGTGTTGCCGCTCTGCCCGCAGGAGCAGGTCCAGCCGTTCGCCGCCGGGGCAGCGGGCTGAGTAGGCTGCTGGGCGCCCATCTGGTACAGGGTCTGTGCATTGACGCCGCCCGCAGCGGCAGCCTGATTCATCCCCATAAAGGCCATGGCGGGGCCGGCGGAGGTGTTGGCGGCAGCGGACTGCATGGCCGCAGCCTGTGCGCCGACGAGGTGGGCGGCCGCGCGGGTGGGGTCCATGAAGGCAGCACTGCGCTGCAGATCCTTGATCATCTGCTCGTCTTCTTCGCTGGCTTTGACGCCGGACACGCCGAGGGAAACGATCTCGATGCCCCGCAGCTTGCTCCACTTGGCGCTCAGGGCCTGATTCAGGGCGTCGGCCAGCTCGGTGGTGTGGGCGGGCAGGGAGGAGTAGCGGATGCCCTGCTCGCTGATGCGGGCGAAGGCGGGCTGCAGCGCGGTCATCAGCTCAGTCCGGAGCTGGCCGTCCAGTGCGTCGCGGGTGTAGGCGTTTTCCACATTGCCGCAGACATTGGTGTAAAACAGGATGGGGTTGACGATGCGGTAGCTGTACTCGCCGAAGCACCGGATGGCGATGTCGATGTCGATGCCGGCCCGCTGGTCCACCACCCGGAAGGGCACGGGGTTGGGGGTGCCGTACTTGTTGCCCACCAGCTCCTTGGTGTTGATGTAGTACAGGCGCTGGTCGGTGGCGGCCTGACCGCCGAAGCCGATCCGCTTGCCCATCTCGGCAAAGGCGTCGTCGATGTTCTTCAGCCCGCCGCTGAGCAGGGAGGGCTGGGTGCCGGTGCTGTAGGTGTACTCGCCCGGCTCGGCGCACAGCTCCACCACCTTGCCCTGCTCCACGATCAGGGCACACTGGCCGTCGGCCACGGCCACGATGGAACCGTCGGAGATGATGTTCTCACTGCCGTGCCTGTTGGAGGAACGGCGGTCCGTGCGCTTCTGGCCTTTGACGGCCAGCACGTCCGCGGGGAGGGCGTCGCAGTAAAAATATTCCTTCCACTGGTCGGCCATCACGCCGGAAGCTGCGCTGATTGCTGCTTTTACAAGACCCATAAACCAAATCTCCTTTGTTGTGGTATCAACTCCCCCAGCCGCCTTCCGGCGGCAGCCCCCTCTGGGAGGGGGCCTTGGCTCCCTCTTTGAGGGAGCTGGCACGGCGGATGCCGGGCCTGAAGGAGTGGGGAAGTTACATTATCCCCAGTATAGCACAGTTTCCCCCCGAATGGAAACTCCCTCTTGCAATTTCAGCCCGAATGGTGTAGAATACACCCGACAACAAAATACAGGGGAGCTCGTGACGCGGGCTGAGAGGAAGTACCCGAACTTCGACCCTTTTACCTGATGCGGATAATGCCGCCGTAGGAAGTCATAGGGTGTATGAGTTTTTACAGGAGTTTCCGCAGCGGGAACTCCTGTTTTTTGTTGCCGGAAAATCGAAAGGAGCGATCCCTATGAAAAATCTCTCGGTGAAAAAACTGGCTCTGGCCGGAATGCTGTGTGCGCTTGCTGTGGTGGGCAGCGTGTTCAGCTTCCCCATCTTCGGCAGCAAGTGCGCGCCGGTGCAGCACATGGTCAACATCCTGTGCGCGGTGCTGCTGGGGCCCTACTGGGGCCTCGGCGTGGCCTTTGTGGCCTCGCTGCTGCGCAACCTGCTGGGTCTGGGCAGCCTGATGGCCTTCCCCGGCAGCATGTTCGGCGCGCTGCTGTGCGGCGTCGTCTACCACAAGACCCAGAAGCTGCTGCCCACGCTGGTGGGTGAGGTGTTCGGCACCTCCATCCTCGGCGGCCTGTGCGCCTACCCCGTCGCCATCCTGCTGATGGGCAAGAGCGCGGGCGACATCGCGTTCTACGCCTACATCGTGCCCTTCCTCGTCTCCACGGCGGGCGGCGCGGTCATCGCGGGCGTGCTGCTGGCGGCGCTGCAGCGCTCCGGCGCTCTGCACTCGATGCAGACCAGCCTGAGCTGAGGAGGCCGGTGTGGAAACTGCGTTTGGAAAGCGGCTGGACCGGGTGCGGCAAGCCTCCCCTCTCGTCCACTGCATCTCGAACCTCGTCACGGCCAACGACTGTGCCAACATCGTGCTGGCGGCAGGGGCCTCGCCCATCATGGCGGATGCCCCGGAGGAGGTCCGGGAGATCACGGCCCTGAGCCGGGCGCTCTGCCTGAGCCTTGGCACCCCGAACCCCCGCAAGGCCGACGCCATGTTCTTGGCGGGGCGCAAGGCCGCTGAGCTGGGCCTGCCCGTGGTCTTTGACCCCGTAGGCGTGGGCGCGTCCGCGTACCGGCAGGAGATCGCCCAAAAGCTTTTGCAGGACGTTCCCCTGACGGTGCTGCGCTGCAACGCTTCGGAATTGCAGACCCTGAGCGGCCAGAGCCTCGTCTCCCGCGGGGTGGATGCGGGCAAGGCCCCGGAGCTGGAAACGCTGCTGCCGCTGGCGGGGCGCTTCGCCGCCGCCCACCACTGCATCGTGGCGGTGACGGGGGCCGAGGACATCGTAACGGACGGCACCACGGCCTACGGCATCCGCAGCGGCACCCCGCTGCTGCGCCAAGTCACCGGCACCGGCTGTATGCTGTCGGTGCTGACGGCAGCCTTCGTGGGGGCAAACCCCGAAGCGCCGCTGGAAGCCGCCGCTGCCGCCGTCTGCATGATGGGTCTGTGCGGGGAGCGGGCCGCCGCCTCCCTGACCGGGGGCGAGGGCACCGGTACGCTGCGCATCCGCCTGATGGACGCCGTTTCCAACATGACCGGCGAAGAGCTGGACCAAGGAGCAAACTATGAACTGTACTGCTGAGATGCTGCGGCTTTACGCCGTCACCGACCGCGCATGGGTCGGGAAACTCACCCTGCCCCAGCAGGTCGAAGCGGCCCTCAAGGGCGGCGCGACCTGTGTGCAGCTGCGGGAGAAAAACCTCGCCGATTCGTCTGTTCTGGCGGAAGCGCGGGAGATTTCCGCCCTGTGCAAACAGTACCGCGTGCCCTTTATCCTGAACGATAACGTGGCGCTGGCGGCCCAGTGCGGCGCGGACGGGGTGCATCTGGGGCAGGAGGATATGGACCCCGCAGAGGCGCGGCGCATCCTCGGCCCCGACGCCATCATCGGCGTGTCGGCCCATAACGTTGCCGAAGCCAAGGCAGCGGTGGCGGCCGGGGCGGATTACCTCGGCTGCGGCGCGATGTTCGCCACCACCACGAAAACGAACGTCACCGCCCTGCCCAAGGAGACGCTGCGGGCCATCTGCGCCGCCGTCCCCGTGCCGGTCGTGGCCATCGGCGGCATCAGCAAACAGAACCTGCTCTCCCTCGCCCACTGCGGCGAAGCGGGCGTTGCGTTGGTCAGCGCCATCTTCGCGGCGGAGGATATTGAAGAGGAGTGCAGGGAATTGAGAAGGTTAGCGGCTCAATTGTGACGCCCGCCTTCGTACAACCTCTCTGTCTCACTTCGTTCGACATCTCCCCTAGTAGGGGAGACTCTGGCGAAAACGGGAACTCTGCGAGGACTGCCAAGGGCTCCCCTACTAGGGGAGCTGGCAATGCGAAGCATTGACTGAGAGGTTGTATCGGAGGAAACGCTGACCGCGGCCGACCGGGGGCACCACCTTCGGCCGCGTTAGAAAACTCATGTAAGGAGATTTTCATGAAGACCGCAATGTTGTTTTGCGGAGGCGCCGGAATCCAGTATCATCTGAAATATCCGGCCCCTCTGTATATAAATGGTAGAGAGTATTTTAGACCAAACTGGAGGAACTGACTATGCAAACCTATACCACCCAGATGGACGCCGCCCGCAAGGGTATCGTCACCAAGGAGATGGAGATCGTCGCCAAGAAGGAGTACCGCACCACCGAAGAGATCCGGCAGCTCGTCTCCGAGGGCAAGGTCGCCATCCCCGCCAACAAGCACCACAGCTGCCTGAACCCGGAGGGCATCGGCAGCATGCTGCGCACCAAGATCAACGTCAACCTCGGCGTCTCCCGCGACTGCAAGGATTACAACATCGAGATGCAGAAGGTCATGAGCGCCGTGAACATGGGCGCTGAGGCCATCATGGACCTGTCCAGCCACGGCAACACCCAGCCCTTCCGCCAGAAGCTGACCCACGAGTGCCCGGTGATGATCGGCACCGTGCCGGTGTATGACTCGGTCATCCACTACCAGCGCGACCTCGCCACCCTGACCGCACAGGACTTCATCGATGTGGTCCGCCTCCATGCGGAGGACGGTGTGGATTTCGTCACCCTCCACTGCGGCATCACCCGCAAGACCATCGACCAGATCCGCAAGCACAAGCGGAAGATGAACATCGTCAGCCGCGGCGGCTCGCTGGTCTTCGCATGGATGTGCATGACCGGCAACGAGAACCCGTTCTATGAGCACTTCGATGAAATTCTGGACATCTGCGAAGAGCACGATGTGACCATCTCGCTGGGCGACGCCTGCCGCCCCGGCTGCTTGGCCGACGCCACCGATGTCTGCCAGATCGAGGAGCTGGTCCGTCTGGGCGAGCTGACCAAGCGGGCTTGGGCCCACAACGTGCAGGTCATGGTGGAAGGCCCCGGCCATGTGCCCCTGAATCAGGTCGCCGCCAACATGGAGGTGCAGAAGAGCATCTGCATGGGCGCCCCGTTCTACGTGCTGGGACCCCTCGTCACCGACATCGCCCCCGGCTATGACCACATCACTGCCGCCATCGGCGGTGCCGTGGCCGCCGCCAGCGGTGCCGCCTTCCTGTGCTATGTCACCCCGGCGGAGCATCTGGCTCTGCCCAACGTGGACGACGTGAAGCAGGGCATCGTGGCCTCGAAGATCGCGGCCCACGCCGCCGACATCGCCAAGGGCATCCCCCACGCCCGCGACATCGACGACAAGATGGGCGACGCCCGCCGCGTGCTGGACTGGGACGCACAGTTCGCCTGTGCCATCGACCCGGAGACCGCCAAGGCCATCCGCGACGCCCGTCTGCCCGAAGACGACCACAGCGACACCTGCTCCATGTGCGGCAAGTTCTGCGCCGTCCGCAGCATGAATAAAGCGCTGGCCGGCGAGTACATCGACATTCTGTAATTTCTTCCCCCGGAGAAAGCATAGAAAGAAAGCCCCCTGCACGCGGTATGTGCAGGGGGCTTTCGGCGTTTTGGGGGAAGAAATCTTATTTCGCGATCTGCGGCACGGAAGAGGGCGTCTGCACCAGATTCGTCATGCTCTTGAGGCTGATGCCGAGGGTGGAGAGATTGTGCAGCATGGCCGAAGCGGCGGGCTGCAGGATGCCCAGCGCACCCAAAAGGATGAGGGTGGAGTTGAAGCTCAGCACGAAGCGGTAGTTTGCGCTGACCCGGTGCTGCAGGGCGTTGGCTACCGTCTTGAGGAAGACCAGTTCTTCAAGGCTGTCGGCCTTGATGGTCACATCCGCGATCTCGCGGGCGATGGCAGCACCGGAGTTGATGGCGATGCCGATGTCGGCGGCGGAGAGGGCGGGGGAGTCGTTGATGCCGTCGCCGATCATGACGACGGTGTGGCCCGCAGCCTTTTCCTTCTGGACGAAGTTGGCTTTGTCCTCCGGCAAAACCTCGGCGTAGAACTGGTCCACGCCCACCTGCTTGGCAATGGCCTCGGCGGTGCGGTAGCTGTCACCGGTCATCATCACGGTGTTCCGGATGCCCAGCTTGTGCAGCTGGTGCAGGACGGAAGCGGCTTCCGGGCGCAGGGGGTCGGCGATGCAGATGACGCCGACCAACTGGCCGGAGACAGCCATGTACAGGTGAGAATACTCCGGGGCGAGGGAGTCGAACTTTTCCTGCTCGTCGGCGGGGATGATGCAGTGCTCGTCCTCAAAGACGAAGTGGTAGCTGCCGATGACCACCCGCTCGCCGCTGACCCGGCTGGCAATGCCGTGGGCCACGATGTACTCCACCTCGGAGTGCACCTCCTCGTGGGCGAGGTTCCGCTCTTTGGCGGCGCGGACGACGGCGTTGGCCATCGAGTGCGGGAAGTGCTCCTCAAGGCAGGCGGCAAGGCGCAGCACGTCGTCCTTCTCGCTCTGGCTGAAGGGGATGACGTCCACCACCTGCGGGGTGGCGCGGGTCAGGGTGCCGGTCTTGTCGAACACGATGGTGTCAGCCTTGGCCAGCGCTTCCAGATACTTGCCGCCCTTGACGGTGATGTGGGCCGTGCCGCACTCGCGCATGGCGGAGAGGACGGCCAGCGGCATCGAGAGCTTGAGCGCACAGGAGAAGTCCACCATCAGGATGGAGATGGCGCGGGTGACGTTCCGGGTCAGCGCGTAGGTGACCACGGTGCCCGCGAGGCACCACGGCACCAGCTTGTCGGCCAGTTCCAGCGCACGGTTCTCGGTGCTGGACTTCAGCTTCTCGGATTCCTCGATCATGGCCACGATCTTGTCGTAGCGGTTGGAGCCGCCCGCAGCCTTGGCCAAGAAGACGCACTCGCCCTCCTCCACGACGGTGCCCGCGTAGACGGTGGCACCCTCGATCTTCCGCACCGGCATGGATTCGCCGGTCAGCGCGGCCTGATTGATCATGGCTTCGCCTTCGATCACGGTGCCGTCCAGCGGGACCATGTTGCCGGAGCGCACCACGATCTCGTCGCCGGGCTGGACCTTCGTCAGCGGCAGCAGCACTTCGGTGCCTTGGCTGCGCACCCAGACTTTGTCCACATTCAGCGCCATGCTGCGGGCCAGATCATCGAGGCTCTTCTTGCGGGTCCACTCTTCCAGCAGGGAGCCGAGGTTCAGCAGGAACATGACGGAGCCGGCGGTGTTGAAATCGCCCCGCAGCACCGAGACGCCGATGCTCAGCGCATCCAGCACCTCGACTTCCAGCTTGCGCTGGAACAGACATTTGACGCCCTTCCACACAAAGGCGATGGAGCGCCAGATGGTGTAGGCCGCGCGGATGGGGGCGGGCAGGAACAACTTGCGGAAGCAGTGGCCTACCACAAGGCTGTACATCTTTTCCTGATATTCCTGATTGAGTTTCCGGCTGTCGGCGGAGGCCACAAGGGCGTCCAGCTCCGGCCGGTCGAATTTGTAGGTGCTCAGCGCCCGGACGGCGTCGGCACGCTTGCCATTATAATAAAGTACCACGTCGCCGGTCCGCTCGTAGACGGTGGCCTTTTCGATGGCGTCGTGGTGGTTGAGATAAGCTTCCAGCACATCGGCGCGGTGGAGCGTCATCCGCACATTGCAGACGTGGACGCGCATCCGGCCCTGACCTTCATGCAAAATGGTGCATTTCATACTCGTTCCCTTTCTGACCATGAAAAAGAGCCGCCCGCAGGCGGCTCCCATAGGGCCTTGGATTATTCGGCAGCCTCGGTGGATGCAGTCTCCTCGGCAGCGTCCTCGATGACAGCGGCCTCAGCCTTGGCAGCGCGGGCCTCGTTGATAGCCTTTGCGTCTGCCAGAATGTCACCGGCCTGTTCCTGAACCTTGTTCACGGTCTCCATGGTGGAGTCCTTCATGCGCAGAACGGCAGCGGCGGTCTGGGTGTAGACCTTCTTGGCATCGCTGCTGGACAGAAGCTTGAAACCGGCAGAACCAAACAGGGTGCCAGCGGCGAACAGGGCGATCTTCTTCATGTTAACCATATCGATATACCTTCCTTTTTTCGTGTTGCTTGTATGGCCCAAAAGGGCCGGTTTGAGGGAGCGGGACGCTCCGTATTGCTGCCGTTATTGTAGCACGAAATTTGGAAAATGCAAGTGGTTTGCATAAAGTTAACACATAGAAACTTTTTTGCAGGAGTTTGTTATAATTGACTATCCCTACGTTGTTTTTTGAGACAAACGGGTGCTTACCCCCACACCAACCACAGGCAGCCGCAGCCCGTCAGCACGGCGGCCAGCGTGAGGGGATGCCGATGCGCAGAAAGTCCTTGGTGCGGACGGTCTCGCCGTTTTTGCGCAGGATGCCGATGGCTGCGATGTTGGCCGAAGCGCCGATGGGGGTCAGGTTGCCGCCAAGCGCCACAAAGGGCCGCTGCTGCGGCAAGGCCAGCATCAGAATATAGCTCAGCGCAAATAAGATCAGCGCAAGGATCATGCGTCCTCCTCGGTGTGGGAGTCGCGGTCTTCGTCGATCATCCGGTAGCCCACGCCCAGCTCATTTAAGATGTAGGTGTTCTTTCCGGGGCGGCTGCCCAGCTTGCGGCGGATGTTGGCCATGTTGACCTGCAGCTTCTTGGTGCTGCCGCAGTCGGTGTCGCCCCAAATGGCCTTGACGATGGCGGGGTAGGTCATCACCCGGCCGGCGTGCTCGGACAAAAACGCGACGATGTTGTATTCGGTCTGGGTCAGCTTGATCTCTTCCTCCCCCACGAAGACCTTGCGGCGCTCGTAGTTGATGGTGAGGTCCTGCGCACGGAAGGTGCCCGTGGGGTTGGAGCTGTAGCGGTTGGTGCGCAGCGCCGCCCGCACCCGCGCCAGCAGCTCGCCGGTGCCGAAGGGCTTGGTGATGTAGTCGTTGGCACCGAGGTCCAGCGCCTCGATCTTGTCCGCCTCGGTGGTGCGGGCCGACAGCACGATGATGGGGGTCAGGTACTTCTGGCGCACATACCGGATCAGCTCCACGCCATCCCGGTCAGGCAGACCGAGGTCGAGGATGATCAGGTCTGGGTTGCAGGAACCGAACATCGACTGCCCCAGTTCGCAGGAGGGGGCCACAAACGTCTGGTAGCCGTTGGTCTCCAGCAGGGTATAGATGAAGCTGCAGATATTGGCCTCGTCTTCTACGACCAGCACTTTGAATTTGTTATTGCTCATCTTGATTTTCCTCCGTCTCAATGGATTCGGTTTCCAGCCAGAAGCGGATGGTCGTGCCCTCGCCTTGGCGGCTCTCGGCCTTGATCTCTCCGCCGTGGGCTTTTACGATGGCGGCACAGACCGAAAGCCCGATGCCCATGCTGTGCTTGCCGTGGTCGGCGGTGTCCTCGGCGGGCAGCATCCCGGAAAACAGCCTCTTCAGCCGCTCCTTGGGGATGCCGCAGCCGTTGTCCGTTACTTCGAACACAGCGTGGCTGCCCACCGTGAAGACTTTCAGCGTCAGCTGGGTCATCCCCTCGGCGTGGAGCACCGCGTTTTCCAACAGGTTCGTCAGCACCTGCGAGATCAGCATCGAGTCCATGGGGATGACGATGAAGCTGTCCGGCAGTTCGAGCTTTACGTTCACGTCCGGGTAGCGCTTCTGGAACCGCACCAGCACCGTGTCGATCAGCTCTTCCAGCACGGTGGGGGTCTTCTGCACCGCCACCTTGTCGTTGTCGAACCGGGTGACCGAGAGCAGGTTCTCCACCATCCGGTTCAGCCACTGGGCGTCCGAACAGGCCTCGCCAAGAAGTTTAACTTTTTGCTCTTTATCCAGAGAGTCATAATTCTCGATGACGGTCGAACAAGCCCCGTAGATGGAAGTCAGCGGGGTGCGCAGGTCGTGGGAGACGGCCCGCAGCAGGTTGGCCCGCATTTTTTCAGTCTCGCTCTCCATCCGGAGCTGCTCCTGCACCTTGATCCGGGTGGTCAGGGTGCTGGTCATGATGGAGACCACCAGCATCACCAGCCCGGAAAACAGGTTCTCCGGCAGGGTGAAGTTGAAGGCAAAGTAGGGCGAACGGAACGCAAAGTTGACCGCCAGCACGCTGAGCAGCGATGCCATGACGCCCCAGAAGTAACCGTCCGTATAGATCGAGATTAAAAATACCGCCAGAACAAATACCATGGACGCTACGCCGTCGATGCGGCCGCTGATGCGCTGGATGCCGAACATCACGAGGAATGCCAGCGCAAATACGCCCAGCAGCACGAGGATGTCTGTTTTGCGGATGGTCTGCTTCATGGAATGTGATCCCTCCTGAACTGTATTCGAGCCCACCCTAAAAGTATACCATATTTTTATTTAAGAAACAGCTAAGGAATCAAGATTCTTGACCGGAGGAAAAAGGGATGCTTTGACGTATTCAAAAACTGTGTTGACAAATATTTATATGATAATTATAATATAAATATGGAAGCAATTCGATTTGAGTGGGATGAAAATAAAAACCACATCAACCAAAACAAACACAAGATTTCCTTTGAGGAAGCAAAAACGGTTTTCTACGACGAAGAAGCGTTGGTGATTGATGACCCTGAGCATTCTGAACAGGAGGAACGGTTTATTATTCTCGGCCTTAGCAGTAAGGCAAATCTGCTCATCGTTTGTCATTGCTATCGCGAATCGGACACCGTGATCCGAATCATTTCGGCCCGAAAAGCGACCAGAACCGAATCGGAGTATTATGGAAAGTGAGGCGTGTACGATGTTGGACGAGTATGATTTTTCGAAAGCTAGAAAGAACCCTTATGCAAAGGCGTTGAAAAAGCAGATCACGATCAATATTGACAGCAACACGATCGACTACTTCAAGGAGCAGTCGGAAGCGGTGGGAATTCCGTATCAGACGCTGATCAATCTATACCTGAAAGATTGCGTTGCGAATAAACGGCATCTGTCGATGTCTTGGCAGTAATACGAAACGGGCTGTTCGAAGGAACGGCCCGTTTTGCCGCAATTGACATTTTCCGCCCGAAAGCCCATAATAAAGATACCTTTAATAGAGAGGACGAGGGAAAATGCTTTATTTTGAGAACGATTACTGCGAAGGTGCCCATCCGGCCATTTTGCAGAAACTGATGGAAACGAACTTCGAGAAGGTGCCCGGCTATGGCACCGACCCCTACTGCGCCAGCGCGAAGGAAAAGATCTGCGCGGCGTGCCGGTGCCCGGAAGCGGACGTGACGTTCATCTCCGGCGGTACCCAGACGAATGCCATCGTCATTGCGTCGATGCTGCACCGGTGGGAGGGCGTTGTGGCAGCAGCCACCGGCCATGTCAACGGCCACGAGGCCGGGGCCATCGAGTTCACCGGCCACAAGGTGATGGGGCTGCCCCACAAAAACGGCAAGCTGGACGCCGCCACGGTCCGGAATTTCTGCGCCACCTTCTACGCCGACAGCAACCATGACCACATGGTCTTCCCCGGCATGGTGTATCTCTCCCACCCCACTGAGTACGGTACCCTCTACACCAAGGCCGAACTGGAAGCTCTCCACGCGGTCTGTCAGGAGTACAAGATGCCCCTCTTCGTGGATGGCGCACGGCTGGGCTACGGTCTGGCGGCGGATGGCACGGACGTCACCCTGCCGGACCTCGCAAAGTGGGCCGATGTGTTCTACATCGGCGGCACCAAGGTCGGTGCTCTCTGCGGCGAGGCCGTTGTCTTCCCCCACGGTGCGCCGGCCCACTTCATGACCATGGTCAAACAGCAGGGCGCGCTGCTGGCGAAAGGCCGCCTGCTGGGGCTGCAGTTCGACGTCCTGTTCACCGACGGCCTGTATGAGAAGATCAGCCGGAACGCCATCACCACCGCCAACGCCCTCAAGAAGGGCCTTGCGGCGAAGGGATACCAGTTCTTCATGGATTCCCCCACCAACCAGCTCTTCATCGTGTTCCCCAACGAGCAGCTGGCCGCGCTGGAGGGCAAGGCCAAGTTCGGCTTCTGGGAGAAGTACGACGACGCCCACACCGTCATGCGGATCGCGACCAGCTGGGCCACCAAGATGGAGGAGATCGAACAACTGCTGGAGCTGCTGTGAGCGCCAAAGATCTCAGAGGCTTTGTGCGGAAAATGGCTTGCTTTTTTTGGCGCGGTATGGTATCTTTATTTAGATGAAGATCGCGCTGGGATGCAGCGCAGAAAGAGAAGGAGAAATGAACTATGGGCTTTTTCGATAAGCTGTTTGGCGGCAAGGCTGCTGAGACGAAATTCAAGGGCGAGAAAATGACCGTCATGATGCCGCTGGAAGGCAAGGTCATCCCGCTGGAAGAGCTGCCGGATGAGACCTTTGCTTCGGCGATCCTTGGCGGCGGCTGCGGCATCGAGCCCACCGGCGACACCGTGTATGCTCCGTTCGACGGCACTGTGACGCAGGTGCCGGAAAGCCTCCACGCCGTCGGCCTGATGAGCGACGACAACATCGAGCTTCTGATCCACGTTGGCATGGACACCGTGGAGATGAAGGGCAATGGTTTCACCTCTCTCGTCAAGGAGGGCACCAAGGTCAAGGCCGGCACCCCGCTGCTGAAGGTGGATCTGGACGCCATCCGTGCCGCTGGCCATCCCACCGCAACGGCCATCATCGTGACCAATGGCGATGATCTCCCCGAAATGAGTGTTGTTGCCGCCGGTGATACCGCCGTCGGCGTGCCGCTGTTGAAGTTCAAGGCATAAGTGTTTCCACCCGGAAGATTTTCTTCCGGGTATTTTTTTGAGCAAATCTAGAAAAAGTGAGGAAGTATATCATGGAAACGAAAACGAAAAAACCGAAGTTAACTCTTGCCAAGCGGATGGCCATCTCGCTGGTGTGTGGTCTGGCAGCCGGCATCGCCTTCATGTTCCTGCGGGAGAGCCTGATCTCCGGCGGCCGCGCAGAGGTGTGGACCACCATCAACAACCTCCTGTTCCAAGACATCACGGCGGAAGGGGCCGAGCGCGCCTTCGGCATCTTCTACATCATCGGCCAGCTCTTCATCAAGGCGCTGCAGCTGGTCATCATCCCGATGGTCTTCACCTCCATTTCGCTGGCCATCGGCAGCATTGCGGACACCCGCACCATGGGCCGCATCTCGGCCAAGACCTTGTTCTGGTTCCTGCTGTGCTCTTTTCTGGCGCTGCTGCTGGCGGGCGTCGTGGGTTACACCACCTATTCCATGGGGCTGTTCAATACCCACATTGAGGGCCTGACCGAGGCCACCGGCTCCACCGGCTCGAACCCTCTGAATGTGGTGCTGAACATCATCCCCTCCAACATCGTCACGGCCTTTGGCAGCAACGGTGCGGTGCTGAGCGCAGTTTTCCTTGCTGTGGCCACCGGGCTGAGCATGAATACCCTCGGTGAGAGCCGCACCGCCACCCTCCGCCGTCTGCTGGGCGAAGTCAACGATGTGGTGGTGGTCTTCCTGAACTTCATCGTCAGCAACTTCGCGCCCTTCGCCGTCTTCGTGCTGCTGACCCGCACCTTTGCCATCTACGGCATCGATTACCTCAAGCCCGCGCTGGTCTATGTGGTGGTCACGGTGATCCTGCTGCTGGTCTTCCTTGTGGTGGCCTATCCGCTGGTCGTGGCACTGGGTGCCAAGCTGAACCCCATCAAGTTCATCAAAAAGATCGCAAACGTGGCCGTTTTCGGCTTCTCCACCTCTTCCAGCGCTGCGACCCTGCCCCTGAACATCAAGGTCTGCGAGGAAGAGTTCGGCGTGGATGAGAGCATTGCCTCCTTTGTTCTGCCGCTGGGCATGACCATCAACATGGACGGCACCGCCATCATGCAGGTCATCGCTACGGTGTTCATTGCGGGCTGTGCCGGTTATACCGTCACGCCCGGTCAACTGGTGGTGGTAGCGCTGCTGGCGCTGCTGGCTTCGGTGGGCACCCCGGCAGCTCCCGGTGCAGGGGCGGTCATCCTCTTCACCATCCTGTCCGGCATGGGCTTCGTCAATGACGGCGCATTGCTGGCCTATTCCCTGATCCTTGCCATCAACCGCCCCATCGAGATGCTCGTCACCTCCCTGAATGTCGTCGGCGATGCCGTCGCCAGCATCTGCGTCGCCAAGAGCGAAGGGCTGCTGAAAGAGGACGTCTATAATAAGTAAGAGCGAGACAAAAGAAACTCCTTGACTTTTTGCCCACAGGTGCGTATAATAAGGGCGGAAAAGTGGAAATTCCATGAGTCTCACAAGACAAAGCAAGAAGCCCCCCGGTATTGCGAGTACCGAGGGGCTTCCTGTTTGCCGGGGATTAGTGCTTGCCGTTCACGAAGAACTGTTCGTCAAGCCACTTGCAGATATAGTAAGCGACTATACCCGCTGCGACGGACAGCAAAAAAGTGGAAACAACATCCATGAGCCTCACCTCCCTTCCATGTAAAATGGGCCGGAGTGGAGCGGCAAGTATAGAATAACACAGAATTCGACAATTTTCGATTTTACAAGAGATATCCTTTTTTCGTGAGGACCACCTTGACTTTTTGCCCACAGGTGCGTATAATAAAGACACAAAGGTAAGAAGTCCATTGATCTCACAAAAGCAAAGCAAGAAGCCCCCCGGTACTGCGAATACCGAGGGGCTTCCTGTTTGCTGGGGGTTAGTGCTTGCCGTTCACAAAGAACTGTTCGTCAAGCCACTTGCAGATATAGTAAGCGACTATACCCGCTGCGACGGACAGCAAAAAAGTGGAAACAACATCCATGAGCCTCACCTCCCTTCCATGTAAAATGGGCCGGAGTGGAGCGGCAAGTATAGAATAACATAGAATTCGACAATTTTCAATTTTACAAGAGATATCCTCTCTTTACAATTGCGGCGTCGGCGGCGCGAAGCTTTTACACAAGCTTTTCCTCTCCATGGTTTCGGGCGGCGGGGAAGTTCGGTACAATAAAACCGTTCCGAGAGAAGTATGAAAGAAGGGCCCAAGGGGCGCCAAAAGAGAGGATTTCCGTATGAAAGAGAACAAGATCACCCGCCGCAATTTCCTGAAGGTCGGTGCTGCGGCATCGGCTGCCGGTCTGCTGAGTGCTGCCCCGGTGGCGGCCAGCGCAGCCCAGCCGGATGCCGTCGGCGCTGCGGAAGAAGAGAACGGTCTGCTGGATTTTCTGAAGAAACCGAAGTACATTTTCCTGTTCATCGGCGACGGCATGGGCACTGCCCAGATCCAGTCTGCCCGCTTCTATAAGGGCACCACCGAGAACAACGGGGCCATCACCGAGGGGGAGCTGAGCTTCACCTCCTTCCCCGAAGTCGGCAGCGTGACCACCTACGACAGCACATCCTTCTGCCCGGACTCCGCGTCCACCGCGACCTCCATTGCCACCGGCAATAAGACCGAGAGCGGCGTCATCAACATGTGCCCGTGGACCCGCGATGTGCCCTACGAGACCATCGCCGAGAAGCTGCACAAGCAGAAAAACTATAAGGTCGGCGTGGTGTCCACCGTCAACATCGACCACGCCACCCCTGCCGCCTTCTACGCCCACCAGAACACCCGCAAGAACTACTACCAGATCGGCGTAGAGCTGGCCAATTCCGGCTTCGAATACTTTGCGGGCGGCGAGTTCCAGAAGGTGAACGGCGATGGCACCGGCCCCAACAACCACGAGGTCGCCGCACAGGCGGGCTACAACGTTGTCACCACACAGGCGGGCGCGGCGGCGCTGACGGCCGGGGCGGGCAAGACCCTCATCATCGCCGAGAACCTCGCCGACGGCAAGGCGATGAACTACGCCATGGACGCTGCCAACGGCGAGTGGCAGTTGACCGATTACGTGAAAAAGGGCATCGAGCTGCTGGAAAACAAGAAGGGCTTCTTCCTGATGACCGAATCCGGTAAGATCGACTGGGCCTGCCACGCCAACGATGCCGCCGCCTCCATCCACGACGTGCTGGAGATGAGCAACGCCGTTCAGGCCGCCGAGGAGTTCTACAACGCCCACCCCAACGAGACCCTGATCCTTGTCACGGCCGACCACGAGACGGGCGGCATGGCCATCGGCTACAAGACCACCAACTACGGCACCTTCCTGACCAACCTGACCCACCAGAAGATGTCCTACGCGAAATTTGATTCCACCTACGTGGAAAATTACATCGCCAACAAGACCCCCTTTGAGGCGGCCATGGCCGACGTCAAGGCCAACTTCGGCCTGACCCTGCCCACTGACCCCGATGCCGCCAGCGCGGGCAAGCTGCTGTTGACCGACTACGAGGTGGAGAACCTGCGCAAGGCCTACGAGCGGACGCTGGAGGTCGGCGCGTCTTCCCAGAGCAAGATGAGCCAGCAGGATTATGAACTCTACGGCACCTACATCCCCTTCTCTATGGCCATCTGCCATACCATCAACCATAAGTCCGGCATGGACCACACCACCTACGCCCACACCGGCGCAATGGTCAACATCTATGCCAAGGGCGTCGGCGCCGAGAAGTTCCGCGGCGTGTTCGACAACACCGAGATCTATCATAAGCTCGCTGAGCTGACCGGCGTGCAGTAAGGCCGGAATACCCTAAAAATAAAAGACCCCGCCCCCTTTTCCCTTGCTGAGACGGCAGGGAGGAGGGGGCGGCACGGTCTACGCATGGCCCAAAAAAGCGCCCGGCAGCTCCATCTGAGCCGCCGGGCGCTTTGCTTCGCTAAAACGTAAAGATCAATCGTTGATCTCCGGGAAACCTTCCAGCTTGGAGGTGCAGTGGGGGCAGCGGACGGCCTTGATGGAAATCTCGCTCTGGCAGTAGGGGCAGACCTTGGTGGTCGGCTCTGCGGGAGCTTCCTCTTCGGCCTTCTTCTTGTTGAAGAGGGCGTTGAATGCCTTCAGCACCACAAACAGCACGAATGCCACGATCAGGAAGTTGATGATGGCGTTGAGGAAGGAACCGATGCCGATGCCGACATCGCCGATCTGGATCACAACGTCCGAGAAGTCGGCGTTGAAGAACAGACCGATGAGGGGAGAGATGATGTCGCCGACCAGCGAGTTCACGATGGCCGTGAACGCCGAGCCGACGACCACGCCGACGGCCATGTCCAGCACGTTGCCGCGCATGGCGAACGCTTTGAACTCTTCAAAAAACTTTTGGATGCCCTTGATCTCTTTTTCTGCCATAGCAATACCGCTCCTTTTTTGCGTCCGCAGGGGGACGGATTCATCGTTATTATAATAGCATTTGTCAGCGTCCCTGCCCTCTCAGGCGCTTCGCGCCAGCTCCCCCAGAGGTTTATGCTTGGTGCGCGGCAATCCAAGCTTCCATCTCTTCGGCGATGGCTTTGATGGAGCCGTCGGTGAAGGGAACGTTCAGGCCCGCCGTCTCGCACAGCTCGGAGTAGCTGGCTGTGCCCGCGCGGCGGACCAGCTTGAGGTAGCGCTGCCATGCGTCCTTGTGGTCCTTCAGGCTGAGCAGAAAGAACTGCAGCGCGGCCATGGTGGACAGGCAGTAGTCGATATAATAGAACGGGCACTCATAGATGTGGAGCTGACGCTGCCAGCCCGCGCCGCGGCCGTAGAAGGGCAGGTTGTCGAAGTCGATCCACGGGCGGTATTTGTGCTCCAGATCCAGCCAGACCTTGTTCCGCTCGTCGGGGGTCAGGTCGGGGTTCTGGTACATCAGATGCTGGAACTCGTCCACAGCGCAGCCGTAAGCGAGGAAGAGGAAGCTGTCCTCGGCGTGGACGAGGGCGTACTTCTCGGTGTCCTTGCCGAAGAGCAGGTGGTGCCACGGCGCGGTCAGGAACTCCATGGCCATGGAGTGAATCTCGGCGCTCTCCATGCCGGGGCATTCCAGATCGGCGGGCACTTCGGGATCACGCTCGGCCACATAGCCCTCAAAGGCGTGGCCGCACTCGTGGGTCAGCACGTCCACATCGCCGGAGGTGTTGTTCCAGTTGGCAAAAATGAAGGGGGCCTTGTAGCTGGGCAGGCTGGTCATATAGCCGCCGGACATCTTGCCGGGGCGGCTCTCCACGTCGAACAGCTCGTTGTCCTGCATGAAGTCGATGAACTCGGCGGTCTCCGGGCTCAGCTCATGGTACATGGTGCGGGCCGCGGCCATCCGGGCGTCGTAGCCCTTGATGGGGGAGGGGTTGCCGTCCTTGAAGGTGACGGGCAGATCGGCGAAGGTGGGGTGCTCGATGCCGGTGCGCTTGCGGCGCAGCTCAATGACCTTCTGCAGCTGGGGCACCACATCGTTGGCGACCTGATCCCGGAAGCGCTTGATCTCCTCCGGGCCGTAGCCGATGCGGTTCATCCGCACATAGGAAAGCTCGCTGTAGTCGTGGTAGCCGAGGATGCGGGCCTGTTCGTTCAGGTTCTTGACGATCTTGGTGTACAGCTCATCCAGCTCGGCGCGGTGGGCGTCGAAGTAACCGGCCTCGGCCTCGTAGGCGGCACGGCGGACGGCGGGGTCCAGATTTTCCTTGTAGGGGCCCAGTTGGGGGATGGTCAGCTGCTTGCCGTCCAGCTCCACCAGTGCGCCGCCGTATACCTGCTGATACTGGCTGACGAGGGCGTTGTACTCCTTCTGCAGCTCCACGGTGCGGTCGTCCATGCCGAGGACGGCATTCTTCATCCCGGCTACGCAGGTGGTGCCGAAGGCTTCGGTCAGCGCGTCCACATGGGGGTTGGCCAGAAACGCCCGGCTGATCTCGACGCTGGCATTCTGCACGGCGGGGCCGTTGGCGTCGAAGAAGTCCTGCTCAGCCTTCCAATAGGCGTCGCGGGTGTCGCAGGTGTAGTGGATGCTTGCCAGATTGGCGGCGGTGTTGTAGTCGGCAAAGGCGCGGCTCTGCTCGTAGTAGGCCTCGACCAGTTCTTCGCCGGAAGCGGCAGAGGCGGCCTTGGCGGCCAGCTCTTTGCAGCGGGCCAGCAGCGCGTCAATGTCGGGGCGGGTGTAGTTCATCTCGCTGAATTTCATAGACGGATACGTCCTTTCTGAGTGATGTTTGTTCCATCTTATCACTTTTTATCGGTACAGTCAAAGGAAACCGAAAGCGACTTGACAATTTTCCGTAGACGTGTATAATGAAACCAGAGAAGTTGAAAAGGTTCATTGGTCTCACAATTGAACAGCAAGAAGCCCCCCGGTACCGCTAATACCGAGGGGCTTCCTGTTTGCCTAGGGGTTAGTGCTTGCCGCTGCGGAACTGTTCGTCAAGCCACTTGCAGATGGCGTCAGCTGCGACACCTGCTGCGACGGACAGTAAGAAGTTGAAAATGGCGTTCACTGGTCTCACCTCCTTTCCATAGAAAATGGGCCGGAGTGGAGCGGCAGTTACAGAATAACATAAAATTCGACGGAAAGCAACGCAGATAGGTTCCATAGCTATTAGACATATCTGCTAAAAATCCACGAGATAAACTAGTGATCCTGTTGCAAGGGGGCGATTGAAACAGGGCAAAAAAAAGCATATAATAACACTATCAACAGAGTAAGGCCACGCGCGTTAAGTGCCGCATCAACGGGGAGTTGTGCTGCGGACGAAGGGAGACCCGCGGTGCGTGGTCTGCATCCCGCTGCTGCATGGACTTGGGTGCAGGCGAGGCCGTCTGCGCGGCTTCGTTTGGAAGTGAAATTTGTTGGATTCACGCCCTCCTTTGTGCGGTTCGTCACAGGGGAGGGCGTTTTTGCGTCCGCCTCTGCTTATCCTGAATGGAGGATGAACGATGAATCATTCCAAATTATCCGTCCGTACCCTGACGATGCTGGCCCTTCTGACGGCTATGAGCATCATCTTTGCCCGCGTGCTGACCGTTTCCACCGGCTTCCTGCGGTTCAATCTGGGCGCGCTGCCCACCCACTTGGCGGCGGTCTGGTTCGGCCCGGCGGGCGGCTTCGCCGTGGGAGCGGTGGCTGATCTGATCGGCGGCACCTTGTCCGGCTATTCCATCAACCCGCTCATCACGCTGGGAGCCGGTTCGGTGGGTCTGGTGTCAGGTCTGCTGTTCCAGAAGCTCAGCAGTCTGCGGCTGGGGCTGCGGCTCCAGATCAGCATACTGGCCGGGCATCTGGTGGGCTCGGTGGTCATCAACTCGCTGGCGCTCCACATTTTTTATGGATACCAGTGGCCGGTGCTGGCGGCCCGCATCCCCAACGCCATCGTGCTGAGCGCGGTCAACACCGTGCTGGTCCGCATCCTGCTGGAGAATAAGGCACTGGCAGCGATGATCAAAGCAAAAACCTGAACACACAGAATCTTTTAGATAAGGTCGAGCGCTATGAACTACGAAGAAGCAATGCAATACATCCACGCGGTGCAGTGGGCGGGGCACAAGCCCGGCCTGAGCCGCACCCGCACCCTGCTGGCCGCGCTGGGCAGCCCTCACAAGCGGCTGAAGTTCGTCCATGTGGCGGGCACCAACGGCAAGGGCAGCACTGCGGCCATGCTGGCGTCCTGTCTGCGGGCGGCGGGCTATTGCGTGGGGCTGTACACCTCGCCTTTCATCAACCGGTTCAACGAGCGCATCCAAGTGGACGGCGAACAGATTGGCGACGAAGAGCTGGTGCGGCTGGTGGAGAAGATCCGGCCCGCCGCCGACGCGATGGCGGACGTCCCCACCGAGTTCGAGGTCATCACAGCGCTGGGAATGCTCTACTTTGCCGAAAAGCAGTGCGACATCGTGGTGCTGGAAGTGGGCCTCGGCGGCACGCTGGACTCCACCAATGTCATCGACCCGCCGGAGTGTGCGGTCATCACGGCGCTGGGAATGGATCACGTCAAGGAGCTGGGCCCCACCATCGCCGACATCGCCTCGGCCAAGGCGGGCATCATCAAGCCCGGCAGCCCGGTGGTGAGCTACGGCGGCGTGCCCGAAGCCGACGCCGTCATTGCCCGCGTGGCAGCGGAGCAGCACGCCCCGCTGCGGGTCGTGGACTTCTCCAAGCTGACCGTGGAGGGCGGCGGCCTCGACGAGGTGACCTTCGATTTTGACGGTCTCCACGGGGTGCGGCTGCCGCTCATCGGCAGCTACCAGCCCAAGAATGCCGCCGTCGCCATCACGGCGCTGCGGGTGCTGCGGGAGCGGGGGTGGAACATCCCGGAAGAAGCCATCCGCAAGGGGCTGGAGACGGTGAGCTGGCCGGGCCGGTTCGAGCTGCTGCGGCATTCGCCCGCCTTTTTGCTGGATGGCAGCCACAATGCCCACGGGATGCGGGCCACGGTGCAGAGCCTGAAGGACCGCTTCCCCGGCCAGAACTTCGTTTTCCTGCTCAGCATCATGGAAGACAAGGATGTGGACGAGATGCTGGCCCTGCTGCTGCCGCTGGCAAAGCAGTTCGTGACAGTGGCGGCCCACACCCCACGCGCCATGCCCGCCGAGACGCTGGCGGAGCACATCCGTGTGCGCGGCGGCATCGCCGAACCGGCTCCGTCCATCGAAGCGGGTGTGGCCCGCGCTGTGGAGCTGGGCGGCAGCGGCCCCGTCTGTGCGCTGGGGACGCTGTATTTTTCGGGAGAGGTACGAAGGGCGTTTGAGCAGCTTTGCCCTCTCAGTCCGTGCTGACGCACGGCCAGCTCCCCCAAAGGGGGAGCTTTATAAGGTATCATGATCAAAACGGAAAAAAGCGCTTCCCCATGCAGGTTGGGGAGGCGCTTTTTCCGTCCCTTGCGGGACAGGGTAAATGATAAGAAGGTAAATGAAGAAAATAGCATAATAATTAGAAGGATGAACCCAAGAGCGGGGAGGTGCAAAGCTCGTCGCAGCCTTTGTATCCTACTGCCGCTCTTGTTGGATACAAGATAGCACTTTTCAGAAGAAAATGCAAGAGCTTTTTTGAAAAAAGTTCTCCTAATCGAGCAAAAATTCGATATTTTGTCACAACGCACAAAATTGAAAGCTTCGACTTGGCAAAAGTGATAAAACAAGCTCTGCTCCGCTGGAAACTGCTGGCAAAACGACGTGCCGATGAAAAGGATCACTGAAATCTGTGGAAGGATTCTTTACAAGGCAGACGGGCTGTGCTAAGATGAATACAAGCATGGTAAAATGTGCATTTGCGGCCTTTTGGCAGCAAAGTGGGTGGGAAGCGGGATTTTTGCGCCCAAATCCAAAAAGAGGAAAAACGAATGGAAGCAACGAAACTGAAAAATGCGCCTCGGTTCGGCGGACGGAAACCGCTGTTTTCCGAGCGCGACCTGCTCGTTCTGACCGGGCCGCTGCTGGTGGAGCAGCTGCTGGAAGTCACGGTGGGCATGGCGGACACGATGATGGTCTCCCGCTGCGGTGAAGCGGCCATCTCCGGTGTCAGCTTGGTGGATATGGTCAACAATCTCATCATCGTGCTGTTTGCGGCGCTGGCCACCGGCGGCGCGGTGGTGGTCAGCCAGTACTTAGGGGCCAAGGAGCAGAAACACGCCGACCAGAGCGCCGGCCAGCTTCTCCTGCTCAGCGGCTTGTTCGGCGTGTTGGTGGGTGTGGTCTGCTTTGTGCTGGCCCGGCCCATGATCCGCTTATTCTACGGCTCCATTGATGCCGACGTGCTGGAAGCCGGTGTGCTCTACCTGAAGATCATCGCCCTGAGCTACCCGTTCCTTGCGCTGTACAACGGCGGTGCGGCGCTGTTCCGCAGCATGGGCAACTCCAAGATCTCCATGCAGATCAGCTTTCTGATGAACATCATCAACATCGTGGGCAACGCCGTCTGCATCTTCGGCCTGAAAATGGGCGTCGATGGCGTCGCATGGCCCAGCGTCGTTTCCCGCGTGGTGGCGGCGGCCCTGATCCTGCGCAAGTGCTATAAAAAGGAAGAAGACAGCCTGCTGAACGTCCCCAAGACCCTGCGGCTGGACGGCGGCCTGACCCGGCGCATTCTGGGCATCGGCATCCCGTCCGCCTTCGAGAACAGCCTGTTTGAGGCGGGCCGCATCCTCGTCGTCAGCATGATCTCCACCTTTGGCACAGTGCAGATTGCGGCCAACGCCGTGGCCAACAACCTCGACGGCATGGGCGTCATCCCCGGCAAGGCCATCAGTCTGGCCATGATCACGGTGGTGGGCCGCTGCGTCGGCGCGGGGGACAACGAACAGGCCGTCTACTACACCCGCAAGCTGCTGCTCTGGGCCTACCTTACCATGGGCCTTTCCAACGGCGCGATCTTCCTGCTGGTGAAGCCGCTGGTGGGCATCTATGCGCTTTCCGGCGCGACCATGGAGCTGGCCATTCTGCTGGTACAGATCCACTCCGGCTGCGGCCTCTTTTTGTGGCCCGCCTCCTTCGTGCTGCCCAATGCCCTGCGCGCAGCCAACGACGTGAGATTCACGATGGTCGTTTCGATCCTGAGCATGGCCGTCTGGCGGCTGGGTTTCAGCTACCTGATCTGTGTGCGGATGGGTTGGGGCGCCGTGGGCGTCTGGATCGCCATGGTGGTGGACTGGACCTGCCGTGTCATCTGCTTTACCGCCCGCTTCCACAGCGGTGCATGGAAGACGAAATATCAAGCATAACATAAAAAGGAGCGACGAGATGAAACTCATCAGTTGGAATGTCAACGGTCTGCGGGCCTGTCTGACCCATGATTTTGCCGCAAGCTTTGCGGCGCTGGACGCCGACATCTTCTCGGTGCAGGAGACGAAAATGCAGCCCGGTCAGGCGGATTTTGCCCCGGAGGGCTACACCGAGTACACCTACTCTGCCGAGAAGAAGGGCTACTCCGGCACAGCGTGCTGGTGCAAACAGCCGCCGCTGGCCGTGACGATGGGCATCGGCATCGAGGAGCACGATCACGAGGGGCGGGTCCTGACGCTGGAATACCCGGAATTCTATCTCGTCAACTGCTACACGCCGAACAGTCAGGACGGGCTGAAGCGGCTGGACTACCGGATGGAGTGGGAGGACGCATTCCGGGCCTATCTGCTGGGGCTGGACGCGAAAAAGCCGGTCATCCTCTGCGGTGACCTGAACGTGGCCCACACCGAAATGGACATCAAAAACGCCAAGACCAACCGGAAGAGCGCTGGCTTCACCGACGAGGAGCGGGCCAAGATGACCGAACTTCTGGCGGCGGGCTTTGCCGACAGCTTCCGCGTCATCCACCCGGACGAGGTGAAGTACAGCTGGTGGAGCTACCGCTTCCATGCCCGCGAGAAGAATGCGGGCTGGCGCATCGACTACTTCCTCGTCTCCCGCCGCATCGCCGACAGGATCCAAGCGGCGGAGATCCACAACGAGATCTTCGGCTCGGACCACTGCCCGGTCGAGCTGGTCATCGACCTGTAACACCTATTTATAAAGGAGCTTTTCATGCTGAAAAACTATCTGATCGTCTTTTTCGTCTCCATGGTGCCCGTGGTGGAGCTGCGCGGTGCCATCCCCATCGGTCTGAGTCTGGGGCTACCGGTGCTGCCCACCTATATCATCTGCGTGCTGGGCAATATGCTGCCGGTGCCCTTCATCTATTTGTTTGCCCGGCGGTTCCTCATCTGGGGCTACCACAAGCCGGTCATCGGGCCGGTCTGCAAGTTCTTCATCGTCAAGGGCGAAAAGGGCGGCCGTAAGCTGGAGGAAAAGGCGGGCAAGGGCCTGACCGCGGCTCTGCTGCTCTTTGTGGGCATTCCGCTGCCCGGCACCGGCGCATGGACCGGCACACTGGCGGCGTCCATTCTCGACATGAAGTTCAAGGACGTCCTCATTGCCTGCATGGGCGGTGTGCTGCTGGCCGGCATCATCATGGGGCTGGCCAGCATGGGGGTTCTGGGCGCGGCAAGCGGCTTGTTTGCAGTAGGCTGAGAGTGGCCGCATCTCCATTACCACTGGCAATCTCTAGGGAAGTGTGTTAGAATAGACAGCGAAGTGTCTGTTACGACAAAGAAAGGACGAACCAACCATGGATCAGGCTTTGAACCAGAAGATCGACGCATTCATTGCGGCGAACAAGGACCGGTGGCTCAAGGATATTGAGACGCTCGTTTCCATCAATAGTGTCGAGAGTGCCCCTGCCGAGGGTGCCCCCTATGGTCTGGGCGCACGCGCTGCGCTGGACAAGACGCTGGAGCTGGCGGCAGGGATGGGCTTTGCCACCCGCAACTGCGAAAATCACATCGGCTATGCGGAGCTGCCCGGCGCGGATGCCGAGAAGTATCTGGCAACGATCTGCCATGTGGACGTGGTGCCCGAAGGCAACGGCTGGACGGGCGACCCGTTCAAAATGGAGGTCCGGGACGGCTGGCTCATCGGCCGCGGCGTGGCCGACGATAAGGGCCCGATGATCACCATCCTCTATGCGCTGAAGTTCCTCAAGGAGCAGGGCTATCCGCTGCGCTATCCCATCCGCGCCCTCGTGGGCGACAACGAGGAGACCTCCATGCAGGATGTGGAGTACTACCTGAAGAATTACCCGGCCCCGGCCTTCTGCTTTACCCCGGACGCCGAGTTCCCGGTCTGCAACGGTGAGAAGGGCCACTTCGGTGCCGAGCTGGTCAGCCCGGTCTGCAACGGCGTCATCAAGGAGTTCGTGGGCGGCGTGGCCAACAATGCCGTGCCCGACCGCGCCAGCGCACTGGTCGAGACCGACATCACCAAGCTGAAGAATGCCCCCAATATCACGCTGGAGCCGGAGGGCACCGGCGTGCGCATCCGCGGCTGGGGCAAGTCCGGCCATGCGGCATCTCCGCAGGGTACCGTCAACGCCATCGGTCTGGTGGTGAACTACCTGCTGGACAACGGCCTGTGCAACGACGCCGAGCGCGCCTATCTGGAAGCGCTGAAAAAGCTGCACGCCTCCACCGCCGGTGAGGGCATCGGCGTCGCCTGTGCCGACGGCCCCTTCGGCCCGCTGACCGTCATCGGCGGCCGCATCTATATGCAGGACGGCAAGATGGTACAGACCATGGACAGCCGTTACCCCACCTGCACCACCGGCGACAAGATGGCCGAGCAGATCCGCGCCGCCATCGGCTCCGGTGCATCGCTGGAGAATGTCGAGAGCGCCAAGCCCTTCTACATTGAGGCCGACACCCCCGCCATCAAGGCCTGCATCGACACCTACAACGAGGTCACCGGCGAGAACGCCACCCCGTTCACCATGGGCGGCGGCACCTACGCCCGCCACTTCCCCTATGCCGTCAGCTTCGGCCCGGAGCACAACGACGTCCAGCTGCCCTCCTTCGGCGGCCCGATGCACGGTGCCAACGAGTCTGCCCCCATCGACAAGCTCTTGGAGGCCATGAAGATCTACATCCTCGCGCTGCTGCGCCTTGAGGAGATCGACTTCTGATGGCGGCAAACGTTCTGGTCATTGACGGGCAGGGCGGGGGACTGGGCCGCCAGCTGGTGGCGGCCATCGCGGCGGCCTGCCCGGAGGCGGAACTGACCGCCGTCGGCACCAACAGCTTGGCTGCCAACGCGATGCTCAAGGCGGGCGCGGCCCGCGCGGCCACCGGCGAGAACGCCGTGGTCGTCAACTGCCGCCATGCGGACGTCATCGTGGGGCCTATCGGCATCGTCATCGCGGACGCCCTGTTGGGCGAGATCACCCCGGCGATGGCCGCCGCCGTCTGCCAGAGCGGTGCCAAGCGGGTGCTCGTGCCCATCAACCACTGCGAAAACTATGTGGTCGGCGTGCCCGAACAGCCCGTCAGCCAACTCGTGAGCGCCGCCGCACAGAAAGTCAAAGCCCTGTGCGAAGGGAAAAATTGCTAAAAATCGAAGAGGCTGTTGCAACGAACTCCCTCAGTCACGGCTTCGCCGTGCCAGTTCCCTCTCGGAGGGAGCCTTGGCGTAACGGTGAGCTGTGAAAGCCTCCCTCATTGAGGGAGGTGGCATCGCGTCAGCGATGACGGAAGGAGTTGTGCAACAGCCTCTTTTGTTTTGCAGCTTATGATTTTTGGTTTCGCTTCTGGATATCGTGGATCGAGGGCGGCACATCGCCCTGCTCGGAACGTTCGAGGGCGCTGATGCGGCGGTCGAGGTCGGTGATGCGCTGGGCGACCACATCGGGCAGGTCCTGCTGGTCGAGGTCGTCGGCGGGGTTGACCGCTTTGTTGTTGATCCGCACGACCTCGGCGGGCACGCCGACGGCGGTGCAGTTGGCGGGCAGGTTCTTCAACACCACGCTGCCCGCGCCGATGCGGGCGTTGTCGCCGATGTAGACCGGGCCCAGCACCTTGGTGCCCGCACCGATCAGGACGTTGTTGCCCAAGGTGGGGTGGCGCTTGCCGGTGTCCTTGCCGGTGCCGCCCAGCGTGACGCCGTGGTAGATGGTGCAGTTGTCGCCGATCTCGGTGGTCTCGCCGAAGACGATGCCCATGCCGTGATCGATGAACAGGCACTTGCCGATCTTTGCGCCGGGGTGGATCTCGATGCCGGTCTTATGACGGCCGTGCTGGCTGACCCAGCGGGCCAAGAAAAAGTGATCGTGTTCATACAGCCAGTGCGCGATGCGGTGGTAGACCAAGATGTGAAAGCCGGGGTACAGCAGAACGACCTCCAGCACGCTGCGTGCGGCGGGGTCCTTGCGCTGGATGTTCCGTGCGTCCTCCAATAAACCCATATGGGGAAACCTCCCTTTTTCCAAAACCCCGCCCCTCTTGCGGCGGTACTCTCTTCTGGGTATTATGATAACACATCCAAACTTTAATGTACAGCGTTTTGCTAGGAATTGCGCTCCAAAATTCCGCCTGCCCAGAGGGATTTTGATTTTTCGGTAGAGTAGCTAAAATTTGCCGAGTTCGGAGCGAAACCTTTTTACAAAGAAAAAAGCCCGGAAGCATTGACACATTTCGCGTTTCTATGATAAAATATAACGAAAACAAAACACACGAAAAAAAGGAGACGCCGGAATGCTGCCCAAAATGTACGCAAATCTGAAAAAGCAGTTTGCAGCCGTTTTTGCGGTGGGTTCGGTGTTTCCTTTTTTCGTGGTCTGAACTTTTCCCTTTGAGGAAAAGTTCTTTTTTTTGCCCATTGGAGCGCACACCAAACACAGGGAGGGTTTTACCATGCTGCTTGTAAACGCTGTCAACGCAGAGGGCCGGGCCGTTGAGGTCTATGTCCGGGACGGAAAGATCGCGGCCGTCGGTCAGGGCTTGGAGGCTCTGGCCGGGGAAAACGAAGTCGTGCTCGACGCCGGGGGGCTGACCATTCTGCCCGCCTTCGTCGATCTGCACTGCCACTGGCGCACGCCGGGGTTCGAATATAAGGAAGACATCGAGACGGGCAGCCGCGCCGCAGCGGCGGGCGGCTACACCTTCGTCAACCTGATGCCCAACACCAAGCCCGTCTGCTCCTCGGCGGCACAGGCGGCCATGGTGGAGCAGAAGGCGGCGGAGGTGGGCCTGTGCGACGTGAACCAGACGGTTTCCATCACCGAGAACTTCGACGGCAAGACGCTGGATCACCTCAAGACCCTGCCCGCCACGGTCAAGTTCATCACCGAGGACGGCCACGGCGTGCAGGACAACGCCACCATGGCGCGGGCCTTCGCCATCTGCACCCAGCGGGACATCACCGTGATGAGCCACGCCGAGGATATGGAGATCAGCCCGTGGGACTACCGGCTGGCCGAGGACATCGAAACGGTCCGCAACTGCTGGCTGAGCGAGTACTACCAGACCAAGCTCCACATGTGCCATGTGTCCACCCGCGGCGCGCTGGACGCCATCCAGATGGCAAAGCTGCGGGGGGCCCCCGTCACCTGCGAGGTGACGCCCCACCACCTGTGGTTCACGAACGACACCTGCGATTACCGCGTCAACCCGCCCATCCGCACGGCGGACGATGTGAGCGCCCTCATCGACGGCATCCGCACCGGCGTGGTGGACGCCATCGCCACCGACCACGCCCCCCACTCTGAGGAGGACAAGCTCAAGGGCATGGCCGGCATGGTGGGCAGCGAAACGGCCTTCGGCGTCTGCTACACCAAGCTCTGCAAGGAGGAGGGTCTGCCGCTGGAGCTGCTGGTCCACCTGATGAGTACCCGCCCGGCCGAGATCTTGGGTCTGGCCAAAGGCCGACTGGAGCCGGGCTGCGACGCCGACTTCGTGCTGGTGGATCTGGACACTCCCTACACCGTGGAGAAGGAGAAGCTCCACTCCAAATCCCACAACTGCCCCTACGACGGTGTGCAGTTGTACGGCAAGGTGTGCGCGACCATCAAGGGCGGCGCGTTGACCTATCAGGCAGAAGCGTAAATCAAGAACGTATCACTTTGCCTCTCTGCCAAGGGCTCCCCTACTAGGGGAGCTGTCACGGCGGAGCCGTGACTGAGAGGTTTATACCGATATTAAGAAAGCAACGGAGGAACCAAAAATGACGAACATGGATAAACTGTACGAAGCAGTCGAGGCCCGCGGCCCGGTCTGCGTGGGTCTGGACACCGATTTCGGCTACCTGCCTGCGGATTTTGTGGACAGCACCCTGTCCAAGGGCGAGAACATCGTCCGCTTCAACAAAAAGCTCATCGACGCCACCAAGGCCGTTGCGGGCTGCTACAAGGTCCAGATCGCTTACTATGAGTCGCTGGGTCTGGAGGGCCTGAAGGCTTACGCCGACACCCTGAAGGCTGTCCGCGAGGCGGGCGTGCCCGTCATCGCCGACATCAAGCGCGGCGACATCGCCAAGACTGCCGAGATGTACGCTATGGGTCACTTCACCGGCGACTTTGAGGCCGATTTCGTCACGCTGGCTCCCTACATGGGCCTCGACTCCATCAGCCCATACCTGCCCTATGCCGAGAAGCAGGGCAAGGGTATGTTCGTCCTCTGCCGCACCTCCAACGGCGGTGCCAAGGACTTTGAGTACGAGAAGCTGGCCGACGGCCGCCACGTCTACGATCTGGTGGGCGACAAGCTGAACGCTCTGGGCAAGGACTACATGGGCGAGCACGGCTACTCCTCCATCGGTCTGGTCATCGGCGGCACCCACATCGAGGAGGCCACCGAGATCCGCGCCAAGTATCAGGACAGCTTCTTCCTGATCCCCGGCTACGGTGCACAGGGCGGCAAGGCCGAGGATATCGCCCAGTACCTGACCCGCGGCAACGGCGGCGTGGTCAACTCCAGCCGCGGCATCCTGCTGGCTTACAAGAAGCAGCCCGGCGTCGCCTTCGACGAGGCCGCTTACAACGAGTGCGTGAACATGAAGGAGGCCATTGCCCATGCGTGCAGCCTGCTGTGAGGCCACCGTCCTGAGCCATGAGGTCGTGGCGGGGGACATCCGTCTGCTCCGCGCCCTCTGGCCGGACCGCGAGCATCTGCCCCATGCGGGCCAGTTCTTTACCCTGCGGGCGTGGGGAGCCGACGAAGCACCCTTCCTCTCCCGGCCCATCAGTGTCCATAAGTGGGAGCCGAAGACCCAGACCATCGAGTTCCTGTATCAGGTCATCGGCGAGGGCACCCAGAAGATCGCCCAATTGAAAAAGGGCGACAGCTTCCAGCTGACCGGCCCCATGGGCAACGGCTTTGACATCCCGGCGCTGGTGAAGCAGTACCGGAAGATCGCCGTCGTGGGCGGCGGCATCGGCACCGCGCCGATGTATCAGGTCACCCGCGAGCTGGCGGCAGCGGGCGTCAAACCCGACGTCTTCTTCGGCTTCCGGGATGCGCCCTACTGCATGGAGGAGTACCGCTCCATCGCGAACCTTGTCAAAGTCTCCACCGACACGGGTGCAGTGGGCTTCCACGGCTTCGTGACCCAGCTCTATGACCCGGCGGATTACGACGCGGTCCTCATCTGCGGCCCCACCGTCATGATGAAGAACGCCGCCCGCCTCTGCGCCGAGAAGGGCACCCCCTGCTTCGTCAGTCTCGAAAAGAAGATGGCGTGCGGCATCGGCGCGTGCCTCGGCTGCACCTGCGAGACCAAGGGCGGCGAGGGCAAGAGCGTGTGCAAGAATGGCCCGGTCTTTGATGCAACGGAGGTGTTCTTCTGATGGCAGACCTGAAAACGAACCTGTTGGGCTTTGTGATGAACAGCCCCGTCATCGGCGCGTCCGGCACCGTGGGCTACGGCGTCGAGTACGAGGAGCTGGCCGATTTTTCCAAGATCGGCGGCATCTCCGGCAAGGGCCTGACCCTGCACGGCCAGTACGGCAACAAGGGTGAGCGGCTGTGGGAGACGCCCTCCGGCCTGATCAACAGCATTGGCTTGCAGAACCCCGGCGTCCGGCACTTCATTGATGTGGAGCTGAACGAGATGCTGGAGCTCAAGCAGAAATACGGCACGGTGGCCATCGCCAACCTCGGCGGCCACAGCGAGGAAGAGTATGTCGAGGGTGCCGCCCTGCTGAGCGAGAGCGCCGTGGACATCGTGGAGCTGAACATCTCCTGCCCGAACGTCAAGGTGGGCGGCATGGCCTACGGCGTCAAGGCCGAGGCGGCGGGCGAAGTGGTCCGGATGGTCCGCGGCGCTTGCAAAAAGCCGCTGATGGTCAAGCTCAGCCCCCAAGCCGAGAACATCCCGGAGATGTGCAAGGCGGTAGAAGCTGCCGGTGCGGACGCCATCAGCCTGACCAACACCTTCCAAGCCTGTGCCATTGATCTGGAAAAGCGCAAGCCGGTCTTCAACAATATCTTCGCGGGCTTGTCCGGCCCGGCGGTGCGGCCCATCGCGCTGCGGATGGTCTGGCAGGCAGTGGGCGCGGTGAACATCCCGGTGGTGGGTCTGGGCGGCATCGCCACCGGCCGCGACGCACTGGAGTTCATCATGGCGGGTGCCACCGCCGTGCAGGTGGGTGCGGCCAACTTCGCGAACCCCCGCGCCATGGAGACCATCGCCGACGAGATGGCCGCATGGATGGACAAGAACGGCGTCAAGACGCTGGACGAGATCCGCGGCTGTGCCCGAAACGCCGAGTAAAGCAAGAAATGAACGCATAAAAATGCAAATATTCACGAAATGATAAAATTGAATGAATAAATTTGCGTTTCCATAAAAAGCGTGGTACAATACTGCGTGATAAGTACGAAAAAACACGAACTGTTGAAAAGAGAGGGAGAAGTACAATGAGTGAAGCACTTGAAATTCTGAAGAGCTGTGACGCATTTCTGGAGGGCCATTTCCTGCTCTCCTCCGGCCGCCATTCCAGCGCCTACTGCCAGATGGCTTATTTGCAGCAGTACCCCGACCGCTGTGCCGAGGTCATGAAGGCTGTGGCCGATCAGGTCAAAAAGATGGATGTGGACGTCATCGTCGGCCCGGCCATGGGCGGCATCGTCTACGCCTACGAGCTGGCCCGCCAGACCGGCAAGCGTGCCATCTTCACCGAGCGCGTCGATAACGTGATGACCCTGAAGCGTTTTGCCATCCATCCGGGTGAGAAGTGCCTCATCGCGGAGGACGTGGTGACCACCGGCATCTCCTCTCTGGAGACCAAGCGCGTCATCGAGGAGAACGGCGGCATCTGCGTGGGCATCACCTGCGTGGTGGACCGCACCAAGCCCGAAGCTCCGTCGCCCATCCCCATCGTGGCCAGCGCCCTCAAGCTGGACCTGCCCAACTACGCCCCCGAAGAGTGCCCCATCTGCAAGGAGGGCAAGCTGCCGCTGGTCCATCTGGGCAGCCGCAAGATGAAGCAGGAAGCAAAGCAGACCCTGTAAAGGCCGCGCATCTGTGTTGAAACAAGGAGTACCTATGAACGCTTATCTTCTTTTGGCGAACGGCATGGTCTTTGCGGGCCAGTCGGTTGGCGCAGAGGGCGTCACCGTGGGCGAGGTCGTCTTTGCCACCGGCATGGTGGGCTTTGAAGAGACCCTGACGGACCCCAGCTACTATGGCCAGATCATCACCCAGACCTACCCCCTCATCGGCAACTATGGCATGAACAAGGACGATATGGAGTCCGACCGGATCTGGGCCAAGGGCTACATCGTGCGCGAAGCCTGTACCACCCCCTCCAACTGGCGCTGTGAGGAAACGCTGGACAGCTTCCTGAAGAAAAACGATACCATCGGCATCGAGGGCATCGACACCCGCCACCTGACCCGCATCATCCGGGAAAGCGGCGTCATGAACGGTGCCATCCTGACCACCTTCGACCCCGCCGACCCCGCCAACAAGGCTGAGACGGACAAGCTCTTGGAGACCATCCGCGCCTATGCGGTGATCGACGCCGTCAAGAGCGTGACCTGTGAAAAGCCCGAAGTCTACAACGAAAAGGGCGAGACCCACATCGTGCTGATGCACTACGGCTGCAAGCGGAACATCGTGCGCTGCCTCGTCAAGCGCGGCTGCAAGGTGACGGTCATGCCCGCCTTTGCTACGGCAGAGGAAGTGGCCGCTCTGAACCCGGACGGCATCATGCTCTCCAACGGCCCCGGTGACCCCGCCGAACCGGTGGAGGTCATCGAGAACCTGCGCCGCATCTTTGACCTCGGCATCCCCACCTTCGGCATCTGCCTCGGCCACCAGCTCTCTGCGCTGGCCGCCGGTGCCAAGACCACGAAGCTGAAGTACGGCCACCGCGGCGCCAACCAGCCCGTCACCGATTTCGAGTCCGGCCGCACCTTCATCACCAGCCAGAACCACGGCTACGCGGTGGTGGGTGATGAGCTGCCCGCCGAGATGGGCGAGGTGGCACAGGTGAACGCAAACGACGGCACCTGCGAGGGCATCAAGTACAAGAAGTGGAACTGCTTTACCGTCCAGTTCCACCCGGAAGCAAACGGCGGCCCCAAGGACACCGAGTTCCTGTTTGACCGCTTCCTGAACAACGTCAAAGCTGCAAAAAAGGAGGCACGCTGAAATGCCTAAGGACCCCAGAATCAAAAAGGTACTGGTCATCGGCTCCGGCCCCATCATCATCGGTCAGGCCGCAGAGTTCGACTACTCCGGTACACAGGCGTGCCGCGCGCTGAAGGCAGAGGGCATCGAGACCGTTCTGCTCAACTCCAACCCCGCTACCATCATGACCGACCCGGACGTGGCCGACCATGTTTACATCGAGCCCATGACCCTTGAGGTGGTGGAGCGGATCCTTGAGATCGAAAAGCCGGACTCTGTGCTGCCCAACCTCGGCGGCCAGATGGGCCTGAACCTCTCCATGGAGCTGGCCCGTTCCGGCTACCTCGACCGCACCGGCATCCGTCTGCTGGCCTGTAAGCCGGAGACCATCGACCGCGCCGAGGATCGTGAGCTGTTCAAGGAGACGATGGAAAAGCTGCACCAGCCCATCATCCCCTCCGAGGTCGTGGAGACGCTGCAGGACGCACTGGCCTGTGCCGACCGCATCGGCTACCCGGTCATCGTCCGCCCGGCCTTCACCATGGGCGGCACTGGCGGCGGCATCTGCGAGACCCGCGAAAAGCTGATCGAGATCGGCACCAACGGTCTGCGCCTTTCCCCCATCCATCAGATCTTGGTGGAAAAGTGCATCGCCGGCTGGAAAGAGATCGAGTACGAGGTCATGCGCGACCACAAGGGCAACGTCATCACCGTCTGCAACATGGAGAACCTTGACCCCGTCGGCATCCACACCGGCGACTCGGTGGTCGTGGCTCCTTCCCAGACCCTGACCGACCACGAGTACCAGATGCTGCGCACCGCTGCGCTGGACATCATCACCGAGCTGGGCATCGAGGGCGGCTGCAACTGCCAGTTCGCCCTGAAGCCCGACAGCTTCGATTACGCGGTCATCGAGGTCAACCCCCGTGTGTCCCGCTCCTCCGCGCTGGCCTCCAAGGCTACCGGTTACCCCATCGCCAAGGTGGCCACCAAGATCGCCATCGGTTATACGCTGGACGAGATCACCAACGACGTCACCGGCAAGACCTGCGCCTGCTTCGAGCCCGCGCTGGACTACATTGTGGTCAAGTACCCGAAGTGGCCCTTCGATAAGTTCGTCTACGCCGACAAGTCTCTGGGCACGCAGATGATGGCCACCGGCGAAGTCATGAGCATCGGCAACAGCTTCGAGGCCGCCATGATGAAGGCCGTCTCCTCCATTGAGCTGGGCATGGATACCCTGACCCATAAGCCCTTCGAGGAGCTGACCGATGACGAGATCGTGGCACATCTGCATGTGCAGGATGCCGAGCGCGTCTTCTGCGTCTACGAGGCCCTCAAGCGGGGCATCGATCACCAGACCATCTGGAACATCACCAAGATCGACTGGTGGTTCCTCGATAAGATGCAGCACCTCGCCAACCTCGAAAAGGGTCTGGCCAAGTGCAACGGCACTCTGAGCGCGGAGCAGTACAAGGAAGCCAAGAAGTACGGCTTCCAAGATAAGACCATCAAGCGTCTGGCACAGGTGGACAAGCTCCCCATCGAGAACTACCGCGCCGGCTTCAAGATGGTCGATACCTGCGCCGCCGAGTTCTCGGCCAACACCCCCTACTTCTACTCCACTTACGACGGCGACAACGAGGCCGCCGCGTTCATCGCCGAGAAGGAAGCCCAGAACCCCGAAAAGAAAAAGAAGGTCCTCGTCTTCGGTTCCGGCCCCATCCGCATCGGTCAGGGCATCGAGTTCGACTACTGCTCGGTCCACTGCGTCTGGACGCTGAAAAAGCACGGCTGCGAAGCCATCCTCGTCAACAATAACCCGGAGACCGTCTCCACCGATTTTGACACCGGCGACCGCCTCTACTTCGACCCGCTGAACCCGGAGAGCGTGGACAACATCATCGCCACCGAAAAGCCCGACGCCTGTGTGGTCCAGTTCGGCGGCCAGACCGCCATCAAGCTGGCCAAGCACATGGACGAGATCGGTCTGCCCATTCTGGGCACCCCGGCGGACGCCATCGACGAGGCCGAGGACCGCGAGCGCTTCGACGAGCTGCTGGAGCGCTGCAACATCCCCCGCGCCCCCGGCCGCACCGTTTTCAATCTGGAAGAGGCCCTTGCCGCAGCCGATGAGATCGGTCTGCCCGTCCTGATGCGCCCCTCCTACGTCCTCGGCGGCCAGAACATGATCGTCGCCTACACCAAGGCCGACGTCATCGAGTACATGGGCGTCATCACCGAGCACGTGGATATGGACCACCCCGTTCTGCTGGATAAGTACATCATGGGCACCGAGTGCGAAGTGGACGCCATCTGTGACGGTGAAAACTTCCTGATCCCCGGCGTCATGGAGCAGATCGAGCGCACCGGTGTCCACTCCGGCGACTCCATCTGCGTCTACCCGGCCCAGCACCTGACCAAGGCCGAGATCGATACCATGGTGGATTACACCGGCCGCTTTGCCCGCGAACTGCACGTCACCGGTCTGGTGAACGTCCAGTACGCGGTCTCCAACGGCAAGGTCTATGTCATTGAGGTCAACCCCCGCTCCTCCCGCACCGTGCCTTACATCTCCAAGGTCACCGGCGTGCCGATGGTGGATCTGGCCGTCCGCTGCTGCCTCGGCGAGAAGCTCACCGATATGGGCTACGGCACCGGTCTGCACCCCAATGCGCCTTATGTGGCCGTCAAGGTGCCCGTGTTCAGCTTTGAAAAGCTCCACGGCGTCGATACCCAGTTCGGCCCGGAGATGAAGTCTACCGGCGAAGTGCTGGGCATTGCCCCCAACTTCCACGACGCCCTGCTCAAGGGCCTCATCGGCGCGGGCTACACCTTCAAGACCCCCGGCCCGGCCTCTTGCTGCATCTTCACCGTGAAGGACAGCGACAAGCCGGAATTCGTGGATATCGCGTGGAAGCTCAAGAGCATGGGCTATAAGTTGTACGGCACCTCCGGCACCTGCGCTTGGCTGAACAAGCACATGGTCCCCTGCAACGAGGTGCGCAATATGTCCGGCGAGTCGCCCAACATCGTGGACCTGCTCCAGAGCGGTCTGGTGGATTACGTCTTCTCCACCAGCGCCAAGGGCCGCGATCCCAAGCGTGATTCTGTCCGGCTGCGCCGCAAAGCCGTGGAGCTGAGCATCCCCTGCATCACCGCCGTGGATACCGCCAATGCACTGGTGGAATGTCTGCGCAGCGAGCATGACCTGAAGGGTATCCCTCTGGTGGATATTGCAACGCTGTATCATAAAAATTGACCGCTTCAATGTAACTCGTGCGCAAAAGGATGCGTTTCGTGCGCAATCCATCGTAATGGAGGGACGCATTTGTTATAATCAACAACGCAAAATTTGCCAAAAGACGTTACTTTTGGACGTTCCAGGAGGATATCGATAAACATGACTCGTTCCCAGATGATTGAGACTGTGGCACGCAAGACCGGCTTTACCGAAGCGCAGGTCGAGACCACGATGGACGCTTTGTTTGACCAGATCGCTGACTGTCTGCGCGCAGATGAGAAGGTGACCATCGCCGGCTTTGGCCGTTTCGAGATGCGCCCCCGCAAGCCGAAGGCTTACACCAATCCCAAGACCAAGGTCTCCAGCCGTTTGGAGTCCACCTCCATCCCCGGCTTCAAGGCAAGCGGCCGTTTCAAGCAGAAGCTCGAAGCCGGCCGTGCCGCTGACAAGAGCGTCGAAGAGACTGCCTGATTTCCTACATAGGAACTCAAATCCAAGAGCTGTGCTCCCCAAACCGGAGCACGGCTCTTTTTGTTACTGACAAGCGGCGCATTTCATGGTATACTGTAAGAAAATCAGAACGGAACGGAGAAGGAACATGCTGTACAGTGAATTGCAATGCAGCGAAGCGATCCACAAGGCTGTGGAACAGATGGGCTTTGCGGAAATGACTGAGATTCAGGAAAAGACGATTCCCGTCATGCTGGCGGGGCGGGATGTCATCGCCAAGGCCCCCACCGGCACCGGCAAGACCTGCGCCTTCGGCATCCCGGTGGCGGAGCAGATCGACCCGGCCCGGAAAGTGCCGCAGGCGGTCATCATGGCCCCCACCCGTGAGCTGGCCCAGCAGATCGCCGACGAGCTGGCGGCTCTCACGGCCTTTATGCCGGGCGTGGAGGTCGCATGCGTATACGGCGGCGCCAATATGGAAAAACAGGCCAAGCGCCTCGCAGAGGGGTGTCAGATCGTGGTGGCGACGCCGGGCCGCCTGATGGACCACTACAAACACCACAGCATTGACCTCTCCCATGTGACCCAGATTGTCCTCGATGAGGCGGACGAGATGCTGAACATGGGCTTCTATAAGGATGTCCGCCATATCATCGAACTGATGAAGGCCCGCAAGCACCTGTCCATGTTCTCGGCCACCATCAGCCGCGAGGTGATGGACATCGGCTGGCTGTACCAGAAGAACGCCGAAGAGATCACCGTCCAGCCCAAGGAGGAGAGCCAGCCCAAGATCACCCAGTACATGCTGGAGACCTCCGGCCGCAACAAGCTGTCCGATCTGGCCCAGATCATCATCGGCGAACATTATAAGCGGGTCATGGTCTTCTGCGATACCAAGTTCAACACCGCCACGCTGGCCAACCAGCTGGCCCGCCTCGGCTTCTCGGTGGACTGCCTCCACGGCGACCTCTCCCAGAAAGAGCGCAACCAGATCATGCAGAACTTCCGGGACGGCAAGCTGGCCATCCTTGTGGCCACCGATGTGGCTGCCCGCGGCATCGACGTCTCGGATGTGGATGCCGTCATCAACTACGATGTCCCCGGCGACAACGAACATTACACCCACCGGATCGGCCGCACCGGCCGCGCCAAGAAGGAGGGCGTCAGCTATCTGTTCTACGTGCCGGAGGAGAAAAAGCGGGTGCAGGAGCTGCTGCGCCTGACCCGCAATACGGAGCTGTGTACCCCGGTCCACTTTGACTTCAACCATGAGCGCATCGTGGTGGAAAAAAAGCAGGACAATGCGGACCGGTTCCAGATCAAATGTTATTTTTAATTTGAATCCACTCCCTTAGTCTCGCATTCGCTCGCCAGCTCCCTCTAAGAGGGAGCCTTTTGTCAGGCCCCATCTCCGAGGGGGCTGTCTGCGAAGCAGACTGGGGGAGTTTTTTTCAAAAAGCTGTTGACCTTCCCCCTTCTGGAGGGTGTAAAGTAAGCGTGTAAGGAGGCTGCGGAACCGATGAAGATCAACGAAGTAGAAACCGCTGTGGGCGTGACCAAAAAGAACATCCGTTTTTACGAGGAAGAAGGGCTCATCCACCCCGGTCGGGAGCCGGGCAATGGGTATCGCAGCTACTCGGCGGCGGATGTGGAGCGTCTGCGCCGGATCAAGCTGCTGCGCAAGCTGGACGTGCCGCTGGCTGAGATCCGGCAGATGCTGGAGGGAGAGTGTACTCTGGCCGACGGGATGACCCGCCAGCTGGAACGCTTGAACACCCGCCGTGCCGACCTCAACGAAGCAGTGGGATTCTGCACGCTGCTCCAAAAAGAGCCGGTCAGCCTCAATGAACTGGATGTGGAGCAGACGCTGGCGCGCCTTGCCGCAAAAGAGGAACAGGGGGTAACATTTGTGGATATTGAACAGGTGGACCGGAAAGCCGAGCGCATCAAGGGTGCGCTGGTGGGAGCCGGATTATTTACTGCGATCATGCTGCTGACCATCGGCATCATGGCGTGGTCGTTCTGCGTCGACCCGCAGGATGTGCCGCCGCTGCCGCTGTTGGTGGTGCTGTTCGGCATCCCGGCGGCGTGCATTATAGGAACGCTGAAGGTTCTGGTGGATCGACTCAAGGAGATCGGAAAGGGAGAAGAAGATGCTTATCGTAACTATTAATGAAATTCCGGGCAAAAAGCTGGAAGCGCTGGGCGTGGTGCGGGGAAGCACCGTGCAGAGCCGCAACTTTGGCCACGACATTATGGCCGGGTTCCGCACTCTGGTAGGAGGCGAAGTGACCGACTACGCCGAGATGCTCACCGAAGCCCGGCAGATCGCCACTGGCCGCATGGTCAAAAATGCGGAGGAGCTGGGTGCTGATGCCGTGGTCGGGATGCGCTACGCCTCTGCCAGCGTCATGCAGGGCGCGGCAGAGGTCATTGCTTACGGAACGGCGGTGAAGTTTGTATGAGTACGAAAGAAAAACAGAGCCTTGCACTCTATTTCCTTCTTGCCTTTGGCTTGGCATGGCTGTGTCAGGTGTATGGAAGTCTGCTGCTCCTGCGGGACGGCAATGCTGCGGTTTACCGCGCCCTGCTGTCCGTGAGCATGTTCTGCCCGCTTGTTGCGGTCTTGGCAGCGAAACGGATTGTTCTGCATCAGCCCACCGGCATCGGCTGGAAAGTGCGGGGCAAGCGCCGCTACTGGCTGGCGGCGTGGTTTGGCCCGGCGGTGTTCACCGTACTGGCGGCGCTGCTCTACTTTGCAGTGTTTTCGTCCCGGCTGGACCTCTCCGGAAGCTGGCTGGTGGCAGCCTACGGAGGCGAGATGGATGCCGAGACTCTGCGCAGCCAGTTGGGTGTACCCAGCCTCAGCTACATGCTGGAAACGGGTTTGTTCGCAATCACGCTGGCCCCGCCCATCAACATGCTGTTTGCAGTAGGGGAAGAAGCGGGCTGGCGCGGGTATATGATGCCCCAGCTCAAGGAACGCTTCGGTCTGCTCAATGGCCGTCTGCTGGGCGGCGTCATCTGGGGCGTGTGGCATTGGCCCATCATGCTGCTCACCGGCTATGAATATGGTACCAATTATCTGGGCGCCCCGGTGCTGGGCCTTGTGGTGTGGTGCGTGGTCTGCTTTGCACTGAACACCCTGCTGGATTGGCTCTACGAAAAGACCGGCTGCATCTGGGTGTCAGCCATCGCGCATGGGGCGTTCAATGCGGTGGCAGCTTTGTTTACGGTGTTGACCTACCCGGCAGATGCCTACTATAACGTGCTGGGCCCGACGCCCATTGGTTTGATCGGAATGCTGCCCATGTTGGCAGCAGCCGTCTGGCTCACTCTGCGGCAGGTAAAACAAGAAGAAATGAATTGAGACTCGAACTTCCGGCGGTGTGTGCTGCCGGGAGTTTTCTATATATAAATAGGAAGAAACCTGAAATATAGCCAAAACTCGGATCGTTTATGCCGAAAAACTGGCTGTTGCATACAAAGAACAAAAAATGACAAAAAACTTTGCAAAAAGACTTGCCAAAGCCCCTTGAATATGGTACTATATGTGAGCGCCAAGCGCTGAGACAAAAGAATGACTTCCGAAGCCTCAGCAAGAAGCCAAAGAAAAGAACCAATAGACGTCGAGAAACACCAAAGAGATTTGAGAGGTTTCGAGGCGCTCCAAGTTCAGAAAGTTCGACAGCTTCGAAAAAAGAGCTTGACAAAAAATCACTTCTGTGATAAAATAATCAAGTCGTCAGCCGGAAGGCTGAGGCGCTTACAGGACCTTGAAAATTGAACAATATCGAAAAACTTGTAACGGAACCTATTTTC
>ERZ1673700.404-NODE-404-length-58027-cov-14.214759_pt1 | contig 58027 bp, 60 predicted proteins | sample MGYA00580230_ERZ1673700 | MGnify/ENA primary metagenome ERZ1673700 (study PRJEB41218, sample SAMN15661782) | gut metagenome | host: Homo sapiens | place: Canada: London | collected 2015-08-20/2019-03-30 | study: EMG produced TPA metagenomics assembly of...
GAAAGAGTCAACTATTAATGAAACTACAAATTTTTCTGTCTACCAATGATGGAACTATCTTTATTTTTGTCACACAAAAAACAACGATATTAAAAGTCAAGCAGAGGAAAGCGTCATGCTCGGGTTAACCCGGGCATCTATTTCTTAGATATTCGAGTCAAGCCCGAATATGACAATTATTTATTCGTCGTTCCCGTGTTTTTTTCTTTTCCTCTCTTCTGTCATGTTCGTGCTTGCCCCGGACATCCAACCGTAGCGTCACGCTGAGCGTATGATCCGAATATCCAGAGATCCCCGGAACGCGCTGCGCTTGTCCGAGGATGACAGAAGAAAATAATACTGTCATTGCCGGACTTGATCCGGCAATCAAGGAAAGAGATGTCCGGCTCAAGGCCGAATATGACAATTATTTCCTGTCATTCCCGTGCTTGGCACGGGAATCTGTAAAGGAGATGCCCGGGTTAAACCCGAACATGACATAGAAAAAAAGGTCGAACATGATAAAGAAAAAGCCCCTCATTTGAGGGGCTTAATAAAAGGCTTCTTAAATGTTTCCGAACGGATTCAGAACCTTTTCATCAGGTTGTTTCCGCAAGTCAAAGAAGTTAAGGAATACCGCCGATACATAAATTGACGAATATGTACCGATGATAATGCCCCAAACCAGCGTAAACGAGAAGCTTCTCAGAACGTCGCCACCCCAGATTAACAGTGCGATCGAAGCCAGCAGTGTTGTCAGGCCGGTCAAAATCGTTCTGGAAAAAATGTCGTTAATGCTTTTGTTGAGCAAATCATATTGCGGCATTTTTTTATATTTGCGCAGATTCTCTCGGATGCGGTCATAAGTAACGACCGTATCGTTGACCGAATAACCTGCCAGCGTCAGGATTGCCGCTACCGTCGTCAGGCTGAAATCCATGTCAAACAATGACAGAAGGCCAACTGTGATAACGATATCGTGGATTAGTCCGAGACAGGCGCCAAGGGCAAACTGCCATTCAAAACGAACCCAGATATAGGCCGTAATTGCCAAAATGGCGATGACTGAGGCGATAATACCGTCCTTTTTCAGCTCGTCGCCGACCTGCGGGCCGACCAGTTCGACTTTGCGGTACTCATAATCGGCTCCCAGGGTTGATTTAATTTCGTTGACGGCGGCCATTTGTTCTTTTTCGTCCAAACCTTTGGCCTGTGCCCTGATCATGACTTCGTCGCCGATTTCGCCGATGGTCTGAATGTTGACGTCATCCAGATCAATATGGTCAAGCTTGTTTCTCATTTCCTCGACGTTGATTTTGTCTTCGGCTTTCAGCTCAATCAAAATGCCGCCGGAGAAGTCAATGCCGTAATTAAAGCCTTTAAAGGCGATGCAGGCAATAGCCAGAACAAACATGCCGACAGACAGCACATAAGTCAATTTGCGGGCGCCCATAAAATTAATGGTCGTATCTTTGGTTACCCAACTGAAAATTTTCATCATTTCTGCAATTCCTCGTCTTAAATCGGCAGCTTGGTCGGCTTATACTTGTTAAGCCAGCTGGTAATGATTAATCTGGTTACGGTTACGGAAGTAAACATTGAAGTCGCGATACCGATGGCCAGCGTAACCGCAAAGCCTCTGACCGGACCCGTGCCGAAATAAAACAGCACGAAGGCCGCAACCAGCGTGGTCAGGTTGGAGTCGACAATCGTACCCCATGCTTCCGTAAAGCCTGCTTCGGCGGCGTCCTTGGTGGAACGGCCGTTTTTGACTTCTTCGCGCATGCGCTCGAAAATCAGCACGTTTGCGTCAACCGCCATGCCGATGGTCAGTATAATACCGGCAATGCCGGGCAGCGTCAGTGTTGCGCCCATAAAGCTCAGTGCGCCGAGCATCAGGAACAGGTTCATCAGTACGGTTACGGTCGTGAAAATGCCGAACAGGCCGTAGGCCAGAACCATGAAGACGATAACCGCAATCAAACCGATAATCGAGGCGGTAATGCCTTCGCGGATAGAATCCGAACCCAGACCTGCGCCGACGGTTCTTTCTTCCAAAACCTCAAGCGGGGCGGGCAGGGCGCCCGAACGAAGCAGCAAAGCCAGGTCATTGGCCGATTCCAGCGTAAAGTTGCCGGAGATGATGCCGCTGCCGCCGGTAATGGCGCTTTGAACGACCGGGGCCGAAATGACCTCGTTATCCAATACGATGGCCAGTCTTTCGCCGATGTTGTTTTTGGTTGCCTCGCCGAATTTTTTGCCGCCGATGGTGTTGAATTTAAAACTGACAACCGGCTGTCCTTCCTGAAAAGCAGCTTGGGCGTCAACCAGATTTTCACCGCCGACGACCGGTTTACGGCTGATGACATAAGTTTCGCCGCCTTCGCCCTTGATCAGGCGGGATGAACTGCCGAGCTTGCCGCGGCGGGCGTCCGCAGCGGTCGACCGGCTGTCAACCATGTGAAACGACAGCTTTGCCGTCTTGCCGAGCAGGGTTTTGACATATTCCGGATTTTGCAAACCCGGCAGCTGAACGACAATGCGGTCGGTTCCCTGGCGCTGAATGACCGGTTCTTTGGTGCCCAGTTCGTCAATGCGGCGGCGGACAATCTCAATCGACTGGTCGACGACTTTCAGGCGCAGCTCGTTCAAAGCCGCTTCGCTGTATTTGATGACCAGCGTACCGTCCTCATTCTCTTCAACCAGAATGCCGTTGTCTATTTTCTTAAACAGGCCGCGCGCCTGATTGCGGGAATTCAGGTTTTCGATTTTTACTTTGACCGATTCGGAACTGGCGTTCAGATTCTGATAGCGGATTTTGTTCTCGCGCAAAAGCTGGCGCGCGGAATCTTCAACCATTGACATTCTGTCTTTGAGAACGTCGTCAAGTTTGACTTCCAGCAAAAGGTTTGAACCGCCCTGCAGGTCAAGTCCGAGGTTAACCGGCTGCCACCATTTCGGCAGGGAGGAGGGATCCTTCATCATATTTGGTATGGCAAAAAAGATGCCGATGACACAAATGGCAAGAATCAGGAAAATTCTGGTTCGTGACAGTTTATACATAACTAAAGCCTCTTGATAAATTACTTTTTGTGCTTTTCTTGAGCATTTGAATTAGCCGGTTTGGCGGCTTTGTTTTTGGCCGGTTTGGTTTCAATCTTTGCCGGTTTGAAGTTTTCTTCGTTTACCACGTCGCGGATGGTTGCACGGTTGACCGTGACGTTCAGCCCGTCGGCAATCTCGACGACCAGTTCCATGCCGCCGTCTTCGGCTTTGACGACTTTGCCGTAAATACCGCCGCCGGTAATGACCTTGTCGCCCTTCTTGATTGCCATGAGCATGGCTTCGTGCTGTTTGATTTTCTTCTGTTGCGGACGAATGAGCAGAACATAGAAAATGACAAAGATAAGTCCCAGCTGAATCAGAGTTCCGTAAACCGAACCCTGCGCCGCGGCTGCGTCGCCTGCCTGAGCAAAAGCCTCACTGATAAACATTTTTTTCTCCTAATTATTAATAAACTGCAATGACTATACACCAAACTCCGTTCTTAACAAGAGTCTAAAGTCATTTATTTAACAAATTTTTTTATTATTTAGGTATTTAAGCCGGACGAATGCAAGCCTTGGTTCATCAGGGCAGATAAGCCGTCGGATTCAGAGCCTTTTTGCCTGAGCGGACCTCAAAATGCAGCTGCGGCGTGTTGACTCCGCCGGTAGAGCCGACCGTAGCGATTTTTTCGCCGCGGGCTACCCGTTGCCCTTTTTTTACAAACAGGCGGTCATTGTGGGCATAGGCGGTAATCCAGCCGTCGTCGTGCTTAATCAGAATCAGGTTGCCGAAACCTTTCAGTTCGTTGCCGGCATAAGCGACCGTGCCTTTGTCGGCCGCCTTGACGTTGGTGCCGAGTGCGGCTTTGATGTTTATGCCGTCATTGGTGCGGCCTTTACCGATGGTGCCGAAATGCGAGATGACGGAGCCCTTAACCGGCCACAGGAATTTCGTCTTGCGGTATTTGGAAACGGGTTTTGCCTTGCTTCGGGAGCTTTGGGCGGTTTTTTTGGCGGTTGTTCTGGCTGAAGAAGACGATTTCCAGCTCCAGCGGCTCGGTGTGGTTTTGGGCGTAGCCGCTTTGTATGAAGCCGTTTCCGTATTGCTCAGGCTGCCCGGCAGTACCAGCCGCTGGCCGATGGCAAGGGTGTAAGGCTCGTTCAGCCTGTTAATCCGGCTCAGCGAGCGCAGGTCGACGTCATATTTTTTCGATATGCTGTACAGGGTGTCGCCTTTGGCAACCGTATGGTATCTGGCTCCCGGCATTCTCAGCACGCGGCCGATAGTCAGCGTATAAGGCGGCGTCAGGCCGTTGGCTTCGACCAGATCGCGTATCGGCACGTTGTAGCGGCGCGAAATGCTGTAGAGAGTGTCGCCTTTGCGGACGGTAACATAATCAGGATGTGAATTGAACAAATCGCTGAAGTTAATCAGCCGGACTCCTCCCTGGTGAAAAGTGCACCCCGAGGCCAGCAATATCAGCGGCAGCAATATTATCCAAACTCTTTTGGCCATAAATTAACCTGAATAAATCGATTCTTCAGCCCCCAGTCTACCCGCAATACTTTAATTTTTTGTGAACGGCTTTTAACGGAAACGGCGGTAAGCGGTTTCCAAATCGGTCAAAAATCGAAAGTAGTCATATTTATAAATGTTGAAATAAAACCTTATGCAGGAGCCGAAAAGCTTGTCTTCTGCCAAAAAACAGAGTTTTTTCGGCAGGGGCTGCTTTTCCAGAAAATTGTTTGGTTTGCTTAGATACAGCGCGACGATGCCGGAACGGATTTGGAAAGTTAAAACGCCCTTGTACGACATTTGCGTAAAACCGCAGATTTCATTCCAACGGAGTGAAAGGACGATTCAGGATAAAACCGTTTTTGCCGAGAATGATTCCCGGTTTGGTATAAAAAATACAGATTAGATGCTGCAAGGCCGCTGCGCCGAAAAATAGCCCCAAAACCGCACCGCTCAGAACATATCCGGAAATAAAGGGAAGGAAGCCCAAACCGAAACAGCAGGACAGATAAACCAGAAACCACCCCAGACATTTCGGCCGGCTGTAATAAATTTCAAGTTTTGTTTCCGGGGCCGCCTGTCTTTTCATGTTTTAGTCCTTGCTGTCGGAGGATCTTATGCCGTAACGGTGGCTGCGCAGCGCGTTGCCGATGTGCCTGCGGACGCGGCCGAGCATGTTGTCGGCAGTGTCGTTGAAGTTTTTGCGGTCAGTATACGAAACGGCAATCATTTCGGCGTTGTATTGGTCAATGTTCAGCCTGCGAATTTGCTCAATAACCGATTTATAAAGCTTCTCCGCGCCTTTGGCCGCTTCTTCGCGGTTGCCGCGGCTGAAAATAATGCCGATTTTGGTCTTGTCGAAACGTCCGATATGGGTATCGGGATTTTTGAATGTTGTGACGCAGTATTCCGCAGCGTTTTTCAGAATGGTGTCGCCGGTTTCAAAACTGATGCCCTTGTTGGCGAAGTCATAGATGTCTTTCAATTCGATGACCAGCATGGCAAAGGGCTGGTTGTAACGCTTGGCGCGGTTGAAGTCGTGTTCCAGCCGTTGTGTAAAAGCCTCTTCGTTGAGAATGTCGCCGATTAAAAAATCGTGGCTGGCATAGGTGCTGAGCTTTTGTTTCCAGATTTTCGTTTCGGTAATGTCCTCGCAAAGGTAACTGATACCGGTGCATTTGAGAATTTCGTTCAAAATCGGGCGTTTGCGGCAGCGGACGTTAAATGAACTGCCGTCTTTTTTGAAGAGCAGGCCTTCTACGTTCAGCGTTGCCTGGTTTTTAATCAGCCGGTTAAGGTTTTCCTTCATTTTTTCGCGGCGGCTGTCCGTATCTTCAATCAGGGTGCCGGGCATCGGCTTGCCGATGAGTTCTTCCGCCTTAAAGCCGGTTTTTCGGAGCGTGGCGTCATTGACGTAGGTAATGTTGAAGTCAAGGTCGGTTTTGAAATAGATGTCGCCGTCGCCGGTTTCGTTGCTGGCGGTGGTGTGCCTGTCGTTTTCAACAATCATTTCCTTGAGGCTGCGCCGGGTTTTGCTCCAGGCATAATGCAGATAAGCAATATAAGCCAGCAGAACGATGCACAAAACCGACAGATAAATCATAACAAACCTCAAACTAGTGGAGCCATATCGGCGATTATATCCATAAAAGCTAAAGATTCGTTAAATAGAGGTTGCAATTTGACTTTAAAAACCTTAATTTTAGGAACAGATTATGGAGATTTTAGAGTATGGTTAAGGAAAAACCGGAAATCGCCGACGAAAGCGGCGATAAGTATAAATACGGCTTTGTAACCGATATTGCCGCCGATACGGCTCCCAAAGGACTGAATGAAGATATTATTCGGTTGATTTCGCGCAAAAAAGGCGAACCGGAATGGTTGCTGGAATGGCGGCTGAAAGCCTTTGAGTTTTGGCAGACGATGACCGAGCCTTCCTGGGCCAAACTTTCTTATGAAAAGATTGATTATCAGGATTTGTATTACTACTCGGCGCCCAAACAGAAAGCCGCGCCGAAAAGTCTGGACGAAGTCGACGCCGAACTTTTGAAAACTTACGAAAAGCTGGGTATTCCGCTGAAAGAGCAGGAAGCGCTGGCCGGCGTCGTTGCGGTCGACGCGGTTTTTGACAGCGTTTCCGTCGCCACCACTTATCGCGCCAAATTAGCCGAAATGGGCATTGTCTTCTGCTCAATCTCCGAAGCCGTAAAAGAACATCCGGAACTGGTAAGAAAGTATCTCGGCTCAGTTGTGCCTTATACTGACAATTTTTTCGCCTGCCTTAATTCCGCGGTCTTTACCGACGGCTCTTTTGTGTATATTCCCAAGGGCGTCCGCTGCCCGATGGAACTTTCGACCTATTTCCGCATTAACGCCAGGAACACCGGGCAGTTTGAGCGTACGCTGATTGTTGCCGAAGAAGACAGTTATGTGTCTTATCTGGAAGGCTGCACCGCGCCGCAGCGCGATGAAAACCAGCTCCATGCCGCCATTGTCGAAATCGTGGTGCTGAAGAATGCCGAAGTCAAATATTCCACCGTGCAGAACTGGTATCCGGGCGACAGGGACGGCAAGGGCGGCGTCTACAACTTTGTAACCAAACGCGCGGCCTGCCGCGGCGAAAATTCGAAAATCTCCTGGACCCAGGTGGAAACCGGTTCGGCCGTAACCTGGAAATATCCGTCCTGCGTGTTGCAGGGCGACAATTCGGTCGGCGAGTTCTACTCGGTGGCCATTACCAATAACAGGCAGCAGGCCGATACCGGAACCAAGATGATTCACATTGGCAAAAACACCACTTCCAAAATCATTTCCAAAGGCATTTCGGCCGGTTGTTCCAATCAGACCTACCGCGGTTTGGTGCGGGTAGCGCCGAATGCCCGCGGTGCGCGCAACTATTCGCAGTGCGACAGCCTGCTGATTGGCGAAAATTGCGGTTCGCACACTGTGCCCTATATTGAAAACCGCAGCAAAACCGCGGTTGTCGAACATGAGGCCACCACCAGCAAAATCAGCGACGAACAGCTGTTTTACTGCCTGCAGCGCGGTATCGGCGAAGAGGAAGCTGTCAGCCTGATTGTTAATGGCTTTTGCAAGGAGGTTATGCAGCATCTGCCGATGGAGTTTGCGATAGAAGCAGCCAAGCTGATTAACATTTCGCTGGAAGGGAGTGTCGGTTGATGACGGCTCCGGTTTTGAAACGCGCCCTGCAAACTTGGGGAGGACAGGCGCAGATGTTGATGGTCGTTGAGGAAATGTCCGAGCTGACCAAGGAGATTCTTAAAAATGTCAACCGCGGAAAAGACAACGTCGCGGCCATTGTTGAAGAAACCGCCGATGTTGAGATTATGCTCGAGCAGCTTAAGGAAAATTACGGCATCGCCGACCGGGTTGCCGTTTATAAGGCTGAAAAGCTGAAACTGATAGAACGCCGCTTGAACGAATTGGATAAAAAGACAGTATAAGAAAGAACAGAAAATGACGAAAACACCGCTATTGGAAATTGAAGACCTTTGCGCCCGCGTCGGCGACAGGGAAATTATCAAGAACTTCAACCTTACCGTCAACGAGGGCGAGGTGCATGCCGTTATGGGGCCGAACGGTGCCGGAAAATCGACGCTTTCTTATGTTTTGACCGGCAAACCCGGATATGAGGTTACTTCCGGAAAAATCCGTTTCAGAGGCAAAGACTTGCTGTCCATGTCGCCGGAAGAGCGTGCCCGCGAAGGCATTTTCCTTTGCATGCAGTATCCGGTCGAGATTCCCGGCGTGCCGACGACCACCTTTTTGAAGCACGCGGTCAATGCCGTGCGCAAACATCGCGGCGAGCCTGAACTGGATACGCTGAACTTTGTCAAAATGGTGCGTGAAGAGGGCAAGGCGCTGGGCATAGACAACGAGATGATTAAGCGTCCGGTAAACGTCGGCTTTTCCGGCGGCGAGAAAAAAAGGCTCGAAACGCTGCAAATGTCGATTCTCAAACCCGATTTTTCGATTCTTGACGAAGCCGATTCCGGTCTGGACATCGACGCGCTCAAAGTCGTGGCCGACGGTGTCAACGCGCTGCGGGACGGCCGCCGTTCCATGCTGGTTATCACGCATTATCAGCGCCTGCTGAACTATATTGTGCCCGACTTCGTCCACGTCTTTGCCGACGGACATATCGTCCGTTCCGGTAACAGAAATCTGGCGCTGGAATTGGAAGAAAAGGGTTATGCCGAATTTGTGAAAGAGAAGTAAAATGGCCGGTCTGATACAAAACGTAAAGCTTTTCGGCGAAGATATTCCCTGGTTTCAGGGGCTGCGGGACAAAGGGCTGGAAGCCTTTCGCCGTCAGGGGGTGCCGACGGCCAAAACCGAAGCCTGGAAATATACCAAACCGCGTGATTTGAATGCCGACGACTTTGTCATGAACGAGTCGAATTTTCTGGCCGAACTGTCCGAAACGGCTGCCGCCGGTGCTGACGCCCAATGCGGGAAAAATCATCATTGCAATGGGCACGACTGTCACTGCCGGCGCGGCGAAGACTGCGCGTCCGGCTGTCATTGTCATGAAGAAGGCTGCCGTTGCGGCGAGGAAATAGATGTCCATGTCGATTTGCCCTTCGACGGCTATCAGCTGCATTTTCTGAACGGACAGTTTATTCCCGTCTATCCGGTGCTGCCCCGGGGCATTGAAATTATGACGCTTATGGAAGCGGTCGTTGCGCAGGAGGCCAAGCCGTATCTCGGCCGGTTGGTCGATATGGAGCACTATCCGTTTGCGGCACTGAATACGGCTTATATGGAAGAGGGCGTTTATATCCGCATCGACCGGAACGTCAAACTGGATAAACCGGTTATTCTGGTCAACCATACGAGCGTCGGTGCCGAAAACCTGTTTTACAATCTTCGCAATCTGATAGTGCTCGAAAGCGGTGCCAAAGCCGAATTAATCGAATGGTATAATTATGCCGGTGCCGAAAAGTCGCGTTATTTTGCCAATGTTGTCAACGAAGTCTTTGTTGAACGCGGAGCCGAATTCCGTCACTGTAAAATGCAGGACGAAGCCTTTAAGGCTAACCATGTCGCGCTGAATATGGTCCGCGTCAGAAGCGGCGGCTTTTATGATGCCTTTTGTTTGCAGCGCGGCGCCAACATCGGCCGTAACGAAACCAAGGTTCTGCTTAAAGAAGAGCAGGCTTCCGCCGAAGTCAACGCCGCTTATGTCATGCATGGCTGGGCAACGCTGGATACCACCACCGACATTGAACATCTGGCGCCGGAAACTTTTTCGCACCAGTTGGTCAAGGGCGTGGTCGGCGGCGACGCCAAGGGCGTTTTTCAGGGCAAGATTCATATTGCCAAACATGCGGTCAAAACCGAAGGCACGCAGCTGCACAAGGCGCTGTTGCTGACGGATACGGCCGAAATCGACGTTAAGCCGGAACTGGAAATTTTCGCCGACGATGTCAGGTGTTCGCACGGCGCCGCCAGCGGCGAACTCGACGAGGAAACCCTGTTTTATATGCAGTCGCGCGGTATCGGCCGGGAAGAAGCCAAACAGATTTTGATTGACGCCTATCTTGACGACGTTGTTAACAAGGTTGCGGACGCGGCGGTTCGCGAATGGTTCCGCGAGCGGGCAAGGGCGTAATATCCGAAGTGTTAAGTTGAAGAAAGGCTTCCCGAAATCTACATTAAAACGGTAGAAATGGGAGCGGGAGCAAAAAGATGTATGATGTTTATGAAATACGCAAAGATTTTCCGATATTAAGCGAACTGATTAACGGCAAACCGAACACGTTTCTCGATACCGCCGCGTCGGCGCAGAAACCGCGGCAGGTTATCGAAAAAATGAACGAGGTTTATTTCGGGCAGTATGCCAACGTGCACCGCGGTTCTTATTATCTGTCCGAGCAGGCGACCGCGGAATATGAAAATGCGCGCCGCATTGCTGCGGATTTCATCAATGCCGCTTCGGAGAAGGAAATTGTTTTTACCCGCAACGCCACCGAGTCGATTAATCTGGTTGCCGCCTGCTGGGGACGCAAAAACTTAAAGCCCGGCGACGAAGTTCTGATTTCCGAAGCGGAACATCACGCCAATCTGGTGCCCTGGCAGATGTTGCGCGACGAACTCGGTTTCACGCTCAAAATTTTTAAGATGGGCGATGACGGCAGCTATATCCATGAAGAGTTTTTAGATAACCTGACGGATAAAACCAAACTGGTTTCCGTAACCGGAATGTCCAATATTCTCGGCACGGTGCTGCCCGTAAGGGAAATTACCGCTGCGGCGCATGCCAAAGGCGCGCTGGTTCTGGTCGATGCCTGCCAGATGATTGTGCATCAGAAGGTCGATGTCCGGGACATCGGCTGCGATTTTCTGGTCTTTTCCGGTCATAAAACCTATGGTCCCTCCGGCATCGGCGTTTTGTACGGCAGATACGAAATCCTTGATTCGATGCCGCCTTATCAGTTTGGCGGCGATATGGTCGATACGGTTTCCTATCAGCATACCACTTTTGAAGAACCGCCGGCACGCTTTGAGGCCGGAACGCCGGCCATCGTGCAGGCCGTCGGACTGGGCAGGGCCTTGCAGTATATGTCGGATTTGGGCATGGATAACATTGAAGCGCATGAAGTGGAATTGGTTAAATATACCAATGAGCGGCTCAAGGAGGTCAAAGGCCTGAAAGTTATCGGCAACGCTGAAAACAAGGGCGGCGTCTTTTCGTTTAACGTCGAGGGAATTCATCCGCAGGATTTGGCTTTTATTCTCGACAAGGAGGGCGTTTCCGTACGCACCGGACACCATTGCGCCGAACCGCTGGTGCACCGCATGGGATTTGAGTCGGTTGCCCGCGCTTCGCTGGGCTTGTATTCGACCGAAGAAGACATTGATAATTTTGTAAAGGCTTTGAACAAGGCCGTGACTTTTTTCTGAGGAACTACGCAGATGTCGGAAACAGATGATAAGAAATTGGACGAACAAATCGAAAAAATCAATCAAACCGAGGCGGACTTGCTGCGGGCAATGGAAATTCAGGAACAGATGAAGGATTTTGTCGCCACGGCCGGGCAATCCAAACCCGCTGACGAAAAAACCGCTTCCGAAGCCGACGTTGTTGAAGCGCTTAAGACCGTCTGCGACCCGGAAATCATGATAAACGTCTATGATATGGGGCTGATTTATAATATCGAAATCCGCGATAACGGCGACGTGTTTATCGCCATGACCCTGACCGCGCCCGGCTGTCCGGTCGCCGGCATTCTGCCTCAGCAGGTTGCCGACGCGGTTGCCTTGGTTGAGGGAACAGGCAAGGTTGAAGTTCGCATTGTCTGGGAGCCGGCTTGGACAATGGAGCGCTTGTCAGACGACGCCCGCGCTATGATAGAATTGTTCTGAAACAAAGCCTCGCCGTTGCGGGGCTTTGTTTTCTAGGTCATGTTCGGATTTAACCCGAGCTTCTCTCTCCTGTCATTCCCGTGCTTTTATTCTTTCCTGTCATGTTCGGGCTTGACCCGGACATCTCCTTTACAGATTCCCGTGTCAAGCACGGGAATGACAGAGGAGAAGAAAAAAGGCCGGCAATGACGAAAAGAAAAATAAGCATGAACATGACAGAAGAGAAGAAATGAACCATATTATTTTCTCTTATGCTTGACTTTTAATATCGAGGCTTTTTTCAGCGTCTTTTTTGCGGTCAAGACCGCTTTCGCCTTTGAGCAGCCTGGCAAAATTAATCGTCCGCTCATAATAATTCAGCAGCAAAAGAACATAGCCCCAACGAACGTCTCCTTTGCCGATTTCCAGCCGGTCAATGATTCGGATCGGTACGCCGGTCTTTTCCTGAACGTGTTTCAAAGACTGTCGCAGCTTTTGCCGGCAGGCAAATAACTGTACCCCCAGAGTACGCCGCAGAGCGTGCTGTTTTTGTTGCGATTGTGACGTGTATTTTATCAGATTCATTATGTTCAACTCCTTCAATGTTTTGTTAAAACAAAACCGCCCTCAAAATGAGAGCGGAGGAGTTCGAAACTGTATAGAGACAGTACGCTTATTCGTCCGCAAAGCGGCTTATTTCGCGTCATCCTCCATGGGGAGGTTATAATCGGTTCTCTATAAGGAGTTTCGACACTCCGCCGTCGGTCTAACCGTTTCCGTCGGCAGAAATGATTATAAAGGCTAAAAGCTATTTTGCAACGGCTTTTTTCATGGATCGTATTCCCCGGTTTTTCTCTCTCCATCATTCCCGTGCTTTTATTCTTTCCTGTCATGTTCGGGCTTGACCCGGACATCTATGGATCCCCGGAACGCGCTGCGCTTGCCCGAGGATGACAAAGAAAATATAGACACAAGTCACTTGCTCACGATATGCACGCAGGAAGCAACGCGCTTCAACAAAGGTTCGTGCCGCAGCCATTGATGCGGTCAAGCTGGCTACAGCTTGCGCTCAAGGGCGCCTCCATGTCAGCAGACACGGGCGACGGTCAGAGTGTCAACGGATTTGACGCCGGCTTTTTTCATGGCCAAAGCACATTCTTTAAGAGTCGATCCGGTTGTCATAACATCGTCAATCAATACGATGCGTTTGTTTTTAAGACGTTCCGGGTGCCGGACGCTGAAAGCGTTTTTAACATTGGAAATTCGGGCGTGACCGCTGAACTGCACTTGCGGTTTGGTGCGGCGGTGGCGAATGACGGACGTATAATCTACTTTTATGCCGGTCAGCTTGCCAAGTTCGCGCGCGATTAGCGCCGACTGGTTGTAGCGCCTTTTCAAAAGGCGCGTAAAATGCAGCGGCACGGGAACAATCAGGTCGACACCTTCTTTGAAAATATCTGCGCCGGCCAGTTTGAGCCATTTGGCAAAAACCGGGGCGTTTTCAGTCTTGTCCATAAATTTAAAGGACAAAAGCATGTTTTTGGAAAACTCGTCATAACGCAAAGCCGAACGACTGAGCCGGAAAGGCGTTCCGGTTTTGCGCAGGCAGGTGCCGCAAAGCATCTGCCGTCCGCCCGGTGCCTCGTCAAACGGATGTCCGCATTTGGCGCAATAGGGCTTGGTAATAAAGCTGACCTCGTTAAAACATTCGGCGCACAGCCCGTCAGCGCCGCTGACAATTTTGCCGCAGCATATGCAGCGCGGCGGCAGCAGAAGGTCGATAATCCGGGACAGAAAGCTAATCATGAGCGGGAAAAAGTTTCATCAGCTCGACATGAATGTTGTTGATTTTATTGACGACGATGATCCCTGCGTCGCTCATGGCGTCCTGCTTGTCCTGCGCGGTAACGTGCCCTTTGGTAATCACGTCGCCGGCGTATCCCATTTTGTGCCCGAAAGGCACGGCGTTTCCCGCGACAAAACCGACCACCGGTTTTTTTACTTTCAGATTTTTGTAATATTTGGCGCAGACTTCTTCATAAGTGCCGCCCAGCTGTCCGATGACGACGACGGCATCGGTGTCCGGGTCGTTCATAAACTTTTCGAGCGTTTCGACAAAGTCAATGCCGATGAGCATGTCGTCGCCCAAGCCGATGACCGTGGATTGTCCCAACCCGGCGCGGTTGGTTTCGATGACCGCTTCATAGGTAAGGGTCGATGAGCGCGAAACGACGCCGATACGCCCCGGACGATGGATGTTTTCCGGAAAAATGCCCAGACGTGCTTCGCCGGGCGTAATAATGCCCGGTGTATTGGGGCCGATAAGTTTGGTTTTAGCGCCGCGCAGCATTTCCTTGATTTCAAGCATGTCTTTAATCGGCACACCGTCGGCAATGCAGACGCAAAGGTCAAGTTCTGCTTCCGCCGCCTCGCGTACCGCGTCCTTGACGAATTTGGCCGGAACATACATGACTGAAGCGTTGGCGCCGGTTTCTCCGATTGCTTCGCGCACCGTGTCAAAAACCGGTACGTCCAGATGCACGCTGCCGCCTTTGCCCGGGGTAACGCCGGCAACGACATTGGTGCCGTAGTCCATGGAGCGCTTGACGTGAAAAGACGCCTGCGTACCGGTAATACCCTGAATCAGCACTTTTGATTCTTTGTTGACCAAAATGGACATCAGTCGCTCTCCTCCATGGCCGTAATCAGCTTGTTGACGGAATCTTCCATGTCTTCGGCAATAATAATCGGCAGTTTGGAATGTTCCAGAATGTCTTTGGCTTCGTCTTTGTTGGTTCCCTCAAACCGAACCACCAGCGGCACGTTCAGCCCGACTTCCGAGGCCGCGGCGACAATGCCGTCGGCAATCAGGTTGCAGCGCAGAAAACCGCCCAGAATGTTGATTAAAATTCCCTCAACCCGCGGATTGGTCATAATTATTTTAATGCCGGCGGCAATTTTGTCTTTGTCGACGCCGCCCTTAACGTTCAGAAAACAGGCGGTGCCGTTGTCGCCTCTGGCACGGATGAGGTCCATGGCCGCCAAAGCAATGCCGTCGCCGTTGACGATGCAGCCGATGTTGCCGTCAAATTCGGAATATTGGAAACCGTATTTTGCCGCTTTCAGTTCGCGGTCTTCCTCTTCGTATTCGTCTTGCAGGACGCTGATTTCCTTGTGGCGGTAGAGCGCATTGTTGTCAAAGCTCATTTTGGCGTCAAGCGCAACAATCTGTCCGGTTTTGGTTACGCCGACCGGGTTGACTTCAATCATTACCGCGTCGTAGTCGACAAAAGCCTGATGCATGCCGTTGATGAACGTTTCCAGATTCTTGGCGACTTTCGGCTCCAGATGCAGAAATTCCATAACCTGCTGAATCTGCTCCGGGCTGGCGCCGGTAATCAGATCAAGATGCACGCGCAGAATTTTGTCCGGCGACAAAACGGCCAGCGCCGTAATGTCTTCGTTGTTGGTATCGGCCACCAGCAGCGTAATGGCCGGAATCATCCGGTCAATAACCAGACTGGCGTAAAAGGTCTTTTTGACTTTGCTGTAGGCTTCGACATAAACGCGGCCGACCAGTTTGCCCTTGGGGCCGGTCTGCACCGTTACCAGCGTTGAACCGAGCATCTTTTCCGCTTCCGGCATAATGTCGCGGCGGCTGCGTACCAGCCGGATTCCTCCGCGGCGCCCGGCCTTTTTGTCCGTAAAATACCCTTTGTTGCGCGCGCCGGACTGAATTTGCGCTTTCAGCATCCACGGGCCGCGGAACGAAACCTGAGCCGCTGCTTTTTTGGCTTCGTGCGGGGTATAGGCAATCATGCCCTTGGGAATGGATATTCCGTATTGGCTGAGAATTTTTTTGGCCTGATACTCGTGGATGTTCATGGCTTATTCCTGTAAATGGGAAGCGTAAAAACGAATTTTTTCGATCATCGAAAGCAGGCCGTTGCGGCGGCTGGGGCTTAAGTGCTCTTCCAGGCCGAGCCGTGCAAAGATGTCGTCCAGACTGAACGCGGCAATTTCCGCCGGCGTTTTGTCCTTGAAAATCGTCAGCACCACGGCAATCAGCCCGCGGACGATAATCGCGTCGCTGTCGCCCTTAAAGGAAAGAATGCCGTCTTTAAGCTCGGGAACCAGCCAGACCTGCGACTGGCAGCCTTTAACCTTGAACTCTTCGGTTTTGAACTTTTCGTCAAGCGGTTCCAGCCCGCCGCCGAGGTCAATCAGATAGCGGTATTTGTCTTCCCAGTCTTCAAGCAGTTCAAAATTCTCGATTAATTCGTTGATTTCCATTCCTGCCTCTCATTTGTCAAGCTTGCCGAAAATTGCCAGTTTTGACCCGGTCAGACGAGCCCAAAGCCGGTCTCCGAAAGAATAGTGCCACCATTCCGACGGATAATTGACCAGACCGCACTTGGACAACGCGTCCCTTAGAATCTCACGGTTGCGCCTGGCTTCCGCGCTGATATGCGGACAGTCGAAGTCCGCCGTATCATCAAAGCCCCGGACTGAACCGCCCATGTCATATTCCCGGCCTTTGTCGTCAACTAACGAAATGTCCACGGAAGCGCCGGACTGATGGCCGCTTCCCTGACGATAGGGATTGGCGGCAAAAACGTCGCATATTGCGATGAACTCTTCCGAATCAACCGGCAGCCGGGGATGTTTCTTTTTCTGTTCCGCAACAACCGAATCCCAGAGCTTTATTTGTGCCGACATGGGGCGGTAAGCTTCGTAAACGACAAAATGATAACCCTGCGGCAGGTTTCCGGCAGCTTTTTTGAGCAAGTCGTAAATATAGGCCCGGACGAGCCGGATGTTGGTAAAGAGGGAATTAAAGAAGATACCGTCTTCTTGTCTTATTTCAACCAGTCGAACCGGATTTTCAATTTCGGAAATAAGCAGCGGTTCGGGCAGATTTGCATCGCTGAACATTATTTTGAACTTCTTTGGCGGTTTATTAATACGGCAAAAAGCCCGGACATTTTTTGATTAAACGGCGAAGTGCGGTAAAAGTCTTCCTTGTGCACTTCAAAAACAGCGCGCGGTTCTCCGTGTCCGTAATGGGACGCCTCGTTATAACCGACCTGTTTGCCGCCGATGCGTTCAATAAGTTTGCGGGAAAACTTGTTGGCCGGATGAGCCGTAATGTCCAGCTTTCGGTAAGCTTTGAAGAAATGATGAACCAGTCCCCGCACGGCTTCCGTCGCATAACCGTGTTCGCCGTATCGGGGGTCGATGAAATAACCCAGATCGCCGTATATCTTTTTGCCGTTCTCCTCTAAGGGGAGCATGTCAATCGTAACGTTGCCGATGAGCTTGTCGTTCGGCAGACGCACGGCCATGCGGTAGGTCGAGCGGGGATCCTGCCGGCGTTCCCTTTCCGCCTTGATTAAAAAGTCCGAGACTTTGTTTCTGATAACGTTGTCTCTTTGCGGCGTGTCCCGATCAACCTGAAAAGTGTAAAAAGGGCAGTAGCCTTCGGTTGCCTTAACATCGGCATTATGGTTAATATTAAAGGCGATTTCCTGCAGGCGGTGAAAGTCTGAAGTTTTAAACTCGTCTATAATCAGGCGATCGGTTTTGATGGGAACGAAAATTGACTCGGGCATTCCAAAAATCCTTATTTTGCTTAATATATGCCTCAATAGCATTAAATTGTTCAAAAAACAACTTTTTTCTTTGAAATTTAAACTGAAATCTAAATCCTGTCTGCCCCATCGCCGGTCAAGCCGGATCGCGCGGCTGCCGGAGTGCATAGAACCTCGTAGATAAATGGTCTATGTGTGTTGAAAGCGCCGAAACAATGACTATCTCTACAGTGTCACGATGGTGATATATCAAACGAAAGTTTCTTATATCAGCTATGAGTGGCAGATGAAAAAAACAACAGATGTTTACAGTACCCGGAAAAATTTATTTTTTCTGCGGTTACAGACAACAGCTTTCGTTTTTTTGGGAGGGGATTGTAAGAGCCCCTCCTTTTTTTATTCTTCGCCGTCTTCCTTGACCCGCTCAATGTCGGCACCGACACCTTTCAGCTTTTCTTCCAGTTTTTCATAACCGCGGTCAAGATGGTAGACGCGGTTGACGACGGTTTCTCCTTCCGCCGCCAGTCCGGCCAGCACCAGCGCGAAAGATGCCCGCAAATCGGTGGCCATGACCGGCGCGCCCGACAGCTTTTTTACCCCGCGGACAATTGCGGAAGCATGCCCGTGTACGTTAATGTTTGCACCCATGCGCAGAAGTTCGGGAACGTGCATGAAACGGTTTTCAAAAATCGTTTCGGTAACCATGCCTGCGCCTTCCGCCACGGTCAGCAAAGCCATGAACTGTGCCTGCAAATCGGTTGGAAAGCCCGGAAACGGTTCGGTAATGATGTCTTCGCCGATAAGCTTTTTTCCGGTCGCGTCGACCAGAATTCCCCGCTCGGTGGGCATGACTTCCACGCCCATTTTCTGCAAAATCTGCATCGGTGTTTTAAGTGTATAGGTCTGCGCGTTAATCAGCTCGATTTTTCCGCCGGTAATTGCCGCGGCCACGGCATAGGAGCCGGCTTCGATACGGTCCGGAATAACCTTGTGCCGCGCGCCGTGCAGCTTTTTGACGCCCTCAATCGTCAGAATGGAAGTGCCGATGCCCGAAATCTTGGCGCCCATGTCGTTCAACAGGTTGATTAAATCGCCGATTTCCGGCTCTTTGGCAGCATTTTCCAAAACCGTAATGCCTTCGGCCAGTGTTGCCGCCATCAAAACATTGCAGGTTGCGCCGACCGAAACCGTACGAAAAACAATGTGCGCGCCTTTCAGTCTGCCGTCGACTTCGCCGTAGACATAGCCGTTGCGAATATCGATTTTGGCGCCCATCTCTTCCATGGCTGCCAGATGAATGTCCATCGGACGCGTACCGATAGCGCAGCCGCCCGGCAGTGAAAGTTCAACTTTTCCGGCACGGGCCAACAAAGGTCCCAGCACATAGTAGGAGGCGCGCATTTTGCGTACATAGTCGTAAGGTGCGGCAATGCTTGTCAGCTCTGGCGTACGGTAAGAATAAGTCTTGGTCGGGTGTCCGTCGACAAAGTCGTCAAAGGAATCGATTTGCGTGCCGAGCTGTTCCAACAGCAAATTCATTGATTTAATGTCTGACAAAATCGGCATGTTGGTCAGCGTAACCGTTTCGTCGGTCAGCAGACTGGCGCAAATAAGCGGCAGCGCCGCATTTTTGGCGCCGCTGATGAAAATTTCGCCGTTCAGCTGTCTGCCGCCCTTAATCTTAATCTTGTCCATTGGTCTTCTCGTCCTTGTTTTTCAGTTTTTCGCGTTCCTGTTGCTGCCGCCGGCGTTTTTCCAGATTTCTCTGTAAGGCTTTGGCTTCTTTTTCAAAGCGGATTTCGCTCGGCTTTTTCTTTTTTTCCATCAAAAATATCCTTTCCGGTTTCAGAGATTCTCAAACTATAAAACCTCTTAACAAAAAAAGCCATAAAATATTTTTTTCGGATGCACAGTTGCGGTTCTCTTTTTTCTGCCATTCTCCGGAACATTCTTCCCCGCTTCGCTATTGTCAAACTTGATCCGGCTGTCCGGAAGGGAAGATGTCCAGGCGGCCGAAGAAAAGCAGGGAGGTTTGCCGCATGGATTCTCTGATGTAAATTCCGACAGTGTCGGATCCCTTCTGTCCGTAAGCCTCGAAGTCGCTTGTAAATGATTGTAATGTAAAAAAACAGACATACCCATGCTATATGAGTATGTCTGTAACACCAAAAGATTTATTTAACCATATTATTTTCAGATTAATCCTTTACTATAAAGGCAATGAATAATCCGGAGCCGGCGTTGGAGAAACTTTTCTGGTCGGTTTCTTTTTTTCAGCTTTAGGCTTAGGATGATAATCAGGGAAAATATCTGTTAAAATCTTTTCTGCAGCTTCTCCGATTGCTCGTTCAAATAAAAGTTGCTCCACATTAGAGCAAGAAGAAAAAGCCCCGTCTTTGCTAAATGTTTTTTCAGTAGAACCAACAGAAACAATTTCCATGGTTGCGGCCTCCAAAATTCTGTATGAAATTTTTAATTTAGATGAACTTGAATAATTTGTCTCACCAGTCAAAGCAATAAAATTTTTACTGGTTGATGCTGTAAAATTATCAACTGTACCAACTAGAATATAATCAGCAGCTGCAAGATTTTTTAATTTTACCTTATTTTCAGGCAAAGTCATATCACCTTCAATGATTGACATCTCAGCAGCATAATCATCTAAATTATTACGGTCAACCAAGTTAAATTTGCGGCTGGGAGCTAATTTTTCAATAAATGTATTGCTGATTATTGTGTTTAGCTCTTTAACGTCAGCTTTTTTTCCCTGGCAATTTATATTTTGAGCCATTTTAAAAGGCATGATAGCTAAAGAATAATCTGCTTTTTTTACAAGACTTTTAGACTTATAGTCATGAGAATCATATTTGAAAACAACAGCTTTAATTTTAACTTTATGCTTTCCGTTTTCTTCTGAATGTTCCAATACTTCATACGATGAAACACTACCTTTATATTTAGCCATAATATCCTTGGAATTATCACGGAACCTTGCGGTTACAGTTTCATCGGCGTTTGCCTTCACTTTAATTTGTGCATTTTCTTCTGCGCCTAACTGTTTTGTTTCAGGCAAAAGATTGTCGCGTTCCTTAATGTCAATATTTAACTTATCATTTGCATTGGCTTCACCTTCAAAACTTGTATTGTGTTTTACGGTCGTTGAAACGTCAACTTTATGCAAACCGTCGCTTTGTATGGCAATGTCGGAGGTTTGCCGAACAGCATTTTCAACAGCGTTCATCACGGCCCAATCATAGTCTTCACCTTCCCCGTAAGCAGTGACAACTATTTCTTTTGCGTTTGCATTAAATGCTGTTAACAAAAACAATAGGTACAATATTTTTTTCATATGTTGTCTCCAGATTACCAAGTAACGGCATTTTTATCTGCCAGTTTTTTTATTTTTTCTTCGCCTTCCCATAAAGTCAGACCGTTCCTTAAATCTGTAATGGACATGGAGAAACGATATTCGATGCGTTTTTTGCCGGAAACAATAAACTCTCTTTGTGTGATTTTTCCTGACAGGCTTAACTCAGGAGCTGCCAATGAGCCGGACTTGCGAACATTGGACTGGTTAAATTCTTTGGACTGTCTTAACTGTCCTGAAGCCATAACCATAGCATCTTCCTGAAAAGCCGTAACCCTAACTTTTCCGCTCTTCATTAAAGCAATGCGAATGGATTTTGACAGTTCATCCACATCAATTCGTTGCATAGTATCATTTTCTATGCGAGAAATGACTAAAATATACGGCTGTCCGTTTGGTTTACTTAACGTTCCTAAATCCAACATATCCTGGATCATGGAATTAGAAGCGCTTTCAAAGTCACGACCTTCTAATGCCGCGGCACGTTCTGTAGAGTCGTTTTCTGTATCAATCAATTGAGTCTCGGCGGCACAACCGTTCAACATCAGGGTTACAGCTAAACCACATAAAATTTTCATATAATTTTTCATCTTAAGTCCTTTTCTGATAATTATTCAATTATACCGTTGCCTATATCGTCTGTGATATAAACCTTATAAGTAACTGCTCTTTTGGAGGGAGCGGCCACATTCCAGAAAAATTCGGCATTTCTGCGCAAATTGACTTTTTTCCATTGAGCCAATTTCGTGGAAATATTTATCCCGTTTACATCAAACCATTCTATTTTGTAATATACAGATTGATTTTTACGGCCGCTTCCGGAAACCTGAACCAACATCTGTCCGTCTCTTTCCCGTATCGTATTAGATGTATTAATGTTCAAAAGTTTCACATCCGGACTAATCGAAAATTTGGTATGATCATATTCCAAAGGAGTGGCACATGACCACAAAAATAGCAAGACGCTGAATATAAATATTTTCCTCATATCAATTTTTTCCTCTATAAATCTAAGACACTGATTACCGGAGTGGCTCCTGTTGCAGGAACTCTGACATAAACTATTGAATTTCCTTTTTGAGGAACTTCAACTTTGTAATCTTGACCTCCGATATTTAATGTCAGCTTTGTTCCTTTCTTGGCAATTTTAGCCAACTGAACATTTTTGGGTAAACTATACCAGCTTCTCGTATCTGCACCGGCCGTCATAACTGAATATGCAGACATCGCAATACCGCCTAAATCTCCAAATTCATTTTGGGCAACAGCTTGAGCAACCGTTTGTAAAGTTAATTTTGTTACGGCTTTGGTAACAATAATCGGTAATTTCTTTTTAAATTCAGCCATAAAAATATTGTCAACATCGGCTAATAGTTCCGTTGTAACTTTTTTATTTCCGTTAGAAACAGAAATATTTTTATACGCAATCTCTCTTTCTTTAGGGTAAGGCAATGCCAAAGAAGCAGTCTTAACATTGTTTGTTGCAATAAAAATCGGCAAATCTAAACGAAATTCCTCAAAGTTTGCTACCAAACCGTTTTCAAACACAACCCAAGCTGTCGGTGCTAAATTTTTCTGAGTGCCTGAAGCTAATTTATTAGCTAAACTTAAATCTTGTTTTACAAATTTATTATGACGAACCATACCTGAAACACGTTTCAAATAATTTGATGCCGTTTCATAATCGCTGTTGGAATGTCCATTAGTCATCAAATATAAACCGCTCATATAGGTTACATATGGATTGACGAAGTTCGCATAACCGTTAAAACGTTCAAATTCTTTATAATTTGCCATAATATCAGAAATGTTTTTCTGATTTGCCTCTTGCGCCTCTTTCTGCATTTGTGCGACATCTTTAGCGTTTTCTTCATTCTGCTTTTGTATTTCTTTGCTGAATGTTTCTACCGCTTTTTGCTGAACATTATATGCTCTGTTAACCTGGATCTTTGCTTCATCTTTATTGTTTTGAGCCAAAGCATTAAGGAGGGTATATGAGTGAAGATAAATTCCATCCATGATCATAGGGTTATAATCTACAATACTTGCATTTGCCACCACCTCAACGGCGCCTCTTGCGAGTCCCATAGATTCTAAATCCTCTTGAATCTCTTTTGCGGTTTCTTCAAAAATTTTATTTGATAAATCAGTCTTTTGGGCTAAAAATAGAGCCGTTCCGCCATTAAGCTTTTCATCAATATTAAATTTATCAGGTTTTATATCTTCAGCAGACATTTGGCAAACGTCGCTTTTATCTAAAGCCCTGTCAGCAGCTTTGCAATAATCAGCCAGTTTATATGCCTCCGTATAATCTGCAAATTTCATTTTATGTGTCGTGCCACATCCTGCTACCGTTATTGGCAACATAACAGCAAGTATGGCTTTAAAAGAAATTTTATTCATAGCCCCTCCCGGATATTATTTTAACAGACCTTTAATTACGGTAGCTGCAAGCTGAACTGTTGAATCGTCATGTTTAATAGCAGCTTTAGTAGCACAAGATGCTGCAATTTTAACCGCCTGAGCGTCAATATTGTCTTTTGTTAAAGTTCCTGCCGCCAAATTCTGTTCAGCTTCCTGTAACATACAAACTTTTAATTTTGTCTCTTTGGGATCAAGAGAGGCCGTAGAAGGAAGAGAGAAAGCCATTGCGGAATTCGCTAATAACATTACCGAAAACAAAGACGCTGTAAAGATTTTCATAATTTAGTCCTTTCTAAAAAATATATAAATTGCAAGATTTATTGTATTAAAACTAATAATAAAATCAACCGCTTTTTACAAATTTCGCACTTTTTGTTTTTGTAAAATTAAGAAAAAATAAGGGCTTGTTTTTTTGTTCTGGAACGCAGTTTTTACAACTAGCTACAAATGGTGGCGCTTTTCTAAAAAGTTCGATTGTTTCGAAAAAATGAGATATTTAATTGGTATTGAATACAAAACTGAAAGAAAAATCTTTGTTTTTCAATGGTGGAACATTCAACACTTAGCTTTGGGATAAAGCCTGATAACTTTATCCCAAAATACTCTCTTGAAAATCTCAAAACTGACAGGATAAGCCCTAATTTAAAAACAAAAAATCCGCAATTAAGGAAGTTTTCTTTCAAGCAAATTGATATATTTACCTTTATTTTCTAAGCCATAGTGCAGACCTTTCCAATTATTGGTTATGTCTTTAGCGCTATCTTTGAAAATATTGCCAACCCTGCCATAACGCTTTCAGATATTAGAGCTTGGAATTTTTTTTGCTAAATCTATAACTTCTTTGCCAAAACCAACAGTTCATCCAACGGTCGTTTCTAGCTTTCCGCCTTTTCCAGCTAGACAACTCATATACTGATGTTTATTTTCATCTGTCACATTATTATCAATAAGTTTATCTAAACCAATCTGAATTGTTGGTAATCTGATTTTATTATATAAATTTCAGCAATGTTATATTATCATAAAAGTATAATATAGTTCTTTATGAAAGATGATTTATAATGGTTTTAGAAAATAAATTAAATATCACAAACCCAATCGAGCTTAATAAAGTTGAAGAAAGACTCAGTAAAGAAAAGGCTATAAAGCTTTTTGACAGCGGTAAAATAAATACTCTTAAAGTTGGTACGTTTGCGGGTTTGAAGCAGATTCACAAATTTTTATTTGAGGATATTTATGATTTTGCCGGAAAAATGCGTGATGTCAACATATCCAAAGGTAATTTCAGATTTGCGCCGGTAATGTATTTGGAACAAGCTTTAAAGCATATTGATAAAATGCCTCAATCAACATTTGATGAAATTGTTGAAAAATATGTTGAAATGAATATTGCTCATCCTTTCCGAGAAGGAAACGGACGCTCAACAAGAATTTGGCTGGATTTAATATTCAAAAAAGAGCTACAACGGGTCGTTGATTGGAATAAAATTGATAAAGCAGACTACCTGTCAGCAATGGAAAGAAGCCCGGTTAAAGATATTGAAATAAAACATCTCTTAAAAAATGCCCTTACCGATAAAATTAACGAGCGGGAAGTCTTTATGAAAGGCATTGATGTAAGTTATTATTACGAGGGCTACGATGAATACGATATTCACAAGCTATTGTAAGTTCCATACAATTATTGGACTGAAAATTATGAGGATTTTAAGGAATTAACAAGTAAAATGTAACATTTTTTACTTTAAGATTGCATACTATATACGCCTTACCCATCAAATAAGGATACCATCTATGATAAAAAACTATATTAGATCAAGCTTGGCATTTCTATTATTTTTTTTATTCCCCACAATGGCATTTGCTAATGGAGGATTACCCATATGGATAAATACAATCCAATCTGTAGCAGCTACTTCAGGAATTAGAGGATTGGGGGGGCTTCTATCAAGCTCCGTAATTACACTCATTTGTTTAATGCTAATTATATTTTGTGAAACTTTATTTTTGAAAAAAAGATATTTTAAAACAACAAGTACTGCAAAAATAATTGAAGCGGTTTCTGTTTCAAACATTGTTTCAACTGTTCTAGGTGGCGTATTTTTGTTGGAAGCTTTCTATATTGCTGAAGATTCACATTCATTAGGATACTTACTGCTTGGACCTTTATATGGAATATTAGCCGATCTTCCTCATAATTCTATTGCTGCTACATCGGGTTTTGTTTTTATCCTTGTTTTTTATAATGTTTTCTTTTGTTTTTTCTCATATTTTATCGAGCGATTTATAACAAAAAAGTATTTACAAAGTGCATATAGTAACGAAGTCATTTCCAAAGGAATATTACGCGCTAATATTTTAAGTTACGCTATGTCTTTCTTCCTGATGTTGCCAATTTATATCATGTTGCACGGAATATTAAGAATATAATTAACTATAATAAATTGCGATTTTCGAAATGTTCAAAATCGGACTAAACAAATACTTGTTTAAAAAGAAAAAATCCGCAACAAATGCGGAATTCTTAAAAATGGTGCCGCTGGCAAGAATGTAAATTCCCATTGCTTAAAAGCAACGGGTCCCTTTCGCGTCGTAAGGTTCAAACTTCGTGTTTCACTAAGCTATTCGCTAAGTTCAACACTCGTTTTCACCGACTATCCGCTCCGGACGTTGCTTCGCAAGTCTGTCCTCGCCCGATAACCATTAAAAAAGCCCTCCGTAAAGGAAGGCTTTTTTAATGGTGCGCGATACTATGCAATTATCGGACTAATGGGTATGATGATTTTAAGAAATTAAGTCGAAAATTAGAATTATTTCATTAAACTAATCATACTGTATAATACTTGTGTAAATATTGCTTTTATTTTTTTTATATGTATACTGAAAGAAATTACTCGGAGAATTCAAATATGATTGCATTATATGGTCCTTGGAATTTAGGTTTTGCATACGATAAACATACATTAAGAAGTGTGCTCGTTGGAGAATACTCAAATGGAGTTGGTAAATTTGATACAGAAAGAACTGAAATGGGGAATTTGGTTTACCAATTAAAATATCGTTATAATCTTTCTGCTGTAACAAGGATTCTTGAATTGTTATCAAATTCGGAAGATTTTAAGAAATTTATAGCAAACATAGATACAATTTTAATAGTTCCACCATCTAATAAGGCTCGTCCTTTTCAACCTGTATTTGAAGTAGCCAAAGGAATATCAGAAACTTTTAATAAACAATTTTTATTTAATGCTTTGGATACCACAAATATAGAACAGATTAAAAATATTGATGAACAAGATAAATATGCACAAGTTAAAAATTCTCTTTCAATCCGTTATTCTTTGTTGAATAAGGATAATAATTATCTTATTTTTGACGATGTTTTTGATAGTGGAAATACGTTGAGAGCTTATGTGGATGCTTTAAAGGAAAACGGGTATAATAACATATCTGTTTTTACCTTAACCAAAACAAGGATTTCTGATTAATGAAAGTTTTTATTTCTGGATCTATTAGCATAAAGAAATTACCATTATCTGCGGTAAAAAAAATTGATAATATTATATCTAAGAATATTACCATTTTAGTTGGTGATGCTAAAGGGGTTGATTTAAGTATTCAAAAATATTTGTTTAAGAAAAATTATCAAAATGTCTTTGTATATTATGCAGGTAAAACTATAAGGAACAATGTAGGACAGTGGCAAACTAAGAATATCTATGCTTTGCATAATGAGAAAGGTCGTAATTTATACACTTTAAAAGATGAACAGATGGCTAATGACACGGATTATGGACTAATGATATGGGATGGAGAAAGCAAAGGAACATTAAATAATATAATGCTTATGAAAAATTTAAATAAACAGTTTTTTGTAGTTATTGATGGTATGGTTGTAAATAATAAACAAATAGATTCTATTTTAAATATTAAGCATATAGAAAAAGATCAGCAACTTGATTTATTTTAATTTATCAACTTACGCACAGGTTGAGTTTTTACCGCTCCGATTTGGCAAATAATACGACAATATAATTTTGGAGTTCAAAAACTGCATAGACAGACACGTAGAGAGGCAAGGATTTAACCGTCTTTGTCTCTTTATTTTAATATCGGACTGGCATAAGCATAACGGGATAGCTCCACCGCCATAAAGGATACCCGACACCTACACCCTCCATAGATACCATACAGCCATGCCGTACCGTACAGGATAAGATTATTTTTTTTGTTAAGCGAATTTTAATCAAGGCCTTTACGTGCGAGAGAGCTTCTTTGATTTTTATTTTTCAAATAGACTTCTGCAAATTTTTACAAAAGTTGACTAACTGACATTAATGACACTTAGTTGATTTTAACCTTTGACATTCAGATGTTAAAAGTTCGTGACGTTAACGACAATAACTTTTTTGTAACCTCATTCCAAACGAGAATTAGGTTAAGTCATTATTTTTATGTGATTTTATATGTATAATGTCATGAAAAACAAAAATGTAAAACCAAAAAATTTTTATCTTTAAGAAATTTTATCATTAGATTTTGTGAAAAAAACAATTCTATTTAAATGTATCATTATAAACCGATTACCAAAATCCACCATAATCTTGGTATAACTGTTTTATCAGTTCGGGATACGAGGAAGCTTTTATTCAGGCGTCCTTTGTTATTTTTATATCAAAAAATAACTTAATTATTATTAAAAAAATAAATAAAATTAATAACTTAAATAAATACTAATTGGATGATAAAAATGAATAAATACAAATATGAAAGAGTATGGTTGCAAGAGATAATGACAGAAAACAAGATGTTAAAATTGTCAATAAGTCATGCAACAAGATGTATTGATGATTATGTATATGTCTTAGGTATTATAAGAAGATATGGATTAATTTCTGTTATTGATAAAGTAAAATTGAGTCCTTTTCTTGTTGAATATGGTATTTCTTTTAAGGATTATTTAGTTAATTCTTCTTTATTAAATGGTTTTTATAATAAATTTAAGAGTATTTATAATGGAAAACTCAAGCAAAATAAAATAAACTATATACAGAAAATAGTTAATATACTCTTTTATATCTCCAGATGTGATAATAATGGAAATCTTAACCAAAACACTCACATAAACAAGCCTAAAACAACCCATGAACTACAAAATGATATAAAAGCAATCGAACCTATACCAAATAAAAATCCTGATTCCTACAGTCAAAAAATGGGTAATATCATAAAATCTGTGTCTCAAGGAAAAAAGGCAACAAATTCTTCCACGATAAAAAAAAGATTAAATAAATGGATTGCTAAAGAATATAAACCGACTCATTTTTTAACTGTACAACTACCAGAAAACAAGAAGACTAAAGATTTATATAACTCAATTAGTCATTTAAGAAACATTATGAAAGCATTTGAAAAGAGTTTGATGAACAATTGGGAGCATCACCATCTTCGGTTTATTGCATTTGCTGAAAATGGGATAAGTTCGGACTGGCATTTTCATATATTATTTAATCGAGGAAGATTTAGTGAACAAGAACTCCAAGATGCTATTTGTCAAGCAATGATGAGAGAAAACTTACCGTCATATTGTATGAACTTAAAACCGATTGAACCAAAATTGTTAAATGTTACCTATTATTGTATGAAAGAAATTAAAATATATTGGAATGGTAAATTTGATAGTGACCATATGATTTTTTCTGAAGACTTATTTAATCTCAATCCTCAAAGAAACTAAATTATAAAAAACATCATAATGGAAGTTTAACCGTTTACAAATCCCAAAATTCACGACAATACATTTATATCAGATTCTTTTGGATAGTTATAACACATTGTAAATAGGTATTATTATGTTTGACTTCTGCGAAATTTTGCAAAAGTCGTGTTTTAAAGTTAGTATGATATAAAAAACAACCTCATTCCGATTAAGAATTAGGTTAATTGTTTGAAATTTCATAAATATCTTATAAAATTATATCCCATATCTCCATAAACAACCCGTGGATAACCGAATCTGATAAAAGTAATAAAACCTATACCAAATAAAACGATTGCATCCACGGGTTAAAAAATGAGATGTTTAAAATAACTTATTGTCATTGATGTTAAGAAGTTAAAATATCAAAAATAAAAAATCCGACTTGATACTACTCAAATCGGACTAATTTGTTTTAATATTCTTCGGCAAGCATAATCGTCATAACTCGGTTAGTTACATTTGGATTACATGGATTTTCTGAATAAAATTGATAATTTTTATCATAATAATCAATTTTCCAATAAATTTGTTCTCCTTTATAGTAAAAACTTCCAAAATCATGCTCGTTGTATGGATCGTTTGCTTTGGTGAAATTATTAAAACATCTAACTTGATTTAATATTTCTGTTAATTCACTTTGGCTTTTAGCAGATATTCCACAAGATAAAGTAACTCGTCCGCCGTTAAACGTCCTTCTAAAGTGGTCATTTAGTGTTTTGATATCAGTCATTATTTTACACTTTCAACGAGTTTATTTGATATCAAAAACATTTTAAAACGTCTCAAGGCTTGTCTAACTGAAGTATGGCTTCTTTTACCATAACTTGATTTTTTACCGTTAATTTCATATTCAGGTAAAATCAAAGCAATGTTTTCAACCAAATGAGACAGAGTATAACCTTCTTTACGACATAATCTTTCAATTCTTCCTTGATAATCAAAAGCGGTGGTAGGTCTGTAATTATTATTTAACAACCAATTTTCAAATTTTTTTAACATAGCAAATCTCCTTGATACCAAATTAGTCAACAAATACAGGTTCCGTGGATACGGCAACCATAACCCATTGCAGTCTTTTGCATTCCTTAAGACAATCGCTAAAATATTGATAAGGTGTTGGAAGAATCGTATCATTAAGTTTTACATACCACATAGTTTTTCCTTTCATAAATAGTTGTTTTGCTCATTAACTATTTATATTATGCGGTATATTTTCTTTATTGGGAGCCCCTAAAATGCAACTTGCCAACGACATTTTGTTACGATTTGGACGGGATTACTAAAAAACGGACGGAAATGCCATTTTTTATTGAAAATAGGCCATAAGAATGTGACGTTTTATCTCTTTACTGTTTTAGACTTGAATTTCATATTTTTTCAAAATAAGCTATTCGCAAAGAAAATAATTTGAGAGAAGGTCATGAATAAAACATTTAATATAGCAGAATATTTACAAGGATTGTCAAAAGATTTAGTAAATGCATTTGATAAAGCTGCGAAAAATTCTCATCCTCAAGCGATAGGTTCGGGACGTGAAAAAAGTGTTAAGGATCAATTAGAACGTCTTCTACCTGCAGGGGTTGGTGTTGGAAGTGGATTTGTAATTGATAGCTATGGCTCTATCTCAAAACAATGTGATATTATTATCTTTGAAAAGGACTTTGCCCTAAAATTCTCTCCCAATGACGATGAGCTTTATACTTATTATAATTGTGAAAATGTTATTGCTGTAGGCCAAGTAAAATCACAAGCTGCTAAAAAGGAAATTCAAGATTCAATAGAAAATCTTAAAAGTGTTAAAAATTTAAAGAGAAGAGAAAATTTAATAGATGATTTTATGGGACACAAAGTCAGCTCTTTCAGAAACTATCTTGGAAATATGTCCGCGATGCCTGCCATTGAGGAGCAATATGATCCTTTAACAAAATCATCAGATAATATTTTTACTTTTTTAATTTGTAACTCTTTCTCAACACCAGATACCACAATTCTTAATGAGATTGAGACTATGTGTGAGCATAATAAAAGATACTATCCTAATCGTCTTTTATCGGTTGAGAATGATTATTGTTTTTGGCTTAATGGTTTATATAAGGTGGAACCAATGGATGCAAAGACTTTTACTTCTCAAAAAGTTCAGTGTTCTTTGGGGTATTTAATTTTAGATTTAATGAATATTATAAAACAGGGGCGTAGCGTTCCAAATAATAAAAATATTTATTTTCCTGAATACCAATCTATACGTTTAGAGAACAAAACACTTCAGCTAACATCCGAATAAAATCCTATTTAGTTCAATAAAATAGAATAGTAACCACAACTTGGCAAAGCACAAATAAATCCTCACCAAAACGAATTAATTTTCGTCTGAATATAAAACAATTACAATAAATTTTTTACGAAGTTACGCTTTCTATAATTTTGATTTCCTCATCTGTTAAATTGTAGAGTTTATAAACTAAAGAGTCAATTTGCTTATCTGTTTCAGTGATTGTGGTTTGTATTTCTTTAATTTCTGATGATACTCGATTAAAACGATCAAACCAATCATCTTTTTGAGAACCTGATAGAACAACTTTTTGTTTTTTAAGTTCATTTGTAAAATGTTTCCAATCTAATTCATACCAACATAGCAACTTATTAGATAATTCAGAGATTTCATATTCCGCTTTTAATAAATTCAAAAAATGATTTGATTTATCTTGTAATTCTTTATTTTTTTGAAGCATAAAATTAACATTATCAATAAACAATTTTTCTTTTTTTGAAGGACAATCTACTATTGGAAGTCGTTCTAGATTAATTGTTTTAACCTCTGCAAAAGCTCTACCAACTTCTGGAGTTAAATAATGATACAAAAAATCAAACAACTTTGAGTTTAAAAGAGCTAAGATGTAATATAATTGGCTAGTACAGTTGTTGTGTAGTATTAAGTTATGAACATTGTTAAGCGATAGATATCCTTGATTATCGATCGTTGCTCGAATTCTATCGCTTGTTTGTCTGATAATAATTTTATCCTTACTAAAATCTAATGATGTTCTAGGTTCAGCAAGCCAATTCCCATACTTTATATATTTTGTTTTTTGAATATTGAATTTATATCTATTAAAATCACTACCTATTATATATTCAAGATATGTATCATCACACTTACTTTCGGAATCATAAATTCTATTTTGTACATCTGCTATTGTTTGTTTTGGACAACCTTTATTTGTTTGATAAGGTTTTATTCCTATTGTAATATCTCCTAACTTTTTTAATGGAGTTTTTTTATTGAAAATTTTATGAACCAGATTTAGTAAATTTTCTTGATAAAAAACATTGAAACCTATTTCAAAATTATCTTGCCATAGTTTCTGTTTAATAAAATATTGATTATCTATTTTATTTATACCTTCACAAATAGATACTTTTATTAATTGTTTATCATCATACTCCTTGTTTAATAAAAAGATACATGTTTCAGCAATAACATCATTAAATACTTGATATTTAAAAAATCTCACTAGTTCAATATTTGTCTTGTGACAAATAAGATTTCTAACATTTTTAAAATAATACATATTTAACCATGTTGTAGGTGTAATAAAAGATAATTTTCCTTTGTTTTTTAGCAATAATAATGATTTTTCTATAAAAATAACGTAGGTATCTATTTGATATTCTGCAGAATTATATTTTTCCCCTATAAACGATTTTTCATCCTTATTAAGTTTAGCTCCATACGGAGGATTTCCAACAATTATATCAAAACCTCCATTTTCCATAATTTCAGGAAATTCTTTGTTCCAGTCAAAAGCCTTTGTACCAGCTACTGAAACATCATCAATAAGAGAATTTCCACATTTGATATTATTATCTAAAGCTGTCAAGGGATCTTTTTTATTTGCCGTCTTTAACCAAAGTGATAATTTAGTAATCTCTACAGATTCATCATTTAAATCTACACCATATATATTATGAGATAAAATATGAGTATCTTGATTAAATAATTCAGCTTGCACACCTTCAAATGTTGCAATTTCCTCATTTACTTGACTTCTTTGTTGTTTTAGGTAATCAAAAACTTGAACTAAAAATGAGCCTGAGCCGCATGCAGGATCCAAAACTTTTATATTATTTAATACTTCTCTGTATTCTAACCAAAAATTTAAATGCGCCTTGATTGTTTTATTGTTTTTTTGAACTTTACCTGTTTTTATTCTTCTCCATTGTTCATCATCAATTTTGGGTAATTCATAATAACCAAGTTCTTTTTTCTTATCTTCCAGCCAACTTCCAATCGTCTCGCTAACAATATACCTGGTAATATACTCTGGAGTGTAAAATACACCGTCTTTTTTACGTTTACCTTGTTTTTTATCAAAATTCTCACCATTGATAGATGCCTTAAGTTCTTCTAAATCTGTAATAGATTGCTCAAAGATATGACCTAGAATATTAACGTTTAAATCTGAATCAAAATTATATTTCTCAATAGATAATATTTCTTTTAAAATACTATCTTTTATAATCAAATTATCAATAATGTTATCTGTTTTAAATAGTCCACCATTAAATCTATTTATATTTTCTTGAGGATATCCTTGATCTATTGCTGTAAAAAGACCTTTTATTTCTTCCCATAATCTCGTATCTGTCATGATAAAACGAGCATTTTGCGTCTGATATAAAATTTCTTTAAATACTTTATAGGGAAGTAAACCTAAATCTTCACAAAAACAAATAAAAATAATGCGATCTAAAATTTTTTGAGACTTTGTCAGAATTATATTTTCATTTATAGATGGATTGTTTTCTTTAATATGCTCAAAAAGCTTATTCCTAAGATTTTTATATATATTATAAAATTCATTCGTGATAGTTTCATCGGTTTCTATTTTTATTCTTAGTAATTCATCAGTTCTAGAATTTCCATTTCTAACAAATAGATTATCTTTTACTAAGAGGGTATAAAATTCTTTTAAATTTTCTTCTTTTACTAAATCAATAATGTTAAATGCTTGATAAGCAGAAGAATCATTTGCTGGATATAGACGAATCTCTATAAAATTGGAAACAATAACCCATTTACATTTGCCTCCACATTTAGAAACATACGAAAAAGCTTGTTCCACCGGTGTTCTATTATCATTTTTTCGATTTTGTTTATGATCTAAATTTGTATAAGCATCCTTTAACTCAATAACGGCCCGAATGTCTTTGTTATTGTTTGTCAAATATCCTAGCACACCATCCGGTTTAGTTCCATCAGTTTTAGATTTTTCCTCTTTTTCTAAATTTAATTCATCTAATCCCCGTTCATACGCATACTCTAATACTTTTCCAAAAATATCATTTAAAAAATCAGACTGCAGTTGCTCTTCTTTTTTGGAATAAATAGATTTTGTTTCAATCTCGTGTTTCCAACGATTAATAACGGAAAATTTCTCTTCTATATTTGGAATTTGTAAATTATTTAAATCAAAACGATCCTTAATATACTTTTGAGAAAATAATGTATTGTGCTTAATCATAGTTTAGGCTTCATCTAGTTAACTGATTTTACATATTTTAAGTAATAAGATTTAATTTTCTATTACTATATGTTTATAAATAAACAATGTATATAAATATTTTTTATAATAGTATTTTCTTTTAATTTTCGTTTCCTGTTTTACATATTTATTCAATCCCGACATATAATTATTATGACTGATACGTTTAATGAAATAAAAGAAGAATTAAAGATTTATTATCCCGATTTTACGGATGATGAATTAACTGAAATGACTAACAAATTAATCCGTTTTTTCTATTTAGGAGCAAAGGCGGTTTATCATGCAAAGCAATCAGAAAAACAATTAACGGACATCAACGACACTAAATCAACTTGAATATTCCCAACCTCTGTAAATTTCAGCAGAGGTTATTTTTTTAACTTTGTGACGTTAACGACAATAACTTTTAACACTCATGTATCACAAGTTAACATTTTGAAATATCAGTAATTTGTTAGTAAAAAAATTGCAAAAAGCTGAAAATAACTGCGTACTTTCCCAAAATAACACGACATAATAAATGTAATGTAAAAACAAAGGAGTAATGAGTTATGTCAAAAAAGAATAAATATCAAAATATCGCCGATGAAGAATGCAAACAAGCTGTCATTTTTGCGCGAGTTTCATCGGAAGAACAAAAGAAAGGAGCGTCCATTGATGCACAACTTAAAACGGTTATTGATTATTGCAACAATCATAAATTTAAGATTCTAGATAAATTCTCTATTGTTGAAAGTTCAACACGAGGCGGTCGTCTAAAATTTTATGAAATGCTTGAGTTTGTAAAATCTCAAAAACACAAAACCGCTATTGTTGTAAATTGTGTCGATAGATTGCAAAGAGGATATAAGGAATGTGTTGAATTAGACGATTTGCGTAAACAAGGAAGGATTGAGATACATTTTTATAAAGAAGGTTTCTATTTGCACAGAGATAGTAATTCATCTGATATTTTACGTTGGGATATGGGAATTTTATCTGCTAAGATGTATGTAGGTGCTTTAAGAGACAATGTTTTACGCAGTCAGGAATATAAAAGAGAAGCAGGACAATGGCAATCTTGTGCACCGGTAGGATATTTAAATATATCTAAAACCAGAACAACTTCGGCCGATATAATTATAGATGAAGAACGAGCACCAAAGGTTAAAAGACTTTTTGAAGAATATGCCAAAGGCGGACGAACCTTGCAAGACATTACTAATTTAGCCAGAACCTTAGGATTATCTTCAAAAATGTGTCGTGTAAATAAAACGATTAGTCGAGCTCAAGTTCAAAACATACTGAAAAACACTTTTTACATTGGATATTTTACGCAAAAAGGCAAAGTTTACAAACATCCTTATCCTTTATTTATAGATAAAGAATTGTTTCAAATTGTCCAAGATACCATGGAAGGAAGAAAACGAGCACCAAGTAAATTATATTATGGCGATAAACAATATATTTTTACAGGTTTAGTCAGATGTGGTTGTTGTGGTAGTTTAATGACTTGTGAAACTAAAGTAAAAGACGATAAACATTCTTACAATTATTTAAAATGTAACAAATTACGTTCCAAATGTTCACAAAAACCAATCAATGAAGCAAAAATCTTACAACAGCTTGAACAAGAATTGTCATTACCTATTAACATTAGTGACACTATGTTAAAAAATATTAAGTCAGAAGTAAAAAAGCAACTCAAAGCCGAAAATATCAATACAACCAATCTCAAACGAGACATTACCATTAAATTAAATGAGCTTGATGAAGAAGCAAAAAACTTATTCCGTGGCTATATGAGAGGCAAATGCGATGAAAAAATGTATAATGAATTAAAAACTGAAATTGAAATGGAAAAAGAAAAACTACAAAAAGATATGGATAAATACCTTGAGATTGATGCTGAAACTGATGAAATACTGGCAAATATCGCGGAAATAGCAGCAAATGTAGGAAAATTCTTAAAAAGTCCGATTATTTCTGAAAAAAGAGACATTTTGAAATTAATATTATCGGACTGCAAAACTGAAGGAAAAAATATAGCGTTTTCAATAGTTAAGCCATTCAATGAACTACTAAAAACGCCAGAAACTGATAAATGGTGCCGCTGGCAAGAATCGGACTTGCGACCCCGTCATTACCAATGACGTGCTCTACCACTGAGCTACAGCGGCGACAACTGAAAGAGAACATACAGACTATAAAAATAAAAATCAAGTATATTTTTCATTTTTTGTGAATTTTTTTATACATTCGCCAACAGGCATAAAATTTGGTGCAAAAATAAAAAATTAGGTTATGATAAAAATATGTTTTCATAAATAAAGGTTCTAATCATGAAATATTCAACCGCTGCGTTAAAAGAAAAAATTCGTTCCTGGTTTGCCGAACCGCAGGGCAAAGCGCGCATCGCCTGTCAGTTTTTTGCCGTTTTGCTGGGGTTGGCCGCTCTTTTGATGATTGTTGCATCCGTGGCTTACGGCTCCGTTATTGGGCTGTTGGTGTCGTTGCTGGTCGCGCCGCTGCTGGTTTTGCTGCCGTTTTATTTTTATCATTTTTTTCGTACCATGCTGCAAGGGGTTGCCGACAAACAGATTCGGCATCGCGAGCGTGCGCGTCAGGCAGAAGAATACAATAACCTGCCTTTCCGCCGGACTTTTCGCGGTATAGCTTTTTACCTGACCGGTTTCATTTTGCTCGTAACCATGCTGATGGGGCTTTTGACCCAAAGTTACGACATCTTTTTTGAACTGGCGCTTATGCTGCCGATGATGTATCTGATGTATCGCGGTTATCGCTGGATTTTTGTTTTTGCCATTTTATGGTGGACGTTTGAGAAAGGGCTGCAGTTGTATGTTGCGCCCGGCAGTGCATCGATAGCCAGTATTTTGGTCTGGTGGGCGGTCGTAACTTATGTTTATTTTCAGGCATATAAGGTCGAGGCGGTTCGCGCACGGCTTCCCGGTGCGCCGCGCAAACCCTGGCTGAAAGATCTCGGCTTGGCGCTGGGAGCGTTTGTTTTGCTGGCCGCCGCCCTCCATACGCTGATTTACTAGTCTTGTTTTGTGTCATTTTTAGCTGGCATTTTAAATTTAAGACGTTATCTTACTCCTTGATAAGTTAACGAAGGAGAAGATAAATGAAAAAAATTGTGTATGTGTTGTCTTTGTTGTTTATGATTACCGCTTGCAACGGCGATAATACAACGTTTGAAAACAACGCCTATAAACTGCGCAATGCCAAAAACGGCGCGGAAATTACGCTTGGCTTTGACGGCAAGGACAAGCGCTTTTTCGGACGTTCGGCAATTAACCGTTATTTCGGAACTTATAAAACCGAGGGCGACAGACTGACTTTCGGCCCTGCCGGTTCGACCATGATGGCCGGTCCCGGACATCTGATGGCCGCCGAACGCGAATATATGCAGTTTCTGCCGCAGGTTGCCACCTATCGTCTGGACGGCAACCGTCTGATTCTGAGCAAGGCCAACGGCGAAAGCATGGTTTTTGAAAGGACCGGGAAAGCCTCGTCGCTTGAATAAAAACAATGAAACCGGAAAAAGGCAGGGAACGTTCCCTGCCTTTTTTTGTCTTGAACCTTACTTCCCGTTGTGCTATAAAAAAACTATTCCCAATGACTATTCTGAGATTAATTCATATAATTACAAACTTTTAAAATTAATTGTTATGTGTCACGCAGCCATTCATAAAGTTCACAAATTCGGTTTAATCGGATGTGACCGGAAAATAGAGTTTTTTGACGATTTTGCTTGTATCGGCGACGCTGTCAACGCAGCCCGCGGCAATAATTCCAGCCTTGGCGTGATTGCCCGCATTTTGCGTACGGATGGGACTGTTTTTCGCGAAAGAATAATCGTTAAAAATTCGCGCCATCAGGAATATGTCAGGCTTTTTAACGGCCGAAGCAAACATTCGACCATGAATTTTTAGAACTTTTCGGCAATTAAAAAAGAACTCCGGTGCTTTTAAGCGCCGAAGTTCTTTTTGTTTTTAAAGTTTTTTAGGCGAAAGGCACCAGCCCTTTGCCGAAAACCGCGTCTTTTAGCCGCTTCAGCGTTGCCTGAGCCGTCGGCCGCGCTTTGACGGCACCGTCCTGCAGCATATCCTCGACCTCGCTGAAATGTGCCATGTAATAATTGTATTTTTCGCGCGCATCTTTAATTTCGTTAATGACGGCGTCCAGCAGCATGTTTTTGATATGTCCGTAGCCGAGTTTTCCCTGCCTCAGTCCGTCGCCCATTTCCTGCAACTGAGCCGGCGTGGCGATGGATTTGTAAATTTCGTAGACCAGAATTTCTTCCGGATTTTTAGGCTCTTCCATCGGACGGGAGTCTGTTTTGATGGAGAAAATCGCTTTTTTTATGGCCTTGTCGTCTTCAAAGAGCGGAATGACGTTGCCGTAGGATTTGCTCATTTTTCGGCCGTCAATGCCCGGAACGACGGCGACGTTTTCGTCAATGTAATAAGTCGGCAGATGCAGCAGCCGGCAGCCGTAATGTGCATTGATGGCGCCGGCGATGTCGCGGGCGATTTCCACATGCTGAACCTGATCCCTGCCGACCGGAACGATGTCGGTATTAAAGGCCAAAATGTCAGTTGCCATTAGGGTCGGGTAGGTGTAAAGCCCCATGTTGATGCCGTCGTCGTCGGGTCTGTTGGCTTCGCGGTTTTTGTCGACGGCCGCTTTATAGGCATGCGCTTTGTTCATGAAGCCTTTCGGCGTGTAAGCGTATAAGATGGTTGTAATTTCATGAATTTCCGGAATGTCCGATTGCCGATAGAAAACCGATTCTTTCGGGTTCAGGCCGCCGGCGAGATAAATGCAGGCGATTTCCTTCAGCTTCTGGCTCAAAACTGCCGGGTCTTTTTCGGCGTTGATGGCATGATAGTCGGCGATGAACATATAATGCCGGCCGCCGGCGGCCAGAGCTTCCCTGCCGAGCTTAATCGCCGGTTTGATGGCGCCGAGATAATTGCCGAGATGCGGCGTTCCGGTCGGTTTGACGCCGGTTAAGATAACTTTCTTCTCAAACATTTTGTTTCTATTCCTTAATTTTTTATTGTATTTATTTACAAAATTGATACTCTACCTGCAAATTTAAATCAATCAAAAACTATAAACTGGGACAGAAGAAAAATGTTGGATATTAAATATATTGCCGAGCACCCGGAAGAAATTAAGGACGGGTTGGCTAAAAAAGGTTATACCAAAGAAACGCTGGACGTAGATGCGCTGATTGCCTTGTACAGGGATATTGCGAAACTGAAAACCTCGTCTCAGGCTCTGTCCGAAGAAAAAAACAAACTCAGCAACTCGATTAAATCCGCATCGGCCGAAGAACGTCCGGCCATAATCGCCAAAAGCAAATCCGTTGGCGAAGAGCTGAAGGTTGAGCAGGAAAAGTTGGCCGCCGAGCAGTCCAAATTTGATGACATGATGTTGCGCATGCCGAACATGCCCAGCCCGGAAAGCCCGGTCGGCAAGGACGACAGTGAAAATGTCGTTCGCCGTAAAGTCGGCACGCCGCGCAGTTTCGACTTTACGCCGCGCGACCATGTTGAGCTGATGGAACTTAACGACTGGAGCGAATTGGAGCGCATTACCAAAGTCTGCGGTTCCCGAACCTACGCCATAAAGAACGAACTGGCCAAACTTGAGCTTGCCATTCATATGATGGTTATCGATAAGCTGGCCGCCAATGGTTTTACGGTTATCAACGTTCCGTCGATTTCCAAGGAAAGGCCGCTTTACGGACAGGGCTATCTGCCTTTTTCCCGTGATGAAATTTACTATATGCCCGAAGATGATATTTATCTTTCCGGCACGGCCGAACTGATATTAAACTCTCTGCGTGCCGACGAGCTGCTGAACGAAAATGAGCTGCCGATACTTTATGCCGGTTTTTCGCCCTGTTTCCGCCGCGAAGCCGGTGCCGCCGGAAAGGATACCCGCGGCCTGACCCGTGTTCACCAGTTTATGAAGACCGAACAGTTTGTCATCTGCAAAAATGACATCGCCGAAAGCGAAAAATGGCATCAGAAGCTGTTGGCCATTTCCGAAGAGGTTTTGCAGGATTTGGAACTGCCGTATCAGGTGCTGGAAGTCTGCACCGGCGACATGGGCGCGCCCAAGTACCGTCAGTACGATTTGGAAGCCTGGGTGCCGACTCAGAACTGTTACCGCGAAACGCACAGTTGTTCGAACATTACCGACTGGCAGGCTCGTCGCACCAATCTGCGCTATCGCGACAATGCGGACGGCAGGGTCAAATATGCGTTCACGCTGAATAACACCGGCATTGCCACGCCGCGCGCGCTGGTTCCGTTTTTGGAAAACCATCAGCAGGCCGACGGTACGGTGCGGATTCCCGAAAAGCTGCAGCCTTATATGGGCGGCAGAAAATTCATCGGCAAAAATGCCCGTTAAAAAGATTCAAGCCCGGTTCCGCCGGGCTTAACTTTCGAAAAAAACGATGAAGAACGCCCTGAAAATTGTAGAATTTATGAAAACCGTCGAACAGCTTTGTCTGGTCGAGCGCGACAATTTGATGAGTTCCGGCCGTCAGGAAACCGATGCTGACCATATTTTCAAACTGGCGTTTCTGGTGCTGATGATTCATCCGTATCTGAAAAGGCCGGCCGATTGTGCCAAAATGCTGGAATTGGCGCTGGTTCATGATTTGGTTGAAGCCCGCACCGGCGATTATTCTCTTTCGGCGCAGACGGCGCGCCCCGAATTGAAGGCACGCAAAAAAGCGGCCGAAAAAGAAGCGATTCTTTATTATCGTTCGGTTTTGCCGCCGCCCTTGAATGAACGGGTTTACGGCTTATTTATGGAATATGAGGCGCGTGAAACCCGCGAAGCGAAACTGGTCTGGATTCTTGACAAACTGGAGGCCAATCTGCAGGCTAACCGCTATCATGACGGCGACGTCCGTTATTGGGCTGACTGTGATAACGGTACCTGGTATTATCAAAGCGCCGTTGCCAAAAAGCCGCAGATTGCGGAGCAGGAAGAAGAAATCCTGACCGAGCTGGAAGAAATCATCATCAACATTTCAAAGGAAAACATGGAAAAATGCGGTATCCGAAGCTGCATGCGGACAAACTGAAAATCGTAATCTTCGACTGGGACAACACGTTGGCCGAAACCCGGACGCCGCTGATTTATGCGGTTAACCGGGTTTTGAAGGAATATGGTTTGCCGGAATGGAAAGAAGTTAAGAAGCTGCGCGACAACAACCTGTCTTTCCGTGACAATTTTCCCCGTATTTTCGGCAGTCGGGCAGATGAGGCCTATCGGAAATATGCCGAAATCTATCTTCGCAGCGTCGCCGGACTCATTTCAACCTTTGCCGGCACGCATGAGGTTCTGTCCTGGCTGAAACGCCGCCATGTCCGCCTGGCGATAATGACGAATAAGGACCGCCGCCTGCTTGAATTTGAACTGCCGCTTTTGTTTCGTCCGGATATTTTTGACCGGGTGGTCTGCGGTCACGAGGCCCTGCACGACAAACCCTATCCCGAACACGCGTTGTATACCCTCAGAGGATTTGTCGAACCGGCGGACGTTTCGCCGGAAACGGTCTGGATTGTCGGCGACAGCCCGCAGGACAGTGTCTGCGCCTGTGCAGTCAATGCCCTGCCGATTCGTATAGGTCATCCGATATGGGGTGACGAAGAAGAATATGCCGAAAACATCCTACATTATGACACGTTTTTGGATTTTTATCATGATTTGCAGGAAATCAGAGCTTAATTAGCAAAATTTTAAGTTCCTGCGCCTTAAACTTTCCGCAAAAGTTTCATCTTTTCGGGGGCGCCGGCTATGAGCATAAACGAAGATTCCGACATTGATAACAAACGCATCGTCAATTATATTGTTGTTGCGGTGTTGGTTGTTGCGCTGCTGGCGCTCAACTGGTGCAGTTTGAAGAAATATCTGTCTTCCAACAGCGGGACGATTAACGATTTTCAAATATCGGAGAGCGAAATGACCAAAACCAGAGAACCTGCCGTTGCCGGAATTTTTTACGCTTCCGAACTCCGCCAGCTGGACAGCGAGGTCGAGCACTATCTTTCTGCGGAAATCAGGCCGGGAACCGCGCGCCCAGAAATTCTGATCGTGCCGCATGCCGGCTATGTCTATTCGGCGCCGGTTGCCGCGCAGGCTTATCTGCAGCTGAAAAACTATGCCGGCAGAATAAAAAACGTCATCCTTGTCGGTCCGTCGCACCGTATGGCTTTCAAGGGCATTGCCGCAGCGTCGGCCGATGAGTTCAAAACGCCGCTTGGCAAGGTACGGGTTAATCGTGAGCTGACGGACAGGATTGTCGCGGCCAACGCCGCTGTCCGCATTTTGGACGACGCGCACCGGCAGGAACACAGTCTGGAGGTGCAACTGCCGTTTTTGCAGAAAGTTCTTGGCCGGTTCAAAATCGTGCCGCTGGTTTACGGCGACGTTTCGGCCGAAGAACTGGCGCGGGTTTTGGAACCTTATGTAACCGACGCCGGTACGGTTATCATCGTTTCTGCCGATTTGTCGCATTATTTCGATTATGACACCGCCCGTGTGCTTGATGGGAAAACAGCGGGACTGATTGAGCAAAATCGTCCCGAAATCGAAAATCATATGTCCTGCGGCGCAACCGGAATTAATGCGGCGCTGCTTCTGGCCGCCGAAAAACATCTTCGTCCGGAAACGCTGGAACTGGCCAATTCGGGAGACACCGTCGGCGATCGGGACAGCGTCGTCGGCTACGGCGCCTGGTCTTTTGCTGCCGAACCGGAGCCGGCTGTACCGGCCGGCCGGTTGGAGGCTGAGCTTGAAAACCTGCGCCGCTTCGCTTCTTTTTATGGCCGGGACTTATATCAGATTGCCCGCCGCGCTCTCAGCGAAGCCGCAGAACACGGGCGGCGTTTTGAACCTTCGCGCGGCGATTGGCCGGACAAGCTGTTTGACAAAGGGGCCGCTTTTGTAACCCTGACGGTTAAGGACAGCCTTCGCGGCTGTATCGGTACGGTGGTGCCGTATCAGGCCGTAGCGTTGGATGTTGCCGCCAATGCTTATGAAGCCGCCATGGAAGACAGCCGCTTTCAGCCGGTAAAACCGGAAGAACTGCCCGGTATTGATATAGAAATTTCGCTGCTTACCGATTATGAGGAAATAGATTTTGCCGACGAAAAGGAGCTGCTGACCAAAATCCGTCCCGGCATCGACGGCCTGATTATCCGCGACGGCGACCGGCAGGGGCTGTTTTTGCCGTCCGTCTGGGAACAGCTGCCCGGCAGACAGGACTTTTTGAACAATTTAAAATTAAAAGCCGGTATGAGTCCGACCTATTGGTCCGACAATATCAAGGTTTACCGATTCAGAACTCTGGAGATAAAAGAAAATGAAAATTAACGGTTATGAACTGAATGTCAGCGAAGATTTTCTTGATGATATTTTCGCGCACAAAACCCGCACGATTGAACTGGTTAACAAAGACTTTCCCGGATACAGAAATCTGACCGCGGGCAATAAGAAGGCGCTTGAGCATTTGGTTGCTGCTGCCAAAATTTTCGACGACGTGGCCATGGAACAGGATCACGAAATGAACCTGCCGATGAAAAAAGCGCTGGAAGAGGCCGCCAAAACCAGTACGCATGCCGCCAAGGCTCTCCGTCTGTTTATGTCTTTTCACGGTGTGGAGGGGCACAACGGCATAGATCTGGAGCCGATTGAAATTTTCAAAGGCATAAAGGGAAACAAGGGGCGCAATTTTTACCCTTCCGATTTAAGCGTCGACGAGTTTCATCAGATAATCGCCCGCATGATAAGCGAAGGCAGGATTGACGAAGTCAGAAAAATTCTGAGCGTTCGCACCATGGTTCGCCGCGACGGCAAGGATTTAAAAGCGATTGACTATACCGAATATTTTGCCGATGCCTTTTCCAAAGCGGCCAACGAGCTGGAGGTTGCCGCCCATTATACGACCGACGATGACTTTAAGGACTATCTTGGCTGGCAGGCTCAGGCTCTGTTGCAGAATAACGAAGATATGGACATGCTGGCAGATAAGCATTGGGCCGTTTTGCAGAACGATAACCAGCTGGAGTTCACGCTTGGCCGCGAGAGTTATGACGACGAGCTGACCGCCACCATCTACGACAATCCGGAACTGATGAAACTGATTAACGAACATCAGATAGAAGTCAATCCCAAAGACATGCTCGGTGTCCGCGTCGGCATCATCAACAGGGAGGGTACCGGACTTATTCTCAAATTTAAGGAACATATGCCGGAACTGGCCAAACTGATGCCTTGGGCTGACCGCTACCATCAAAGCGTTTCCGACGGCGAGGAATTGAAGCAGACCATGGTTGACGTCGACCTCGTTGCCCTGACCGGCGACTATGCCCAGTGCCGCGGTGCCATAACGACGGCACAGAACCTGCCCAACAACGACAAACTGTCGATTAAGACCGGCGGCGGCCATCGCAATGCTTACCATCGCCAGGTGCGCAAATCGGTTGATGTCGAACGCAACCGCAAATTGCTGGAGAAACTGGTTGCACCCGAATTGCACAGGTATTTTGACCTCGAAGCGGATCATCTTTTCGTCATCGGTCACGAAAACGGCCACTCGCTCGGGCCGGACAATGAATATCAGCGCGCGCTCGGCCTGCATCGCAGCACCATCGAAGAAGAAAAGGCCGATACGGTTTCAATCGCTTTCATGCCCGAATATGTCAAGGCCGGCGTCATTGATGGGGAAACGCTGAAAAAGATTTATACCACCTGGGTCGTCTACCGGCTGTTTCTTAAGGCACAGCCGTTGGAAGCGCATCGTGTCGGCGAACTGATACATTTTAATTTCCTGCATGACAACGGCGCATTTTATTTTGACGAAAACAACAAGCTGCACATAAACTTTGACCGGTTTCATGATGTCGTTTTTGCCATGTTGAAAGAAACCATAGAGGTTCAGCTGTCGAAATCGTCTGAAAAAGCCAAAGCTTTTATTGATAAATATACGAATTGGGGTAAACATTCGCAGTATATTGCAGAAGTCCAGAAAGAACTAGGCGTCAAAAACTATATTGTGATTAAGGATTATTTCTAAATGTATTACAGCTTTTTCGAGATTTTTTCCATTGGCGTCGGTCCGTCGAGTTCGCATACCGTCGGCCCGATGCGTGCGGCCAAACGCTATATTGACAATCTGCACAAAAAAGAGCTTTTCGATAAGGTCGAGCGGGTTGAGGCAACCTTGTACGGCTCGCTGGCGCTGACCGGTTTCGGACATGGAACGGTCAAAGCGATTGTTTACGGTTTCATGGGGTTGGAAGCGGAAGCCATTGATCCCGAAAAGCCTTATGTTTCGGCCGTAGAACGCGACAAGATTCTCCATCTCGGCCAGGAACGCCCCATTCCGTTTGACATCGAAAAGGACGTGATTTTCGAAAAGCAGACTTTTCTGCCCGAACATTCCAACGGCATGCGTTTCCGTGCCTATGACCGTGACGGAAATGTTTTGCTGGACGAAGTTTATTTTTCGGTCGGCGGCGGCACCATTGCCCGGCAGGACGAAATCAGCCGCCGCGTCGAGCGCGAGCCTTATAAGGTTCCCTTTGACTACAGCTCGGCCGCCGAACTTCTCGAAATCTGCGAAAAGGAGGGGCTTTCGATTGCCGACGTGGTTCTGATTAACGAAGCGGCGCTCCGTCCGCACGATGAAGTAATGGAAGGAATTGGGAAAATCCACCGGGTTATGCAGGCCTCCATCGATCGCGGCATGAAAGCCAAAGGTACGCTTCCCGGAGGTCTGAACATTGAACGTCGCGCCCACGAAATTTACTGCCGTCTGGAGCAGAAGTTTCGCGACAACGACTACGATCCGCTGCTGATGATAGACTGGATAAACCTCTGGGGCTTCGCCGTCGCGGAAGAAAACGCCGCCGGCGGTCAGGTCGTTACCGCGCCGACCATGGGTTCCGCCGGAATTATCCCTGCCGTAATGCGCTATTTTGAACGTTTTGCTTCGCATAAGTCCTGCAATGCGGTTGAAGACGGCATTGTCAAATTTCTGCTGACCGCTTCCGGCATTTGCAGCCTTTACCGCTCCAATGCCTCGATTTCCGGCGCCGAAGTCGGTTGCCAGGGGGAAGTCGGCGTGGCATGCTCAATGGCGGCGGCCGGTTTGGTGGCGGCCATGGGCGGAAGTTACAAACAGGTGGAAAACGCCGCAGAAATCGCCATGGAACACAATCTGGGGCTGACCTGCGACCCGATAGGCGGTCTGGTGCAGATTCCCTGTATCGAACGCAATGCGATGGGTGCTGTCAAGGCAGTCAATTCGGCGCGAATAGCCATGAAAGGCGACGGTACGCATTTCGTGCCGCTCGACGACGTGATTAAGACCATGCTGGACACCGGCCGCGACATGAATAACAAATATAAGGAAACCTCGCTCGGCGGTTTGGCCGTCAACGTCCCGAACTGCTGACGCGGAACAACTTGCAGAATTTGCTTGCTAATCGGTGCAAAATGGCTTTTAATCCGGTTAATGGATAAATAACCGGAGTTTTGATAATGTTTAAAAAACTGCTCGACGGAGAACTCAGCCTGAAAGACACGTTCTGGAAGTTTGGCGTTGTCGGTCTGGTCTTTGTCAATATGCTGGTTCGCATTTTCGGTTCCATGCTGGCTCAGAAACTCAACGGCATAACAATCCTCAACTATTACCGTACATATTTTAACCCGCTTAAAATGGACAGCGGCATGGTTTTGCTGACGGTGCTGTATCTGGTTTCGCTGGGCATTTTGCTTTTTTACTGCGTAACCGTTGTTCTGGGGACATGGCGCTCTTCGGCACAGTATGACCGCAGCCTGTGGCTCCGCCATCTTTCGCGCTTTTTGATTCTGGTTATGGTTTTTTATTCTGTCCGTTCGTTGTTTTAAGGGTTTGTTCCGATGAAAAAATTGATTTTGCTGGTTTGCTTTTTTCTGCTGTTTGGCTGTAAGGTCGGCGAGTTTCCCGAAAATCGCAACCGTCTGCACGAATTGGGGCATGAAAAAAACTTTTGCCAGAAGTCCCCGGAGCGTTGCGTCGACGGCGTGCAATGGTAATTCACAAAAAAACCGTCCGAATCCGGACGGTTTTTATTTTGCCTGAGAAGCTTTAGTCTATATTAACCACAATACCCTGATTGAGGATAAACTCCGGCGTTTTGCCGTTGAACGAATTGTATTTTCTAACCAGTTCTTCCGCTTCGGGGTCACGTTTGGGCTGCGTTGTACGGCAGGCATTGTTTTTGGCACGCGGCTGTCTTCCGGTTCTGGCCTCAATGGCCTGCGCGTTGCGTTCGGCTTCCTGTTCCTTGGTCTTGTCGACCTTAATTTCTTCCGGCGCTTTCAGAATCTTGTCCAGAACGCCCTGAGTCTCGCGCGAACGGCGGTTGGTATAGACAATGTTCTGTTTGTCGGCCGGCAGCATTTCGAGAATTTTTTCCAGATTCGGCAGCTGTTTCTGTTTTTTTATCAGGTTAATGTCATCTACGACCAGAATATTGGTTTTGGACAGGTCGACACGGCCTTCGGCGGCAATGTCCAGCAGCAGGTCCGGCGAACCGATGATGACATTGGCTTCGTTGTCGATGTCTTCGTCACGGTCCTTAATTGTTGCCTCGTTGATTTCGTGATATTTGTTAAAAACGGCCAGGCGGTCGGAAACTTTGACCGATTGTGCCGAATCCGGCGTGACAATCAGAATGTTTTTGCCGCTGCTGCCCTTGTCGGAATTGTTGCTGCTGATGATGTCAATCAGCGGAAAGACGTAGGACATGGTTTTGCCGCAGCCGGCCGGTGCAATCGTAAAAACGTCCTTGCCTTGCAGAATTGAAGGAATGACGTCGGTTTGTACGGTCGTCGGCTCTTTGATGCCAAATTCATCGATAGCCTGAATGGTTTTTTCGCTCAGGCCCAAATCTGAAAAATTCATTGTACTTCTTCTCTTTAAATATTGGTTTATATTGTTTTTTTAGATACTATGTATTTTATAAAGCCTAGTCAACCCCAAATGAAAACAAGGACGGATAAGATGTTGATGAACAGACGGAATTCACTTCTCATGATTATTGACGTTCAGGAACGCCTGGCGCCGGCGATGGATGATCCGCGGCAGGTTATCAGCAACAGCGCCCGGCTGGTCGGTGCTGCCAAGGCCATGGGCGTGCCTTTTGTCATTACCGAGCAATACCCCAAAGGTCTGGGACAGACGATGATTGACGTCCGGCAGGAAGCCGGAGATGAGGCGGCGTTTTTTTCAAAGCTGTATTTTTCCTGTGCCCGCGAACCGGAAATTATGCAGGCAATACAGGAGTCCGGGCGCAGGCAGATTATTCTTGCCGGCGCCGAAACCCATATTTGTCTGCTTCAGACGGCTATGGATTTGAAAGGGCAGGGGTATGAGGTTTTTGTCGTATCCAATGCCAGCTCTTCGCGGGATGCCGTCCAGAATGTGATGGCATTGCAGCGGATGGCGCATGGCGGCATTGATATTGTCACCTCCGAAATGGTCATTTTCGAATGGCTGGAAAAAGCCGGAACCGATGAGTTCAAACAAATCGTCAACAAATATATTTTGTAAGCTGAATATTAAAAACCGGCATGCCGTAATTCGGTGTGCCGGTTTTATATGGCAATGTGTCATGAACACATGCTTTTGCCGGAAACCCGGACATAACTGATGTTCTCTTTGTCAGTCCTGTATCTTTTTTCGTCACGTACCGAACCGATACGGTTAAGCATGTTGTCACGGTATTTTTCCGGCACGTTCAAAATCCGCAGCTGCAGTTCCCAGATGTTGAGCATGGTATCCATGTTGCCTTTCAGATAACCGCCGACATCGTTCAGTCCGTTGCGTTCGGCGCCGCTGATAATCCGATCGACCAGCTGCGTGCGGTATTCGATGAGTTTCGGATCTTTGGCATGTTCGTCCTTGTAACACAGTGCGCCCGGAAGCAGTCCGCGGGTCAGATACAGGGGCGTGTTAAAACCTTTGGTCTGGTTTTTCGGAATGCCCGGGCGTTCGGTAATAAACGGTTGCAGGTCGATAATGAACCAACGCTGGTCTACCGCCGAATACAGAATGTTGCCGGTATTGGTAAACAGGCCGCCGCCGACGTCCATACTGTATTTCTTTGACGACAGGTAATGCAGGTCGTCATAGATGAAGTCGATGGCGCGTTCGGGAATTTCCAGCATTTTTTCGCTCAGCAGCCGGGTTTTGATTAACGCTTCTTCACTGTCTGGTTTGGGGCGTCCCGGTTTGTAAACCTCAAACGAAAAACCCGGACAGTAGCGGTTAACCGTCAGCACCGGTCCGTCGTCGTCCAGCAGTTTCGGATGGTTGAAATAAGCCACCGTCTGCGCAAAGTTTCGTTCGCCGAAGATGTCCGGCTGCATAACCGGTTCGGCTTCTTTCAGCGCTGCGGCCAGTTCGTTAATCGGCATGTCGGTCAGTCTTTTGCGTACCGTAAAGTTGGGGTTTGTATGAATCTTGAATACCTGGGCTTCGGCGCCTTCGCCGAGCGGCGCTTCGCTGACGGCAAAAACAATTTCGTCAATCTCGGGCAGGTCGGTTTTTCTCACAATCGCAATCCTTGTTATTTTGTCAAAATTATGTATATTTATACACCGGATTTTTATAAAAGACAACATGCAATGAATATTTTTTTTGTCTATAAAACGTAAAAAGCTTCCGCCTGGCAACGGAAGCTTTTAATGAAACAGGAAAATTCCTATCCGGCGCGGCCGTAACTGTCTTCGTAACGGATAATGTCGTTTTCGTCCAGAGTTTCGCCGGTCTGGACTTCGATGAATTCCATGTTCTTGTCAGTGTTGTTCTGGATGCGGTGTTTCATTTTGACCGGAATGAAAACGTTTTCGCCAGCTTTCTTGACGATTTTGTCTTCGCCGAGCGTAACGACCGCTTCGCCGCTAACGATAATCCAGTGCTCGTTGCGGAAGTCGTGCGACTGCAGCGACAGTATGTTGCCGGGCGTGACACAGATTCTCTTAACGCAGAAACCGTCGCCGGAATCCAAAACTTCCCATGTGCCCCAGGGGCGGTTGTCACGGTCACCTTTTTTGTAATTATTGGCCATTTTTTTGCTCCTTAACCAAAGTTTATACTTGATGAAAATGAATATAGGCAATATAACTTAAAGCGCAAGAATTAAATTTTTTAAGATGGAACAATTATGCAGTCACCGGCCATAAATCAGGCGATGGACATTTTGAAACTTCTGCGTCAGGTCACCGAAGGACAGGATGAAGCGCCGGTCAAGCTCGCGAAAATCATCAAAATCATTGCCGAAAAAATGAATGCCGACGCCGCTGCCTGTTATGTCGCGGTCGATGACAGCTATTTGGAATTGTTCGCGTCTTACGGGTTCAATGCTGATGTAGCGCATAAGGTAACCATCCGTTATGGCGAGGGTCTGGTCGGCGAAATTGCCCGCACCAGCCGTTCGCTGGCCGTTGCCGATGCCTGGGGGCATCCGAAGTTTTCCTACAAGCCCGAACTTGGCGAAGAAAATTACAAGTCTTTTCTGGGGGTGCCGTTGGTGCGCTGGAGTCGTTCAATCGGCGTTCTGTCTTTGCAAAACCGCGAAATCCACGAATATTCGCGGCTTGAAATCGAAATCCTCGAAACCGTGGCCATGGTTCTTTCTGAAATGATTGTTTCTGAAGAAATGACCGAATACAAAAAAAGTCTGATTAAGGCGCGCGGACTTGCCTCCCGCGAGCGCGTCAAAGGTCTGAGCCTGAGCAAGGGCTACGGCATCGGCAAGGCGGTGGTGCACCGCCGCCGGCAGACGGTCAGCAAGATTTTTGCCGAAGACCGGGAAAAGGAACTCCGCCGTCTGGAAACCGCCTATAAGCAAATGAATGACGATTTGGACAGGAAATTTGCCTCCACTCAGCTCGGCATCGGCGAGCATGTCGACATTCTTGACGCGTATCGCATGTTTGCCAAAGACAAGGGGTGGTATAAGAAAATTGAGGACAACGTCAAAAGCGGCCTGACGGCGGAAGCGGCGGTCGAACGTTCTTATGAGGATATGTGGAACCGTCTCTCGGGTACCAATGACCAGTATCTCAAAGAGCGTCTGCACGATCTGCGCGACGTGGCAGATCGTATGCAGTCCTACTTAAGCGGGGATTTTAAGGATATCGGCGAAATCCGTAACTGGAGTGATATTGTTGTCGTGGCTCAGACCATGGGCCCCGCCGACCTCATGGACTACGACTATCACAAAATCCGCGGTCTGATTATCGAAGACGGTACGCCGACCATGCACGTCGCCATCGTCGCCAAGGCGCTCAACATTCCGGTCATCGCCAAAATCAAAGGATTGTTTGAAGAGGTCAAAACCGGCGAACTTATTGCCGTAGACGGCAACGACAGTTATGTCTACATCAATCCGCAACCGGCCGTTCAGGAAAAATTCAAAGCCAAAATCGCCGAAAAGGAAAAACTGCTGGCCCGGCTTGCCGAACTCCGCAAGCTGCCGTCCAAAACGCAGGACGGTGTCCGTATCGGCCACTACATTAACGTCGGTCTTTCCTTTGATCTCGACTATATCGAAAGCACCAACTGTGACGGCATTGGGCTGTATCGAACCGAAATTCCGTTTATGGCTTCCGATGTTATGCCGAATGTCGAACGGCAGTTGGGGTATTATAAGGAACTTATGGACCGGGCCGGAAACCGGAAGGTTATTTTCCGCAGTCTGGACGTTGGTTCGGACAAGCTCCTGCCTTATTGGAGCAATATGGGGGAGGAAAATCCGGCCATCGGCTGGCGCTCGATTCGCATTTCGCTGGATCGCCGCGCCATTCTGCGCAAGCAGGTAAGAGCGTTTTTGCGCGCTGCCGCCGGCAAGGAACTGAACGTAATGTTTCCGATGATTTCCGATTTGTCGGAATTTGAAGAGGCTAAGGAAACCCTGATGATTGAGCTGGAAAAGGAACGGCGCAAAGAGCTTCCGGTGCCGTCAAAGGTCAATGTCGGGTTGATGATTGAGGTTCCCGCCATCGTTTTTCAGCTGGAAGACGTTTTGAAGCAGGCCGACTTTATTTCCATCGGCACCAACGATCTGGCACAGTTCACTTTTGCCTGTGACCGGGGCAATCCGCGCCTGACCGAGCGTTACGACGTTTTGTCTTCGCCGTTTTTGAAAATGATGGGCGATATCGTCGCCAAGGCCGATGCCGCCGGCGTTTACTGTTCCGTCTGCGGCGAAATGGCCAGCAATCCGGTTGAGGCTATGGCGCTTATCGGTCTCGGCTACCGCAACCTGTCTTCGTCGGGCGCTTCTTACGGCCGCGTCAAGTCGATGATACGTTCGGTCAATGTTGAAGAAGTGACCGATTATGTAAAAACCCTCTTAAAATCGCAAAAAAGGACTTTACGTCCGCAATTATTGGCTTATGCTTATGACCATGGTATTGAAATCTACTGAAATATATGATTGAATAGGCAGAAATTAATTTTTTAGACAAAGGGCTGAAACGTGAAAAAAGAGAATAGGAATAAGACGACGGAGGAAGTCAAAGACGTCGCGCCGGTTGCCGAAACCGAAAAGGAAGAAAAGGAAATTCAGGTTAATCAGGATAAGGTCGGCTCTCTGATGCATGAGGCCCGCCTCAAAAAAGGGCTTAAGATTGCGGACGCTTCCAGAGATTTGTGCATTCGCGCTTCTTATCTGGAGGCTATCGAAGCCGGAAATTATGAAGAAATTCCCGAGCCGCCCTACGGCATTGGTTTCATTCGTTCCTATGCCGATTATCTGGGGCTTAATTCCGCCCGCATGGTGCAGCTTTTTAAGGAAGAAACCGACGCTGCCTCCAAAAACAGCGACTATTATGTCATGGAGCCGCAGACGGAGGTAACGGCGCCGAACAAAAAATATCTGCTGATAAGTCTGGCGGCTGTTTTTGCGGTTTACTTGGGCTGGTTTATGTTTAACGAAAGTCAGAACGAGGCCGCCGAAGACGTTTCCGAAACGTCCGGGTTCAGTGCCGAAACCGCGGAAACGGTTGTCGATTTTCCGTTGCAGGTTGAGGATTTTGCTTCGGTTGAAGAAAACGCTGCCGATTCTCCGGCCGTCGACGAACAGCTTCCCGTTGTCGATGTGGCACCGGTTTCCGACGGCACCGGTGATAACATTACCGTCAGTGAAGCCAGTTTTGTCGAAGCGCAGCCTGCCGCTGAAACTGTGCCGGCCGTTTCTTCCGAAACGCCTGCCGCCGTTGAAACAACTGCCGCTCAGCCCGCGCCGGAAGTCAGAGAGCCGGTTGCCGAAGTCATGAGCAAAAAGCCCGGTTCCCGCGTAACCGTCAAAATCAAGGGCGGCGACAACTGGGTAGAAGTTCGCGACGGCAGCAAATTGTATATCAGCAAGGTTTTGCATGACGGAGACGTTTATGAAGTTCCCGCCGGCGAAGGCATGATTTTGTCCGTCGGCCGCGCCGAGGGCGCCGATGTCTACATCGACGGCAAATTGACCGAAGTTGTTAAACCGACCAAAAAGACAGGCATTGCTCTGGATCCGTTTTTAGCTTCCGCTAACCATTAGCGCAGCGTACATATTGCAGAAAATAGCAGGTTTTGCGCCTGCTGTTTTCTTTTTTTGTTTGTAAGAGTTTTATAAAATCGAGGTATAATATGGCAAAATTACAAAATGTTAGAGGAACTTATGACCTTTACGGCGAGGCTAAGCGCAAAATGAAGAAAGTGACTTCCGTCGGTTCGGAAGTTGTCGAAAAATATGGTTTTGAAGAAATCGAAACCCCGATTTTCGAGTTTACCGAGGTTTTTTCCCGTAATCTGGGCGAAACTTCGGACGTTGTGACCAAGGAAATGTACTGCTTTGAAGACCGCGGCGGCGAAAGCCTGACCCTGCGTCCGGAAGGTACTGCCGGCGTCGTGCGTTCCTTCGTTTCCGAAGGCATGCAGCAGAATCTCCCGGTCAAGCTCTATTACAGCGGTCCGATGTTCCGATATGAACGGCCGCAGAAAGGGCGTCAGCGCCAGTTTACGCAGTTTGGCTGTGAGCTTCTGGGCGTTGAAACGCCGCAGGCTGATATTGAAGTCATCGCCATGGCTTATGAGTTTTTGGAAAAACTCGGCCTGACCGGTTCCGTTACCGTTGAAATCAATTCCCTCGGCGATAGGGAAAGCCGCGACGCCTACCGTGAAAAGCTGGTTGCCTACCTGAAAAGCCGCTATGACGAGTTATCCGAAGACAGCAAAACGCGTCTTGAACGCAATCCGCTGCGCGTGCTCGATTCCAAGGAGGAATGCGACAAGGCGGTTGTCGAGGACGCGCCGCTGTATAAGGACAGTTTGAACGAAGCCTCGTCCGCGTTTTTCAATGCCGTGCTGAAAGGGCTGGATAATCTGGGTATAAAATATAAGGTTAACGATCGTCTGGTGCGCGGCTTGGACTATTATTCGCACACCGTTTTCGAACTGGTTACCGATAAGCTCGGTTCGCAGGGGACGGTGCTGGCCGGCGGCCGTTATGACGGTTTGGTCGAACAGATGGGCGGCGGTAAGGTTGCCGGCATCGGCTGGGCCTGCGGCGTCGAGCGCCTGAGCATGCTTCTGGAAGCCGACGTTTCGCTGCCGCGTCCGATAGCGGTTATTCCGGTCGGCGAAGATGTCAACGATAAGGCGGTCGAAATCGCTTATCAGCTGCGCCGCGCCGGTTTCCGTGTCGAACACGGCTACAGCGGCAATCTTAAAAAGCGGATGATGAAGGCCAATAAGGTTAACGCCGTTAAAGCCGTGATTATCGGCTCTGACGAACTGTCCAAAGGCGAAGCCACTTTGAAAGATTTGGACAGCGGCGCGCAGAAGAACGTTGCTCTGGATAAAATTGTTGAGGAATTGAGATAATGAGTTTTGCCGAAAAGTTAGCCAATGTTGTCAACCGCCACGATGAAATTCAGGCGCTGCTGTCTTCGCCGGACGTCAGTCCGGACGATTTGGTGCGCATGAACAAGGAAATTTCCGAACTGGCGCCGGTGGTGGAAGCGATTCATAACTATAACCGTACCGAAAATGACCTGAACGATGCCAAGGCGATGATGGAAGACGATTCTCTGGACAAAGAAATGCGCGAAATGGCCGCGGCCGAATACTATGAGCTGAAAGACAAACTTCCCGAGATGGAAAAGGAAATTAAAATCCTGCTCCTGCCCAAGGAAGAGGACGACGAAAAAAACGCCATCCTTGAAGTGCGCGCGGGCACCGGCGGCGACGAAGCGGCTCTGTTTGCAGCGGTGCTGTTTGAAATGTATCAGCGCTATTCTCAGAAAATGGGCTGGAAGTTTGAGGTTTTGGACGCGGACGAAAATTCGCTCGGCGGTTATAAGGAAGCTTCTGCCAAAATTACCGGCAAGGATGTTTTTGCCAAACTCAAATTTGAATCCGGAGCGCATCGTGTTCAGCGCGTGCCGGTAACGGAATCGCAGGGGCGTGTCCATACCTCGGCGGCTACGGTTGCGGTTTTGCCCGAAATTGAAGAAGTTGACATGTATATTAATCCGGCCGATTTGAAAATCGACGTTTATCGCGCTTCGGGAGCCGGCGGTCAGCACGTTAACCGTACGGAATCAGCCGTGCGCATTACGCATATTCCGACCGGTGTGGTCGTGCAGTGTCAGGACGACCGCTCGCAGTATAAAAACAAGGAAAAGGCCATGAACCACCTGCGCGCCAAACTTTATGACCTGCAGAAGTCAACCATTGATAAAGAATATTCGGAGCGCCGCAAGTTGCAGGTCGGCTCCGGCGATCGTTCGGAGCGGATTCGCACTTATAACTATCCTCAGGGACGCGTAACCGACCACCGGATTAACCTGACGCTCTATAAACTGGACGAAGTCGTTTCCGGCGACGCGCTGGATGAGATTATCGACGCGCTGGTTACGGAAGATCAGGCGCAGCGTTTGTCCGAGTTGGATTAAAACAACACAGCTCCTCAATTGAGGGGCTGTGTTGTTTTAAGAGCGTCCGAGGTTTTGAGGGGTTTGAGTTGGAGATTGGTTTTTGGTGCCGGTTTCTAGATTGTGACATGTTTTGACAACATCTTTGATTGTCTGAGGAGAAAGCTGCTTTTCAAAGTCAGTGTCCATATTACGCAAAACGTTACGAAGAGCGCCTGTCACTACCCGCGAAGCGTCGTCTTTTGTGCAGCCTTGTTTTTCAAGATACTCGCCCATCATCTCCCGCTCCAGTTTTTCATCAATATTAAATTCTTTTCCTCGTAAAGCAAATTCATAGCAGTCATTATAATATTTTTCCCATTTTTCTCTTCCGAGTTTGTCAGGATTGTTTGTTCTGGACGCAATCCATTCGTCGCATGTCATTCGGGGCATGTTTCTATTCCTTTTTGCTTTGGGCGGCGGTTTGCATGGCAACTTTTAAGGCAAAGTCAATGTCAATTTTGCCGTCTTTTTTGCTGAAGTCTTTGGGGGTTAGTTTGGAAAGATCTTGGGGAATCCTTTTGTTTTTTCCGCCTTCTTGTTTTTCCCTGTGTTCTGCCAAAGATTGCCGGGCTGTTTCCAAAGCATAGTCTATGTTTAGGCTGCCGTCCGGATTCTGAAACTTTTCCAGCTCATATTTTGTATCTTTTTCCGCCTGTTTTGCTTTTGGCAGATTGCCTTCGGCTTTCAGTTTCTCATAGTTTTCCCGAAAGGCTTTTTTGGCTTCCGGCAAAAGATATTCGGCATCAATAACCTGTTCCTTGAGCCAGTCTTCAAATTTAACGTATTCAATCATAATTGCGCTCCTCCTCCTATAATAATACAATGAATAAAAATAAAATCATTACTTTTGATATATTTTATTTTAAAAGTACAACTATGTATGGGAAGCTTTTCTATTTGTCTACATCTTAAATAATTAAGATCAGAAATAAAAAAAGCCGTTATGAAAGAGTTTTCAATTAATTTTGCTTAACGGAATGTTTAATAACAATATTCTTCGGTTAATTCACCGCTTCGTCCGTCCAAATACCAGCCATTCCCGCTTACTGAATCGCTGCAATCAGGTTCCAAGCCGCAACTCATTAAAGTATCATCTCCTGTCTCAACGGAACCGTTGTTATAATAATCTGTTCGTATGGCTCGTAAACATCCTTGATCGCCATGGTCTTCACAACTGACTGACCATACAAAACTTCCGACAACGGAAGAAGAGCAGCACACATAACAGGCTGAACCGCATTCTGTTGTTCCTGATCTTCTGGTATAAGACCCGTTGTTGCAGGCGGATGTTGTTGAGCCTGAAGGGCAAGTGTCGTCGCAGCATTTTTTGCAGGATTTAAATTTTTGGATTGATCCGGAGTAACAGGAAGCA
>ERZ1673700.412-NODE-412-length-57518-cov-7.973183_pt1 | contig 57518 bp, 40 predicted proteins | sample MGYA00580230_ERZ1673700 | MGnify/ENA primary metagenome ERZ1673700 (study PRJEB41218, sample SAMN15661782) | gut metagenome | host: Homo sapiens | place: Canada: London | collected 2015-08-20/2019-03-30 | study: EMG produced TPA metagenomics assembly of...
CAACAAATTTTCTTAGCCTGCTAACTGACTTTTATAGTTGGTAAGAATTAGAATCGTTTAACGTCAGGCTCTCCAGACGACAGGATGTTTCATTTGATAGTTACAATGGTTATTACTATGATATTCATTGTCAGTCACGTTCTTCATCCGTCAACTTCTGCTGTCTTTTATTAAAACATTACACAAGAAAACTCGTATTTTTTACTATGAAGCAAATTATCAATCGCAGACTATTGACTAACCTACCATCACACCATTCTGTACTTTATACTGACTGCCATTATACCAAACATCACCAGAAAAACTCCAATTCAAAAAGCCCTTCTGAACATAGTACCAACTTGTGCCATACTGTACCAATCCAGTATAATTCCAATTGACAGCACTATTTTCAATATAGTACCAATCTCCGTTATGCTGTACCAGTCCATTGCAGCCCCAATACAAGACGCCCTTTTGAACATAATACCAAGTTCCTGCATATTGTACCAGTCCGGTATAATCTGTATTTCGAACACCCTTTACAACCATGCGCCAAGTGCCATTATCATATCCAAGACCTGTATAATTCCAGTTTAAGCAGCCGTTCTGGACATAATATGATGTTCCACCATAATTTGTAAAGCCGGTATACTTCCAATTGATCAAGCCTTTCTCAACGTAATACCAAGTCTTGTTATACAATGCAAGTCCTGTATAGCTCCAATTTACAGTTCCATTCTTCAGATAATACCATTTGTTCTCATAATTTTGAAAACCACTGAACTTAAAGTCAACGCGACCACCAGTTACCTTCCACCAGCCACACGTTGCAGAATTATACAAATCATTGTAATTAAATTCAACAGCTCCGCCTTTAATTTTCCACCAGCCGCATGTTAGCGAATTGTACAAATCACTGTATGAAAAATCAACGGCTCCGCCCTTAATTTTCCACCAGCCGCATGTTGGCGAATTGTACAAATCACTGTATGAAAAATCAACGGCTCCGCCCTTAATTTTCCACCAGCCACATGTCGGTGAATTATATAAATCGGTATATGAGAAATCAATTTTGCCTTTCGTTACCTTCCACCAGCCATATGTAGCATCATGATACAAATCGTTATAGGATTCCTGAACTTTTCCATTCTTATACAGATACCAGTTTCCATCCGAAGCCTGTGCCAAACCATTTACACTGTTATTCTGATCAACTGCACCTTGCGTTCTTACCTCTATCGTATAATCAATCGGTTCCCCATGGGTATTATATATTTTAAAATAATAAGTTCCCGATACGGTTGGTGTAAATGGCAATTCGTAAACATTTTCTGCTACATTATAGGTTTCATTTCGAGTCCACAGTATATTGCCGTTTGAATCAAAGATATGAAGAAGTACGGTTGTTCCCTCCATACTTGAATAATTTCCAATTCGCACTGTTGCTGGTACACCCTGCCTCACATCAAATGCAAAGCAGTCCGTATCTCCGCTAGTAGTTGCAAAGTTAGCTCCATATATCCGGTTTGCGCTTATATGCGTTGCCGTATTCAATGTTTCATTGCTTTCTTTTTCATAATCGGCGGCAACCCCGGTTACCTTAAAGGTTGATGTCAACATTACTGTTGTCGAATACCGTAGACTAATATCAAAATAATAACTTCCTGCCGACACGCCAACATTATAGACTAATTTACCAGTGGCCTTATCCACATAATACGTATAATGCTTCCAGATTGCATTCTGATCTGCATTATATACTGTCAAAGTCAAATCCCGGTATATGCCAGAATAATCCACTGGTCTATCAATCTCAATCTGGAGATAACCGTCCTGCGCCATATAGATATGATTATAGCAATGCTCTGTATAATTGTCTCTTGTCCAATACTTGGTATATGTTACACCAGACTGAATCTCATTTGGTGCGGAAATCATACTTCCAACACCTGGATTAATTACATTCTCACCATTTGCCAATACTTTTACATGAAAGATTCTCTTTCCTGACGGCACAGTACGCCAATAGGAACGATAATAATACTGCACATAATATTGAACTGTATATGTTCCTGGTATCACATCACTTGTATCCCATTCGACCGTTAGATTTGTAATATTTTCTGTGACCGCTCCCTGTGACTCTGCTACCTTTGTTGTTTTGCTGTCTGAGTCATACACCTCCACAAAATACTTGACGCTGCTGTAGGATGTTCCTTTCACAACTGTAAATTTCAGTTTTGCGATTTCACCACTCTTAATCTCGCATCCAACTGTCTCTGCATCTGGAAGCATATTCGGATATGATACTGCAGCATGTACATCTATACCTTCAATACCAATCAGAAACAATAAGACTAGAAACAGTTTTGCAAGTTTTTCTGCTAAAGCTTTCATAAAATGTCTTCTCCCTCTTTTTTTGACTATATTATACAACTTTTTCTGTTGAATGTAAAGAAGCATCAAAACTTAGTATTCCCTATATATGTTTACCTCTGGAACAGCTCAAACTGATATCCAATTCTTCTCATGCTGTCAATCCATGGACCTAGAATGGCTGCGTTTGTAGTGGATGCTGTATGCAGGTAATACACGGCTCCCGGAAATGCACCTCTGTTGAGAATATCCATTGCAACCTGCGGTGGCTTCTGGTTACGCATATCATAATCGGCATAGTAGCATGTAAAGCCAAGAGTTTTATACCCACAGCTTCCAACTACTGCAAGTGAACGCTCACTTGTTGTTTCAGGTGGAAATACAAAATATTTCATCGTATATCCAAAACGGTTAATCATCTCTTGATGCATAGTAAGCAAATCATTTCTCTGCTGATCAACTGACATTGCATGATAATATTGATGACTCCAGGAATGGTTTGCAACTGTGTGCCCTTCATCAATGATTCTTTTAACAATTCTAGGATTTCCACGCATATATTCTCCTGTAACGCAAAAAACTGCTTTCACTCCACGCGACTTTAACGTATCTAGTATTGAATCAGTAAGACCAATCGTCTCCCAGCCACAGGTAAATGTTAAATACAATACATTGCGAGTCGTATCTCCAATAAGCTGACAATTGTATTTTGCATACTTGTTTTGCATGGCAAGTGCCCGTTCTTGGGATCCTGCCATCGGTCCAAAGAACGTATTATTAGGAAGAGAGTAGAAATCTCCCCACCAAGGTGTGATTGACTGAAAATATCTGGAATCTGCAACTCCATTCTCTACATAATATTGCATATTCCCATATGATGTGATTCCTGTATAATTCCAGTTTAAACACCCCTGTTCAATATAATACCAGGTATCATAATAATTCGTAAGACCAGTATAATTCCAGTTCAGCACTCCATTTTCAACATAATACCAAGTATCATAATAATTCGTCAAACCATTGTAGCCCCAGTTTAGACGTCCCTGCTCTACATAATACCAGGTGCCATCGTAATTTGTAAGACCAGTATAATTCCAGTTCAACACTCCATTCTCGATGTAATACCAGGTATCATAATAATTCGTCAAACCATTATATTTCCAATTCAGACGCCCCTGTTCTACATAATACCAGGTACCATAATACTCTATAAGTCCTGTATAGCCCCAGTTTAAGCGTCCCTGTTCTACATAATACCAAGTGTCATAATATTTAGTAAGACCAGTGTAATTCCAGTTTAATGTACCATTTTCGATGTAATACCAGGTTCCATAATACTCAACAAGCCCGGTGTACGTTTCTTGCACAATACCATTTATCTGATACTGCCATACATTATCACCATAATTTGCCAGCCCTGTATAAGAAGAAACTGCATATTCCGAAACAGTTTTCTCTGCGGTTTCTGCAGCTTTTGTCGGTATTGCTGTTAACAATGCAAAACCTAAAGCGCAATATACTGCTGACACCTTTTTTAACCATTGTATTTTCACTTTTTCTCCTTTTATAGCTAATTATAAAGATTTTTTTATTCAGACTATTAATATTACTGCATAAATAATCCGCCTACCGGAACTGGCTCCTCATCTGGTGCAAATTTAACTATAAGCCAATTAAAATATCCATTTTCATCTGTCTCTGTCTTAAATTTCACATCCGTATATGGATACTCTAAATAAACAGCATCGTCATTTACATAATAAACACTTCCCATATTCACATCAATCTGTCTCATCGGAATCGTTTCGCCACTTCCTAAGAAATCATATTTCACACAATTGTTTGTCACCCAATTGTAAATAATTTCAGACAGATCCCTTTGCTCTGGAAGCTCAATCCAATCCTTTGATTCCTGAGTCAGCACATAATAGTGATTGGTATCATGTTTTACTGCTAGCTTTTGCCCTATATTGGTTTCTCCAAAAAGAGGAACCTGATATGCTTGAGAATTGATGTTTATTTGAGGTGGATCAGTGACTAAGGCTCGCTCTGTAACGCTGTTTGTATCCAATCCCCATCGGATCATATCACTGCTTTCCTGTGGACAATCAAAAATCCACGCGCCGACACTCTGCGTTCTGCCTGCCTCATATCCAGTATCTGTCCAATCACTCCAGTCATGTCTATTTATTTTAAATGTTTTATATGCGCCGTTAGCTTCTGCACTTACATAAATAACATCCTCTGCAGCATTTATAAAAGTTCCGCTTGTGATCACTGCTTTCTGACCAGCATTCAAGTCATAGCATATTACATTTGTTGGTTTTGCATAATCTACCCACTGAGAATAGTACAGCATACCATCTTCCGTTACAGCAAAATTGTCATAGTCATACCACAAATCCTCAATCACATACTCGCCGCTTCCATCCATATTGCTTATGTAAAGTTTGCTGCCACCCATACCATAAACTGACTCATCGCCATAAATTACCATATCATTCCAGATCACAAAACGAGAATGCTTGGAAATTCCAAGTTTTGTTTTTCCATCATACAGCCCTGGATCTTCTCCAAATGGGAGTTCAAATGATGTATAAGTAACACCTTTATATTCCTGCTCAAATGCACAGCGCATTACCGTAGATACTTCAGTGGTTTGTGACTCTTGTGGCTGCACATTTTCTGCCTTTCGATATAACTCTGTTCTAATTCCATATGGACGCTCTGGCTCACCATAATAATAACGAGGTGCAGTAGTATCAGGTGATGTGCCAAGTGCTGCAAGATAACAGCCATCTGGAAGTGTAAAGCCATCTGGCGGTGTAATCTGCTGACGTACGCCGTCTGTACTGTTCCATACAAATGAATATGCACATCCATCTACACTGCAATCCATACGAATAGTTCCATTTTCCCTTCCATTTGTATAATCTCCGCTGAATACTGCCTCCACATAACGGTCATTCAAGTAAGTATACTGTGAAAAAGAAATTGTTCCGCTTATTGTATCATTTTGCCATACGCAGTCCCTTAGCCAGAAATAAAATTCCGATTCAGGTTCTTTTACCCAGAAAAGACTGCCGTTTCCATCGCGCTTTCCATTTGTATAATGACCATAATACCAGCCATAACCAGATGACCAACTGCCATCCTCATTTAAAAACAGATACAGTCCAATGCCATTTCCTGTCTGTGTCTTTGCAGACTGCTCATCCAAGAATATGATTCGACATCCGTTTGATGATGGATCTGCTGCAATCTGATTTGCAATCTGATTTGCCTGATCAGACTGTGTACAGGCCGACATGCTTGCCAAATCACCACTTGAAAATACATTGTAAACTTGACTCATATAAGAAAAATCCGGGCTTCCCGTATTTTGCCAGACCTGGGCTTCCTGTAGTGCTTGTGTCTGCGTAATTTCATACGGGGCAGAGGACCCATCTACACAAACATTAGTTACTGTAAACTGCGTACCTGGATACAGATACTGATCTTTTACAATCGTGCTTAACTCTTCATATGGTACTGTTATCTCAATATCTCCGGCTGCATATGGTGCTATTGCATATGTGGAAAAATACAACACCATTCCATCTTCTGCAAAATACCAGCTTTTCCCATCTTCGACAAGTTTCTTTGCATTTGTCGGAATCTGCGCAGTATCATAAAGCATCGAGTATACTTCTTGATCTTCATAAAGTCCCTCTGCCACTAGCGTTGCAAGACGCTCTGATGACAGAGGATCCTCTGTCATCACATCAGTTAGTGACAAATGTGTCCCTGTCTGACTGTCAAAATTTTCACTTGTAATGCCCTCTCCGCCATGAGCACCACCTGTATAATCCGTATTCATAATTGAAAAAGATATGACTGCCTCATCAGCACGCATACAGTTAATTTCCTGCGTATACTCATAGCTAAAATCCAGGTCATACGATTCTGCATCTGACACTGAGTTTTGAATAAACTCCTCTGCATCCTGATCATCCTGTGCCAAAATCTCATTCTGATAATAGGCATTTATTTTATCTGCTGCCTGCGGATGATCTGGCATCGAAACCTCCGGGTAACTGCGAACACGATGAAAGTATTCTTTTCCCACTGAATTTGTTCTTTTAATATCCTCTGAGATGATTTGAACATACGATTCATTATTTGCATTCTGACTTTGTGTATCTGACTGTGATTCTCTCTGTGTAACGTTCGGTATCAGAAGGATCTCGTCAGCATATGTATTTTCCGTAATCAAACCACCTATAGCGGCTGTCAAACAAAATGCTGACAATGTACACACTTGTATTGTTTTTTTATATTTTTTTCTTTTATCGTTCTTACATTTCTTCATTGTTATTCCTCCCTCTACATTGCTTTTCTCTGGCTCCACTACTTTCCTGCTATACTTTTTTACTAGTATTAATCAAGTAAAATTATTGTATCAAAATTCAAAATATTTCACAATCCATTTAGCAAAATTGGTATTCTAATTGATATGTTTTGGGTTGACAACTTTTTATAAATTTTTTGCATCAAAAAAGAGCATCGGTTTCCCGACACTCTTTTTTGTTTATATTTTTTTACTTATTCTGCTGGCTGATTGTTCCAATTAAGATATCCGTTTGTTACATAATAACGACTGCCATTATACTCTGTCCAACCATTAAATGTCCAGTCGATCTTTCCGTTCTGTACATAATACCAATCACCATTGTACAAAACAAGTCCTGCATACTGCGTATCAACAACACCATTGCGTACATAATACCAGCCATATTTAGTATTGACAAGGTTTGTATAGTTCCAATTGACCACACCACCCATTACATAGTACATCTTATCATCTGCTTGAACATACCACACATCCGTAATCAACCATGCAACACGACCATAGTATACGAAATAAGTCTGTCCGTTGTAATCACACACACCGACATAAGAGGTATCATCATAGCCGTTCTTCATGTAACGCCATACATCATCACCTTTAAACAGACCTGTGTACGAGTAATCGACTGTACCATTCTTAAAACAAATCCAAGTGGAATCAATCTTTTGAATTCCGTTAAACCAAGATGCTACGGTACTGTTTTTTAAGTAATAGGAAACACCTCCAATGTTTCTAAATCCTGTTATGCCCCAATTCAGACATCCATCCTGTACGTAATACTGGAGACCCTGATGGGTAACAAGTCCAGTATAGCTGGTATCCTGAACACCATTCTTTACATAATACCAGTTCTTATCAGCGCTCATGCAAAGACCAGTGTAAGATTTATTTAAAGTGCTGCCTGCCAGACAATAGATAGTTTCGTTAATCTTAACAGCTCCATCTTTTCCCCACACAAGCATACCATTTGTCACGTAGTATGTAGTTCCATAATACTCGGTAAATCCATTATAACCCCAGTTGAGTATGCCGTTTTCTACGTAATACCAATCCTTTCCATAATATACCAGACCTGTATAATTTGCATTCAATTTTCCTTTTTCAACATAATACCAGGTCTTATCTTCACTCATGCAAAGACCAGTGTATCCAGCTTTAACTGTACTGTTAGACAAGCAGTAAACGGTATCGCCTACCTGTACTGCACCATCTATACCCCAATTCAAAACACCATTCGTTACATAATACGAATCGCCATTATGTACAACAATACCCGTGTACTCATTGTTTCTGACACCATTTTTTACATAGTACCAAGTACCTCCATAATTTGCCAGACCTGTGTAATTCCAGTTTATTGCACCACCCTCTACATAATACCAGTCGCCCTGATAATAAGCCAGTCCGTTATAGCTGGTATCCTGCATTCCATTTGTCGCATAATACCACTGTCCGTCAATCGGATACTTCGCAATTCCAGTATAACCTGGTCCAACAAGATAACGGGTTGACAACAGATGCGCAATTACATTATTGGCAATTGCCTGCTGACCTGCTCCATTCGGATGATTTCCATCACTGCTGAACCATTCTGGATGCCCATGCAATGAAGTGTATGCACCAGGCATATTGTAAATTCCAAGCGCACCAATATTACTGAACACATTGTTATACTTTGGAACCATAAAATTTTGTATATACGCAGTTGGTCCCCAGCCAATCGCACCATAGGAAATCCTTGCATTTGGGAACATAGTTCTGCAATATGACACGAAATTATTAATTCCGGTAATCAGCTCAGCATCATTTTTTCTCATATCTGGCAATCCACCACATGGTACGATATCGGTAATCGCATTGCGATCTGGAATCTGCGGAAGCAGACGTTGAAGAAGTGTTATGTACGTTGCTCGCTGCGAATTATAGCCACAGAAGCCTACGCCACCTTCACTGCATGTATACACATTTTCACTTCCAAGCGCATTTTTGATTCTGGTCATCCAACTGACCTCCATACGCTCTGGTGTCCAACCATCTCCATAGCTGTCTCCTAACAGAATGAACTTTCTTCCTGCCAGATTATTTGTTGCATCAGCTGGCTGTGCATAAGATGACTGGAGCACATCAATCTGTGTCTCCTGCTCAATCACTGTCTCTGCACTAGTCTTTTCTGCGCAGTTTACTACCTGAAACTGCAAAACAAATGCCGCTGCTACTGCAAGCATTCCCATTTTTCCTGCTATTCTTCTCATTACTACCCCTTTTCATCAGAAAATCATATTAACCTTTATGATCTTTTCTTCCTTCTTTTGTTATTTTTTCGTTTCTGACTTTTGTTTTTTACAAAATATGGCTTAACAGCTGTTTCATTTATATCAGGCTCTTTTATAAATGATTCTTCTATATGTGATGTTTCAAAAGCAAACTCACCCAAAATGTCTTCATCACAAAATGCCAAAACAGGAAATAGATTAAATCCAACATCGAACAGAAAAGGTTCCTCTATGCACAAAAAAAGAATTACGATCAAAAATAGGAACAGCATTCCATCTTTTCTTTTATGTGCCTTTAAAAGTGCCGCACCATACAAAACACAAACCAGCGCCAGCAATACAATTCCATAACGAATCGCTATCTGCAAATATGAAGAATCTACATAATTATAAACTTCATAATTTTTTCCCAGCACTGAAAAGCCCTTCATATCTATCTTCTGTCCCAAAAAGGAAAATCCATAATTCATAATCGCATTTTTTCCTAATAGGAGCCGTCCGGAAAATCCACTATTCAAAACCTTCCACAAAATACTGTCCTGGCGATACAAAGGAAGAAGTAATGCCAAAAGCGCACAAATCCATGGAACTGCTATCAGATGTCTTCTTTCTATAGAAAACAGCCTTTGCTTTACTCTAAGCAGATACGTCCGTATTACTGCAATTCGATTCAATGCCATCACACATACAAGAAGTGTCAGTACAAGAAATGACATTTTTGTATCTGTCTGTAAGAAAATGAAAATATTAATCAGTTCAATTGCAATAATCTCTAGCCATGTAATCTTATTTCTTCGAAGCAGCATATATTGCATAGAAACAAACAAGAATAAATTCGGTGAATACGATGCCCACGCAAAACCAAGACTATACCGCATCCTTTCCTCATCCACGATAAGATTCTCTGTGATTCCAGTTATTGCACACAATATGATTACAAAAAGAACACCTCCCTGCAGTATACAAGATAATTTTAAAATTGTTTTTCCATTACTTGCATATACACAACCAAGCAGCAAAACAAATAAAAAAACAGTACGCTCTCCGCTTGTAAAAATTGCAATTCCTGCTGTAATCAGCATAGCTGTCAAAAAACAAGCTGTACGCTTTGAATACTTTTGTTTTACGCCATTTAAGGCTATGCAAATCGCACACCCCAGATAGGAAGCATAACGAAGCACTTTTAGAATCATATTTATAATATGATCTTGATAAATCGTTGCCCATGATGTCAGTGCTACCGACGCTGCCAGAATAAACACTGCATATACAATATATATAAGTTTCTGATCGTCATACAGCTTTATTTTTTTCAGCATGATAACCTCCTCCCTTGTTGCAATGTATGAAGTACATTCACACATTGCCGTCACGCATTGTTTTTCTCCTTATAACGCTGAAGAACAGTATATGAAAGATAACCTGTATATCTGAGCATAGCTACTGTACGCGACATCTTGTTCATCTTCTTATAGATCTGATTTGATGTCTTTTTTACTCGTTTATCTGACATCATAATCTTTTTCTTATTTTCTTTACTTTCCTCGCACATCATTAACGAATTAATATGGAATGTACAATGGGCTGCTATTCCATTTTCAATATACTCTTTTCTGCCCTGTGAAATATTTTCAGGAAGTTTTCGATAAAACTTCAAAAGTCTTTCTTCTACTCGATCTCCATCTGTAATATGTTTTCTGCGTCCTGCCGCACTTACAGACTGCTCTCCTAAACCAATGCGATAACAGTACAGTGGATATGGCACATAAGTAATAGTTTTGATAAATGGAATTGTAAACAACATAAACTCCGAATCCACATAGAAACAATGCTCATCTAAACGAATCTTATTTTTTTGAAGTATCTCTGTTCTATAAATAACTGCATGATATCTCATATAATCAATTGTTGAAATTACGCTGTCAAAATCAATTGTCTTTTGTGGTTCAAGCTTCGCTGTCTTCTCTAGGACATCATCACCACCCTCATAACATGTCTTATAATCCATCAGAACAAGATCGCTGTCAATTTGTGTCAGATCATTTAACAATTTTTCAAGCGCCTCACTCTCTACCCAGTCATCACCATCAATTGCCTTGAAATACTTTCCCTTTGCTTCTTTTATTCCTCTGTTAATAGTGGATCCATGACCACCATTCTCTTTGTCTATCAGACGCACAACTCCAGCATAATTTTTCTCATATTCCTTTGCTATCTGAGCAGTACTATCCTTAGATCCATCATTAACAACTAATACCTCAACCATTTCATGGTTAGGAACACAAATGATTGTTTTCAGTAATTTATCCAAATATTTTTCTACATTATATGCAGCTATTGAAAATGTCAATATTTTTTCCATGTTTATGCTTATATTACTCCTCTATTTTTTTATATACGTTTTTTGCTTGCAAACACTTTATAAAAAAGTCCGCATGCACAAATTGATGCAGCATACATTCTTCTTTTTAATACAGCCACCATCAGCTTATGTTTTTTGTCCGGAAGCTGTTCTAATTTCAAATGCTCCATTGCTTTTTTGCATGCCGTATTTTCTGAAAAGCTTTTTAGCAGCTTTTTATATGCTGACAATTCCCGTAATGACTTCATTGCCATTCCATACATCTCTGCAAGCTCCCAAATCATCTGCACCAGATCTAGTGAACGATATGTTAAAAATTCCTCTGATTGTGGGATCCTTAATCTTCGGATGCTATTTTCAGATTCTTTCACATAATCCATATATTGTTTGTATTTATCTTCAATTCTTCCAGTGCTGAGGGATCCTGCTCTCATACGGTAATGATACACCGGAACACTCACATAATAAACACTTCTAGCCATACTTAACACTTCCATATTAAATAGGGTATCTTCTCCATAGTGAATATTGTTCAAAAATGCCGCCTTGCTTTTCTGCAAAAGTTCTCTTCGATAAATTTTTGCACACGGACTTCCTAAAAATGGCAAATGTTTCATCTTCTCTGGAAATACTGATGCAAATACCTGTGGCTCAATCGTACAGCCACCCCAAAAAGCGACGCGATATTTTGCCATATCATAACGATATACCTTTTTCTTCATCACTGCGGCATCTTCATCTGAAAAAGAATAATTATTCACAATCATTCCCATTATAATATCACTATCTGCATGAGATGCTTCTTCGCAAAGTGTCTGAACTGCATTCTCTTCCAACCAGTCATCACTGTCAACAAACATAACCCACTCGGCATTTGCCAACTGCATTCCTTTGTTTCTTGCAGCAGATGCCCCTTGATTTTCTTGATGAAATACCTCTATTCTATTATCATTTTTCTGCAGCTGCCTGCAGATTTCCAGACTGTTATCCGTGCTCCCATCATCCACAAGAATAATTTGAAGTTCACTCACAGACTGTGTACATATACTGCTAATGCACTTTTTTATATAATCTTCTGCATTATAAACAGGAACGATAATGCTGACTTTTGCTTGCTTCTCCATTCTTATATATTTATTCCTTCCTCAACTTTTAATCCTGCCGTCTATGGCTTTAATAGGCCTTACCTATTTTGTTTTAACCTTGAAAAAATACCAGGGCATTTTTCCTTTACAATATAAATTCCACGTCCCATAATCAGGCAAAATTCAGCCTTTTCAGTACGAATACCCCAAGCTAACAGTTTTAACAATCGATTATCAGGATACAGAAATGTCTTCAATTTCTGATAAGTAGCACTTCTAAACTGCTTCTTTACCCATTTTTTCCGTTCTGAATGACTCATCTTAGCCGCACTGCTGCAGTTTCTTTGCAGTGCAGATAAGAAATAGCGACAATAAATACTTCCTAGACTCTTTAATTCTTCCGGTGTTTCCATATTCCAATCTTGATAAAGCTGGCACATACTCTCAACACGTTTTTCATGCAGTTCAAAATAATCAGGAAGATACTTCGTTGTCAAACTACCCTTTTTACGAATCGCATAACGATATAATGGTTTTGCAATTTGATTACAGGAATCAATTGTTCTAAATACTTCAATATTGAACAGTACATCCTCTATCATCGTAATCTTCTTAAACTGCACACCTAGCTGTCTTAAATAAGTTAATTGATATGCCTTATTCCATGCATAACCAAATAATGTCTGACACTCTAATGACAGCACCTGATCTCTAACATTTTGCTTAGAATCAAAATATCCCTGTTTTGGCGTAATTTGTTTCGTATACTCAATCTTGCCATTTTGATCATAATACTCCTCGGTAAGACCAAACAAAACAATCTTTGCACTATTTTTTTCAAGACTTTTTTCGATCTGCTCCAAGAGTCTTACGTCATATCGATCATCTGGATCAAGAAACAAAATATATTCTCCGTTTGCTGCTGCCATTCCTTGATTTCTTGCATTGCTAAGCCCCCCATTCTTCGCAAGATGAAGAACCTGAATGCGGCTATCGCTTTTCGCCAGCTCATCACATAATTTTCCAGATGAATCAGTTGCACAATCATCTACTAGTATGAGTTCAAAATCCGAAAAAGACTGTTTTTTTATATCAGCCACCGAGTCCTTCAAATAATTTTGAACATTATATACTGGCATTACAATACTATATCTCATTTGCTGTTCTCTTTTCCGCTAACAGTTTTAAAAGCTGCCGCTATATTTTTTATTCAAAAATTTTGCCTTCAAAAAAGCCGGAATGCGCTTATGCAAATTACTCTTTTCAATATTAACAACAGGCACACATTGATAGTTATATTGCTTTTGCTCAATCCATACATTCAACAATAGCTCACTTACTCTGCCAAACATTCTCCGTTGAAATGCATCATACTGGTTAAAGTCCACTTGTTTTTCCAATTCTTCCAAAATTGGAAACAGCCAGCTACAGTATTCATTACATTTTTTTCTTGACATAATAAACATATTAAACATATGTCCAGATCTTTTTTTCATGATACGATCATATGCTTCCAAATACGCGGGATTAGTCTGTTCAAGAATATTTCTTGTAATTATCAGATGTTCTTCATAATGCGTATGTGAATAATGAGAATACAAACTCTCAATAAAATAATGTCTTTTTGCTGGAAGAATAATATCCGTTTTCTTTAATAGCTGTTCAATTTCCTTTTTTGTCAAAACTGAATAAAATGGATCTCTTTTCCAGAACATACGCTTACGCCATCTATTGGCCAAATACCTGCGATAATGAACAAGTCCAATATAGTCTGATTTCAGGTTTTTCCATGCCCAGTAAAGACCCGTCAGTTCACAATAATGACCATTTTTTTCTGAAATGCTGTCTCCAGAATCATCTCCAAGATAGCCCAGATCCACTTTCCCTTGTTTTCCCACATGCAGCGGCATATAGCAGTTATCGCTCGGCATGCGATACTGCTTATGCGTTGCCACAATTACTTTTATATCCATTCTATTCCTTGCTATACCCTTTTCGCTGGTATTCCTTTCAGATATTTTTTTTAATTATACTATATCTATTAAGTTTACGCAACCAAAAACCTGCCTGCCCATCAAATTTGGTGTTTATTTTAGCTTTTTGCCTTTTCTTTTTTCAGTTTTTATTGTATACTAAAACATAAATAATGATTTACGTGGGTATATAAGAGAACTCAAAAAGCTCGTTAAAACAACTACGTAATAGAAAGGCTTATAAAATATATGAAGAAAAAAAGAATTTTGTACTTTGATATTTTAAACATTTTAGCGTGCTTCGGTGTTGTCTGTCTTCACCAAAATGGTATTGTGCACTGGTATGATATTCATACAGCTCCATTTAAGCAGTCGCTTATCTTTGAGGTTGGATTTTTCTGGGCTGTTCCAATCTTTTTTATGTTAAGCGGTGCTACTTTATTTGATTATCGATCTCGCTATTCCACAAAAGAATTTTTGCTCCGGCGTGCAAAACGCGTGCTGATTCCTTTTCTTTTTTTCAGTGTCCTGATGCTTATTTGGCATTGTTCCAATGGCACCTTTACCATTGAGGATTATTCATTCTCAAATTTACTTACAATCATTCTTTTTAATCAGCACGAAAGCATATACTGGTTTTTTCTGCCAATGCTCGCCACTTACCTGTGCATGCCAGTTTTATCTTTACTAAAAGATCAAAAACAAATTTTATGGTATATGTTTTTTGTTGGATTTCTAACACTTTCCTGCTTTCCACTCCTTTTTCGGGTTATTGGAAGTGCATGGAATACTAGTGCAAATTTTCCAATGACAGGTGGCTATCTAATTTTTACAATACTCGGCTACCTGCTTGCCACAACAGATTTTTCTAAAAAACAGCGCATTGGCTTTTATGTTCTTGCCATTTGTTCTGCGCTGTTTCGCTATTTTGGAACAATCTATCTTTCCAATAAGGCTGGATTACTAGATCGAACATTCTTTGATTACATGCAATTTCATTCTGTTTTTCTTGCCTGCGGTGTCTTTATTTTCTTTAAACAGATATCTTGGGATCGTATATTCAGAGCACCTGCTCATATAAAGATACTTACAACTATTTCTTCATGCAGCTTTGGCATTTATCTAATTCACATTGTTGTCCAGTATTATGAACGAAGTCTCACAAACTGGACTCCTGATCGACTAATTTATCGAACTGTAGGTTGTTTTATCACTTATGGTGTGGCACTTGCCATTATATTTATTGCAAAGAAAATTCCTATCATAAAAAAACTAATTCCATAAAAAAAGAGGGGCGCAATGCCCCTTTTAATTTGTCACTGAAGCCAAATACCTATCATACGTCTCATACAGATCATCTGATGTAAAGGCTGTTGTCTGATAGAAATGCAGATTTTCCCAGATCTCCTCTGAAATACCAACAGTATGTTCCTTTGCATATGACGTAAAACTTTGTGACCATGTTGCATAGCGAAGCTTTCCGAATACCTGACTTTCATTTTCAGAACTAAGTACCTCGTCAAAATCATCCACACAGCGAATCAAATAATAATTCTGCTCTGTCTGAATAATATCGCTGACTTCACCATCACTCATGTAGATAGCTGTTTCCTCCAAAATTGGATTTAGCGTTCCGCGGCTTACCTGATATTCAATCTGCGAAAAGCGACTTACTTCTTTTGCAACACTCTCAAAATCTTCGCCTGATGAAATACGCTCCTTCGCCTGTTCAATTTTCTCGTATGATGGTGCTGCAATCAATTGAAGTATCATAACACGCTTGTCATTATCACTAACTTCTGTGTTTATGCCTGAGCAAAGCTCATCAATTGTCTTCTGTGCAATACGATATTTTTCATACAAAGATGCTGCTTTTGATTCGTCTGACTGTACATAGCTTTTCTCCTCATCAGACAGACTGCCATAATAATCGGCTGCAGCAGCCTGACAGGCACTGCGCTCCTCATCTGTAAGTGTTACACCAAGCCCTGATGCCATATCGTTTAGAAGCACTAACGTGCACAGTTCTTCTTTTATTCTGCCATCACGCAGATAATCGGAAAAATCACTCTCTCCTGCTTTTTCCTTCCAAAAATCGGTTTCTCCCAAATTTTCATAATAAAGATTATAACGTGTTTGAAAATCCAGAAAGACCAGACTGCACTCTTCTAAGCTCAGTCTGGTTTTTGTTCCGCTAAAAAGAATATGATCATTTAAAGATGTAGAAAGTACAACGTCTCTGCATCCACTAAAGCAAAGCCCTGCCAGACATGCTGCCAAACCTATTATTTGTTTTCTCAATGCTGATACCTCTTTTTCATCATTAATCATCTTAGATCACGTGAACGAATACAGTAAAGCAGCCCATTCGTAAATGAAACCGCTGCCTTCTCATCACATATCTCATTGCTTATACAGCGTGTACTTCCCTTTTTCAAGGTGAAATTTTCAACATTATAAACAAATCCCTTTAATGTAATGCCTTGTGTCTGATCTGTGTAGGATAAAAATGATACATACTTCCAATCAGCCATTTTTTCAAGCAAAATAGGGCCATCTAGCAGCCTGATTCGATTTTGCTGATCAATTATTTCACATTCAATGCCTTTTGTAAGGGGAATATGAAGAAGTTCCAGATTGCCGAGCATATGATCCATACGGCCTCCTGTTGCACCAAGAATCCAAATCTTATCTGGTTTTTGATCTACTGCAAACTGCACAGCAAGCTCTGCATCTGTCTCATCCTTTTCAGGTGGAAAGGAGAGTAACTTTGTATTTTGATCCTCCTCAAAATGACAAAGCACATCTTTTGAGACTGTGTCAAAATCTCCCATTCCACAATCGCATGGAATACCTGCTGCCAAAACTTTTTCAAGTGCTCCATCTGCAGCCACCACAAAATGTGGCTGCATTTTTTCATAGCACTCTTTTAAAAACAAAGCATCTAATGTTCCGCCCAATACAAGCAATAAGTTTTTCATCCTCTGCATACCTGTCCTGCTTTTATTTGTGCCTATACATCATACCTTCTCTGAATGGTTCATTGCCTCCAGAAGATCGTGTACATTTTGTCCAATATTGCCTTTAAACACACTGCTTCCGCTGACAAGAATATCACTTCCTGCATCTGCTGCTTCCAGAGCAGTTTCAAGACAAATTCCACCATCCACTTCAATCAAAACAGAATCAAATCCATTCTCATTTAAATACTTATGCAGTGTCTCCACCTTTTTCGTTACTGAATGGATATATTTCTGTCCTCCAAATCCAGGCTGTACTGTCATGGCAAGCACCATATCTGTCAGATGAAGATATGGATAGACATCCTCAATCGGGGTATGTGGGTTAACTGCAAGTCCTGCCTTACAGCCACACTCACGAATCCACCTTAAAGTAGCCTCAACATCCTCACATGCTTCCAGATGAATCGTGATCATATCACTTCCAGATTCTGCAAACTCTTTGATATAACGGATCGGCTCCTGGATCATCAAATGGACGTCAAATACACCTGAAAATGCCTTTCTTAGTGTTTTGACAATCGGAAATCCAAATGAGATGCTAGGTACAAAATTGCCATCCATCACATCAATGTGAAGCCATTTCACGTCTGCCTCTTTTAATTCCTGAAGTTGTTTTTCTAAACACGAAAAATCTGCTGATAGTAAAGATACTGCCAAATCTGCCATGTGTTACTTTCCTTTCCTTTATTTATATCGTCTTACTGCATTTAATTCTTTATAAAAAGCTGTATAGCTTTCATAACGGTTTTTACTGATTTTTCCATTTTGGACTGCTTCCTTTACGCCGCATGACGGCTCTGAAATATGAGAACATCCTGTAAAGCGGCACTTACCAAGATAAGGTGCAAACTCCGGAAAAAGCAGCTCGAGTTCTTCCTTTTCAAGAGAAAGCACATCTAGCGAGCTAAATCCAGGTGTATCAAATAAAAATGTCTGATGACCCAGATAAAAAATCTCTGAATGTCTTGTCGTATGCTTTCCTCTTTTTATTTTCTCACTGACTTCGCCAGTATCCATCCCTGCTTCCGGACAAAAATGATTTACCAGCGTTGATTTTCCAACACCGCTCGGACCTGCAAAGGCTGTCACCTTCCCTGAAAGAAGATGAAGCAGTTTTTTGTGTCCTTCTCCTTCAAAATCATGATAGTCAGTAAAGCAAACAGGATAACCAGCTGGCTCATATATCATTTGAACCTCTTTTTTAAATTCCGCTGTTGCCAGATCAGCCTTTGTAAAACAAAGAATAACCGATACATTTCGCTTTTCCATTAAAACAAGAAAACGATCCAGCAAATTAAAATTTGGTTCTGGCTCACGGCATGCAAATACGATCACTGCCTGATCTATATTTGCTACCGCTGGACGAAACAACTCGCTTCTTCGAGGAAGAAGCTCTGTAATGGAGCCTTTCTTTTCTTCCTCATCAAGCACCTCAATTGTCACTTCATCACCCACCAGAGGTTTTTTATGGTCTTTTCTGAAAATTCCTTTCGCCTTGCACTCGTACTGCGATTCATTCTCTGCCTGTACATAATAAAATCCGGCAATTCCTTTGATGATTTTTCCCTGCATCCTGTAATTCCTTTACACTTATTTCAGCTTACAGCGCCTGCTGTGTCTGCCTGAGGCGCTGCTGCATCAGTACTCGGTGCCGGATCTGGGCTTGGTGCCGGCGCCGGATCTGTACTTGGTGCTGGTGCTGGATCTGTACTTGGTGCTGGTGCTGGATCTGTACTTGGTGCCGGCGCCGGATCTGTACTTGGCGCTGTTGCTGCCGGACCTGTACTGATAAAGACAATTACAGTATCTCCTGCGTGCAAGGATCCGTCTGCACTAGTCGCAGCCCATCTTGTTACGCTTCCAACTGCCACATAATCACTTGACTCGTACTGAATCTGTGCACCAAGTGACATACCTGCAAGTGTAGATGTTGCCTGCTCCTGCGTCATATTTGTCAAATCATTAGCTCCTAAGCCTACTGTCGGCGGTCCAACACTAATTACAAGCTTTACAGTTGAATACTCTGGTACAGATGTTCCGCCCTCTGGTACCTGACTAATTACAGTACCTGCTGGAACAGATGTGCTTTCTGCGTATTCAATTGAATAATAAAGATTTGCAGAACCTATTGCAGAATATGCGTATCCTTCTGCTGAATTACCGACAACACCTGGCACAACTGCCATCTTCGGTCCAAGACTTATAGAAAATGCAATCTCAGTTCCACTCTTTTGACTGGTACCTGGATCAAGGCTCTGACCGCATACCTGACCTACCTCAGTATTGTCACTGTTAACTTCACTAATCGTTCCTACACTAAAGCCCGCCTGCTCAATTTTGGCGATTGCCTGCTGTTTTGTCATACCATAAAGATTCGGAACATCGATATATTCAGGTCCTAAACTAATGTAAACCTTTAAAGAATCTCCCGCCTGAAGATATCCTTTATCCGGCTCCATGCGAAGCACCATATCTTTTGCATATTCCTCACTGTATTCGCCAACATACTTTACATCAATGTCCTTAAAGCTCCTCAAATAATACTTTAGAATACTAACATTTCCATTGACATACAGTTTACTGTTAATCTCAAACTTATCACTTCCAAGGCTCAAATACACCTTTATGGTACTTCCCTTATCAACAACTGTACCCTTGTCATACTGCTGACGGCACACAAGACCAGTCGCATACTCGTCAGAATACTCATACGTTCTTGCCAAAACAATCTTAAGACCAACTTCCTTTAATGCCTTTGTTGCTTCTGTAATACTCATACCAAGAAGCTCTGGCACTTTTGTTCTGCCGTCTGCATCCTGCCCCGATTCGTCCTCATATGTTGAGATGATTGGATCATTTTCATTAGCTGCAGCTGTCGTTTTTTTATTTGCTGATATACTCGTTGGTGTACGCTGAAAGGCACCAGAAAGAGAACCTACAATATACACAAGCATAGCAAGCATGGCAACACCAAGCACAGAGCCAATTGCTGCCAGTATCTTATCAAATGCTGTTGCCTCATCTGGATCTCTCTTTACTTTTTTAGCACGAGAATGCTTTTCTCTTTTATAAGCTTCACTTGAAAAATTGTCGTCCTGATTTCCCGGACCATATGTCTCAAAATCAATCTGCTCATGACGACGCTGCTGAGCTGCTGCGCTCTCTCTGGCAGGTGAACGCTTAATCTGCTGACTCTTTAAGCTTCTTTCCTGATATGCTGTATTCTCATGCTGACCGCGGTCTGAACGATTGCGTATATCACGCATCTGTTCATCGCTCATAACAGTAGTCTCTCCATTTGCAGTCTCCTCAAGCTGAACAAAATGAACAAAACGCTCATTTGGTGCAACAAGTGCGTGGCGAAGATCCTTTATGAGATCTGCGCAGCTTGAATAACGCTGGTTAGGACGCTTTTGTGTACACTTGAAAATAATCTGTTCAAGGGCAACAGGAACACTTGGCTCAATGTTGCTTGGCGGCACCATTGCCTCATTGATATGCGCTATTGCTACCGCTACTGTCGTATCACCGTCAAACGGGACACGGCCAGTCACCATCTCATATATCGTAATTCCAAGTGAATAAATATCACTTCTCTCATCACAGTAGCCGCCTCTTGCCTGCTCCGGTGAAATATAATGCACAGAGCCTGCTGCACCGTAAAGATTTGTTGTCTCATCGGTAATTGCTCTTGCAATTCCAAAATCAGCAACCTTAATACGGCCATCCTTTGATATAATAATATTCTGTGGCTTGATATCACGGTGCACAATATGACGTTTATGTGCAGCCTCAAGACCCTGAGCTACCTGAATGGCAATTCCGATAGACTCTTTTGTTCCTAATTTTCTCTTTCGTGTAATATATTCCTTAAGCGTAATACCATCAATAAGTTCCATTACAATGTAGTGAACATTGTTTTCTTCACCGACATCATAGACTCCAACCACATTGTTATGTGAAAGGCCGGCTGCTGCCTGTGCCTCCATCCGAAACTTTGCTACAAAGCTCTTATCCTTACAGAACTCTTCTTTTAATATCTTAATTGCTACCAGACGGCTTAGCTTTCTGTCTCTTGCCTTATATACATATGCCATGCCGCCGGAACCAATTTGCTCAAGGATTTCATATCTGCTGCTCAGAATTGTTCCTGTTCGTATCATCTTATCCTCCATAACCCTTTGGGTATTACTCCACTGATGCCAAAATAACAGAGATATTATCCTGACCTCCGTTTTCATTGGCCTGTTCAATCAGAACATTTGTCTTTTCTTCCAGTGAGGCTGCGCCCTTTGCAATCTCAAAAATTGCATCATCGCCGACCATGTTGGTCAAGCCATCCGAGCACAGCAAAAGTAGATCTCCCGGTACAACAGGTTCCTCAAAAATATCTGCTGCGGTATAATCATGAGAACCGAGTGCTCTCGTAATTATATTTTTCTTGCTCTGGTACTCCTCCGAATCTCTTGTAATCAAACCTTTGCGGTACATTTCCTCCACATAAGAATGATCTTTTGTGATCTGGCGGATTGTATCCGAAATCAGATACAATCTGCTGTCGCCTACCTGAAAAACATGAAGCTTACTTGCCTCATCCACAAATGCAAGCGTCAGCGTCGTTCCCATTCCTCTGTATTCTTCATAATCCTGTGACTTTTCATAGATTCTGCGGTTCACCACGCGAATCGCATCGCTCACAATAAGAAGCGGATTCTCATAAACGGATTCGCTGATGCATTCCACCAATTTCTCTACTGCATAGCGGGACGCAAAATCTCCTGCTTTATGACCGCCCATACCGTCGGCCACAATCAGAAGATTTGGCAGCTTCCCCACCGGTTTATCGGATGCAAAAACAGAATCCTGATTCTGGGAACGCATCCTTCCTATATCACTTTTACAACTAATCTGCATTCCAAAAACTCCTTTTATGTATGTTGTTCAAGATAGCTTTTTCGGAGTTGTCCGCATGCGCCGTCAATGTCACGGCCCATTTCTCTTCTAATAGTAACATGTATTGCACTTTTTTCAAGCAATTTTTTAAATTTCTCTATCTGAACCTGTCCAGACTGAACATAATTTCTTTCTTTAATCGGATTCACCGGAATCAGATTGACATGACAAGGAAAGCCGTTCAAAAGTGCTGCAAGCTGTCTTGCCTCATCTTCATTGTCATTGACACCAGCTACCAGGCTGTATTCAAACGTAACGCGACGTCCTGTAACCTCAAAATACTTTTTGCAGGCTGCCAGCACATCTTGAATATGATACTTGTTTGCAATCGGCATCAATTCCTTTCGCACCGTATCATTTGGTGCATGAAGCGAAAGTGCTAATGTCACCTGACTGTGCCGCGCTGTAAGCTGCTCAATTCCAGGAATTAAACCACAAGTCGAAATAGTTAAATTTCGCTGACTAATATTTAATCCTTCCTCGCATGAGATCAAATCTAGAAAACGAAATACATTCTCTGTATTATCAAATGGTTCTCCAGATCCCATCAAAACAACATTAGAAATACGCTCTCCAATATCCTTTTGAATCCTGTAGATCTGCTCTAGCATCTCACTTGGGCGAAGGCTTCTGACCAATCCATCAAGTGTAGAAGCACAAAAACGACAGCCCATACGGCAGCCGACTTGTGTGGAAATGCAGACGGAATTTCCAAAACGATAGCGCATCAAAACGCTTTCTATCACATTTCCATCTTGGAGACGAAACAGATATTTTCTTGTTCCGTCTATTGAGGAGATCCGCACATCAACAGGCGTTAATACAACAAAATCAGCCTGCTCCTTCAATTTGCTTTTCAATGCGCCGGAAAGGTTGGTCATCTCATCAAAGGAAGAAACAAGATTCTTATGCATCCAGTTATAAAGCTGTTTTGCCCGAAACCCCTTCTCTCCCAGAGCACTCATCCATGTTGTCAGTTCCGGCAATGTCATAGATTTAATATCTTCTTTCATTTCGTTCTCCTGAATATTATTTTCTGCGAAGCCGTGCAACAAAGAAGCCATCACACTGATTTTGTCCTGGAAGCAGCTTAAGCATGCCGCTTGATGGATCATTGCCCTCGATTTCTTCCTTAATAAAAGGAGCCAGACTTTCAAGTTCAAATGGCATCTGTGTTAAAAGATAACGAACATTTTCCTCATTTTCTTCTGGATTTATTGTGCATGTGCTGTAAACTAAAACACCACCCGGCTTTACAAGCTTAGCTGCATTAACAAGAATCTCTCGCTGTAAGCTTACAAGCTCAGTCAGACGTTCTTGTGTCAGCTGATACTTAATGTCCGGTTTTCTTGATAAAATACCAAGACCAGAGCATGGCACATCAGCCAGTACATAATCTGCTGTCTCTTTTCTTTCCTCATCAGGCACACATGCATCCCACTGCTCAATCTGCATATTATCGGCATGACAGCGCACTCTGTTTTCTTCAATCAGTTCCAATTTTTCCCATGAAATATCACGGCTTAACACCTTCGTCGTGCCGCCTTTCGCCTTTGCAAGATGAATGCTTTTTCCTCCCGGTGCTGCGCACATATCAATACAAAAACTATTTTCTTGTGGTGCGACACATTGAGCTGCCAGTGCTGAGCTTATATCCTGAATCTGAATAAGACCATCCTGAAATACATTTGTACGGCGAATATCACCTGCGTCTATTAGTTCAAGACAATCGTCTGCATAAGGTGCTTTCTTTACAGAAATGCCTTCTTTCTCTAAAGACGAAACTATTTCTTCTATGCTGTATCTTCCTGTATGACAATGCACATACATTGGATGGCCGCTCTGAGAAACAGCAGCTTCAAGATATGCTACTACCTTCTCTTTTGGATACCAGCTAAGCAGCTTATCATAAAGCCACTGCGGAACAGAATAATAGACAGATGGCTGATCGCTCCAGCCAAGTGTTGGAATGAGTACTGCCATCTTTCGCGTAACAGCATTGACAAATCCTTTTAATGACCAAAAACCTTTCTTTGCTGCAAGCTTGACAGCCTCACTGCAAACTGCATGCTCTGGAACATTCATATATTTCAGCTGATAAGCAGCCATTCTTAAAATGTTTCGAACAACTGGCTTTTGCTTAGAAGCCTTTACGGATGCTGCCTTGTCAATTATTGCATCCAGCTCAATTTTTCGCTCTACACAGCCTCGTGAAAGACGCGCGATAAAAGAACGATCCTTTTGAGGCAGATAACTATATTTATCAAGTGCCTGCCGAATCACGATATGAGAGAATTGATTCTTCTCTAACACCTCAATTAAAATTGCCAACACAATCTCTCTCTCATTTTCTTTTTTTGTCTCAGTCATCTCTGCGTCTTCCTCCTGTTAAAATCAAAAGACGAAGCAGCTGTAAAATAGATGCTGCTGCACTGGCTACATACGTCAATGCTGCTGCTTTTAACACACGTGCCGTCTGTCCAACTTCGTCACCAATCAGTATATGCTCTTGATCAAGTAAGCGCACTGCACGTCTGGAGGCATTGATTTCTACAGGAAGCGTTACAAGTTGAAACAATACAACTAAACTAAATAACAACAGTCCGGCATTTAAAAATAGACTGCCTGTAGAACTGTTAATAAAAAGACCAATTACAATTAACGGCCATGACAAATAAGAACCAAAATTGACAACTGGAACGAGTGCGCTTCGAATAGAAAGCGGCACATAGCCCTTCGCATGCTGCATTGCATGACCACACTCATGAGCTGCAACACCAATAGCAGCAACAGTTGTTGCATTGTATACTGCATCTGAAAGACTAAGCGTTTTGTTTCGCGGATCATAATGATCTGTCAGACTGCCTGATATATGCTGAATCTGCACATCATAAATGCCCTGTGAGTGCAAAAGCTTTTGTGCAGCCTGCGCACCTGTCAGGCCACTTCTTGCATATACAGATGAATAATGATTAAATGTTCTGTTTACTAATGCTGATGCACCTACTGAAAGCAGTGCACCAATTAAAACAAGTATATAAGTAGGATCCCAGTAATAATATGGCATACACTTCACCTCCGTGATGTTATATTTTTATGCCTTTCACACCTGTGTAAATAATTCTCCCTGTGCAATTGGATAGCCTCTCAGGTAAGCATCAACTGTCATGTTCTTTTTTCCCTCCGGCTGAAGCATACGAAGTGACAATGCACCATTACCAGCCTTAACAATCAGCTGATCTTTTTCACTGATAATAACAGTTCCTGGTTCAGCTGCCGCCTGACTTTCTGTAAGCGCTTCCTGACAAACTACATCACAATCCCAAATCTTGACTGTTTTTCCATGTATCTTTGTAAAGGTACCTGGCCATGAATTTAAACCTCGAACTAATCGCTCAATACGATCAGCATCCATTGTCCAGTCAATATTTCCCATTGTTTTTTCAAGCTTAGGTGCATATGTGCTTTCTTCCTCGCACTGCGGAATACGAACTGCACTTCCATCCTCTAACTGATCAATTGTCTTCAAAAGAAGCGGACCGCCCATCATGCTAAGCTTATCATGCAGGCTGTCTCCTGTCTCCTTAGGATCAAGCATGACCGTGTCCTTAAGCAGCATATCACCCTTATCGATCTCACGACACATATACATTGTCGTAACACCGCTTTCCTTTTCTCCATTTATAACAGCCCACTGAATCGGACCTGCACCGCGATACTTTGGAAGCAGAGATGCATGCACATTTATACAGCCATACTTTGGCATTTCACGAATCTTCTTTGTAACAAACTGACCAAATGCGACAACTACAATTAACTCTGGCTCATAGGCACGAAGCTCATCTATAACTTCTGGCACACTCACATTTACTGGCTGCATCACAGGAATATTATGTGCTAGTGCACACTCCTTTACCGGTGAAAACTGCATATTTTTTCCTCTGCCCTTTGGTCTGTCTGGCTGTGTGACAACCGCAACAACCTCATGTCTGCTATTAATAAGACTTTGTAATACCGGAACTGCAAAGTCTGGTGTTCCCATAAAAATAATTCTCAAACCAACCACTCCTTTGTCTTGATTTTCTTATTTGTGAATTTCTTCTTCAGTAAATTCCTCATAAGCATCCTCGTACAGTTCTTCTTCCTCATCATCCGGCAAATCTTCATTATTGATCAGACCGCCCTCTGCCTTATCACTGTACAAAATACCATCAAGATGATCGCACTCATGACAAATGCATCTTGCCAGAAGACCTTCGCCCTCTAAGATGTATTCCTCTCCGCGCTCATTTAATGCCTTTACCTTTACATAATCAGGTCTTGTTACAATACCGCTCTTTCCCGGAATGCTAAGACATCCCTCATAGCCTGTCTGCTCACCGCTAACCTCTAAAATTTGTGGATTGATCAATACATGCTGATTGTCATCGGTATCCATAACAACAATGCGCTTTAATACACCGATCTGCGGAGCTGCCAAGCCTACACCGCCGCTCTCATACATTGTATCAAACATATCCTCGATTAAAATTCTTGTTCTTAAACTTACAGACTTTACTGGCTTACACACCTTGCGAAGACACTCATCGCCCTCTGTTCTAACTGTTCTGATTCCCATATTGTACTCCTCTCTCATATCACAATAAAACGTATCAGCAGACAGTTACAAAAATAGATACTTTCTGTACAGCTGCCTGTTCTGTTATCTCTTGAATAAGCTCCATAGCCTCTAAATACGCTTTATGATCGTTACTTCTTATATAAAGATGCTTTCTCCACATATCCTTGAGCCTTGCAATTGGTGCATCTGAAGGCCCAATTATTTTAATTATATCACAAAATCTTTTATTTATCAACAACTGTACCTGCCAAATCCACTGATTGGCCAGTTTCTCCTCTGCAGAAACAGCCATTACCTCGCACATCAAGCCGATTGGAGGATACTGCATCCGCCTTCTAAAACGAATTTCCTGATGATAAAATGATTCATAATCCTGATTAGCTGCTGTCTGAATGCTATAATTTTCTGGATCATATGTCTGAATTATTACATTTCCAGGCTCCATTCCACGCCCCGCACGTCCCGCTGCCTGCGTTAAAAGCTGGAATGTACGCTCGCTGCTTCGAAAATCACAATTATATAGTGACATATCAGCTGCCAAAATCCCAACCAACGTAACACCTGGAAAATCATGGCCTTTGACAATCATCTGTGTGCCGACTAAAATATCAGCCTCTCTTCTTCTAAATGAATCAAGAATCTGCTCATGACCATCCTTCTTAGAAGTCGTATCCATATCCATACGAAGCACTCGTGCAGATGGAAATTGAGCCTTAATCATCATCTCTGCTTTCTGTGTACCAAGACCAAAGCCTGCCAGATATGGTGAACCACACAAAGGACAGCTGCGCGGCATCGCTTTTGTATAACCACAATAATGGCAAACAAGCTTATCTCCTAGATGCTCTGTTAATGCAACATCACAATGCGGACATTCAATTGGTTTTCCGCATGAACGACAGCTGACTACACGAGAAAAACCTCTGCGATTTATAAACAGCATCATCTGCTGCTTCTTTGCCAGGCATTCCTCCATTTTTTCACGAAGCTCTCTTGAAAAAACAGAACGGTTTCCTGACGCAAGCTCTTTTCGCATGTCCACAACCTGCACATTTGGCAGGCAGCTTCCTAATACAGCACGTTTTGTCAGACAAAACTTGCGATACTCACCTGATTCAGCTCTTGAAAATGATTCAATTGAAGGCGTCGCTGACCCAAGAAGAAGAAGAGAATTTGTTAGCTGTGCCAACTTGTCTGCTGTCTCTCTTGTGTGATAGCGAGGAATCTGCTCACTGTTATAAGCACCTTCCTGTTCTTCATCTACAATAATAAGACCCAGATTTGAAAATGGTGTGAACAGTGCTGATCGCGGTCCAACCATAATTGAAATTTCTCCATTTCTTGCCCTCTCTAACTGATCACTTCGCTCTCCGTCTGAAAGTCTTGAGTTGATCATAGAAACCTGTTCACCAAAACGGCTATAGAAATTTAAAATTACCTGATATGTCAGCGAAATCTCTGGAATCAGAACAATTACCTGCTTATTCTGATGAATCATCCACTCAATCAGATGCATATACACTTCTGTTTTTCCGCTTCCCGTTATGCCATAAAGTAAGGCCGGTGTGCGCACTCCGGCCTGATAGGAAGAAATCAGCTTATCTACTATAGCTTGCTGTTCTTCATTTAACTGTTTTTTTTCTAAGCTGGCAGATTCTTTTGGCAGCACGCTTCGGTAAAAACGCTTTGTCTCAATCTGAATCAGCTTTTCTTCTTCAAGAGCTTTAATTGCATCTGATGCAATTTTTAGCTGCTGTCTGGCAAAAGCAGATGAAATATAGTCTCTGCAGAGAAGAGCCTCCATCAGACGCACGCGTCCCTTCCAGTTCTTTTTCCTTGCAAGATCAAGATAGTCTAGAAAACGTTTTTCATCTGATGTGCGCACAAGAAAGCTTACCTGCTTCGGACGTACATTTTTTCTGGCTGGCATAACAACACGAAGTGACTGAATCAAATTTCCGCCATACTCCCGATACATCCAAACGGCAAGTGCAATTCTTGTCTTATCTGATGAATTGTCATCTGAAATAATTTCTGTAAGTTCCTTAATCCTGTCAGGATCAATATTAGCTTTCGTACCTAATTTTAAAACAAAGCCTTTTTTTTGCGTATTCCTTCGTCCAAATGGGACAAGTACCCACATTCCAGGCTGAACCTGCCCCACAAGACTTTCTGGAATGCGGTACTGAAATGGCCTGTCAAGCGACTCATGTGAAATATCAATTACTATGTCTGCGTACACCAAAGCCTCCTTACTGCTCCATCAGATATTTTGTAATTTCCTTTAATCCGATTGCGTTAGACGCCTTTAAATAAACAACATCGCCTGCTTTTAAATTCTGATTTAAATATTCTGCAGCCTGCATCTTGTCATCAAATTCATGCACTAAATAGCTGCAATTTTTTTGCCTTGCACCATCTGCAATTGCTTTTGCTGTATCTCCGATTACGATAAGCTCATTTATAGGCTCTGATGCTATCTTTTCGCCAACCTCTCGATGATACTTTAGAGTATTTTCGCCAAGCTCACGCATTTCACTAAGAACTGCAATCCTTCTGCCAGACGTTTCAAAGCCGCCTAATACATTTACTCCTGCCACCATAGATGCCGGGCTTGCATTATATGTATCATCAATAACTTTATAATCTTTTACATCCATGATCTGCAAACGATTCTGAAAACCAGTAAATGTATAAAGAGATTTAGCTGCCAATGTCACATCTACACCATTTAAATGTGCTGCCGCAAGTGCTGCTGTCGCATTTAAAACATTGTGCTGTCCCAAAACAGACAATACAACTGGCACACGCATTTCGTTATGTACAAACGTAAATGCATAGTGGCCATTTTCCATATGAATATCCTCTGCTCTATAATCACAATACTCTTTTGTTCCGTACAAAACATAAGGATAACCTGTAGACTCTCTAAACTTATACAGCAATTCGTCGTCTCCATTTACAATCAAAAGACCCTCTTTTCCAAAGCCCTTTGAAATCGTATACTTTTCATGGCAGATTGCTTCCTGTGAGCCATAAAACTCAATATGAGCAACTCCTACATTTGTAAGAACTGCCATCTTAAGCTGCGCAATTTCACTTATAGTGCCAAGCTCTCCAGGAACATTCATTCCTAGCTCTAAAACTGCAATATCATAGTCGTTGCTCATCAAAGACATGGTGATTGGAAGACCGACAGAGCTGTTATAATTTTTCTGTGTCTTATATACCTTCTTTTCTGCTGAAAGCGCATAAGCAATCATCTCTCTTGTCGTTGTCTTTCCAACGCTTCCTGTCACGCCAATGGCAGGCACAGTAACACGGCTGCGGCAGAGCTTTCCAATCTCATGAAGAGCCAGTACAGTATCTTCCACGCGAATCCATGCGTGATTCGGATCATCCATGCTGTCATGCTCGCTTGTCAGAGTTGCCACACAGCCAACTGAAAATGCACCGTCAATAAAACGATGTGCATCTACTTTTGCTCCAATGATCGGGATAAACAAGTCATTTCCCTGGCTGCTTCTTGAATCAATGGAAAGATGATCGATCTGCTGCTTTTCATCTCCACACAGCAATTTTCCCTTTGTTGCTTCTACAATATCTTTTATACAAATATTAATCACTTGCTGACCTTGCCTTTCTTTGTCTTTTCGATAGATTCCACAATATCTCTTTCAGAAAATGCCTCCACCTTTCCAGCGATTTCCTGTGTATCTTCATGTCCCTTCCCAACAAGTACAAGAAGATCGCCTGGCCTCATCTGGCTCATGCAGTAGCCTATAGCCTCTTTACGATCCCGTATTACCACATAGTCGCCTGTCACACCCAAAAGTATATCAGCTAAAATTTGCTCAAATGGTTCATCTCTGGAATTATCCTGCGTGATAATTGTCAAATCAGCTAATTCACTGCTGACGCGCCCCATCGCACTGCGTCGCACGGCACTTCTGTTTCCTCCACATCCAAACATACACAAAATTCTGTTTGGATGATATGCCCGAAGTGATTCCAGCAGATTTCTCAGGCTAGCTTCATTATGTGCATAGTCAATCATAATCGTCCCGCCTTGAAAATGACCCACCATTTCAAAGCGCCCCCGAACGGAAAATGTACTAAAATCCAACTGGTATGAATCATATTGCTCATCTGATGTTAACAGGCAAAAAGCAGAAAGCGCTGCTGCTGCATTGCTGACATTGCAAAGTCCCGGAAGCTTTAAGCTTATACTTCTTGCAGGCATTTTTTGCCAATGCCATAAAAAATGCTGGTATAATCCGTCTATCTCGACATCTTTTTCAATTTCAGATGCATAGCCATCTGCACAAACACTCGCTGAATACCAGCTGCACACACCATTTTTGTCTGCTGCAATCTCAAATGAAAATGGATCATCTCTGTTTAAGAGTACTTTTTTGCAATTCTTAAAAAATCTTTTTTTCCAGTAGGCATACTCTAAAAAAGAGGCATGTTCATTTCCCCCAATATGATCTGGATAAATATTTGTAAAGATTCCCAAATCAAATGTAAGACCTGCTATTCGTCCCTGCTTAACTGCAAGAGAAGACACCTCTGCAATAAAATGTGTGCATCCGGCCTTAACTGCCTCTGCAATAAAGCCATATAATTCAAACAGCTCTGGTGTCGTATGACTGCTTTTTGTCACGCGATCCTTTAAAAAGAAGCCATTTGTTCCAACAGTGGCACATAACATATGATTATCCAAAAAAAGCTTCTGAAGCATCGCGCAGACCGTTGTTTTTCCCTTGGTACCAGTCACGCCGATCAACAGAAGCTTTTCCTTAGAAAAATCATAAAAATTCGATGCCAGACGCGCTTGTGTCTGCGCTGACACATCTGTTTCTATAACGCAAATATCCTTTTGAGAAGATAAAATACGCCTGCTATCTTCATCATATTTCTCACAGATAACTGCGGCCGCACCTAAAGATAGTGCCTGCCGCAGATATTGTTTTCCACTTGTATGTGTTCCAGTACGGCAAAAAAATAAATTTCCGCATTTTATCTTTCTTGAATCTTCACAAAGCCCTGTAATCTCACAATTTTCTGGACTTCCCTGCTGTAAATGATACTCGATTCCTTTTAAAAGTATATCTAGTTTCATTCAGCCTCCTGATTCATAATGATATTTAGAACAATCCTGTGATATGGCCGTCATCGTCCACATCAATGTTAAAAGCAGCTGGTGCCTTCGGCAGTCCTGGCATTGTCATAACATCACCTGTCAGTACAACGACAAAGCCTGCACCTGCACTTACATATACATCGCGCACAGTAATCTTGAAGTTTTCAGGTCTGCCTAATTTCTTTGCATCATCAGACAAAGAATACTGATTCTTTGCCATACATACCGGAAGCTCACCAAAACCGAGCTCTGTCAGCTTCTTTAATGCACGATTAGCTGCCGGCTGGAATACAACACCGTCTGCTCCATAAATTTCTTTTGCGATTGTAGTAATCTTATCTTTTAACGCCATCTCAAGCGGATACAGCGGATGATATTCAGACTTCTTTGTCTCAAGTGTCTTAACAACCTTATTTGCTAATTCAACACCTCCGTCACCGCCGTCTGCCCATACCTTTGACAGTGCAAACTCGCATCCTCTCTCCTCACAGAAACTGCGAATATATTCATATTCTTCCTCGGTATCTGTTAAGAAGGAATTTAAGGTAACAACAATCGGAACACCAAACTTCTGGATATTCTCAATATGCTTCTCTAAGTTTACAATACCCTTCTTTACTGCCTCAAGGTTCGGTGCTGCCAGCTCATCCTTCTTTACGCCGCCATTGTATTTTAATGCCTTTACAGTTGCTACGATAACTACAGCATCCGGCTTTAGACCTGCTGCACGGCATTTGATGTCCATAAATTTCTCTGCACCAAGATCTGCACCAAAGCCTGCCTCTGTAACAGCAATATCAGATAATTTCAGTGCCATCTTAGTTGCCTTTACACTATTGCAGCCATGTGCAATATTGGCAAACGGTCCGCCATGTACAAGTGCTGGTGTATGCTCAAGTGTCTGGATTACATTTGGCTTGATGGCATCCTTTAACAATGCTGCCATTGCACCAACTGCCTTTAAGTCTGCTGCTGTAACTGGCTCTCCGTCCATATTATATGCAACAATAATCTTTCCCAGTCTTTCTTTTAAATCACGGATGTTACTGCACAGACAAAGAATTGCCATAATCTCAGATGCAACAGTAATAACAAAATGATCTTCGCGAACAACTCCGTCTGCCTTTGCACCCAATCCAACAACCACATTTCTAAGAACACGGTCGTTCATATCAATACAACGCTTCCACACAATATTTCTTGTGTCAATACGAAGTTCATTTCCCTGCTGAATATGATTGTCAAGCATCGCTGCCAGCAAATTATTTGCAGATGTGATTGCATGGAAATCACCTGTGAAATGAAGGTTCATATCCTCCATCGGAACTACCTGAGAGTAGCCGCCTCCTGCAGCACCACCCTTTACACCAAAGCACGGTCCAAGAGAAGGCTCACGCAGTGCAACAATTGCCTTCTTGCCAATCTTGTTTAATGCCTGTGTAAGTCCAATGCTGATAGTTGTCTTTCCCTCTCCTGCCGGAGTTGGGTTAATTGCAGTTACCAAAACCAGCTTTCCATCTGGTCTGTCCTTGATGCGGTTCCATAGCTCATCGGAAAGCTTTGCCTTATACTTTCCATATAATTCCATGTCATCCTCTGTAATACCAAAACCTGCTGTCACCTCGCGGATCGGCATCATCTGTGCCTCCTGTGCGATTTGGATGTCTGTCTTCATAAACGTATCCTCCCTTGTCCTGTAGTTACCTGCTCTGCAGGTACTCTTCAAACTCTTCGGCCTTCATTAAGACCTTGCGCGGTTTTGTTCCCTCATCCTTGCTGACCACTCCCGCTGCATAGAGCTGGTCCATGATGCGTGCTGCACGATTGAATCCGATTCTAAGATGGCGCTGCAGATTACCAATAGAAGCCTTTTCCTGCTCAATGATAAATCTTCCTGCTGTCTCAAACAGCTCATCCTGATCACCGCCTGGCAAGCTGCTTCCCGGCATGTTTGCCTGAAGATCAATATTTGTATTGATCTCTCCGCCTCTTACATTTTTCTGCTGAGTTAAGAAGTTTACAACCTCTGTTACCTCATCATCGGATACAAATGCGCCCTGAACACGAACTGGCTTGCTGATATAATACGGATGAAACAGCATATCGCCCTTTCCAAGGAGCTTTTCTGCTCCTGTCTCATCCAGAATAGTTCTGGAATCGATTCCGCTGGCAACACTAAAGGCAATTCTTGATGGAATATTTGCCTTGATCACACCAGTAATGACATTTACTGATGGTCGCTGCGTCGCAATAATCAGATGAATACCAGCTGCTCTGGCTTTCTGTGCTAGCTTCTGAATTGCATCCTCTACATCTGTTCCTGCTGTCATCATCAGATCTGCCAACTCATCAACAATTACAATGATCTGTGGGATTTTTTCCGGGCGATCCTTGCCTGGAACATCCTCGATCTGATCAATCTGTGCATTATATCCAATGATATTCCTTGCTTTATGCTCAGCGAACTTTTTATATCGCTCCTCCATCTCGTTTACTGCCCAGTTTAATGCAGCAGCAGCCTTCTTCGGATCTGTTACAACCGGAATAAGAAGATGTGGAATACCATTATAAACACTAAGCTCAACCACCTTCGGATCAATCATAATTAATTTTACCTCAGAAGGTCTTGCTTTGTAAAGGATACTCATAATAATTGTATTGATGCAGACTGATTTTCCTGAACCGGTCTGACCGGCAATCAGAAGATGCGGCATCTTTTCGATATCGGCAACGACAGTTTTTCCCGCAATATCCTTTCCTGCGGCAAAAATAGTCTTCGACTTTGCTTTTGTAAATTCATCACTTTCCAGAAGATCACGAAATGCAACCATCTGTTTTTCCTTGTTTGGCACTTCAATACCAATCGCTGCCTTTCCTGGAATTGGTGCCTCAATACGAATATCTTCTGCGGCAAGATTAAGCTTAATATCATCAGCCAGATTAACAATCTTGCTGACCTTTACGCCCTGCTCTGGCTGTAACTCATAGCGTGTAACACTCGGTCCTCTACTAATATTTGTAATCGTAACACCTACACCAAAATCCTGCAGTGTACGCTTTAGCTTATCTGCCGTCTCCTGCATACTTCTAGCAAGCTCTTCGCGCCCCTTGCCTGATGCAGTTCCCGGTGTAAGAAGATCTGTTGACGGAAAGATATATTCTTTTGGCTCCTCATATGCGATCGGAACAACCTTTTCATCGTACTGATCTAGTCTTTCCTTAATTTTCACCGAATCCTTCGGACGCTTATTTTCTCCTGGAAGACCATCAAGCTCGACTGTGATCACCTTTCCAGTTGCAGTACGAACTGTTTTTGTATATACAGACTCATCCTCATCATGCTTCCCTGTATTTTTTGTATCACGCATAAGCATTCGATAGTCCACCGACTCATCTCCTGCTGCCGATGCCCCTGAAATATCTTCTTCTGTTTCATCTGCAGCATCTGTCAAGACAGTATCGGATGAGACATTTTCAAATGATGCATTTTCAGATGACGTATTCTCGGATGACTCAGTATCTGAAGATGATTCCATTGCCTTATTTATAATATTTTCTGAAATATCGTCAAACTCCAGATCATCTTCTTCTTTTACTTCATCATCAGTCTCAAGCACCCAGCCATCATCATGTTTTTGCGACTCTTCTTCTAAAATATTGCTTGTATCAAGGCGAAGCGGTGTCGTAATTTCCTCACCTTCAATAAACATGCTTGGCTGTGTGACCTTATTTGTATCTTCTGCTGACTTTTGCTCTTCCTTTCCAAGAACAACCTCTTTCATGCTGCGGTCTTCTTCTTCAAGCTCTGTATTTGTACGCAGTTCGCGCTTTCCCTGTGATCCTTGTTCCTTTAACAGCTCACGATTCAATGCTTCCTGCCTTTTACTTTCTTCCAGCTGAATATTTACAAATTCACGATTGATATTTTTCTTTTCGAGAATTTCCTGTCTTTGCTTTTGTAAATTTTCCAGACGCATCCGCTGCATCTTGAGCTGCTCATTTTCTTCCTGCTCTCTGTGCAGACGCTTTTCCTGTGCACGAATTTTACGTCTTCCCTGCTGAAGCTTATGATGGGAAGAAACTGCACGATAAGCATTTTTCGAGTTTTGCTGCAGCTGTGTAACTACAGAATGGCCGAAAAACAATACTACACTGATAAAAAGGCATGCAATCATAATGACAAATGAACCAATGATTCCAAATGCACTATATAAAACGCCAAACAAAGTGTGGCCAACAAGACCTCCTCCTACTGTAAAGATGTTTGATGTTTCATAGACAATTGATAAAATTGTTTCAATTGACAAAAACAACAAGATACTCGCTGTCACCTTCTGAATCAATCCGCTGTTATGCCAGTTACTTATTATAAAACATGGCAAAAGAAATAAAATAAGCGGCATACAATAAGCCATTACGCCAAACCATCTAAAATTATATGTATGCAGAAGCTGCATCAGACCTCCGCCTGTAAAAAAACAGCTCAACTGCAAAATTACACAAAACACAAATACTGCAATAACTGCAATATCTTTTAAAATCGTGTAATCTACCTGAACCTGATTCTTTGAATGGTTCTTTTTTCGCTTCGCGGAAGATGAATATCCCTTTGCCGCTGTAGTTTTTTTATTTGTCTTTACTGCCGTCGTTGTTCGCGATGACCTTGCTGCGGCTGGCTTTGATGACGATGCTTTCTTTGTATTCGATGCCCTGCCTGCTGCGGCTGATTGTGTTTTCTTTGCCGCTGTGCTGGTTCTTGGAGCTGTCGTTTTCGCTGTGCCTGCCGGTTTTTTTTGTGCTGCAGCCATGATTCCCCTTCCTTTCATTTTTCTATAACCGTTTTAGTATAACACACGTGTTTGTTTTTTTCAATCAGTTCATGAAGTTTTGCAATCGCTTCTTTTATTGTACCAACTTCATGAATCAAACCTTCCTTTACGGCTTCCTCTCCCACGAGAATTGAACCCACATCTCTCGTCAATGTTTTTGTATCCATCATAAGCTCCAAAAGCCTCTTTTCTGAAATTTTACAATGATTCGTCACAAATCCAGTAATCCTATCCTGTATGCGCTTAAAGTAATCATAGCTCTGACGCACACCGATAATCATTCCATTTAATCTGACAGGATGAATCATCATCGTGGCTGTCGGCACAATAAATGAATAATCAGACGATACTGCTAACGGCACACCGATTGAATGGCTTCCGCCAAGCACAAGCGTTACGCTTGGAATTGACATACCTGCAATCATCTCTGATATTGCCAGACCTGCCTCCACATCACCGCCTACTGTATGAATTAAAATCAAAAGTCCATCCACCTCACAGCTATCCTCAATCTGAGCAAGCTGCGGCAGCACATGCTCATACTTTGTCGTTTTTAAGTTTGATGCCAGACATTCATGCCCTTCAATTTCTCCGATAATATTTAGCAGAAAAATTTTATGTTTCTCTTTATTTTCATCTAGTATCAATTCTCCACTCTCACGAATTTGCTCCTGCTGCTTTGTCAGTTTATCCTGCATGCTTTCACCTCCTGCTTTGATATAGAAAGTATCTTACAAAAAGATGAATTTATACAAAATTCAAGCCGTAAAAATCTGCTTGACAAACACCCCTTTTTTATTGTAAACTAACAAATAGTGCAGACGCTAATCTGCTAGTTGGAGCGATATCGAAGTGGTCATAACGAGCCGCACTCGAAATGCGGTTGTCCGTTTCCGGGCACGTGGGTTCAAATCCCACTCGCTCCGCTTTTTGTTAATATCCGCTTAATTACTGGAATGTTCGAGAAGTTCAAGAATCCGCTTAATATAACGGTGCTTGAGCTTTTTTATTATATTCTATTTTTTCATTTTAGTCATCTATATGACACGAAATATGACACGACATGACACAGATTTAGATGAATATAAAAATACCCCCGGTGCTTGCAGCACCAGGGGCACGTAAAAACATCTTTGTCAGAATTAATCCTGCTCTTCTTCTACATTTTCAACACCGCTAAGGCAAAGTCTCTCGCCATCCTGACCGTCTATTGAAACATTATGAAGTATCAGATTTTTAACATTTCCAATCACAAGTCCAAGTCTGCTTGCCGGCTCGCATCCCATCATCATGGCTGCAACGCCTGTCTGTGCCTCTTTTGCATATGTGATAGAAACATTATCAAATGCAAGACGCTCTATCTTCTGCTCTGGAAGACCATAGATGTACGCACCACAATAATGTGCATTGTGGCATACAATATTGCGAAACTCAATAGATTCAATCTTTGGTGTGCGTTCATCAACTGGAAGCGCCTCTTTTGTTCCAACATACTCTGTACGGCCATCTGGGTCGCAGAAATAAAAGCTGTTTACTACAAATGGTGCCTTTACACCTTCTAACTCAAGATCTTCAAATACAATGCCTTTTAATACAGAATCTTTTCCGCGTCCGCGTCTTGTTTTTACACGAAGACCTCTGTCTGTGTTTGAGAAACGACACTTTGAAATATGAATATCATCAACACCTGCCGCAATCTCACTTCCTACCGTGACTGCGCCATGACCATCCTGCATCCAGGACTGACGAATATGGATATGCTTTGACGGAACCTTAAATTTCTTGCCCATATAAATCTTTCCTGATTTAATTGCAATACAATCATCACCTACAGAGAAATGAACGCCTGCAATCTCAACATTTGTACAGGACTCTGGATCACAGCCATCTGTATTATGAGAATTTGCCGGTCCCTTTACTTCCATATCTAAGAAGCGAATCTGATTTGAAAAATATGGATGCAGATTCCATGCCGGTGAATTTTGTACTGTAACACCTACAACAGTAATATTTTCACAATGATTTAGAAAAATCATTCTTGGTCTCCAGGCACGAATCTTGTCCTTTGGACGGCTCCACCAATTCTCAAAATCAGCGCGGCCATCAAGAACACCCTTACCGCAGATAGTAACATTTTTTACATGGATTCCTGTAATCATTGATGCAAAGCTGTCAATCGGATTTCCCTCCCAACTTCCAAGATTATAGTATCCGTCCTCGTTGTCATACTCAATCTGTCCTGGAAGAATCGGTGTACGCGCACGGTCATAAATACCTGCTAACACTGCATTTTCCTGCAGCTCCAGAATCATATCACTCTTTAAAAACAGCGCTGTTACAGGATAAGTGCCCTTTGGAATCAAAACTCTTGCATTCTTAGGGCAACAAAGAATAGCTGCCTGAATTGCGCTTGTATCGTCATGAACGCCATCACCAAATGCACCAAAATCTTTGACGTTTAATGTAATTGCTTCCGGCTCGGTATGAAATGTAACTGTTTCAGAGGCTTCATTTGCACGCACCAGCATAATCTCATAATCAGTATCTGGAAGCAGCCCATCAATTGTCTGAATCATTCTGTGAAAAACGCCCTTTAAGCGGCCATTTACCCAAATTTCGTAGCTCGCAGTTTCGTAAATTGCATCCTCATCTAACTCAATTGTCACATGTCGGGATGAGCAAAATAATATATGAAAATTCATGATATACTCCTTTAAATGTAATTACAGTTTCGTTATGCCTCTAATTTCTGCTTTGCCATCTCCATCAGCACCATTGCAGCCTCAAGCTGATCATTATTGCGCTCATGACGGCAAATCACACGATACCATTCTAAAAGTAACCCCTGATATTTATAAGGAAGTAAAATTTTCTGACTGCATGCCTCATAAGCGGCTGCCACAATCAAAATTCTCTGCAGTGCATCAAGTGTGGCAAAATTTTCTCTAAGCACAGAAAATGTCTCTTTGAAAAGATCGGTGATCTGAGCCTGATACTCAAAAACACCCTCTTTCATTGCCTTTTTAATCTGTGTCAAACCATACAGATACCAGCCATCACGCTGCGTTTTCTCTACCTGACACAGTTGGCGATAAATATTCTCGTAATACTGGAGTGTACCATATTTAGTCTCATACTCTGTAAAAAAACTAAGTTCGTAGAACACCTGCTGACCTGTCAAGTGAACATCTTTACTATTTTCGCTGCAATATTTCGCAGTCAGCTCTTCGCGAATTTTATTTAATGATTCGCGTCTTTCCGGATTTCGATCAACAGCCCACAACCAAACACTGGCATATTCTACATTTGTCTGCTCGCTGCTTATTGCACCAAGCCGATCTGCAGCTGCACTTAAGCCAAGCTGCTCGTAAACACGCAGAAGTGCCTTTGCACTGAGCGCATCCACCTCCTTTATTTCGTAGATCCAATTTTGGATTTCTTCCTGTATCATGGTAAATCCCCTTTCTTACTGGACATCAATTCCTGTTTATGTTATTATTATAAAATAAGCATTTATGCAAGCAGCCAATTTGCAAATGCATCCGGTACATAAAGATTTCCCAGTCCTGTCCCAAGCTGAATATCTGGCTTAGGAGTTCCATGGTAATCTGAACCTCCGGTCATGTGAAGCTCATTTTTTACGGCAAGTGTACGAAGTTCCCGCTCCTGCGCATTTGTATAGGTAGAGTAAACAACCTCGATTCCTTCTAATCCACATGCCTTTAAGTCCTTTATGACCTTATCTAATACGGTCAGACTAAGACGATACTGCGGTGGATGTGCCAAAACTGGATGTCCTCCTGCCTCACGAATACAGGTAATTGCCTCTTTTGCAGTTACTCCTTCTTTCGGAATGTAGCACGGCTTTCCATCTCCAAGGTAGCGGTCAAATGCCTCTTTTACAGAGGATACGATACCCTTTTCGTAAAGATATTGTGCAAAATGAGCTCTCGTGATTACAGATCGGTCAAAACGAGCATAAAATTCGTCCTTGTCAATATTGCAAACGTTTTCGCTGATTAGACTCAGCATTTTCTCGTTTCTTTCTTGACGAAGCGCACCATATTGCTCCAACTTTTTTAAAAATTGTACGTCTGTCTCATCAACACCAAGACCAAGAATGTGAAATTCTTTCACAACATTTCCAAGATCATATAGACTGGAAATCTCAATTCCTGGAATTAATGTAATAGACAGATCTTCTGCTGCCTTCTTTGCCTCCTTGATACCACTTACAGTATCATGATCTGTCAATGCAATTGCCGAAAGCTTTTTCTCATATGCAAGTTCCATCAGCTCAGACGGTGTAAGAGAGCCATCTGAACAGCAGGAATGCGTGTGTAGGTCAACTGCCATAGTTCCTCCTTCGTTTTAAGTGAGTTGGATGTTCTTATTATAGCATTAAATGCTTCCATCATGCAATAGAAAGGTCAGGTTTTCCATGTTAAAGCATACGACTAAATTTACCGCTTTAATTCTTGCAGCCGGAACTTGTTTTTCCGGCACAATCTGTACATTTGCTGAAAGCACAAGTTCTGCTGACGCTGCAAATGCTACAGAAGTTTTTTCTACACCACTGTATACATCCGGTCTGTATAGTACAGATGAACAACCAGAGGGCGTAAAGGTGACACACAATATCTGTCTGGATTACGACAATAATCTGATGAAAGACAACTATCTGATTCAAAATGAATCCGATACCGATGTTTCGTTTGACATTCTGATTCCACAGATTGCATCATTGGCATCAGAATCAGAAAAGCTGTATAACTTCTATGCACATGCATACGATACAACAGACAGCGATGCACTTAAATTGCTTGATCTGTTTGCAGATGCCGATTCAGCTTCCTTTGAAGAATCATCATACTATTCTCCTTTATTCTCAGCAAATGGGCTTGGAGAAAGTAATCTGACACTTGATGAACTGTATCAGGGGCAGATTTACAATACTTCAATTCCAGAGGATAAGGGTGTTCTCTATCACCTGTCAAGACCTCTCACTGATTCTGTACTTGATGAAAAGGCATGTCTGTCTATCTCGGGGCTTAGTGACAGCTGCCATATTTATCCGCTTGGCTGCAGCTATTCCACAACAGACAATGGCTATGAGCTTTCTATTAGTGAAAATTTCTTTGACTGCTATGTTTTCCTGACTGGAAAAGAAAATACTGATTTCACTGTTTCACTAATTGAGAATGAAAATGCTAAGACCGATTCTGAGAAATTCTCAATGGACGATGAATCCTCTGATCTGAAATCCTACCTTGAATTTTGCTGTGACTGGTATCTGGATCAAAATAAAGCCAACACACAGGCAACACCAGAGCTTCTTCTTTCCAATCTGGCTGACTACTTTGGCCGAAGCTCAGTAACAGTTTCTATCGATCTGCTTCCGACAATTGACTGGCTGACCCAGCAGAAGCGTTTCCTCGTTCATCAGTATACTGTCACCGTTCCGGCAGGATCTTCTGCATTTGCATGGACCGAGCGTGAAACTGAACTTTCCAAAAAAGAAGTCACATTAAGCGCACAGCTTTCAAAAGATACTGCATCATATGCAAAAGTTTTGGATACTGTAACTGTATCTCTTCCAGATGGCTATTCATCATTGATTGTCAGAAATGCAGAGAGCAAAAAACTCTCTGATGCAGGATCAAGCGGCGATAACAATTTGGTCACGTATTCCATTAAATCATATAAGGGTGACACCTACAGCGTTGCCCTGTTTAAGACTCCGATGTGGAATGCCACCCTTAAATATATGCCTATTTTTATTGTTATTATGGCAGTATTTATGTTACTTTGCCTGATTAGCTACCTCTCCCGTAGAAAGAAGAGCTAACAGCTCATCCTTAGACATCGACGCAATAGCTCCGAAGTCCATGGAAAGAATATCGTCTGATAATGCTTTCTTGGACTCCTGGAGCTTTATTATTCCCTCCTCGAGAGAGTCCTTTGCGATCAAACGGTACACCGTTACTGTGTTTTTCTGTCCAATTCTGTGTGCACGGTCAGTTGCCTGATTCTGTGCTGCCACATTCCACCACGGATCGTAGTGAATTACAATATCTGCCGCCGTTAAGTTTAATCCCGTGCCGCCGGCTTTTAGTGAAATCAAAAATACAGGTGTATCATCATTCTGGAACTCATCAACAAGGCGCTGACGCTCCTGCTTATCTGTATTTCCTGTCAGACAATAATACTTTGTATTCTGCTCAGCTAAGCGCTCACGAATCAGATCTAACATTGATGTAAACTGAGAGAACAATAATACCTTATGTTTTCCCTTTACAGCACGCTGCACAAGCTCCATACATGCCTCAAGCTTAGCAGAGCTTCCCTGATAATCATCGTAGCAAAGCGCTGGATGACAACAAATTTGCCGAAGCTTTGTCAGCTGACTCAAGATAAATATCTTGTTCTTCTCATAATATGCACTGTCAATACCCTGCAGCTGATCAACAAGCTGCTTATGGGCAGCAAGATACAGCTTTCTTTGCTCATCTTCCATTCCAGAATAAATAGTCTTTTCATCCTTTTCAGGAAGGTCTGAAAGCACCTGAGACTTTGATCTTCGAAGCAAAAATGGTGCTGTCATTTTTCGCAGGCGATTTCTCGCCGCTGCATCCTCATTTTTCATGATCGGCATCTCAAATTGTTTTCTAAAACGTGTATAGCTGTACAGATAACCTGGCATCAGATAGTCGAAAATACTCCACAGCTCACTTAAACTATTTTCAATCGGAGTTCCCGTAAGAGCAAGACGATATGCTGCATTTATCTGCTTAACAGCCTTTGCATTCATTGTCATATGGTTTTTGATATACTGTGCCTCATCAAGAATCTGATAGAAAAATTTACAGCCTTCATAGATCTCAAGATCTCGGCGAAGAAGGTCGTATGACGTAATCAAAACATCATACGATGTATATTGCTCAATTAGTTCTTTTCTCTCTTTTGCATTTCCAGCCACAACCTGAATGCGCAAGTTTGATGCAAATAATTCCAGCTCATGCTGCCAGTTATAAATAAGCGATGCCGGACAGACAATAATTGAGCTTCCCTTTCCCTGATCAGATACTAGCAGTGTAATCGTCTGCAAAGTTTTTCCAAGACCCATATCATCTGCCAATATTCCATTAAAATGGTAATCCTGCAGCATTTTAAGCCAACGATATCCATAGATCTGATACTCACGAAGCGTTGCTCCAATAGTTTCTGGAACTGGATACATTTCCAGCTCAGTGCGTTTCATGCGCTCTGCCATGTCGCGAATTTCCTTGCCTGGCTGATAATCAATGCCCTGCATAGACGCAAGCATCTCATCTGCAAATAAGAAGCGATACCCTGGAAGACTCACTGGCCTGTCAACTGCTTCACGGGCATCAATATCCATCACATCCTCAAACTCTGCCAGCTTATCAGCAAACTCATCACTTAGCTTTAAGATTCTGCCATCCTCAAGGCGATGATAATGCTGTTTTTCATGGTAAGCCCTAAGCACATCCTTTAACTGCTTTTCACTTAACCCATCACTCTCAAAGCCAAGCTCCAAAAAATGATCCATAAAGCGCATACCGGCCTTGATCTGAGGTGCCTCATCAAAATGAAGATCAGCCAGACCATCTTCTAGCACAACACTTCCAAATGAATATAGTTGCGGCAGGCAAAACTCCAAAAAGCGTCCAATATCATCTCCATTTTCGATAATATAGCGCTCGCAATCTTCCTGACCATTTTCTTCATCTTTTTCCATGCTTGGAAGATATCTTTCAAGAAGATCCTTTAATGCCTGCTCCTTTTCCACATCACGCACAAGGTTCGTATCTGACTTTTCACCAAGATGAACTATTCTTTTACCATAGCGTGTCTCCATCTTCAGCTCAAGAATATCCCACAAATTTATGGTAAATTTCACCTGAAGCATTGGCGGAACAAATTCCTCCAACGACAAGTCGCGACATTCCAAATTAATATTTTCCTGAATCTCCGGAAGCACATAATGAATAAATGACGGAAAATCACTATTGTTAATATCCATATATCCGCTTCCCGGATAAGCAACCTGCAGCAGATTTCTGTAGAAAATCCTAAGAGCGCGGCTGTAATACTCATCACAAATATAAACTGTATCTTCTCCAAAAAGATAGATATGGCGATTTCCCTCTGCTAACTTCCACTTATCTGGAAGCCACAGTCTTGCGCCATCCTTTCCCTTTTTCTCTAATATCAGTTTTACCTGCGGATTTTCCTTTACAACATGAACCATACGGCTCTTGCCATCCTCGATTAGTTCAAGCTCTCTGCCGCAAAATGCTTTCATATACAAATCGGCAAAGCCTTCCTCAAGCTCAACATTTGAAATTTTCCTATCAAATGTATATTTTTCTTGCTGAGACCAATGATTCAAATAGGAATCAATCTGCAGACAAATGACCTGAATCAATGCTGCCGAATCAGAATCATAGGAATATTCACAGTTTGGATACGAAAGCTGCTTACCAAAAGAAATGTCCTCACCTTTTTGATAGCTCTGTTTAAAGGCAGTCAGATCGCGAATAGGATAAAGATGACGTGTTCCGGCAAAAAATTCCAGTCCGATTTTCTTTCCCTCTGTCACAAACTTTGGTACTACTTTTACATCTGAAATATTGGATTTTTGATACTGCAGCGTATAACGCTTCTCGTATGCCTGAATCATACTTATGCAGGCAGCTGAGGTATGAACACTTGATACAAGCTCTCCCTCACAAAAATATTGCAAAACTGCCGCAATCTCATGACGGCAAAGTTTTCCCGGTGTATGATACTCGCCGCAGGAACATGAAGACTCCTCTATATCAAAGTCTCCCCAATTTCCATCAGCTGCAAGACCTGTTGATTGTATTGTCATCTCTACATCATAGCGTCTGCTTAAATCTCTAACCGTTGCCTGTATCTGTGTTCTTCCATGTGCCTCCTCAGCGCTTGACAAAGCTGCCTGTCCGCGCTGATGAAGGGCACGTCCTTTCTGATATTCCAAAGAGTTTACCGCATACTGCTGCAGCATTTCGTAGGTTTTCTCCATACTTCTCCCCATATATATATCAAATCAATATTGAAGTCTTTTTATAAAACAGTTCCTTTCGTTCAGCCACTTCAAAAAATCCTCATGCAAGCATGGGATTTTTCGAATTTGTCTGAACGCGTGAACTGTTGCATCACATCTTCTCTGGTGCACTAAATCCTAACAGTTCAATGCATGTCTCCAGAATATCTTTGCAATAAGAAATCAAAGCAATATAGCCCTTCTTCTTATCCTGATCTTCTTCTGCCAAAATCTTTGTCTCATGATAGAAACGATTGAAATCATTTGCTAAATCATAGATATATGCACAAAGTTTATGTGGTGCATACTCAGCACTTGCCTGTGCAAATACATCTGCAAATCTTGTCATATCAAGCATAAGTGCCTTCTGTGCGGCACCGTCCGGCACAGTGATTGCAGTTGGAATCTCCTGACCAAACTTCTTTAAGATAGATTTGATTCTTACGATGGTATACAGAATGTACGGACCTGTATTTCCCTCGAAAGAAGTGAAACGATCTACATCAAAGACATAATCCTTTGATGCCTGATTAGACAAATCACCATACTTAATTGCAGAAAGACCAATGATCTTTGCATTCTCGCGTGCTGTCTCTTCATCCTCATCGCGGCTTGCCATGATTTTATCATAAACTGCATCGTTAATATCACGAATCAGGTGCTCAAGACGCATAACACCGCCCTGTCTTGTCTTAAACGGCTTTCCATCCTTTCCGTTCATAGTTCCAAAGCCCAAAAACTGAAGCTTTGTATCTTCCGGAACAAGCTCTGCCAATCTGGATACGCGGAATACCTGTGTAAAATGCATCTCCTGACGCTTATCAACAACATAAATAATGCGGTTTGGCTTAAACAGCTTTTCTCTTTCTACGATAGTAGCAAGATCTGTTGTCTGGTAAAGGCTTGCACCATCTGACTTTAAGATAATACACGGCGGAACTTCCTTTGTATCCTCCGGCTTTGCCACGTCAACAACGAGTGCACCATTTGAAATATAAGCCAGTCCCTTATCCTTTAACATCTGAACCATGTCCGGAATATACGGCTGCGCATCACTCTCTTTCTTCCACAGATCAAAATGAACGTCCAGCTTGCTGTAGTTCTTCTGAAGATCTTCGATAGAAACCTTCAAAATGTGATTCCAAATCGCAGTGTAGCCACGATCCTTGTTCTGCAGCATAACAGTTGCATCATGTGCGCGCTTTGCAAACTCCTCGTCTACCTTTGCCTTACCACTCGCACAAGGATAGATTTCCTCTAACTCAGAGATTGTAAATGGCGCTTCTTTGGGATATTCACCAGTATATTCATGATCAAAATAAACAAGATCTGGCTTTCTCTCCTTTAACTCAGTAATGATCAGACCCATCTGAAGGCCCCAGTCACCCAGATGCGCATCACCAATAACTTCATTTCCTGCATAACGAAGGATTCTCTTTACGCTCTCTCCGATAATTGCAGAACGCAGATGGCCAACATGAAGCGGCTTTGCTACATTTGGTCCGCCGTAGTCAATTACAATCTTCTCTGGTGCTGACAGCTCAATTCCATGCTTCTTACTTGTCTTCATCTGATTAATATAAGATGCCAAGTATTCATTATCAAGATTGAAATTCAAAAATCCTGGCTTTACAGATGCTACATCCTTTACTACCTTTGAAGACTGCAGCTTCTCTGCCACCTCATCTGCTATCATAAAAGGAGCTTTGTGATATTTCTTTGCACCAGCCATTGCGCCATTACACTGATATTCACACAGATCCGGACGATTAGATACGGTAACGCGTCCAAGCTCGCGCTCATAACCGCAAGCTTCAAATGCGTCTCCAATCTCTCTGGAAATAATGCTAAGTAACTTTTCCATATAAAAACCATACCTTTCTCAAATTGTTTATAAGATCAAAAGTGGAAAAAGATGCTGCCGAAATTCAACAACATCTTTTTCTTAAAATTTTATTTTACGTCCTTCATGCTGAAGCTGAATCTGCCCATCTTATCCTTACCAAGGCATACAACCTTTACAACCTGTCCTAAGGAAAGAACATCCTCAACCTTCTCTACACGCTTATCAGACATCTTGGAAATATGAACCATACCCTCTTTGCCTGGTGCGAACTCAAGGAATGCGCCGAAGTCCTTGATACTGATAACAGTACCCTCAAGAACCTGTCCCTCTTCGAAATCGCTAGTGATGATTTCAATGGTCTTCATTGCCTTTGCAATCATATCGGCATCTGTACCACAGATTGAAACATTTCCATCATCTGTAATATCGATCTTTACGCCAGTTTCAGCGATGATACGATTGATTACCTTACCCTGCTTTCCAACAACATCACCGATTGTAGCTGGATCAATAGTCATCATCTCGATCTTCGGTGCATACTTTCCAACTGTCTGTCTCGGCTCTGCGATTGCCTTGGACATAACCTCATCCATGATGTAGAATCTTGCTTCTCTTGTTCTTGCAATTGCCTCCTCAATGATGGCTCTTGTCAGACCATGAATCTTGATATCCATCTGGATTGCAGTGATACCCTTATGAGTACCTGCTACCTTAAAGTCCATATCGCCAAAGAAGTCCTCAAGACCCTGAATATCGGTCAGAACGATGTAATCATCATCGGTATCGCCAGTAACAAGACCACAGGAAATACCTGCAACCATAGCCTTAAGCGGAACACCTGCTGCCATAAGTGCCATACAGGATGCACAAATGGAGGCCTGAGATGTAGAACCATTAGACTCGAATGTCTCAGATACAGCACGAATTGCATATGGGAACTCTTCTGGTGATGGAAGAACCGGAACAAGTGCTCTCTCAGCCAGTGCACCATGACCGATCTCTCGTCTTCCCGGACCTCTGGAAACCTTTGTCTCTCCTACAGAATAAGCCGGGAAATTATACTGATGCATGTAGCGCTTGCTTGTCTCGTTCTCATCAAGACCATCAATCTTTTGTGCCTCTGAAAGCGGTGCCAGTGTAACAACATCACAAATCTGAGTCTGTCCTCTGGTAAACATAGCGGAACCATGTGCTCTCGGAATCATGTCAATCTCTGCTGCAAGCGGACGAATCTGAGTGATTGCTCTGCCGTCTGGTCTCTTGTGATCCTTTAAGATCATCTTGCGGACAGTCTTTTTCTGATACTTATAGAGAGCCTCACCGAGCATTGGAATCCACTCTGGATGTGTCTCCTCATAACGCTCCTTTAATCTCTCCTTTAATACACGGATATTCTCCTCACGAACCTGCTTCTCATCTGTGAATACAGCCTCTTCCATCTCTGGTCCCGGAATAAAGGAAGTCATATCCTCCCAAAGCTCTGCATCTACATCATATGACTGATAAGAATGCTTCGGCTTTCCACAATCTGCAACGATTGTATCGATAAAAGCAATAATCTTCTGATTGATTTCATGTGCAGCAAAAATAGCTTCGATCATCTTTGCTTCCGGAATCTCATTTGCACCGGCCTCGATCATGATAACCTTATCTCTTGTGGATGCAACAGTAAGCTCAAGATCAGATACTGCTCTCTGTGCGCTGGTTGGATTAAATACAAGCTCTCCGTCAACCATACCAACTCTTGTGCTGGCAGTCGGGCCATCAAATGGAATGTCAGAAATACAAGTTGCAATAGCAGAACCAAGCATTGCAGTGATCTCTGGGCTGCAGTCTGGATCAACACTCATAACCATGTTGTTTAATGTTACATCGTTACGGTAATCCTTCGGAAACAGCGGACGCATAGGACGGTCAATAACACGTGAGGTTAAAATTGCATGCTCGCTTGCCTTTCCCTCTCTTTTATTGAAGCCGCCTGGAATCTTTCCAACAGCGTACATCTTCTCCTCATACTCTACGCTAAGCGGGAAGAAATCAATGCCGTCTCTTGGCTCTTCTGATGCTGTTGCAGTAGATAATACAACAGTGTCGCCATAATGCATAAATGCAGCGCCATTCGCCTGAGCTGCTACTCTGCCTACATCTACCGTAAGGGTACGGCCGCAGAGTTCCATAGAATAACTCTTATACATATTGTCCTCATTCCTGTGCATCTTTTTTGCACAACGTTTATCTTTTTTGCAGAAGGTGCCGAAACTACTAAACAGCAGATAAACAGCGCTTATCTGTTCTTGAGCGGTCTCGGAGCACTTCTGCCTTCAAATACGACCATGACAGCGACACTATTTTGTCATCATTCTCCATCGCTGTCTTGATACAAATATAGGGTGGATTTCTCCACCCTAATCGCTAAACTATTCAGAGCCCCTCAATTTTTTCTTTGAATCTGCCTGGCTCTTAATAGTTACAAATTACTTTCTAATACCTAACTTCTCGATTAAGGTACGGTAAGCCTCGATATCCTTGCTCTTTAAGTAGTCCAGCATACCTCTTCTCTGTCCTACCATCATCAGCAGACCTCTTCTGGAATGATGATCCTTCGGGTTCTCCTGAAGATGAGCGGTAAGCTCAGCGATACGTGCTGTTAAGATAGCGATCTGAACCTCCGGTGATCCGGTATCCTCTGGTGTTCTGCCGTAAGCAGCGATAATTTCAGCTTTCTTTTCCTTGGAAATCATTGTTAATTCCTCCTAATATTTTTATTCTGACCTTTGCCCAGGCAATGGTTGGAGTATCCTGTTGCTGGGGCATGGCGCACACATGTGATATACTATCACAGAAATTGCTCTTTGTCAAAGGTTTTTTCTTAATCTCCCATCACATTTTTCATGATGACAGGCGGACCATATTTCCAGCTGCTGACACAGATACCCTTTGACTCAGATGCTGCATGAATGATCTTGCCATTTCCAATATAAATTGCGACATGACCAATCACACCAGGGTAACGGCCGACATAGAATATCAAATCGCCAGGGCGAATCGTATCTTCATCAACAGTCATACCTACCTCTGCCTGCGCACCAGAAAACTCTGGAAGCTGCACACCAAAGCGTTTATACAGACACATTGTATAGCCTGAGCAGTCCACACCGCCCTCTGCCGTCAGCTGCTTGCCTCCCCAGACGTAAGTGCCTCCATAATATTCAAATGCTTTTCGAATAAGATCCTGTCGAGTTTCTGATACACCATCAAGTGAGAAGTAAATTGCTTCATCAAGGAAATATCCTGTGTAAACTGTTTCTCTTTTGACATATCCGGACAGCTCCGTAACGGCTTCGATCTCAACCCAGTCCTTTGTCTCTCCATTTATATCATAGCGCTCACCCTTTAAGAAGGTCGTAATAACGTCTGCACCTTCCTTTGGCTCATATAATGCATCAACAGAATCTGTTAGGATCTCTGCCATATATTTCATACTTGAAAGCGCAAGCTTTCTTGCCTTCTCTCCTGTCGTAACATACTCAGCAGAAACATAACCTGTCGCACCGCCAGACTCAATCTTCATCCAGCCGTCCTTTTCCTCTAAGATTTCTACGGCACAATTTTTGAAAATTACACCGCAAATTTCATAATCAGTTGACGGTCCTTTTCTCATATTCAAATAATTGCGCACACCAGTGATCATACCGAGATTTTTATACTTTTCGAGAACAGCTTCCTTTGCCTCTCGAACTTCTTCACTCTCAGTTGATTCTTCCTCTGTGCTTTCCTCTTCTGACTCAGACTCATCTTCTTTTGTCTGACTTTCTGATTCAGAAGACATCTCTAGCTCTGACTCACTTTCAGATGTGTCTTCACTCTGCTGTTTTGAAACAGATTCCCCCTGTGAATCTTCGCCTGTATTTTTGTGATCAGACTCCTTTGTCTGTTCTTCTGTCTGTGTCACAACAGCAGCAGCCTCTGTTATCTTTGGCGGAATGGTCTGCGGTTTTTCTTTGTTTTTCTCAAGATAATACAAAGCTCCAAGGCTCATTACGCCTGCCAAAAATAATATTGTCAGCAGCACAGCTGCAATCAGAAGTCCATTGCCTGAGCCTTTACGCTTTTTCTTCGACGAATCCTTCCTTTTTGCCATCGTTTCCCCTCTCTTCAAAATAAGTAACGCATGCAAGGGTATCTTTTTTTAACTGCTCTTTTAGTGCATCAAGGCCAGAAAAGCGCACCTCTGGTCTCTCATAATGGAAGAGACTGACCTCAATTTCCTCACCATACGCCATTTGGCTATATTGTAGCAGATGTGCTTCTAAAAGTAAATCAGATTTTGCGGCATCTTTTTCAACTGTTGGGCGATGACCAACATTTGTAATTGCCTGATATGTGTTTCCCCCAATCTTCACCTTTGAAAGATATACGCCTATTGGAACAAGCAGCTTATCTTCCGGCCAGACAAGATTCATTGTTGCAAAGCCTATAGTATGACCAATTGCTTTTCCGTGAATAACTGTACCACTAAGTGAAAACGGACGGTCAAGCATTTCACACGCATCCTCCATCTGTCCCTCACTGATGCATGCACGAATCCTGCTGCTGCTGATTGGCTCTCCTTTATAAGAGACCTTATCAAACACTTCAAATTCATAACCACATAAGGATGACATTTTTTCTAAAAGTGCTACATTTCCTTTTCGCTCATAGCCAAAACAAAAATCTGGTCCTGCTGCAACAAATGCCGCGCAAAGTTTTTTACATAAAATTTCCCGTATAAAATCTTTTGGCGCAGTATGGCGAACCTTTTCGGTAAATGGATATTCAATGAGATAATCTATTCCATAAGCTTCTAGAAATTTCTTTTTCTCATCGTTTGGTGTCAGCTGACGCACATCCTCACGTCCCGGAATTGGCGGCACAAAAAATGTGAACACTACAGTCTTTAGTCCCTGCTTTTTCTTTTCAAGCAAAGCATTTAAAAGACGCTGATGACCTTTATGGATTCCGTCGAATTTACCAAGCGTGACCGCGGTCTTCTCTGTGATCTGAAAATCCTCTGTATTGCAAATTACCTGCATCGTTGGTCTCCTTTTCTTTATCGCTGCCTGGTATTAATTTCGATAGAATATTTTTACAGGCTTCAGTAAACGACTGCTTTTGTCAAGATGATATACACCTATAAATTCGTCTAGTCCATTATTATTTAGATACAGGCGCACGCAAATATCATGACTGCAAACATCTATAGATGCCTCTTGTAACCCCAAAACAGCATTACTGCCTATCGCATTTCCATTTTTGAGCTGTTTTTCAAATTCGTTTGATGCGATTACTTTTGGAAAATGACCAAGGGCAGTGTCAATGCTAATTAAGCGGCTCTCCAGTTCATTTTTATCGGCAAGCTCTTTTATTTTTTCGAGTGTCAACGCCTGTTCTTTTGAAAATCCACCTGCCATAACTCTTGTTAAACTGCTCATGCAGGCTTCGCAGCCAAGCTTTTTTCCGATATCGACACAAAGTGTACGGATATATGTTCCGGCAGAGCAGGTGACAATAAAACGTGCCTTGTTGTCTTTTACAGATAAAACCTGAATATCCTTTAACGTGACTGGTACTGCCTTTCGCTCAACAATTTTTCCTTCTCTTGCAAGCTGGTACAATTTTTTTCCATCAATTTTCTTTGCTGAATACATAGGCGGTATCTGATCATAAGTTCCCCCAAAGGAACAAATTGCCTGTATAATCTCTTCCGGCGTTTTTGAAACATCATGTATCTTTAAAACATTTCCCCAGATATCCTCCGTGTCTGTTTGAACACCAAATGTTACCTCTGCCTCGTAAGTTTTCCAGTGATCCGGCAATAGATCAAATGTTTTTGTTCCAAGACCTAATCCAACAGCCAGAACACCTTTGGCCTGCGGATCGAGTGTACCAGTATGACCAATTTTTTTCTGGTGCAAAATACCTCTAAGCTTTGCCACCACATCATGTGAGGTGTATCCCTGCTCCTTCCAGACCGCAATTAGTCCATTATAATGCTCTGCCTGCATAATCCTCCTTCGGAATGCGATTTATGATCTCTGTAATAATCTCATCCGGTTCCTGATGATCAAATGTGCATCCTGATGCACGAACATGACCGCCGCCGCCAAATGAAACTGCCAGCTCACTGACATTCACAACATGGTTTGAGCGGAAACTGCATTTCCATACGCCCGACTCTATCTCATATAAGAATACTGCTGTATCTACGCCACGAATATTGCGAAGCTCACTTACAACGCTGTCAAGTTCTGCAGATGTGATCTGAAATCTCTCCATCTCCTTAATTGTCATATAAGACCATACAAAAAAGCCATCAAGAAGCTGCGCGGCTTTAGATATTGCATAAGCGCTCGCCCTTGCTTCATTAAAGCCCTTCTCGTAAAAAGTCTTCTGAATCAAATCAGTAAATGGAATGCCAAAGGCAATCAGCTTTGCTGCACGTGTCAGTGTATCTGGTGTAACATTGGAATATTGGAACACGCCAGTGTCGTGAACCATTCCTGTATAAAGACACATCGCCACGTTGTAGTTGATCTTATCTTCCTCGAAAAGTGTATAAAGCACCTCACATGCGGAACCGATCTCACCCTTTGCATAATTAACATCACCAAAAATAGGATTACTGATATGATGATCGATCATTACACGCTTCTTTGCACTGTCAAAAAGTTCTTTTCCTGCACCAATACGGTCTGCATCTGCGCAATCAATGGAATACACAACATCATATACCTCAGGTTTAACAGTATGACGAATAACTGCTGTATCTGGGAGCATATCAAAAACAGATGGATATGGCTCTAAGTACACATCTGCCTCATAACCATAATTATCCTTTAAATAGTGATACAGGGCAAGACACGAGGAGATGCAGTCTCCGTCTGGATGAAGATGGCCTACAATTGCTGTCTTTCTAGCATTTGCAAACTCCGCACGCAGCATCTCTATTGTGTCGTTCGGGCGTTTTTCCATCGCTTATGCCTCCTTTCCCTCGGAGCTTTCTGCCGGCTCTTTAGCTGCAAGCTCATTTGCAACTGCATCAATCAGACCCGTCATATGAACACCATACTCGATGGACTGGTCTAACACAAAAGTAAGTTCTGGTGTGTTTCTCAAATTTACAGATGATGCAAGCATTCTTCTGATATAAGGCTTTGCATTTTTCAAACCTTCCATTGTGCTTTTTTGTGCTTCCTCGTTTCCTAAAACACTGATATAAGCCTTACAATACTTTAAGTCAGGCGTAACTTCTGCCATGACAACTGTTGTCATCGGATGGATTCTTGGATCTTTAATTTCCTGCTGGATAATACGGCTGAGTTCTCTCTGAACCTCAGCGTTAATTCTGATATTTTTAATACTATTTTTACGCATATTTTCTCCTTAACTATCTTTGAAAAGCCATGACATTGCTGCCATGGCTTTGTTTTGTTGCAGCTTATCTCGGAACCTCTTCCATGATATAAGCCTCTACGATATCATCAATCTGAATATCGTTGAACTTTTCAAATACAAGACCACACTCGTAGCCTTCCTTTACTTCCTTTACATCGTCCTTGAAACGCTTTAAGGATGCCAGTGAACCCTCGTAGATCTGCTCGCCTTCTCTGGAAATACGGATCTTGCAGCCTCTCTGGAACATACCATCTGTTACATAGGAACCAGCAATGTTTCCAACACCTGATGCCTTGAAGATCTGACGAACCTGTGCATGACCTATTACCTTCTCCTCGTAGATCGGATCAAGCATACCCTTCATAGCAGCTTCTACATCAGCGATTGCCTGATAGATAACGCGGTACAGACGAATCTCAACCTTCTCGCGCTCTGCTACTGATTTTGCCATTGCATCTGGACGAATATTAAATCCGATAATGATTGCATTTGATGCAGATGCTAAAGATACATCAGACTCATTGATTGCACCAACACCACTGTGAATAATCTTAACAACAACTTCTTCATTAGACAGCTTCAATAAGGACTGCTTTACAGCCTCAACAGAACCCTGAACGTCAGCCTTAACGATCAAATTCAGTTCCTTTAAGCTTCCTTCCTTAATCTGGGAATTTAAGCTGTCAAGAGTAAGCTGTGTCTTTGTATCAGCCAAAAGCTTTTCTCTATTCTCTTTAATAAAGGTCTCAGCAAAGCTTCTTGCCTCTTTCTCATTCTCAGTGTTGACAAAGATCTCACCTGCGTTTGGAACATCATTCAGACCAAGAATCTCAACTGGCATAGACGGAGTTGCTTCTTTTACTCTGCGTCCCTTGTCATCGATCATTGCACGAACCTTACCATAGCATGATCCTGCTGCAACATTATCACCAACATGAAGTGTACCCTTCTGAACAAGGATTGTTGCAACTGGTCCACGACCCTTATCAAGCTGTGCCTCGATTACAAGACCTCTTGCCTTACGATTTGGATTTGCCTTAAGATCCTTTAACTCTGCATCAAGCAAGATCATCTCAAGCAAGGTATCAATTCCCTCATGTGTCTTTGCAGATACTGGAACGAAGATGGTCTGACCACCCCAATCCTCTGCAATCAGCTCATACTCAGAAAGCTCCTGCTTTACACGCTCGATGTTTGCAGTTGGCTTATCAATCTTGTTTACTGCTACGATAATATCAACACCTGCTGCCTTTGCATGGTTAATCGCCTCGATTGTCTGCGGCATAACACCATCGTCTGCTGCAACAACAAGTACAGCGATATCAGTTGCCTGAGCACCACGCATACGCATTGCTGTAAATGCCTCATGACCTGGTGTATCAAGGAATGTAATATCCTGTCCATTGCACTTAACCATATAAGCACCGATATGTTGTGTAATTCCGCCGGCCTCTCTTGAAATTACGTTAGTTGAACGAATAGCATCCAGTAAGGAGGTCTTACCATGGTCAACGTGACCCATAACGCAGACAACCGGAGGTCTTGAAACCTTTGTCTCTTCCGGATCATCTTCTTCACGAAGAAGTTCCTCAATTACGTCAACCTTTACTTCCTTCTCACAGATATAGTTAAACTCTAATGCAATTTCCTCTGCCTGCTCAAATGTCAGCTCAGCATTAATTGTCATCATGGTGCCCTTCATAAAGAGTGACTTTACGAGTGCTGCCGGCTGCAGCTTCATTGCTTCAGCTAACTCTGCCAGTGTTAAAGTCTCTGGAATTGTAATTGTCTTAATTCCGTCATCTTCTTCTGCCTTTGGCTGTGGCTCTGGCTTCTTACTGTTTTGCTGCTTCATCTTAGAGATATTGCGAGTATTCTCTGTGAATCTGGTATTCTTCTCCTGATTCTGTCTTTCCTTCTCGCGAATCTCACGCTCTTTCTTATTAAGACCTTTGCCGCCTCTTGCCTCGCTCTTGGTCATTCCTGTGCCCATAGAATCAAGATTTTCTCTCTCGGTTCTCTGACCCCTTGCACCGTCACGTCTCTGACCGTAACCACCCTGACCATTTCCATCACGTCTCTGGCCATCTCTCTGACCATAGCCGCCCTGACCATTTCCGTCACGTCTCTG
>ERZ1673700.427-NODE-427-length-55826-cov-8.639580_pt1 | contig 55826 bp, 45 predicted proteins | sample MGYA00580230_ERZ1673700 | MGnify/ENA primary metagenome ERZ1673700 (study PRJEB41218, sample SAMN15661782) | gut metagenome | host: Homo sapiens | place: Canada: London | collected 2015-08-20/2019-03-30 | study: EMG produced TPA metagenomics assembly of...
ATCTGTACGAGTTCGATGTAGGGAAGCTCTCCGGCTGGATGTATGCCGTCAACGGCTGGTATCCCAACTACGGCTGCTCCCGCTACCAGGTGAAGGACGGCGACGTCGTGGAGTGGCGCTATACCTGTGACCTTGGCTATGATCTCGGCAGCGGTATGGGTGGATAATGGAGGCACCATGATATAGAGAACGCTGATATAGGAAGCGGAGTTCCCGGACCGCATTGGCCTCTGGAGATATTCGGGAGGCCACCTAACCATGCGACCAGACAACACAACAAAACGGACAAAAAGCCAAGGATGGCCCTTTGCGACCATCCTCGGCTTTCACATTTCCGTTGACTTGTTCGTAGTTGTGTGGTAGTTGTGTTTGCTACCAAAACGAAAGGAGCACACGACTATGAAAAAGTTGATACTGCTGACCATCTGTACCATCTTGCTGCTTACAGGCTGCGGGCAGGCTGCTGCGCCGGAAGTGGGCACCGTTCTTGCGATAGTGCAGGAGGAGGCTATCCCCACAACTGACACACAAGATGTGCCGACGGGAATAGCGGAAGTAGCTGTCGAACCAACCATATCAGAAATCCCCGCGCAGTCGCAACAAACGCCCGTTGTTGCGCCGCTGGAGGAACCCGCGGTCACTGTGCCAGCCGAGCAGCCAACAGCGGACGCACCCGCACAAACGCCAGAACCCGCGTCTGATGCAGACTTAGATACCGCGCCGGAGCAACCGGTAGAGGAAGCATTCTCTGCGCCTCCCGCCACCGGCGACATCTACTCTATCGAGGAAGCCATGCGCGTGGGCAACGAGTATGCACGGGCACAGTACGGCGTGACCATCGACACCAGCATGACCGCTGCTGATTCCAGCTACTACCCCGGCACAGCGGACAGCGTGGCGTGGCTGGCAGAACACGGTGGACAGGCGGCTCTCGACGCCGCCGTCTGCGGCAACGTAGATGCCACCTTCGCCAGCCTCGCAGCACTGGACGGTGCAGAGGTCATCAGCACATACGCTCGGTTCAACTGCACCGTCCAGTATAATGCGTCATCGGATGAGTACATCATGGTGGTGCTGTACGGATGAATGTGACAAGCAGAGGGCAGGCCATTGGCCTGCCCTCTGCTTGCTTATGACTCCTTCAGCCACCGCTGGAATTCCTCCGCGGTGATGATCCCCTCGTCACACTTCTTTTTCTGTTCTCTGGCCTGTTCACTCCAAGCGTAAAATTCACTATCGCTGATGCGCCCCGCCTTGATCCACGCGAAGCGTCGCTTATACTCCCTGCGATAGACCTTGAATACAGGATCATCCGCCTGCTTCAGCGTCCACTGCTGGAAAGCGCCCATCGCACGGCAGCTGGAGTGACCGTCGAGTGGTGTGCGGTCGCAGTACTCCGCGCTGACGCGGCCTGTCTGGGCAAAGTACCGCCCGCAGTTCTTGCAGCGACGCACGGTGATGCTGCGCTCCACGCAGGTCTGCAAAGAAAAACTGATCATATCCGCCACGGTGTTCGCGTACAGCACCGGCGCACAAGTGTCGCCATCCACAGGCTCAAGGCGCGTGGTCAGCAGGCGGAACGGAAACAGCTCCGGGTCACTGGGCTGGTTGGGCTGGTCGAAATGATAGTACCGCAAGACTTGCCGGCTGGGCTCGCGCCCGGCCTTGTCTATATCCAGTACCAACTCAAAGAACCGCTGGATTTGCTTTTGGTACAGCGGCAGCTCCTCCGGCAGTGACCGCAGCTCATCCAATGCGCCCGATACCGCAGCCTCAGTGTTCCCGAAGCCTACGGAACGGAAGTAAAACCACTTGGCATACAGCACGCGAAAGAAACTGTGCATCTCTGCCAGCGCTCCCAGCCTGACCATGGCGTTGGTCACGCGCTCACGGTCGAGGCTCTCCAAGTCATCGGAGATGCACCGCAGCGCGACGGCAACCTTCCCGATGTCCAGTTCGGTGAAGGACAGCAGCGACTCCAAAAAGGGAAATGCCTTTCGCTGCGACGGCGCGCCCTGGGTGCCGAAAGCGTCGCTCTCGATGACCTCATGCCTTCCGGGGAAATACATTTTACAGTACCACATAGCATCCTCCAATTATGGACTAATTGTAAATAATGTTCGACAGCGTTGACAGATCATGCCGCCTCTGTTATGATAGACTCAAGCGAGATGTCTAATCAATATTATAATTAGTCTATCATCCGTAAGTTTATTTGTCAATAGGAAAGGAGAGCCTATGTCCCACAAGCTACCCACCATCAATGCAGAAGAATTACTCTCATGTCCGATGCCACCCACTCGGTTCATTATTGACCAACTGCTACCGCAGGGCTTACATATCCTCGCCGGTGCGACGAAGATCGGCAAGTCCTGGCTGGCACTGGCTCTGTGTCTCTGTGTGGTCAAGGGTGAAGCCCTGTGGTCTTTCGCCGCACAGAAATGCGGCGTACTGTATCTGTGCCTCGAAGATAGCTATCAGCGTATCCGCTGCAGACTCCTGGATCTCACGGAGGATGCACCGGATACGCTATACTTTTCTGTCATGTCGGCACAGCTCCACAATGGGTTGGAACAGCAGATAGAGCAGTTCTTATCTGAACACCCCGATACAGGTCTCGTAGTCATCGACACACTGCAGCGTGTCCGCGGCAGCGGCGATAACGGAAACCCCTACGCCAACGACTACCGTGATATTGGTGCACTGAAAGCACTGGCAGACAAACACCGTATCGCCATCTTGCTCATCCATCATGTTCGCAAGTTGAAATCCGACGATCCCATGGATATGATCTCCGGCACGAACGGTATCAGCGGTGCTACCGATACGAACTTTGTGTTGATGAAAACGAGCCGCAGCAAAAACACCGCAACACTTTACTGCACAGGGCGCGATATTGTGTACAGGGAACTGCGCTTAGAGTTCGACAGCGAAACGCACCTTTGGAATTTACTCTCAGATGACAGTCCGCATACCGCGCAGCCTGACGCACGACTTCTTTCTCTTCTCTCTGCACTGCTGCGGCAGCAGCCTGCCATCAACGTCCCTGCAGCGACCCCCTTGAAGATCATCGACCCTAATGATGTGGAGGGGCTCACGCCCAATCTTCTGTCCCGCCGCATCCGTAAAAATGTTGATACGCTGGGCAAAAACGGTATCATGGTATCCTTCCGTAAGAGCAACGGAGAACGGCTCATCTGTCTCCGTAGGGCCGATAGGGACGCAAATATCACTACCGAAAACACCGTCCCTATCGTCCCTGTGGAGGGTGCAGATCGATGATAATTGTTCCGATTTCAGCCAAAAGACAAAGAGAGATTTTCACCACAAAGAGTTACACTTTTAATGCAAAACCAGCGGGGAAAAAGAGAGATTTCCCGCGCCACCACATCTCTCACTCGTTGCCCGCCGTGTTGCCGCCTGTGGGCCGTTGTGCGGCCTCGCAGGGCGGAGGTGGGGTACGGATACCCCCCCGGCCTATTTGGGCGCGTGTTGGGGAGCTTTTCGGTGCGCCGAAAGCGAAGCAGGAGAAAGGGGCGGCGTCGTGGACGCCCCCGTCCCGGTCACTTCTGCCCACAGTGCGGGCAGTTGCGCCGTTCCACCAGCGGCGTCGTAGAAGGGGATTTTCGGCGGGCGGCGGGGTCGAGAACAGAAATGATCCCGCAATTACGGGAAAAGCTGCGGGGTCGCGGCAAAATTTCAAGGAGGAAAATGAAATGACAAATAACAAGGAAAAGTACGCTTTTTGGCTTACGCCGGAAGCGAAGAAAATGATAGAAATAAACGCACCGCTGGCCAACTGCGGCAGCCAAAGTGAGTTCGTAGAGAAGGCTGTTCGGTTCTACGACGGCTACCTGAAGGTGCAGAACGCCGGTGCGTTCCTGCCTCACGCCGTTGCGGATGTGCTGGAAGGTACGCTGGGCGTGTTCGCAAACCGTATGGCCAAGCTGCTGTTCAACCTGACCGTGGAGCACAACATCACCAACCACCTGCTGGCCGCAGACGTGGATATGACACGCGAGGAATACAACAAGCTGCGCGGCGGCAGCGTCCGCGAGGTCACCAGCACACGGGGCACGATCTCGCTGAAGGATGTGATTCAGGAGGACTATTATGACTGAATACGAAGAATACAAGCAGACCGGTATGCTGGGCAGCTACCAGCCGGAACGTACTCTGCTGCGTGAGACAGACGATGGTGTGCAGCCTGTATTCCGTGATACAACTTATCACTATGACGAGGATGCTGTCATCGTGGAGCGTGACATGATGGTGGGCAAGCACTGCTTCCATGTCACCTCTATCTTCCCCGGCCAGCCAACAACTACCGCCACGAAGAAGTTGCTGGTCTGCATCGACTCAAGTATAGAGAAGGAAAAACGGTAATTCTTTCAGTAGACTTTGGACGAGCCTTGCGGTATGGTGTGTGTACCGCATCGGCTTGCCCTTAAGAAAGGAGGCAACATGGCAAGTCAACTTACAACCAACATTATCAAAATCGGAGAACCGGTGGACATTCTATATGGCCGCTTGAGTCAGGAGGACGACCACGCTGGTGACAGCAACAGCATCGTCAACCAGCGCAGCTATCTGGAGAAGTACGCCGCCGACAACGGATTCCAGAATCCCGTATTCATGGCGGACGATGGCTACAGCGGTACCAACTTTGACCGTCCCGCGTGGCAGGATATCGTGACGCTTATCGAGGCGGGGCTGGTGCGTACTCTGATTGTGAAGGATATGTCCCGCTTGGGTCGCGAGTATCTGAAGGTCGGTGAGCTGACGGAACTGTACTTCCCGTCCAAGGGTGTCCGCTTCATCGCGGTCAACGATGGCGTGGATTCACTGGTGGAGAGCAGCAGTGACTTCAACCCCATCCGCAACTGGGCCAACGAACTCCACGCCAAGGACACCAGCCGCAAGGTACGTTCCGTGAAACGGATGCAGGCGGAGAACGGAGAACGCTTAGGCGGCAAGCCGCCCTACGGCTACCGCAAGCGGGACGATGACAGCAAGCGACTCGTACCCGACGAGGAGACAAAGGGCGTCGTCCTGCGTATCTTCAAGCTCTGCGCCGAAGGGAAGGGGCCGAACCAGATCGCCCGCATACTGCGGGATGACCATGTGCTGAATCCCACTAATCAGTACTACCAACAGACCGGTGTGGCCTGCACACGGCTGGATACCACGCGCCCGTATAACTGGTGCGGCGCAACGGTGGCGAACATCTTATCCAACCCTGTGTACCTTGGTCACACACTGAATATGCAGAGCAGCACCCTGTCCTATAAGAACAAGCAGATATTCCACCGTCCGCCGGAGGAACAGGTGTTGGTGAAGAACACCCATGAGGCCATCATCGACCAAGAGCTATGGGACACGGTGCAGCGCGTTCGGGAACACAAACGCCGTCCGCCCAAGCACATGGATGCGCCGGGACTGTTCGCCGGATTAGTCTACTGCGCTGACTGCGGCGGGTACATGGTGCTGTGCCGCACGGGTAAGATGAAGCCGGAACGGTACTACTTCCGCTGCTCCACCTACGGCAAGCGAGGCAAGGATGCCTGCACGGCTCACCACATCACGGAAGCCAGCTTGAAAGCCATTGTGCTGGATGACCTGCGGCGGGTAACGCACTTCGCACGGACGAAGAATCGCCAGTTCGCTGCTTACATCAACCGCAAGAACACGGCGCAGCTCCGCAAGGAGATGACCGCCACCCAGCGGGAACTGGACAAAATGGTGAAGCGGAATGCGGAGCTGTCGGTCTTGTTCAAGCGGCTCTACGAGGACAACGTGCTGGGCAAGATCAGCAACGAGCAGTTCCGGATGCTGTCCGCCGACTACAATGCCGAGCAGAAACAGTTGGCAGCGTCCATCCCGGAGAAGCAAGTGAAACTGGAAAAGCTGAAAGCCTCCGCCGCCAACGTGGATGCCTTCATTGAGAAGGCCAGCCGGCACACGGAAATCTCTGAGCTGACGCCGGAGCTGCTGTGGACGTTCATTGAACGCATCGACATTGGCGAGAGACCGGGTCGCTACAACCGCAATGGTATGCAGGAGGTGCGGATCATCTACCGCGACATCGGTGTCGTAGACAGCACCATGTCCGCAGAAGATGCCGAGAGTGCCGAAGTCCACTTCATTCCTTCTCTGGAAATGGTCGTACAGCAGATGGCCGCGCAGACGCAGGTGTCGTAAGCGCAGAAAATCAAGACAGAAAAAGAACAGGCAGGCAGCGGCTTGCGCCACTGCCTGCCCATACAAAAGGTCAGGCCACTTTGTGTACCTGTGAGAAACACCCCGAGGGGTGCTCATTTTTTTATGCCTGAAACCAGCTCCACGGCGTCTCCTGCGGCGGCGCCAGCTCAAACGCCATGGCCTTTCCCGTCTCCGGGTGCCGGAACGCCACGCCTGCCGACCACAGCGCGATGGGGGTGTCTGCGTCCGCCGCGTCCCCGTACCGCCGGTCGCCCACCAGCGGCATCCCCCGTGACGCGAATTGCACCCGTATCTGGTGTGTTCGCCCCGTCAGCAGTCGGACCCGCACCAGCGCGTATCCCGCCCGCCGGTCCAGCACCCGGTACCGCAGCCGCGCCTCCCGCACGTCCTTTCCCGGCCCCTCGGCCACATAGGTCATCCGCCGCGTCTTGTCCCGGCCCAGCAGGTCCGTCAGCTCTCCCTCGTCCGCCTTCGGCATTCCCCGCACCACCGCCAGATACGTTTTCTCGAATTCCCCCTCCCGTATCTGCCGTGACAGCTCCCCGGCGGCGTAGGCGCTCCGTGCGAACACCATCAGCCCGGCTACCGGCGCGTCCAGCCGGTGTACCGTCCGTATGCACGCGGTGTGCAGCGTCTGCCGCAGCAGCGCAGGCATCCCGCCCGGCTGATCCACCGACACCACCCCCGCCGGCTTCACCGCCACCACGATCCGCTTATCCTCATACACGATATCCATGCTGCGCCCCTTCCGTACCTGTTTTTGCCGTGCCTGACACATAGCTTACATGTTCCTATAACATCCTCTGCACTAAGGTATCATAAGCGTACAAGAAAAGTAAAGTAAAAGTAACACAAAAAGCAAGAAAAAAATACTTGACAGGACAGGTCTAATGCGTTAGACTAAAAACAGGTCTACTACATTCGACCAAGGAGGAAAACCCTGTGGAAACACCGAAAATTTTTGACAGCGAGCTGCGCTTCTGCGAGATACTGTGGTCCCATGAGCCTATAAAGAGCAGTGAGCTGGTCCGTCTCTGCGCCGAGGAGCTGGGCTGGAAAAAATCCACCACCTACACCGTGATCAAGCGTCTCGCCGAGCGCGGCGTGGTGCACACGGAGAACGCCGTGGTCACGTCGCGCGTCGCGCGCGAGGACGTGCAGCGCGCCGAGAGCCGTGCCTTCGTGGCCCACAACTTTCACGGCAGCTTGCCGGCATTTCTGACGGCTTTTATGGGAAATTCAAAACTTTCCAAAGAGGATGCCGATGTGCTCCACGCCATGATCGACCGCTTCGAGCAGGAGAATTCCGGACGTAACTGAACCGCGCTGCGGCATACGATATCATGCCCTGCGCCATAAAGGAGAAGAAAAAATGGATAGTCTGTTTACCTCCGTGCTGGAAATTTCCTGGCAGGCGGGCCTCATCGCGCTGGCGGTGATGGCGGTGCGGCCGCTGCTGCGCCGTGCGCCCCGCCGCGCCGTGTGTATGCTGTGGCTGCTGGTGGCCCTGCGGCTGCTGCTTCCAGCCCGATTGACAGTAGAGAGCCCCGTCAGCCTCCAGCAGCCCGAAAGCCCGCCCATCCAGGCCTATCAGGAGCTTCGCCAGCAGGAAAAGGTCTATGTTTCCACCCCGCCGGAGCAGCGCCCGGAAATGGCGGGACCCGCTGCGGCACAAGGCTTTGCGCTGCTGGATCAGCTGCCCGCCATCTGGCTGACGGGCGTGGGCTGCATGGCGCTGTACATGGCCCTCAGCCTGCTGCGTATGCGCTGGCGGCTCCGCGCCGCCCCCCGCATACAGGACAATGTCTATCGCTGTACCGACTGGTCCACGCCCTTCGTGCTGGGCGTGCTCGCGCCCCGCATTTATGTGCCGGAAACCGTGTCGGAGCAGGACTTTCCCCAGGTGCTCGCCCACGAAAGGTGCCATATCCGCCGCTGGGACCATGTGTGGAAACCGTTGGCGTTTCTGCTGCTGGCGGTCAACTGGTTCAACCCGGTCCTCTGGGCGGCGTATGTCCTGCTGGGCCGCGACATGGAGCGCGCCTGTGATGAAATGGTGTTGAAAAACGCCACGCCCGCCCAGCGGGCCGCCTACTCCCGCGCACTGGTGTCCTGCGCCGCCCAGCCGAAAATGGCGGCGGTGTGCCCGCTGGCCTTTGGCGAAGTGGCTGTGAAAGAAAGGGTGAAGAACGTGCTCAACTATAAGAAGCCCGCCCTCTGGGCTATCATCCTGCTGGTCGTCGCGGCGGCCATCATCGGCGTGTGCCTGCTGACGAAGCCCGGCGGAAAGGACGCCGGAGTGCCGGACGCGGAGACGCTGTACGCCCTGCGGACGGAGTATATCGGCGACAATGCCGCCGTCAGCGGCATACTGGACGCGCTGGGCTTCCGGGCGGCCGGCGCTGCCGGCGATGGTCAGGCGTATACCTACTCCTTTGAGGTCGAAACGGCCAGCGAGCCCTACGGCGTGGTGGTGCGCTACGCCTTTACAGGCGCGCTGCCGCAGCGCACCGCGGAGTGGAACCGGGAGATGGCCCGGCGGGGCTATCTGGCGCTGGCACTCATCGACAACGCGGAGTGGCTGCGGTGGGAGGACGTCGGCGCGGAAGGGGAGACCCCTGTGTCCGGCACGGTGTACGCCGGGGACTATGTGGCGGCGGACTACAACGCCGTGCGGGGGAGCGCCGCGGGCCTGCAGGCGCTGATGGATACCCTGCAGGCGTGTCTGGAGGACGGCTCCATCGCGTACTATCCCGGCGACGCCCTGTCGGACTTCACGGAGATCACCCCGTGGCCCATATTGGGCGAGGACGGCGTGGTCAGTGCAAAGGCGGAGGACTACGGCATCGTGTACGACACGGCGCAGCTGCCGGACTGGGAGACCGTTCCCCTGAGCTATCTGTGCGCGTACTACCTCAACGGTGACGGCGCGTATGCCGAGGGTGCCATGGACGTGCTGGCGCACCGCTACCAGCAAGCCCCCAACACGGTGGAGGCGTATCTCCGCCGGCTGGCGGGACAGCAGGTCCCCGACGGCCGGGGCGACGCATCGGAGGTGCTGCTGGCGGATATTTCCCGGTATGCCATGTCCCAGTTGACCGGCGGGCTGCCGGTGGCCGCCAGTTATGAGAGGGACCAGCTGAGCATCTCCGTGTCGGAGGTCTATTCCGTGACGTACCGCACGGTGAAGTACGACGAGAATTACAGCGAGGACATCCCGGTGTATGAGGTGGGCAGCGGCGCGCAGCTGTCCGTGATAAAGGGTGAGGGCTTCACCCTCTACGGACGGTACAATGAGGAGAACGTGGCGCTCCACAACGGAGATGTGGTAGAGCTGACGGAGCAGTTCGTGGGCCTGGGCATGGATGGACAGTACGCTGTACGGTTCCAGTACCGGAGCGCGGCGGAAACGGCGGAGCTGGAGGTCTATCAGATCACGTGGGAGGTGGGTGACTCCACAAAGCAGGTCGTACCGCTGACGGAGGAGCAGGTGCAGACCATCCAGTCGGAGAAGGGGCTGGTGCAGCCGGAGTGGCATCAGGTCTGCGCCACCCTGCACCGCAGCGGCGAGGACGATGTCCGCTATTGGGGCACTGCCGATTACCCCGTGCCGCCCACGGTGCTGAAAATACTGACGGAGCAGTGCGGCTATACCTTCGTGACACCGGAGGATTTCAAAGGCAATATGACTTCCGCCAAGCTGGAGTTCTACGGCGGCGAGACGTACACCGCCGACAAAGCCGACCTGCCCGCTCTGCAAAGGATGCTGACCAACGCCAGAGCCTACGGCGGCGGAACCTCTTGCGGGTTCGGCGCCAAGCTGACGGTGACGTTCGACGACGGGCGGACGGTGTCGGTGCTGAAGGGGACGGACAGCTGCGCCAGCTTTACGTTCGGCTCGTGGAACTCCGCCATGGTGTCCGACAGCGAGAACCGGCAGTTCTGGCAGATGTTCGGCGTGCCCTTTGAGGGATAAATGCAGCAGAAAAGCCGCCCGGGAGGGCGGCTTTTTCCCGCGTTTTAGCCGTGGTAGTAGCGCTTGGCGCAGAAGTCGCGCTCTACGCGTACCTTGCCGGTGTCGGTGAGCCAGTCGGTGAAGTTGGTGAAGTTCCGCTCCACGATGCTGAATTTCAGCTCCTGCCGGGTGCGGATGTTCTCCCGCTGGCAGAAGGCGTATATCCAGTCGGAGAACGTCATGCCGTCAGTGAGGTCGTCCAGCAGCTCCCGCTCCTTGCGGTGGATGAAGGCGATGTTGCTGTCGATGAGGGCAGACAGCTCCGCGCGGTCGGTGACGACCTGCTTGTGGGCGACGATATAGGCGGGGTAGTCGGTAGAACGGAGGGAGGCCTTGCTCTCCAGATCCCTGGCGACGAACATACTGGTGGGCAGCTTGGCGCCGTCGATCAGTGCCTGGTCGATGAGGCAGTCACCCAGATAGGCCGCGCCGTCCGGCGTGACAAAGCCCAGCTGGCCTGCCGAATGGCCGGGGAGAGACAGTACACCGAACCGGGCGCCGTCTACGTCGATGTGGTCCTCCTGGGGGAAGATGACTCGATCTGCGGTGAAGCACTCCTCCAGAAACAACTCACGGCTTTTGCCGTAGGTCAGGGCCACGTAGTTGGCGCGGTAGCTGTCCGGGTTCACAGAGATACCGGCTTCGATGAGGGAGATGGCGGCGGGCGCGCCGTATCGCTCCTGCAAATACCGGACGTTGCCGGTGTGGTCGAAGTGGGCGTGAGAGCAGAGAATGGCGCGCAGACGCCAGCCGCTGCCGTCGATGAGCGCGGTCAGGCCGGCTCTGTCCAGCTTGGCGTAGCCGGTGTCGATGAGCACCACATCCCGGTCATTGAGCTTATAAACGGGCAGCAGGGCGGTGGCGGCGACGGCCGCATATGTATTGCCCAGCACGTGCAGAAGTTCCATGAAAATCAGCCTCCGGAAAAGTGTTTTCCCCATTATACACCGCCGGTGGAAAAAAACAAAGCCTTTCGTTTTGCATCATGCGCCGCAGGCGCAGGGCACGCGGGATCCGCAAAAAAGAATTCAGAAAAATTTTCGATTTTCCCCCTATGCAAAACGGGAGAAATAAGGTAAAATACCTGATAGAAAATCAGGGAGGAACGGCGATGGAGCAACCAATATTCAAGCGGGTGCTGCTGAAGATCAGCGGCGAGGCGCTGGCCGGCGATAAGCACTTCGGTCTGGACTTTCAGGTCATGGGCCGGGTGGCGGACGTTATCAAGCAGTGTGTGGACATGGGCGTGCAGGTGGGTATCGTCATCGGCGGCGGCAATTTCTGGCGCGGCGTGAAGGACGGCGAGGGACACATCGAGCGCACCCGGGCCGACCACATGGGTATGCTGGCCACGGCCATGAACTGCATGGCCATGGCGGACGTGCTGGAGCAGAAGGGTGTGGACGTGCGTGTGCAGACGGCGCTGGAGATCCGGGCCGTGGCGGAGCCGTATATCCGCGCCAGGGCCATTCGGCACCTGGAAAAGGGGAGAGTGGTCATTTTTGGCTGCGGCATCGGCTGCCCGTTCTTCTCCACGGATACCGCGGCGGTGCTGCGGGCGGCGGAGATCGACGCGGACGTCATCCTGCTGGCCAAGAACATCGACGGCGTGTACGACAGCGACCCGGCCAAGAATGCCGATGCGGTGAAGTTTGACAGCATCACCTACGACGAGGTGCTCAAGCGCCACCTGGCGGTGATGGACTCTACCGCCACCAGCCTGTCCATGGATAACCATATCCCGGTACTGGTATTTGCCCTGAAAGACCCGGAGAATATCATCCGCGCCCTGCGCGGCGAAAAAATCGGAACGATCGTGAAGGAGGACTGACCCCATGTTGAAGGACGAGTACAAGGTTTACGAGGAAAAAATGAAGAAGAGCATTGAATCCGTGATGAGCGACTTCGACACCGTGCGTGCCGGCCGCGCCAACGCTTCCGTGCTCAACCGCATCAGTGTGGACTATTACGGTACCCCCACGCCCATCCAGCAGATCGGCTCTATCGGCTCGCCCGACCCGCGGACGCTGGTCATTACCCCTTGGGATGCCAGCATTCTGAAGGGTATTGAAAAGGCCATTCAGGAGTCCGACTTGGGCATCAACCCCCAGAACGACGGTAAGTGCATTCGTCTGGCTTTCCCCCAGCTGACCGAGGAGCGCCGCAAGGAGCTGGTCAAGCAGATCCACAAGTACGCCGAGAACGGCAAGGTGGCTGTGCGGAATATCCGCCGGGATGCGATGGATAACTTCAAGAAGCAGCAGAAGGCCTCCGAGATCACCGAGGACGAGCTGAAGATCGCCGAGAAGGACCTGCAGAAGCTGACCGATGACAGCTGCAAGGAGATCGACAAGATCCTGGACAACAAGGAAAAGGAATTGATGTCTGTTTAATGGGACTGTTTACGAAGAAAACGCCCCATACGGCGGGGGAGGTGGACAGGAGCCGCCTTCCCCGCCATATCGCTGTTATTATGGACGGCAACGGCCGCTGGGCGAAAAAACGCGGCCTGCCCCGCACGGTGGGGCACAAGGCGGGGGCAGAGGTGTTCCGCGACATCGCCACCTACTGCAAGGAACTGGGAGTGGAATACCTGACGGTATACGCCTTTTCCACAGAGAACTGGAAGCGGCCCGCCGATGAGGTGAATACCATCATGGGCCTGTTGGAGCAGTATCTGCGGGAAGCTATCGACACCATGGAAAAGGAGCACATCCGCCTGCGGTTCTTCGGCGACCTCAGCGCACTGTCCCCGGAGCTGCAGGCGCTGGCGCATGAGACGGATGACATCTCCGGCCGCTATGCGGGGTTCCAGGCCAATGTGTGTCTGAATTACGGCGGCAGGGCGGAGATACTGCGGGCGGCGCGGCTGTGCGCGGAGCAGGGGGTGGACTGGACGGAGGAGAACCTCTCCGCCAATATGTACTCTGCCGATATCCCCGACCCGGAGCTGATCATCCGCCCCAGCGGCGAGATACGGCTGAGCAATTTCATGCTGTGGCAGTGTGCCTACAGCGAATTCTATTTCTGCGACACGCTGTGGCCGGATTTTACCCGGCAGGATATGGACAGAGCGATCATCGACTATCAGCGGCGGGATCGCCGGTTCGGCGGCGTAAAGTGAGGTGACGACCATGAAACAGAGAATACTGGTGGCGATCATCGGCGTGCCGGCATTGATCGGCGTGCTGTGCTTCGCACCGGATTGGGCCACGGCGGTGCTGGTGGCGGCGCTGTGCGTCATCGGCTGCCATGAGTTCATGGCGGCCGCCGCGCCGGAGAAAGCGGCGCACTGGTGGGGGCTGGCGGCCACGCTGGCGGTGTTCACCGTGTTCACGGTGTATTTCAGCGGCGGTGACTTCACGGGTACCGCCATACATACGATCATGGTATGGCTGCTGGCGGCGCTGATCGTGGTGATGTTCATCGCGGCGGTGCAGGCATTCGGCAAAGACGACGAGCTGGATTTTCCGGATATCAGCGCTATGGCGGTGTCCGGATTGGTGATCCCGCTGGCGCTGGGCTGCCTGGTGCGGCTGCGGATGCTGGAATACGGCGCCGGACTGGTGCTGATCCCGCTGGTGTCGGCGTTTATGAGCGACTCTCTGGCGCTGTTCGGCGGTATGCTGTTCGGGAAAACAAAGCTGGCGCCCAGAGTCAGCCCGAAGAAGACACGGGAGGGTGCGGTCAGCGGTCTGGTGGGCGGCATGGTGGGAATGATCCTGTTCCGGATATTCTTCTTCCTATGTACGGAGGTGCAGCTGCACATCGGCTGGTGTGTGCTGTTGGGCCTCGTGGGCGCGGTGCTGGGGCAGCTGGGCGACCTGAGCTTCTCCTGCGTGAAGCGGCAGTGCGGCATCAAGGACTACGGACGGCTGCTGCCGGGCCACGGCGGCGTGCTGGACCGGTTCGATAGTGTGATCTTCGCTGCACCGGTGACGTGGATGCTTATCAACGCTGTGACGCTGTATTGAGGAAGGACCTATGACGAAAACCATCGCCCTGTTGGGGGCTACCGGCTCCATCGGGCGGCAGACGCTGGAGGTGGCCGGGGAGCTGGGCCTCCGCGTGGCGGCGCTGACCGCCAATACACAGGTAGACCTGTTGGAGCAGCAGGCGCGGCAGTATATGCCGCGCCTTGCGGTGCTGTATGACGAAAATGCGGCGCTGGCGCTGAAAAAACGGCTGCGGGGGACCGGCATTGAGGTCATGGCAGGGGAGGAGGGCCTGTTGGCTGCCGCCGCTATGACCGAGGCGGACACGGTGGTGACTGCCGTGATGGGCAGCGTGGGGCTGCGTCCCACACTGGCGGCCATCCAAAAGGGCAAGCGCATCGCGCTGGCCAATAAGGAAACGCTGGTGTGCGCCGGTGAGCTGGTGATGGATGCGGCGGAGAAATACGGCGCGGAGATCGTGCCGGTGGACAGTGAGCACAGCGCGGTGTTTCAGTGCTTGCAGGGCTGCCGGGACCGGGGTGAGGTGCGGCGTATCCTGCTGACCTGCTCCGGCGGGCCGTTCTACGGAAGGACCTTCGACGAGCTGGAGCACATGACGGCGGCGGATGCCCTGCGCCATCCCAACTGGCACATGGGACCGAAGATCACGGTGGACTCCGCCACACTGATGAACAAGGGACTGGAGATCATCGAGGCCATGCGGCTCTATCGCCTGCCGGTGGAGCAGGTGCAGGCGGTGATACACCGCCAGAGCATCGTGCATTCGCTGGTGGAGTTCCGGGACGGGGCGCTGCTGGCGCAGCTGGGCACGCCGGATATGAAGCTGCCCATCCGCTATGCCATGACGTATCCCCACCGGGCCGAGAGCCCGGATAAGCCGCTTGATCTGCTGACCTGCGGCGCGCTGACCTTTGCCGAGCCGGACGAGAGGGCGTTTCCCTGTCTGCGTCTGGCACGGTATGCCGCAGCGGTGGGCGGCACCGCCTGCGCCATACTCAACGGCGCCAACGAGGCGGCCGTGGGAATGTTTCTGCGAGGCGAGATCGGCTTTAACGATATCTCCCGGCGGGTGGAGCGCGCGTTGGAGCGGGTGCCGGTGCAATATCAGCCAAGCCTTGCGGATATACTGGAAGCAGACAAGGCGGCGCGGCGCGCCGCCCTGTGACATCCGGAAAAGGAGCTTGCATACATGATCGTATATATCATAGCGGCCCTGCTGGTGTTCGGTATTTTGATCGCCGTCCATGAGCTGGGGCACTTCCTGGCGGCCAAGGCCTGCGGCGTGCGGGTCAACGAGTTTGCCATCGGCATGGGACCGGTGCTATGGAAAAAGCAGCGGGGGGATACCCAGTATTCTCTGCGGGCTTTTCCGGTGGGCGGTTTCTGTGCCATGGAGGGGGAAGAGGAGGACTCTGACGATCCGGCGGCGCTGAACCGCCAGGGCTTTTGGAAAAAGCTGATCATTTTTGCCGCCGGCGCGGCCATGAATTTTCTGGCGGGGCTTATCATCATCTTCTGCCTGTATGCGCCGGCGCAGGGGTTCTATCAGCCGGTGATCTCCGGCTTTGCCGAGGGTTGTCCGTTGGAGAGCGCCGACGGCTTGCAGACCGGGGACCGGCTGGTGTCCATCGATGGGGAGCGCGTGTACATTTACAGCGACGTGAGCCTGCTGCTTGGCCTGAATAAGACCGGCACATTCGACCTGGTGGTGGACCGCGGCGGGGAGAAGGTGTATCTGGACGACTTTGCCATGACGAGACAGACGTATACCGATCAAAGCGGAAATGCGTACAGCGGCTACGGAATATACTTCGGTGCGGCGGCGGCCACCTTCGGCGACAAACTGGCCTACACCTGGAACAATGCTGTGGATTTCGTGCGTCTGGTTCGGCTGAGCCTGCAAATGCTCTTTACCGGGCAGGCGGGCCTGCGGGATCTGAGTGGTCCGGTGGGGATCGTGTCCACCATGGTACAGGTAGGTGAGCAGGCGGAGACGACCCAGGCGGCGGTGGAAAACATCGCCTACATCGCGGCGCTGATCGCAGTGAATCTGGCGGTGATGAACCTGCTGCCGCTGCCGGCGCTGGACGGCGGGCGGATATTCTTCCTGATCATCAACGCGGCAGCCATGCTGCTGTTCCGGAAGCAGATACCGGCAAAATATGAGAACTATATCCACTTCGCGGGACTTATTCTGCTGCTGGCGCTGATGGTGGTGCTGGTGTTCAGCGACGTGGGAAAGCTGATCCACTGAGGAGGCGGGGACGGTGACAAGACGCATACAGGTGGGCGCGGTACCGGTGGGCGGCGGCGCGGCCGTAAGCATACAGTCCATGTGCAATACGCCCACGGAGGACGTGAACGCCACGGTGCGGCAGATACAGCGCCTGGAGCAGGTGGGCTGCGAGATCGTGCGTGTGGCGGTGCCCACGGAGGAGGCCGCACGGGCCATTCCGAGCATCAAGGCGGCTATACACATCCCGCTGGTGGCGGATATCCACTTTGATTACCGGCTGGCGCTGCTGTGTGTGGACGGCGGTGTGGATAAAATACGCATCAACCCCGGCAACATCGGGTCGAAGGACCGCGTGCGGGCCGTGGCCGACGCCTGCCGGGAGCGGGGCATTCCGATCCGTGTGGGCGTCAACGGCGGCTCGCTGGAGAAGGACCTGGCGCAAAAATACGGCGGCGTGACTGCCGAGGCGCTGGCCGAGAGTGCACTGGGACATGTGCGCCTGTTGGAGGAGTGCGGCTTCGGGGATATCTGCATCTCCGTGAAGTGCTCCCGGGTGCCGGTAAATATGGCGGCCTACGAGCTGCTGCACGAAAAGATGGACTATCCGCTGCATCTGGGCGTCACCGAGGCCGGCACACCGGAGATGGGGGTGCTGAAGTCGGCCATCGGTATCGGCGGACTGCTGTGTCGGGGTATCGGCGATACGCTGCGGGTGAGCCTGACTGCCGACCCGGTGGAGGAAGTAGTGGCCGCCAAGCGTATTTTGCAGGCCTGCGGTCTGCGGCGGACGGGGCCGGACCTGATCGCCTGCCCTACCTGCGGGCGGACGAAGTATGATATGCTGCCCATCGCCCGGGAGGTGGAACGGCGGCTGAAGAGCTGTGACAAGCCCATCACCGTGGCGGTGATGGGGTGTGTGGTCAACGGACCGGGGGAGGCCACTGCTGCGGATGTGGGCATCGCCGGAGGCAAGGGCGAGGGACTGCTGTTCGCCAAGGGAACGGTTCTGCGGAAGGTGCCGGAGGACCAGCTGGTGGACGCGCTGTTCGAGGAGATCGACAAGCTGTGACAAGAGATACGATAGGGGAGAAACATGGCGGAGAGAGTACCGTTTTTTACGCTGTTTGAGAGCTTTCAGGCGCCGCGGCAGCTGCGCCTGCTGCTGCACGATGCCTGCATTATCAGCGGCGCGCTGGATATGGCGGGCCGGACGCTGGAGGTGCAGGTGGAAAGCAGTGAGACACTGCCCCAGGCGGCACAGGACGCCCTGCAGCAGATGCTGGCGCAGCAGTATGATCTGCGGCAGGTGCTGCTGCATTTCTGCGGCACCGGCGAGCAAAAGGGCGACAACGGGGTGATCTGGGGCAAGACGATCACCGGAAAGCTGACGCCTATCGGCGAACTGAATATCAAGCAGGGCAGCGCTATTGTGGAGGGCCGGGTATTCAAGGCAGAGTGCTATGAGACGCGGCGCAAGGGAATGTGGACGCTGAACTTCAACATCACCGATGAGCGCGGCTCCGTGGCCGTGCGGAAGGCCATGGATGAAAAAGAGGCCAAGGTGCTGGGCGGCGCGATCAACGACGGGATGTGGCTGCGCCTGCAGGGCAAGGTGGAACTGACCTACGACGGGAAGGATATCCTGCTGCGGCCGGTGAATATTATGAAGATCAGCCACGCGGCCCGGCAGGACAATGCACCGGAGAAGCGGGTGGAGCTGCACCTGCATACGCAGATGAGCAGCATGGATGCTCTGACGGATGTGGGCAAGGTGGTAAAGCAGGCGGCAGCCTGGGGCCACCCGGCTATTGCCATTACCGACCACGGCACGGTGCAGGCATTCCCAAAGGCGCGGGACGCGGGCAAGGGGAAGATCAAGATCCTGTACGGCGTGGAGGGGTACTATGTCAATAACCTGGACGACCGCATTGCCGTACACGGTGCGCAGGATCAGGACTTTGACGACGAGATCGTGTGCTTCGACATTGAAACCACCGGATTGAAGGTACAGCGGGAGGCCATCACGGAGATCGGCGCAGTGGTGCTGAAAAACGGGAAGATCACGGATACGTTTCAGACCTTCGTGAACCCCGGCCGTCGGCTGACGCCGGAGATCATCGGCCTGACGGGCATTACGGATGCCATGCTGGCGGACGCGCCGCCGCCGGAGGAGGCACTGGCAGCGTTTTTGAAGTTCGTGGACGGGCGACCGCTGGCGGCCCACAATGCGGAGTTCGACATCGGGTTTATCCGGGCCGGATGCCGCAGGGCGGGGCTGGAATTCGACCCCACGTACATCGACAGCCTGATCCTGGCGCAGAACCTGCTGCCGGAGCTGCACAAACATAAGCTGGACATCGTGGCGGAGCATTTGGATCTGCCCGCCTTCAACCACCACCGGGCGTCGGACGACGCGGGGATGGTGGGGTATATGCTGATACCCTTTTTTGAGAGAATGCGGCGGGAGATGGGAATTTCCCGTCTGCAGGAGATCAACGGGCAGATGGAGAAGCTGCGGCCCCGGGGCGGCGGCAGCCGGCACCCCAAGCATATTATCATCCTGGCGAAGAACAAGCTGGGCCTGAAGCACCTGTATCAGTTGATCTCGGCTTCCAATCTCAAGTATTTCAAGCGTGTGCCCATTATCCCTAAGACGGAGCTGATCGCCCATCGGGAAGGCCTCATTATCGGCTCAGCCTGCGAAGCAGGCGAGCTGTTCCGGGCGGTGGCGGACCGCAAGGACTGGGCGGAGCTGAAGCGCATCGCATCGTTCTACGATTACCTGGAGATACAGCCCATCTGCAATAATATGTTCATGCTTCGCAACGGCACGGTGCAGTCAGAGGATGAACTGCGGGAGTTCAACCGTACCATCGTCCGGTTGGGCCGGGAGCTGGGCAAGCCCGTGTGCGCCACCGGCGATGTGCACTTCCAGGAGCCGGAGGACGAGGTATACCGCCATATCCTGCTGGCCAGCAAGAAGTTTGCCGACGCCGACGCACCCCTGCCCATTTACTTCAAGACCACGGAGGAGATGCTGGCGGAGTTTGCCTATCTGGGCGAAGAGGAAGCGCATCGGGTGGTCATCGATGATCCGCGCGGCGTCGCCGACCGTATCGAAAATATCGAGCTGCTGCCGCCGGGACGGTTGTTCCCGCCGCGGCTGGAGAATTCGGAGCAGGAACTTCATGACAGAGTGTGGGACAAGTGTCACGAGCTGTATGGCGACGAGCCGCCTCAGCTGATCGTGGACCGGCTGAACGTGGAACTGAAAAGCATTCTGGGCAAGTACGACGTGGTGTATATGTCCGCCCAGAAGCTGGTGCAGCGCAGCCTGGAAAACGGTTATCTGGTGGGCTCCCGTGGCTCGGTGGGCTCGTCGCTGGTGGCGTATATGTCCGGTATTACGGAAGTGAACTCCCTGCCGCCCCATTATCGCTGCCCCAAATGCCGCCATACTGAGTTCATCACCGATGGCAGCTACGGCTGCGGCGCGGATATGCCCGATAAGAATTGCCCGATGTGCGGGGCAAAGTACGCTAAGGACGGATTTGACATCCCCTTTGAGACGTTTTTGGGCTACGGCGGCGGTAAGGTGCCGGATATCGACCTGAATTTCTCCGGTGAGTACCAGGCCCGGGCACACCAGCACGCCATCGAGATGTTCGGCAAGACCCAGGTGTTCCGCGCGGGGACCATCGGTACCCTGGCGGAGAAGACCGCCTTCGGCATGGTGAAGAAATACCTGGAGGAACGGGGCGAGACGGCCTCCAACGCGGAGCTGGATCGCCTGACGCTGGGCTGCGTGGGCGTGCGGCGTACTACGGGGCAGCACCCCGGTGGGCTGGTGGTGGTGCCGGATGATATGGATGTGGAGGATTTTACCGCGGTGCAGCACCCGGCAGACGATGCCAACAGCGACACTGTGACCACTCATTTCGAGTATCACTGCATGGAGGACAACCTCCTGAAGCTGGATATGCTGGGACACGATGACCCCACCATGATCAAAATGCTGGAGGACCTGACCGGCGTGAACGCGCGGGCCATCCCCTTGGATGACCCGGATACCATGAGTATTTTCACCTCGTCCAAGGTGCTGGGCTTTGAAAATGACGAGATATTGGGGCCCACCGGCGCCGTGGCTATCCCGGAGTTCAACACCCGGTTCACCCGCGGTATGCTGATGGATACCATGCCCCAGGATTTCAATACCCTGGTACGGTTGTCCGGCTTCTCCCACGGTACCGACGTGTGGCTGGGCAATGCCCGGGACTTGATCGTGGGCGGCACGGCCAGCGTTTTGGAGACGGTGGGCTGCCGCGATGATATCATGTTGTACCTGATCTCCATGGGGCTGGAGCCGAAGATGAGCTTTAAGATCATGGAGGCGGTGCGTAAGGGCAAAGTAAAGAAAAAGGGCTTCGAGGACGGCTGGGAGGAGGCTATGCGGGAGCATCAGGTGCCGGATTGGTATATCGGCTCTCTGGCCAAGATCGGCTATCTGTTTCCTAAGGCCCACGCTGTGGCCTATGTGATGATGGCGTTCCGTATTGCGTGGTTCAAGGTGCATGAGCCGCTGGCCTTCTACGCTACGTTCTTCTCCATCCGGGCCAAGGCCTTCGACGCGGAGTACTGCTGCGCCGGCATGGATGCGGTGAAGCAGAAAATCAGGGAGATCGAGAACAATAAGGACGCCACCGACGTGGAACAGAACCTGCTGGTGACGCTGGAGGTGTGCTACGAGTTCTATCTGCGGGGCTTCCATTTTGACACCATTAGTATTTACGACTCCGATGCCACACACTTCAAGATCACGGAAAACGGCCTGCTGCCACCCTTTGTAACGGTGCGCGGTCTGGGTGAGACGGCGGCGCTGGACACGGTGGAGAAGCGAAAGGGAAAAACCTTCATCTCTGTAGAGGAGTTCGCCACCATCTGCAACAAGCTTAGTAAGACCCATATCGAGCAGCTGAAGGCGCTGGGCGCCTTTGCCGGTATGGCGGATACCAGTCAGGTGACGCTGTTCTGAGACAGCCAAAAGCGCAAAAAAGAAGCACCCGAGCGGGTGCTTCTTTTTTGCACTTTATTCGGCTTTCTGTTTCACGGGGAAGTCGATCTGGGCCAGGAGGACGGCGGCGAACATTACCGCGCAGCCGATGTATTCCCGGGCAGACATCTGCTGTTTGAGAATAATGGCACCGGCGATGACGGCGAATACGCTCTCCAGACTCAGCAGGATGGTGACCACCGTGGGGTTGGAGCCCTTCTGCGCCAGAATTTGCAGGGTGTAGCCCACGCCGCAGGAGAAGATGCCCACATACAGCAGGGGCAGGATGCAGCCCCAGATGGCGGCGAAGTCCACGTCCTCGAAGAGGAACATGCACACAGTGGAGATAAGGGCCGCGAACAGGAATTGCAGACAGCTGAGCTTTACGCCGTCCACGGTGGCGGTGAAGTGGTCGATGACAAGGATATGTATGGTGAAGCACACGGCGCAGGCCAGGATCAGCAGGTCGCCGGGGGCGAGGGAGAATTCACCGTTGATGCACAGCAGATACAGCGCGATCACGGACAGTGCCACGGCGATCCAGACGGGGAGACTGACCTTGCGCTTGAAGAACAGGCCGAACACGGGCACCAGCACCACATACAGCGCCGTCAGGAAGCCGGCCTTGCCGCTGTCGGTACCGGCGACCATGCCCGCCTGCTGGAAGTTGGAGGCCATGGCCAGCGCCGCACCGCAGCACAGGCCACCGATCCACAGCTGCTTGTTGGCGGCCTTTTTCTCGGCGGGGGAGAGGACGGGCTTGTCCTTTTTCAGCTTGTCGCTGATGACGATGACCACCAGCAGTGACAGCACCGCGATGAAGTAACGGCTGGCGTTAAAGGCGAAGGCGCCCATGGCGTCGGCGCACATATCCTGCGCTACAAAGGCGGTACCCCAGATAAAGGCGGCCAGGATGGGGAAGACCACCTGCCGCATCTGATTGTGTTTCATGTCAGTGATGTCCTTTCTCTGTTTACTCTTTCTCTTTCGGTGCGCCGGTGTGCCATTGGAATTTGCGCTCCTGATGATGCAGCAGGCGCGTGATATTATCGCGGTGACACCAAACCACCAGGACGGCGATCAGCACGGCCAGCGCCGTGTAGAGGATGCTCTGGCCGCAGAAGAAAAATGTGGTGACGGGCATGGAGGCAGCGGCGCAGACGGAGCCGAGAGAGACGTATTTCGTCAGCAGCCACAGGGCGGCGAACAGACCCCACGCGATCAGACCGACGCGCCAATCCAGCAGCCATACCAGCGTGCCGCCGGACAGGATGCCCTTGCCGCCTTTGAAGCCGAAGAACACCGGGAACATATGCCCCAGCTCGCAGCCGAGGCCGCCCAGCAGGACGCCCAACATCCAGTCGCCGGCCAGATAGTCGAAGGCTGCACCGCCAATCAGGCAGGCGATCACTGTTTTACCCATGTCGAAGAGGATGACGCCCAGTGCGTATTTGGCACCGTAGGTGCGGTAGAAGTTGGTCAGGCCCGCATTGCCGCTGCCGTGCTGCCGCACATCGTCCTTGATGATGAAGTGGCTGACCATTACCGAGCCGTTGAGACAACCTAAGAAATAGCCCAGCAGCAATATGACCAGTGAGGCCAGCAGTGTAGCGCCGATGAGATGGTTCAACCGTCGTCCTCTCCCTTCTGGCGGATAGTCAGCACGATGGGGGTGCCCTCCAGGCCGAACACGCTGCGGAGCTGGTTTTCCAGATACCGCTGGTAGGAGAAGTGGAAGAGCTTTTTGTCGTTGCAGAAGATGACGAAGTGGGGCGGCTTGACGCCCACCTGCGTCATGTAGTAGATCTTCAGGCGGCGCCCCTTGTCCGTGGGTGGCTGAACGCGGGTCTGCGCGTCTGCCAGCACACTGTTCAGCGTGCCGGTGGTGATTCGCATGGCCGCCTGATCGTTGACGTAGTTGATAAGCTCAAAGAGACGGCCCACCCGCTGGCCGGTCAGGGCGGAGATGAACAGAATGGGGGCATAGGGCATATAGCTCAGGTCCCGGCGGATGTCCTCACGCATACGGTCCATGGTCTTGCCGTCCTTTTCGATCAGGTCCCATTTGTTCACCACGATAATGCATGCCTTGCCCGCGTCATGCGCCAGACCGGCGACCTTGGTGTCTTGCTCGGTGACACCCTCCTGAGCGTCGATGAGAATGAGGCAGACGTCGCTGCGCTCAATAGCCATGGTGGCCCGCAGAACGCTGTATTTTTCGATGTTGTCATCTACCTTGGACTTTTTCCGCATACCGGCGGTGTCGATGAAATTATATTTGCCGTACTGGTTCTCAAAGTAGCTGTCGATGGCGTCACGGGTGGTGCCGGCTACATTGCTGACGATAACGCGTTCCTCGCCCAGAATACGGTTCGTCAAGCTGGATTTACCTACATTGGGCTTTCCGATAATGGCCACCTGTACCACGTCGGAGTCGTCCTCCTCATCCGTTTCCGGCGGAAAATACTTGATGCATTCGTCCAGCAGATCGCCGGTGCCGTGGCCGTGAACGGCGGAGACAGCCACGGGGTCGCCCAGACCCAGGTTGTAGAACTCATAGAAATCCGGGTCGACCGCGCCCACAGAGTCCATCTTGTTCACCGCCAGCACGATGGGCTTACGGCTGCGCTGAAGCATACTGGCCACCTCCTGGTCGGAGGCAGTCAGGCCGGTCTTGATATCCGTGACGAAGATAATGACGTCGGCGTTGTCGATGGCGATCTGGGCCTGCTCCCGCATGAAGGACAGAATCTGGCTGTCTGTATTGGGCTCGATGCCGCCGGTGTCCACCAGGCGGAACCTGCGGCCCACCCACTCGCTCTCACCGTAGATACGGTCACGGGTGACGCCGGGGGTGTCCTCTACGATGGACAGCCGCCGACCGATGATCTTATTGAACAGCATGGACTTGCCCACGTTGGGGCGTCCCACGATCGCTATCAAAGGTAATGCCATAGTTTATCCCTCTCTTTCCAGCATGGCGTCCAAGAGGTCGCCGCCGTCTATCCCCACGATCTGCACCGGGCAGCCCAGCTCGGCGCTGAGCCGCTCCACGGTGTAGTCGTCCAAAAATACGTTTTCGCCGTGCCGCAGCATGTGCAGCGGCAGCAGCACGCGCCCCAGATCCGGGACCTTTTGCAGCTGCGCCGACAGGTCCTGACCTGTCAGCAGACCGGCTACGTCGATGGTGTGGCCGAAAAAGTCGTTCTCCACGGCGATCACCTGTCCCCGCAGGGCGGGGAAGTACGCCTTGGCCTGCTCCAGCAGGTATGTCATGAACGGCGCTGCCGCCGTGCCGGTGGCGATGGTGAAGGGGGAGGGCGCTTCGCCGTGCTCCTCCATGCGCATGGCGCTGAGAAAGTCCTGCTCCAGTGAGCGCAGCATACCCACGCCGTTTTCCAGCTGCCGATAGCCCTCGTAGTAGTCCTCTTGGGGCAGATCCAGTCCGGCCCGCAGGAACAGTTCGTCAGCACAGAAGAACCTACGGGTGCCGAAGCGGCGCAGATTTTCCAGCCCGAATTCCTCGGCGATGGCAATGATGTCCCGGGCACAGTCCCTGTCCACGGGCCTTAGCTTGGCCAGACCCTGGCGGTACTTGGTGATACCCACCGGCACAAGAGAGCAGCTGGAGAACTGCCACTCGGTCAAGTCCCGCAGGGTGCGGCGCAGTTGGTCACCGTCGTTCCAGCCGGGGCAAACCACGATCTGCCCGTTCATGACGATACCGGCCTTGCAGAAGGCCTGGATATAGTCCAGCGACCGGGCGGCGTTCTTGTTGCCAAGCATGGTGCAGTGCAGTTGTGGGTCGGTGGCGTGGACGGAGACGTTGATGGGGCTGATGTGCAGGTCAATGATCCGCTGTGCCTCCCGCTCCGTCAGGTTGGTGAGGGTGATGTAGTTGCCCAGCAGGAAGCTCAGCCGTGCGTCGTCATCCTTGAAGTACAGCGTGGAGCGCATACCCGGCGGCATCTGGTCCACAAAGCAGAACAAGCAGTGATTGGCACAGGAGCGCATTTCGTCCATCAGATACGTGTCGAAGTTCAGCCCCAGGTCCTGGCCTTCGGCCTTGCGGCAGGTGACGTGCCGCACGTTGCCTGCCGCCGTTTTCAGCTCAAGGTGCGACAGGGGATCATAGCCGTAAAAACGATAGTCCAGCACATCCACGATGGGGTGGCCGTTGATGGATAGAAGCTGTTCGCCCACCTGAACGCCGGCGCGCTCCGCGGGGCTGTGCCGGTCGATGGCGGTGATGATGGTACTCATAATACGTCCTCACTCATGCAAAATGCGGCCTTATCCACAATAGGACATAATACCACATAATAATCAACTCATTATACCGTTTTTTGACGTGAGACGCAAGCACAATATAGTATAGCCGCCCATGAGCATAAAGTAAAACGATGGATTTTGATGCTTCCCATGACAAAAAGTGTGGGAGCAGTAAAAAACAAGAGGGAAGCGGCGCTTCCCTCTTGCAAAGGCACAACAGAACTTATTTCGCGGCCACAGACTTGACGACCTTGACCTCGCGGCCGTTGTAGCTGCCGCACTCCGGGCACATTCTGTGGGGGAGATGCAGCGCGCCGCACTTGGCGCACGCCACCAGCGTGGGAGCTGCCAGCTTCCATACGGAAGAACGTCTCTTATTGCGTCTTTGCTTGGATACTTTTCCCTTAGGGACTGCCATGTTGACACCTCCTTGGTCTTAATTGCCTGAGCAGCAATGTAATACAAAAGTAATTCACTCATCCTTCTGCAGCAGCTGCGCCAGCTTCGCCAGACGGGGATCCACTGCCTTTTTGCATCGGCAGCTCTCCCGGTTCAGGTTCACACCGCAGCCGGGGCACAGCCCCCTGCAGTCCGCTGAGCAGAGAAACTTCGTGTCCATATCGAGGATAAAGGCGTCGCGCGCCAACTCCTCCACATCTACCTCGTCGTTATCCAGCAGGATGATGTCGTCGCTTTCGTCAGACTCGCGCGCCTCTGCCAATACGCAGTCGTAGCGTGTCGTCTTGTCCGCGTCGTACGCTTCACCGCACCGGTCACAGATACAATGCAGCGTGGTGGTCAACGTCATTCCGCACAGCAGCAGCCCAGCCTTATTCTCCAGCCGGCAGTCCACAACAACCGGACGGGAAACGGGACAAGAACCACCGAATTCCAAGTCGGACAGATCCATTTCAAAACGGATGTCCTGCCGGGCATCGGGGGTATGCAGCAGCTTGTTGACGTTCAAACGCATAATACACCTCACAATGGCACGTGTAGTATTATAGCCGACACAAAATGCCTTGTCAAACATTTTCTTACAAATATTTTGACTTTTTTCAAAAACACGGTACAATAAGCAGAGAAACACAGGGGAGGACGCCGTTATGCGGGAGCTGACCATCGGAAAAAATGACGCCGGACAACGGCTGGATAGATTTCTGTCCAAAGCGCTGCCCCTGCTGCCGCCTGCTCTGGCGCAGAAGTACATCCGCATCAAGCGGGTGAAGGTAAACGGCGGACGTGCCCAGCGGGACCAGCGGCTCTGTGCGGGCGATGTGCTGCAATTATACATCAACGACGAGTTTTTCGACAAGCCCTCAGAGGAAAATCTGTTTCTGACGCTGTTTAAGCCCCGGTTGACGGTGGTGTATGAGGATGAGCACCTGCTGCTGGCGGACAAGCCCCAGGGGATGGTGGTCCACGCCGACGAGACGGAGAAGGTGAATACCCTCATCAACCATATTCAGGCATATCTGTATCAGAAACGGGAGTGGAACCCCAAGTGGGAAAATGCCTTTACGCCGGCGCTGTGCAATCGTATCGACCGCAATACCGGCGGCATCGTCATCGCAGCCAAGGACGCCGAGACGCTGCGGGTCATCAACGAGAAGATACGGGACCGGGAACTGGACAAGCGCTACCTCTGCATTACCGCGGGCCGGCCGAAAAAGCCGGAAGGCCGGGTGGAGTGCTTTTTGCTGAAAGATGAGAAGAAAAAGCAGGTGTCCGTGTACCATAAGCCGATCCCCGGCGGAAAGACCGCCATTACCGATTACAAGGTGCTGGAGACGCGGGGAGAGCTGAGCCTGGTGGAGATTGGGCTGGAGACGGGCCGGACTCACCAGATCCGCGCCACGATGGCGGACCTGGGCTGCCCGCTGCTGGGGGACGGCAAATACGGTCGTGGGGACGTAAACCGCCGCTACGGCGAGACGCGGCAGGCCCTGTATGCCTACAAGCTGACCTTTGACCTGCCCACGGACGCGGGGCACCTGAACTATCTGCGCGGGCAGAGCTTTACAGTGGAAAATGTGCCCTTCCGGGACAAATATTTCGGCTGAGTGCCGTGCAGCGGATGGCTTTTGCCATCCGCTGTATTTTTTTCGGGGAAAAACGGGAAAATCCATTGACTTTCCCGACGCTTTTATATATAGTGTACTCGCCATCTTTCGACAGAAACGAGCGCGTGAACAGACGCGCTGCCGCCGCGCCGGAGGGGGGCTATTTTACTGATGAATGGAGGAGGATAAATGTCCAAAGAGTTGATTCGCCTGCGGGATCTCTGCATGGCGTTTGACGACGAGCTGGTTCTCGATCACATCAATCTTTACATCAACGATTCCGAATTCCTCACGCTGCTTGGCCCCAGTGGGTGCGGCAAGACTACCACACTGCGGATCATCGGAGGTTTCACCACGCCCACAAGCGGCGACGTGACCTTCGACGGCGAGAGGATCAACGATGTCCCGCCCCATAAGCGGCAGATCAATACGGTGTTCCAGAAATATGCGCTGTTTCCGCATCTGGACGTGTTTGAAAACATAGCCTTCGGCCTGCGTATCGCAAAAGTGCCGGAGGACGAGATACGGCAGCGTGTCGGTGAAATGCTGGAGGTCGTCAGCCTGAAGGGCTTTGACCGCCGGCGTGTCGACCAACTCTCCGGTGGTCAGCAGCAGCGTGTGGCGATTGCCCGTGCCCTGGTGAACCGGCCAAAGGTGCTGCTGCTGGACGAGCCGCTGGGTGCGCTGGATCTGCGTCTGCGTAAGGATATGCAGAACGAACTGAAACGTATCCAGCAGCAGATGGGCATCACGTTTATATATGTCACCCACGATCAGGAGGAAGCCCTGACCATGTCCGACACCGTGGTGGTCATGGACAAGGGCCGTATCCAGCAGATCGGCACACCGGAGGATATCTACAACGAGCCGAAGAATGCCTTTGTGGCGGACTTCATCGGCGAGAGCAATATCCTCAACGGCACGATGGTCCGCGACAGGGTCGTGAAAATGTACGGCAAGGAATTCCCCTGCGTGGACGGCGGCTTCGCCGAAAATGAACCGGTGGACGTGGTCATTCGCCCGGAGGATATCGACATCGTGCCGGTGGAGCAGGGCCAGTTGGTAGGCACTGTCACCAACGTGACGTTCAAGGGGATGCAATATGATATCATCGTGGATTTCCGCGGCTTCAAGTGGTTGATTCAAACCACCGATCACTCTCCGGTGGGTGCCCGTATCGGCGTGAAGATCGATCCCGAGGGTTTCCACATTATGAAGAAGAGCGAGTATTCCGGTATGTTCGGCGACTATTCCTCTTACTCCGAGGAATACGAGGAACTGGCGGACGCCGGTGCTGAGCCGGAAGAGGAGGAGAGCGAGGATGAAGAGTAAGCTCTCCCGTTTCGCCGTGCCCTATGTGGTGTGGATGGCTATTTTTGTAGTAGCCCCCATTGTCATTATGGTGGTGTATGCCTTTGCCGGCAGCGAGGGCGGCTTCACGCTGGACAACTTTGTCCAGATGGGCGGTTACGCTGCTGTGTTCGGCCGTTCCTTCAAGCTGGCGCTGATTGCCACGGCTATCTGCCTGCTGTTGGGCTATCCTGTGGCGTACCTTCTCAGCCGGGAGGGCGAGCGCTTCCGCCGCACGGCCATGGTACTGATCATGCTGCCCATGTGGATGAACTTCCTGCTGCGGACCTACTCCTGGATGACCATCCTGGAGAACAACGGCCTGCTGAACCAGCTGTTCCAGAAGCTGGGTATCATTGCCCTGTACAACCATCTGACAGGCAGCAGCCTGGAGTATTTTACCATGATCGACACCCAGGGCGCTGTGGTGCTGGGTATGGTCTATAACTACCTACCCTTTATGATCCTGCCTATCTACTCTGTGATTTGCAAACTGGATTACTCCCTGCTGGAGGCAGCCCGCGACCTGGGGGCCAACACCGTCACGGTGTTCCGCAAGGTCATCCTGCCCCTGAGCCTGCCGGGCGTGCTGTCCGGCATCACCATGGTGTTCGTGCCCTCTGTGTCTACGTTCGCCATCAGCCGTATGCTGGGCGGCGGCACGGAGCTGCTGCTGGGCGACCTGATCGAACGGCAGTTCCTGGGCGGGGCGTATAACCCGCAGCTGGGCGCGGCTATTTCCCTGGTGATGATGCTGATCGTCGTTGTCTGCATGCTGGTGATGAACCGCTTTGGCGAGGGCGAGGAACAGGCGGTGATGCTATGAGACAGAGAAAGGGCAACTCCGTCGGCGATCGCCTGCTGATGATCCTGGTGGGCCTGTTCCTGTACGCACCCATCATCATCCTGATCGTCTTTTCCTTCAACGCCGGCAACAGCTCCAGCGTGTGGAAGGGCTTTTCCCTCCACTGGTACGCCGAGCTGCTGAACGACCGGCTCATTATGCACAGCGTGTACACTACGCTGCTGGTATCCCTGCTGGCTACCGTCATCGCCACCGTGGCGGGCACCTTTGCCGCTATCGGCTTTTACGGTATGCGACGCCGGGCGCGCACCGGGCTGATGGCCGTGAACAACATTCCCATGATGAACGCGGACATCGTCACCGGCGTCAGCCTGTGCCTGCTGTTCGTGGTGTTCTTCAACGGATGGCACAGCTTCGCCGTGTGGGTCAACGGCTGGCAGTCACTGGTGGTGCTGCCTGAGCGACTGACCCTGGGCTTTGGCACACTGTTGATCGCCCACATCTGCTTCAACATCCCCTACGTCATTTTGTCCGTGGGGCCCAAGTTACGGCAGATGGACCGCAATTTGGTCGATGCGGCCCAGGACTTGGGCTGCACCTGGATGCAGGCCTTCTGGAAGGTCATCATTCCGGAGATCAAGCCCGGTATCGTCTCCGGTGCACTGACGGCTTTCACTATGTCCATCGATGATTTCATCATCAGCTACTTCACGGCGGGTACGTCCTCCTCCACGTTGGCCATGACCATCTACGGCATGACCAAAAAGCGCGTCAGCCCGGAGATCAACGCCGTATCCACGCTGCTGTTCGTCACGGTCATCATCCTGCTGGCCATCATCAACCTGCGGGAGAACCATGCCGAGCATCACCGCAATGTCCATCACGAGAGCGCTACGTTCGCTCCTGCGCCGAAGAAATATCCCGGATTGGGCAAGAAGATCGCCGCAGGCGCTATGGCCTGTGTGCTGTTGGCGGTACTGATCGTCACCGGTGCCGCGGCCCGCAGCGAGCGCGTGGTCAATGTGTGCTCCTGGGGCGAGTATATCGATGAGTCCCTGATCACCGAATTCGAGGAGAAGACCGGCATCCGTGTGAACTACCAGACCGCCGAGAGCAACGAGGCGCTGTACTCCCTTATCAAGATGGGCGGCGCGGACTTCGATGTGATCGTACCCTCCGACTATATGATCGCCCGGCTGATCCAGGAGGATATGCTGGCGGAGCTGGACTACGCCGCCATCCCCAATTTTCAGCTGATGGACCCCCAGTTTACCCATCTGAGCTTCGACCCGGAGAATAAGTACACCGTGCCCTACACCTGGGGCAGCGTGGGCATTATCTACAACACCACTATGGTGGATGAGCCCATCACCAGCTGGGGCGCTATGTTCGACGAGAAGTACGCCGGGCAGGTGCTGATGATCAACAACTCCCGCGATGCGTTGATGGCCGCCCTTTGCTATCTGGGCTACGACATCAACACCACAGACGAGGCACAGCTGACAGAGGCCTTCCAGTTGGTGAAGAATGCCAAAGACAAGGGTGTGTATCAGGCCTTCGTCATGGACGAGGTCTTCGGCAAGATGGAGGGCGGCAACGCGGCCATCACCATGTACTACGCCGGCGACTATCTGACCATGCTGGAGAATAACGAGGACCTGGCCTTCGTCATTCCCGAGGAGGGCAGCAACTGGTTCGTGGACGCCATGTGTGTGCTCAAGTCCAGCCAGCACAAGGACGAGGCCTATGAGTGGATCAACTTTATCGCCTCTACCGACAGTAACCTGGCCAACATGGACTATATCTGGTATGCCTCTCCCAATGCCGAAGCGCTGGCGGAGTATCCCGCGTACTACGAGGAGCAGTATGGCGAGCCGCTGGACGAGGAGATCTACAACATCATGGCCATTCCCGATGAGGAGCGCGAGCGCTGTGAGATCTATGTCAACCTGCCACAGGAGACGCTGAAGTTCTACGATAAGCTGTGGACACAGTTGGGCGTCTGACATTCGCGGTTTTTTTCCGCCCCGCGTATAGGCAAGAAATGTATTTAAAGAAAAGCGCTTAATTGGAGGAATTGCTATGATCGAAGTAGGTATGACCTATACCGCTGAAAAGACCGTCACCCCGGATATGACCGCCAAGGCCATCGGTTCCGGCGGGCTGGAGGTGTTCGGCACCCCCTTTATGATGGGACTGATGGAGTATGCCGCCATGCAGTGCGTGCAGCCGGAGCTGCCGGAGGGCAAGGGCACCGTGGGCGTGGAGATCAGTTCCAGTCACCTGGCACCCACGCCGGTGGGCATGAAGGTCACCGCCACTGCCGAGGTGACGGGTATCTCCGCCAACGGCAAGATGATCACCTTCAAGGTCACGGCCCACGACGCCGATGGCCTGATCGGCGAGGGCGCCCATACCCGCGCTGTCATCGACAACGCACGGTTTTTGCAGAAGTGCAATGACAAGCTGGCGCGTGTGTAAAAGACAAAAAGCCGCCCGTAGGGGCGGCTTTTTTCTTGTCACAGGCAGCTATATTTGGTATAATAAAACGATACTATGACCGGGGGAGGGGAGAGAACGATGCGCGTTTTGGCCACGATCGGGTTTTCCTTCTCTGCCGGTGTCTTCCTGGCGGCACTGCTGCCCTGGAACGGCTGGCAGCTGTATGCCGCCGGGGGCGTTTTGCTGCTGGCGCTTGCGTGGCTGTTTGCTGCACGCAAGCAAAAATATTTTCGCCGGGGGCTGCTGCTCCTGCTGCCGCTGGCGGTATCGCTGGCCTATTTTGCCGGGTATGACCACCTGGTGCGCCAGCCGATAGAGGACCGCTGTGGTGCGGCGTCGGACTTTGCCGCCACCGTTTGTGATTGGCCGCAGGCTACGGAGCGCGGTGCCAAGATCACGGTGGAACTGGAGGGCTATCATCGGGCCAGGGCCGTGCTGTATGGCGAAGCGGAGCTGCTGGCGGCCCGACCGGGTGACACGGTCACGGGCACGGCCCAGTGGCAGTCTGCCGCCCATTTCGACAGCGATGATGTGACCCATTTTAACGCCCGGGGCGTGTATGCGCTACTGTATGGCCGTGAGGATGTGCGTCTGTCGGCGGGTGATGGGGATGCCCTGCGCTGGCTGCCCCAGCGGGCGGGCAAAGCTTTCCGCGAGAAGGTGGCCGCCATCTGGGATGACCCGCGTGTCAGCGGATTTCTGACAGCGGAGCTTACCGGTGATAAGTCCGCTATGGACGATGGAGACTATCTGGCCATGCAGGAGACGGGCCTGGCGCATCTGTTTGCGGTGTCCGGCCTGCACTGCGCTTTTCTGGTGACGCTGCTGGCGTTGCTGATCTCCCGGCGGCAGAGACTGCTGTGCGCCGTGACCATTCCGCTGCTGCTGTTTTACATGGTGATGGTGGGCATGAGCCCCTCGGTGGTCCGCGCCTGCATCATGCAGATATTCCTGCTGATCGCGCCGTTGTTCCGGCGGGGCAGTGACCCTCTGACCAGCTTGGCTGCCGCACTGCTGGTGATCCTGCTGTGCAATCCCTTTGCCGCGGCCAGCGTCAGCTTGCAGCTGAGCTTTTCCGCTACGCTGGGTATGGTGCTGCTGTCACCCCGGCTGTACAAGCTGCTGACCGGGTGGTATAAGGGCAAATGCCGTCCACTGCGGACCGCGTTGTGCTTCGTCGCGGCGAACCTGTCCGCCACCCTCAGCGCCGTAGTGTTCACTGCCCCACTGACAGCCTGGTATTTCCGCATTTTCGTGCTGGTAGCGCCGCTGTCCAGCTTATTGGCGGTGCCTGCGGCGGGATGGAGCTTCATGGCTGCCTTTGTGACGGTGCTGCTGGGCTTTGTGTGGCTGCCGCTGGCCAGCCTGCTGGGTTGGATCTCCTGGGCGCTGGTGCGGTACATCCTGTGGATCGCCAACGGCATGATGTCCTGGCGCTATCACGCGGTGTATTTCACCAATCCCTATCTCATCTACTGGCTGCTGTTTTTGTATGCGGTCTTTATCGGCTGTGCTGTCACGCCGGACGGCAAGCGGAAATACCTGCTGGCATCGGCATTGTCGGTGCTGACGCTGACGGCGGCCATCTGGGTCAACCGTCAGGACTATCAGTACGGCGTACTGACCGCCCTGACGCTGGATGTGGGACAGGGCGAGAGCGTCATTCTGACCTCCGGCGGTGAGACGGCACTGGTGGACTGCGGCAGCAGCAACAGCTATAAAGACCCTGGCGGTCTGGCTGCTGACACGCTGCACAGCATGGGCGTCCGGGAACTGAGCGCTGTGGTGGTGACCCACTACCACGCCGATCACACCAACGGTTTGTACGAGGTGCTGCGCCGTATCCCGGTGCAGACGATCTACCTGCCGGACATCGAGGATGAGTATGGCGTTCGGGAGCGCCTGGTGTCGCTGGCGGAGGAGAAGGGCGCGCAGGTGACCTATGTGACGAAGGAGACGGCCGATACGCTGGGCGATACCGTTTTGACCATCTATCCGCCGGTGCAGTCCGGCGGCGATCTGAACGAGCTGGGCCTGACAGCGCTGGCCAGTGCCGGAGACTTTGATCTGCTCATTACCGGCGATATGTCCGGCAGCACCGAGAAAAAGCTGGTGGAAACCTATGCCTTGCCGGATATAGAGGTGCTGGCGGTCAGCCACCACGGCTCCCGATATAGCTCAAATATACGCTTTTTGAAGGCGGTGACGCCGGAGGCGGCAGTCATCAGTGTGGGCGATAACAACTATGGCCACCCGTCGGAGGAGACGCTCCAGCGGCTGCTGGCAGTTGGGGCGGATATCTGGCGCACAGACCAGCAGGGAACCATCCGCATCACCGTGAACGGAGGATAGCATGGCAAAGGAGAAAAAAGAAAAGACCCCCGGTTATGAGGAATTCCACGACGCGCTGCAAAGCGGCGCCGTGGGGAATGTCTATATATTCCACGGCGAGGAGACGTACCTGATGCAGCAGGCGGTGGCGGAACTGCAAGCACGGCTTGTGCCGGCGGGCTTTGAGGAGTTCAACTATCACAGGCTTGCAGGCAAGGGCCTGACTATGCAGGAGGTCGTCGAGGCGGCGGAGGCCATGCCTATGATGGCGGAGCGCACCCTGGTCACGGTGGAGGATATGGACCTGTTCAGGCTGGACGAGGCCCAGCGGGGTGCGCTGGTGGCGTTGCTGGAGGACTTCCCGGAGTACTGCACACTGGTGTTTTTGTACCGACAGATACCGTATAAGACAGATGTCAAGCTAAAAAAGCTCACGGCGGCCCTGGCGGAGCGCGCCCAGGTGATTGAGTTTGCCCAGCAGGGACAGCAGAAGCTGCAAAGGTGGGTGCGCCGCCGTTTTGCCGCTGCCGGGAAGGATATCGATGCAGGTACGGTAGACCATCTGCTGTTCACCTGCGGCAGCCTGATGACCGGTCTGGTGCCGGAAATCGCCAAAATCGCTGCCTATGCCAGGGGAGCGAAAATCACAGCGGCGGATATCGCCGCTGTGGCGGACCCTGTGCTGGACGCGCGGGTGTTCGACATGACGGACGCAGTGGCGGCTCGTGACTATGACAAGGCGGCAGAGTGCCTTGCAGAACTGCTGCGGATGCAGGAGGAGCCTATCCGCATTCTGGCGGCATTGGGAAAGACGCTGCGGCAGCTGTACACAGCTCGGCTGGCAATCGACGGCGGCAAGGACGTGCTGTGGCTGAAGGATTTGTGGCGCATGAAGTCCGATTACCCGGCCAAAAAGCTGATGCAGTCAGCCAGAGGCGTGCGGCGCAGTTGGTGCCGTGAGGCGGTGAAGCGCTGCCAGACGCTGGATCATCGCATGAAAAGCGAACGAAACATGGACAATGAGGGCGAACTGAAGCTATTTCTCATGGAACTGGCAGGTGTGAAGTGAAGCCGCGGGTCAGGGAAGTCATCGTAGTAGAGGGGCGGTACGACAGAAATACGCTCCTGCAGGCGGTGGACGCCGCCGTGGTGGAGGTGGGCGGCTTCGCCCTGTTCAACGACAGGGAAAAGGCGGCGTATCTCCGCCGTCTGGCGGAGGCGCGGGGCGTGATCCTGCTGACCGACCCGGACGGCGCGGGCTTCGTGCTCCGCAACCACCTGAAGGGGCTGCTGCCCCCGGACAGAGTAAAGCAGGCGTATGTCCCCGACGTGTACGGCAAGGAGAAGCGCAAGAGAAAGCCGGGGAAGGAGGGCAAGCTGGGCGTGGAAGGTATGACGCCGCAGGTGCTGACGGACGCTCTTCGCCGCGCCGGTGCCACCTTCGAGGGGGAGGACGCACCCCGCCGCTCCGCCGGTATTACGAAGGCGGATCTTCTGGACAAGGGACTGATCGGCCCCGGCTCCGCCGAAAGGCGGGCAACGCTGCAAAGGGAGCTGGGTCTGCCCGCACGGCTGACCGCCAACGGGCTTCTGGAGGCGTTGGATCTCCTGCTGACCCGGGAGGAATTTGACGCCCTGTGAGTTTTTTGCAGGAGGGAGGGCAAACCTCTTGCAATTCCCCTCATGGGCGGTTATAATTAAAAATTGCTTTTGCACAATATTACGACATACAAGGAGTGTGAGAAAGATCATGGCCGAGGAAATCAAGACCCCCGAAACGGAGGAGTCCGGCAAAAACTTCATTATCAATTTCATCGACGAGGACATCGCAGAGGGTGGTCAGTTCCAGGGAATGACCGTCCACACCCGTTTCCCGCCGGAGCCTAACGGCTATCTGCATATTGGACACTGCAAGGCGCTGACCATCGACTTCGGCACCGCCGAGCGGTATAACGGCCTGTGCAACCTGCGTATGGACGACACGAACCCCACCAAGGAGGACGAGGAATTCGTGGAGGCCATCAAGCAGGACATCCACTGGCTGGGCTTTGACTGGGGCGACCGCTTCTTTTACGGCAGCGACTACTTTGAGGAGGACTACCGCCAGGCGGTGCTGCTGATCAAAAAGGGGCTGGCCTATGTGTGCCAGCTGACACCGGAGGAGTTCAAGGCCAACCGCGGCGACATCGGCATCCCCGCCGTATCGCCCTATCGGGATCGGCCCATCGAGGAGAGCCTGGACCTGTTCGCCCGTATGCGGGCCGGGGAGTTCCCCAACGGCGCCATGACGCTGCGGGCCAAGATCGACCTGGCCAGCGGTAACTTCAATATGCGCGATCCGGTCATCTACCGTATCAACCACATGAGCCACCACCGGCAGGGAAACAAGTGGTGCATTTATCCCATGTACGACTTCGCACATCCTATTCAGGATGCGCTGGAGGGCATCACCCACAGCCTGTGCTCGCTGGAGTTCGAGGCGCACCGGCCCCTGTACAACTGGGTCATCGAGCACTGTGAGCTGCCTGCCCATCCCCGGCAGATCGAGTTTGCCCGGCTGGGCATCGACCACACGGTGATGTCCAAGCGGAAGCTCCGCAAGCTGGTGGAGGAGAACTATGTCTCCGGCTGGGACGATCCCCGGATGCCCACGCTGTGTGGCCTGCGCCGCCGGGGCTATACCGCCGCCGCCATCCGCAGCTTCTGCGAGCGCATCGGCGTGGCAAAGTCCCCCAACACCATTGAGTACGGCTTCCTGGAGCACTGCCTGCGGGAGGACCTGAACGCCCACGCGGAGCGCACCATGGCGGTGCTGCACCCGGTGAAGCTGACGGTGACCAACTATCCCGAGGGCAAGAGCGAGGTATTCACGGTGGAGAACAACCCCACCGACCCGGCGCAGGGCACCCATGAGATCACCTTCTCGCGCCATCTGTGGATCGAGGCGGAGGACTTTATGGAGGTGCCGGTGCCCAAGTACAAGCGACTGACCCCCAACGGTCCGGAGTGCCGGCTGAAGGGCGCGTATCTGGTGCAGTGTACCGGCTGTGTGAAGGACGCGGACGGCAACGTCACCGAGGTGCTGTGCACCTATGATCCGGAGTCCAGCGGCGGTGATCCCGCCGATGGCCGCAAGGTCAAGGGTGCCACGCTCCACTGGGTGGACGCGGAGAACTGCATGGACGCGGAGGTCCGGCTGTACGACAACCTGTTTTCCGACGAGCAGCCCGACGGCCCGGACAAGGACTTCCTGGACTGCCTGAACCCGGAGAGCCTTACGGTGCTCACCGGCTGCAAGGTGGAGCCGGAGATGCGGAAGGTGGCGGAGGCATTCGACAAGCAGGCCGACCGCACCGGCGTCAACGCGCCCACGTTCCAGTTCATGCGTGTGGGCTATTTCTGCCTGGACAACCGTGACAGCTCCGCGGCGCACATGGTGTTCAACCGCAGTGTGTCGCTGAAGGACAGCTTTAAGAAGTGAAGAAAAGCACCCCTCCGGGGGTGCTTTTTTTCATGGAAGCGAGACGAAAAAAGCAGCACCGGGAGGCGCTGCTTTTTCATGTGTGATTTAAGCGCCGGACCTCGAAGGAGGTCTCGGCCAGGGTGCTGTCGGCGGTGCCCACCTGAAGGGTCACGGTAAAGATGCCCGAAGCACTGTCGTAGCGCAGACTGACATCGCGGACCCGAAGACCCCGGGGATAGGCGGCGCTGCTGAGCAGCTTGGTGCTGCCCAGGGTGAGCTGGCCGTCGGCATTCACCTGAAAGGCGGCGCCCTCGCCCTCCACGCTGCCCAGGTCCTGAATGAAGATGTGGTCCAGACTGCCGTCCGCGCCGGGGGTCACGGTGCCGCAGAAGCGCAGCTTGTCGCTGATAACGCTGGTAAGGGTGGAGCACAGCTCCTGGGCCTCGGACAGCTGCATGGAGCTGTTGTAGGTGCGGCCGGCGAAGCGGACGCCCACGGTCAGCAGGGCGCTGACGAGCAGGACGATGAGAACGGCGCACAGCAGCTCCGTCAGGGTGAAGCCGCGGCGGTCACGAAGCTTGTTCATGGCGCGACCTCCTCGTAATAGAGGCAGCCGTTGTTCTCATAGACCTGCACGGTGGTGCGGCCGCTGCGGGTGCCGCCGCCGGAGGCGGTCAGGACGGCGGTGCCGTTCGACACCGCGCTGCTGTAGTGGAAGGAGATGTCGGCGGAACGGACCTTAGCGTTGATCTTGGCGGCGGAGACGGCGGCGGTGGTCAGAAACACGAAGGTCAGTACGATGATCAGGATGGAGACCAGCGTCTCTACCAGTGTTTCGCCGCGGGTGCTGTTCAGCTTTTTGATACGACCGCCTCCTTTTCGATGGTGGCGTTGTCCGGCGACCAGGAGATCGTTGTTGTGGTCGTGGTGACATCGCGGACCCAGAGACCGCCGCCGCTGACGGTGCTGACAGCGGGGTCGGCCTTGTTTTCGCGGAGCGTCAGCACCAGGCGGCAGTCACTGTCGCCGCCGTCGGCCAGGTGCAGGACGATGGTGATGTCGTAATTGGGCGCCATGGTAAAGACGGCGGAGACATCGTCCAGCCCGTCCACGGAGAGGGTGATGGTGTCGGTAAAGCTCCTGCCGCTGTCCCTGTCCACGGCGGCCTTGCCGGCCTTGAGCCATGCGGCCGTAAACCCGGTGGGCGAGGTCGTTTCGCGGCTCGTTTCGGTGGAGGTGTCATTGGTATAGGTGGTCTTCACCGTCTCCTGGACAAAGGAGGCGTTCAGGATATCATCACGCAGCAGACGGGCCGCGGAGCTGACCGTCAGATACGCCTGCCGGGCAGCCCGGTCATTCTCCAGACGGCGGGCCGAGGAGGTGGCGGCGGTGAGGATCACCGCACTGACCATACTGGCCGCCAGCAGCAGAAGGAGGGCCATCATCAGCGTGGCGCCCTGTTGGTTTTTCAGTTTGTGCACGGGAGGGCCTCCTTTCTGCGGTGGGTCATGGAAGGGTGTCCGGTGACGGCTCGGGCGTGGGATCGGTGCCGGAGCTGCTGCTGTCCGGGGCGGATGGATCATCGGAGGGCGTGCCCTCCGGGTCCTTGCTGCCGGAAGCGGGGGTATCGGCGTCCGGGACGGTGGGGGCGCCGCCGCTGTCCGTCGTTTTGGGCACGGCGGTGAAGGCCGTGTCGGCATACAGCGGCTGGGTGATGTCCGGGGTCCAGCTGTCGATGGTGTCCGGGGAGATGCCGTTGTCCGTCAGCATCTGGGACAGGGCTTCTGCCGCCGGTGCTGTGCCGTAGGGGACAGACAGGGTGAACGCCTGCTCATCCACCCGGAGGGTGGCGGTCACCCGGGTGTCCTCCTCCGTCAGGGTGTAGGGAATGGACAGGGTGAAGGCGTGGTTTTCGGCGTCCGTCAATGTGACGGTGAGGGTGATCTGGCCTTGGCTGCGCCCCTTGACCGTCAGGGGACGGTAGGTGAAGGCGCTGGTGGTGTCCTTTGCCGGTGTGCCCACGGTGACGCGGAAGTCGTCGTTCTCGGCGCGGAACACGTCGGGATGGAGGACGGAGGTGTCCTCGTCGTTGGAGACGGGCATGGGCCGGAGGACGTACTCCGTGGCGTCGGCGCCGCCTTTGACGGTGACGCCGGAGACGGAGAGACCGTCAAAGGTGGCGGCGCTGCCCCGGCTGTACAGGTACAGCTTGGCACCGGCGTAGGCGGGGCGGTCGGTGTACGGCGCGCCGGAGGGCACGTCGTCCGTGAAGGCCGTGCCGTCCCGATCCATGACGCCCTGCCAGTAGACTGAGGGTTCGCCGGAGGTGTTGGCGATTCCCAGCACGCCCTGCATGCGGACGGGGATAATGAGGGGCAGCTGGCTGGTGAAGGTCTCGCCGCCGGGGGCAGTGTAGGCGGCGGTGATCAGGGTGCGGTCCTCACCCTCGCCGGCGGCGGTGAGGGTGACAGATGCCGTGCCGCCGGCATCAACGGCGGGGGCAGAGGCTGTGAGGACACTGTTGCCGTGCTGGGGCGTGACTGTCCATTCGACATCCAGTGCGCTGCCGCGGCTGTCGCGGGCGGTGAGCGTTAAATTACAGGGGTCACCGACGAAGAAGTCATCGCCGGGCAGGCCGTCCACGGAGATGTCCAGCGTGGAGGTGACGCTCACCAGCAGTCGGGCGGTATAGTCACCCAACGTGGCGAAGACCTCGGTAGAGCCGACCGACAGGCCGGTGAGGGTCACAGTGTAGCTGTGCCGGACGTCCGCCGGGGGCGTCTGTGCCTGCGGTACGGAGACGTCCACGATGCCGTTGCGGGAGCAGGTGATGGTGGGTGTGGCGTCAGTGCCGATGTCCTGGGTGAAGTGCAGCGACAGCGTGGCGTTGGGGGTGGTGATACGGTCCAGCGAAAGGACGCCGCTGCTCCAGTACAGGCCGCGGGAGGGCCATTCGCCGTAGTGCAGGCAGGCGGTGCCCTGGGTCAATACGGTGGGGAAGGGGTAGTCCTGTCCGCGGAGGGCTGCCGCGCTGCCGGGGAAGCTGTATTTGCCGTGGGCCGACTGGCCGTTTTCCTCCGTGGTGACCCAGTGGAAGCTGCCGTCGTCGCTGCCGCCGTTCAGCAGCGCGGTGAAGCTCTTTCCGTCGATGTCCGCACGGCCGGACATCTGCTCGTAGCTCAGGGCTGTCAGGCCGTTGATGGTGTAGGGGCTGCTGCCGGTGTTCCAGGTGTACTTGGACAGATAGCTCAGATCGCCACGGAGCATATCCATCCGCGCGGTATCGGTGCTCAACAGGGTGGCCAGGGAGTAGTAGGTGTAGATGTATTGCCACTGGGATGGGGACCAGGTCCTGTTGAACTTGCTGTAGAAGGTGGGGAGGTTGTTGAAGGAGATCGCGGCGCTGCTGTCCAGGTAGTAGCAGTTGTTGATGGTCAGCTGTGCGGTGCCGCCGTTCACGCCGGCACGGTCGGCGATGCTGCCGATGAGGGAGATGCCGGTGATGGTGCCCTCCATGGCAGGGAAGGTCATGTAGGTGTAGCAGTTGTTGTAGGTGGGTTGGCCGTCCTTGCTGCCGGAGAAGTTGGCGAAGGTGGCGGAGAAGCCGCTGCCGCCGATGCCGCCGATGTACACGTAGGTGTCCGGGCCGGCCTCCGCGCCGCCCTGGGTCATTTTGACGGATTTAGGCGTCGACTCATAGCGATCCACGAAGGAGGTGTTGGAGCCATCACCGGTGAGGATGCGCTCGTTCAGCAGATCGTTGGCGACGGTGATGCTGCCGCCGGTGTAGCAGTCCGACACATCATAGCGGACGCCGCCCACCAGGCCGCCCACGCGGACATAGTTGCCCCACTGGGCCTTGTTCATGGCGCCGGTGTTTGTTTCACTGGCGTAGCGGTGGGTACAGTTGATATTCAGCTTGACCACGGCGGAGCACCTGTTCAGATTGGCACTGGATACGCCCACCAGCCCGCCGATGGCGGCTTCGCCCAAGAACTGCCGGTTTTTGCTGTTGTCGGTCACGGTGTAGCCGGCGATAGCGCAGTTGCTGATGGTGCTGACCTTCGTCTTGTCCTTCAGGTTTTCATCATAGTCGTAGGCAATGCCTACCAGACCGCCCAGGGCGTAGGAGGTGGCGTAATTCTCCGGCCCGGTGGCACCGGAGGCGGGGGTGGCGTCGGTCTTGCGCTGGATAACGGCGTCGTTGTCGCTGTAGAGCACGATGTTTTTGATCTCCGCGCCGGCGGTGGTGCCGAACAGACCCACGTTGTAGCAATGGGAGGTGATGTTCACATTCTTGATGTAGTAGTTGCCGCCGTCGTAGATACCGCCGAACCAGTTGTACAGCGTCAGATCATAGGTTTCATTGCCCCTGTCGTTCAACTGGCCGTTGTTCACCGCACCGGCAATGGGGTGGAAGTCATAGTTTGCGGCCGCGCCGTCGGCGGCGGTGCCGTGTCCTGCACCGTTGAGGTCGTGGGTCTGCTGCCAGGTGAGGATAGGACGGGGGCCGCCGGTGCTGTCGCCGGCCAGCGCCATCGCCTTTGTCTGCAGCGCATTGCCGCGGCGGTTGGTGTATTGCAGATAGGGATAATACTTGTAGTCACTATTACTGCCTGTGACATCGCGCGTCGTGCTTCCCTGACTGTCGATATAGCTCCAGTTAATGTATTGCAGCTGCTCTATGGAGCGTACCTGGTAGGGCTTGGAGGCCGTTCCCGGCGCATTGTTGGAGGACAGGGCGAAGGCATCGGCAAAGAAGGGGCTGACGGTGTAGGTCAGCGCGGCGTCCTCGTGGGTCAGCGTCCAGGCATCGTTGGCCTGGGTGCCGCTGGTCAGGTGCAGACCGTTATCGGAGGTCTTGTAGGTGACGAAATTGAATTCCGGCATCTGCCGGTGCAGGTCATCGGCCGCCGCGGTATAGCGAGTGCCGGTCATGGTGATGCCGGTGGAGAGCACAGGCTCGGTGGTGCTGCCGGCGGACCAATAGTAACCGTAGCCGTAAGCGGTAACGGTGCCGCCGTCGTCATGGGAGACACAGAGACTGCTGTTGGCCTTGTATTCGCCGTCCTCGACACCGATCGAGGAGAAATAGTAGCCGCTGCCGGTGGGCTTGGACTCATATTCCCAGTACAGCAGGCCCAGAACGCCCATATCGGCAGGGGTCACCCAGTCGCCGTAATGGACGCGGCTGCCGTCGTGGCCGGCGACGATGCCGGGATAGGGGTAGGCCTTGCCGGCGGAGTCCAGGGTCTTATCGTGCTGGAAGGTATTGGCGGCGGAGACGGCGCCAAAGCCGCCCAGCCGGGTGACCATGCCGCGCAGGGCCGGCTCGTTCACTGGGGCTGCGCCGGATCTGTCCGTGTACTGGTATAGGTGAACGCTGTCTACAAAGCGGTATGTGCCGCCGTTGAGGTAGCAGCAGCCGGATACGCCGCCGGCAGTGGGGGCAAAGCCGTGAATATCCGCATTGGGTGAAGTCATGGCTGTGGCGCAGTAGCTGGCGCGGAGGGAGCCGGTGTTGCTGCCGGCAAAGCCGCCCAGCGTCACGCCGCCGCCGTTGATCGTGCCGATCTCAATGTCGGCCATGGCGTAGCACTGCTGGACAACGCCGCTGTTGCCGCCAGCGAAGCCGCCGGCGCAGAGCGTGGCGTACAGGCTATTGGCGAAAAGGCGCGGTGCGCTGACGCCGGAGGCGCGGACCGTACCGCTGTTGCGTCCCACCAGGCCGCCCAGATACAGGATACTGCCGTGACGGGCGTCGCCGTTCACGGAGAAGCCCGCGGCGGCGCAGTTGTAGACCGTGCCCTCGTTGCAGCCGGTCAGGGCGCCGATGCAGGCGGTTTGCAGAGAGAGCTGACCTTCCAGAGAAACGGTACGATCCTTATTGGCGGTGAGCAGTATGATATTGCGCAGGGTGCCCCGGTTCAGACCGAACATACCGGCATAGCTGGTGCCGTCGGTGTTGACGGCGCTGGTAAAGGAGGGCGCTGCGATGGTATAGCCGCCGCCGTCGTAGGTGTGGATGAAAGGCTTGCCGTCCGCGGCACCGATAGGCGGCTGCGTGTGCACCGTGAGACGGGCGTAGCTGTTGTAGTCGATGGGGCGCTCCTGCAGGAAGACGGCTGTCTTGTCCAGCAGGGTACGGTAGGTATCGTAATACAGGCTCAGGTCGTGCAGATGACGGGCCGTGCGGATGCCAACCTCCGCCGGGGCGCTGGGCAGGGCGGCGCTCTGGATCACGCGGCAGGCGAAGTGGGGATTGAAGAAGTAGGAGATGTCATCCACCGTCACCTGACGGTAGAAGGCGGGGGACACCTCACTGGTATAGACCAGCGCATCGGGCAGGCGTACCAGCCAGTAGCCGCCGCCGATATCCTCAGTGTGCCAAAGCGTGACAGTAGTTTCTATACCGCCCAGGGTATAGGCGACGGTGATGGCGTCCGTAGGCTGGGTGCGGTAGACCATGCCGTAGCCGTCGTCCACGACGGTGCCGCCGGAACGGAGGGTGGAGCGGTTGGCACCCAGGAAGCCGTAGGTGCCGTCGCTGTATTTTTCATAGTAGGCCAGCGCGCCGGACTCGAAATCCGCCTGCCAGTCGCCGTAGTGGGGCAGACCGGTGAGCCGGGGATAGGAGTAGGTGCTCAGGCCCATGTTGTCCATGAGGTTGTAGGCCACGGTGTCGCTTGTCTCCGCGGTGAAGGCGGTGCCCAGAGCCTTGACACCCTCGGTACGGTTCTGGCCGCTCCATCCGGCGTAATTGACGAAGCTGGTGCCGGACAGATCGTTCCGGCTGGGGAACAGGTAATAGACAGCGTCTATGTCGGCGGGAGCCGTGCCGGCAGCGGGGGGCTTGACAGTGGAGTAGGTCAGCTTCATGTCGGTGCCCAGGCGGACGCAGGCACTGTAACAGGCCTTGAGGCTGTCGCCGCCGGAGAGCTCGCCGCCGGAGAGACCGGCGGTGGTGCCGGCGCTCTGGAAGCCGGCGGCGTAGCAGTTGGACAGGGCGATATTGGCGGTGCCGTTGCAGGCGCCTATCAGGCCGCCGGCGACGCCGTTATTGGCGGCGGCATACAGGTAGCAGTCCGCGTAGGAATGGTCCACAGTCAGAGCAGCACTGTCCGTATTGCCCACCAGGCCGCCGGCATAGCGGACGCCCTGAATCACGGTAGCCGCGAAGCTGCGGCGGATGGTCAGCGTGCCGTCGCAGCGGCCTGCCAGACCGCCCGCCGTGCTGCCGCGGAGCCAGATGTCCTGTTCGGTCTTGGTGCTGAGTTTGTCGCGGGTGGGACTGAGGTACACCTGACAGTCGAGGATCTCGGTCTTGCCGCTGAGACGGCCGGCCAGGCCGCCGGCATTGCCGGAGGCGGTGATGTCGGCGCCGCAAAGGCGCAGGTTTTTCAGCGTGCCGGAGAAGGCGGCAAAAAGACCGCCGTCGCCGGTGGTGTTCACGGTCAGACCGTAAATGACCGGGTGGTAGACCTGGCCGTTCACGGTGGCCTTGCTCTCGCAGTAGGTCAGGCGGCTGTTGGTGATGGGCGTGAACGTGCGGGAGCCGTACAGGCGGTCCCAGCCGTCGTCGGCGTTTTCGTTGACAAATTGGATATCCTGCTCCTGCACGGCGCGAGTGATGCTGTCGGGCAAGCGGGAGGCCGTGTCCAGATTTTGCAGGTGGCGGGCGTAGGTAACAACGGCGGTGTCGCCGCCGCGAACCTCGGCAAACAGGCTGTTGGCGGTCAGCGTGCCGGAGGCGGAGTCCACCAGACGGTTCTCACACGTCACCTCCACGGTGATGGTCAGGTCCGCGCCGGGGGTCAGATTTTTGCTTTTGAAGCGGGCCTGCTGGCCGAAGCGCATACCGTCCGTCAGAGAGTCCAGGACCATGGTGGCGGTGTAGGTGAGATAGTCGGTCTTGACCTCGCTGCCGGTCAGCTCGATGCGGGAGGTGCTGTGGACGCCGTCGGAGACGGTCACATAGAAGTGCAGCGGCTCCATAGGCGTGTCGCAGGTGACGCGCAGAAGAAGCTGCTCTTTGTTGATGATCTCCATATGGGGCGTCAGCTTGCCGGTGATCTCGGACTGCACACTGTCGCCGCCGTAATAGCCAACGGTGGCGCCGGCGCTCAGCCGGCCATCACGGAACCGCAGGGGATTGAAGCTGTCAAAGTCGTAGGTCAGGGGTTTTTCACTGTAAAACACGGCGTAGACGCTGCCGCTGGTGGGGTCGAGCTCGATCACCCAATGGTTGTCCCACAGCTGGCGGTCCACCTGATCCTTCGGCAGGATGGCCGCGGCGGCGGAGCCTTCGCCGGTCTTGGCGGCGGAGGTCACATAGTGCAGGGAGGTTTTCCTCTCGGCGGCGTCCAGCGGTGTGTTGTTCAGGGGCTGCAGATCCTCCGCATAGCAGTCGGAAATGCGGCCATTGGCCAGCAGCTCGGACAATTTGTTCTGGGCCGCGTGGTAGACGATCTCCGCCTTGGCGTCCAGCTCCGTCTGGCGCAGGTCGCGCTGATGGCGGGTGATGGGGATCATGGCCAGGCCCATCAGCACGATCAGAATGGCGACCGCGATGAGGACTTCGGACAGCGTAAAGCCGGAATTATTCTGTTTTGAGAGCTTTTTTTGCATAACACAATCGATACGCTGCCCCGCAAAGGGACGCGGGCGTAAAAATGGTGGGGACGCAGTCAGGGCATCAGCTCGAAAAAGATGAGGTGAAGCACGGTTTTGTACTGTGCTTTGTCGGCGTCATACTGCACGTCCACATTGGAGAGGAAGTTGACATTGGCGCTGGCGCTCAGCGCGTCGATGATCTGGCGGGACTGGGCGTAGGAAGCGGTCTGGTAGGTCAGCGTCACGGGGCGCAGAACGAGATAGCCCTCCTGGGTGGTGCCCTCGGTGCAGTCCACCTCGTATTGCAGGGTGGCGGCCATGAGCTTGTCCAGCTCGGTCATCAGGGCCTGGTCGTTGTCGTACTGGGGCAGGGCACGCTCCTGGCCGGAGGCCTTGATGGCGGCAATGGCCTGCTGCATCTGCTCCAGCTGGGCCAGACGGACACGGTCGGTGTCCAGCTCGGCCTGCTCGATGTCGGTGTTGGTGCGGAGGGAGGTTATCTGGCGGTCGATGGGCTCCAGAAACAGCTTGCAGTAGCCCAGGACCAGCACCAGCACCACCAGGACCAGCAGCAGGGTCTTTTCCCGCTTGGTAAGCTCGCGGTTCATTGAGACACCTCCTCCGGCTGGCGCAGTTCGATGCGGACGGTGAAATCCATGATGGTGGCGGCCTTGCCCGCCTCCGTGGAGGCGACGCTGAGGGAGACGCTGTCCACGATGGGGGAGAGGCGCAGGCGGGCGAACATGGCGGAGATCTGGTCCAGGGTCATGCCGGACATATCCACGTTCATGGTGTTTTGGGTGATCTGGAGCGCCGTGAGGGAGCCATGGCTGAGCATCTCCTGCTCCAGCAGGTCCAGGGCCGTCTGACGGTCCACGGCGGCGGGGATGTCCTCGCTGCCGGCGGCGGTCATCCAGTCCATGGAGTAGGTGCGGTATTCCAGCAGGACGCGGTCATAGTCGGACAGGGCCTCCTGGGCGCTCACATACTGGGTGTGGACGCGGTCGTAGGCGGCCTGGGCCTTGTCCAGACGGCGATACTGCTGGAGCACGCCGAAGTTGACCACAACGGTTACCAGCGCCGCAATGGCCAGAATACCGATGAGCAGGGTCCGGCGGTCACGCTGGCGGTCCTCCTGCAGGTTCAGGTTGATGCCGGTCTTCTGGGGGCACTTTATCATTTTCCGCGCGGGCGCGGCAGTGCGCGTATCCACGGTGATACCGTTCTTTTCCGCGATCATTGCAGACCTCCTCTCAGTCCCTCGTCCACGCCGCCGATGGCGCGGAGATACATCCACGGCTCATCCAGGGTCACATCGTCGCCCAGCAGCTCCTGGGCGGTGTGCAGGTGCAGGTGAGTGGTCTCGGCCAGCGCCTGACGCAGGGGGCCAATATTGCAGCCGCCGCTGCACAGACACAGGTCGGCGAGCTCCTGCTGCCGGTTGTTGTAGTTGAAGAAGTTGACGGCCTTCATCACCTCCACGGCGATGCGGGCGTAAAACGATTGGGCATAGTCGGAGGAGAGCACGTCGTTGTAGTTTTGCAGCACATAGCTGTGGGCCACATGGATATCCACGCCGCAGTGCTCCGCTACCAGCTGCTCCAGACGGTTCAGGCCCAGGTCGATCTCCCGGCGGCTTTCGAAGAAGGCGCCGCGGTAGATGTAGAGATAGGCGGCGGTGTAGCCCAGGTTGACGATGCACATATCCCGCTGGGGCAGGCCGGTGCGGCGGTAGTAGGCCGCCAGCACGCCGGCGTAGGCGCACTCGCTGGGGGTGAGGACCTGCAGCTTGAAGCCGGCGCGGCGCATCATGGCGCGGTAGCGCTCCGCCGTCTCCTTGAGCATGGCGCAGGCCAGCAGCGTCATCTCGGTGGGATAGCCGTCCTGGTCGCGGAGAATGTCACGCATGGAGTAGTCAAAGTAGTACTTGCTTTTCTCGTCCGTAAGGAAGTCGCGGAACTCGTAGGGCAGGTTGTAGCGCAGCTGCTGCTCCGTCATGGCGGGCATGGTCAGCTCGCGGGTAAAGACCTCCGTGGAGGGCAGGACCACGGCGGCGTTGGTCAGGGGAATGCCGTTGTCCCGGGCGGCCTGGCGGAGGAAGTCCGCCATGGCGTCCATGGACAAGATCCTGCCGTCAGCCACCATGTTGTCCGGCAGGGGGGCCATGGCGGCCTTTTTCAGCGTACTGCCGGCGAAGTAGGCCAGCTTGACGCTGCTGCCGCCGATATCAATGCCAACGATTTTTTTCATAAGGGGATCCTCGCTTTCCGATACCATCGATCGACAAGGGCAGACACGGTTTTGGCGGGCAGAAATGTGCCCATACTGCGTCAAGCCCCTTGACAATACGGCAAGTATTCTCTGCGGGTCTTTTCTTGTCTGGACCCATTTCTGCTCCGGCAAAACTGCTCCGCACCTGCCGGCGATGTATTTTCGAATGATTTTTAGTTTTTGAGACGCAGGCGGGCGGAGTCGGCATATTCTCGCCGATGCTGCCGAGCGACGTTCCTTTGGAGCGAGGCTGACGCCCGCCAAGGCGAAAAGGGCAAAAAGCAACGGAAAGACACGTTGGCAGGCGTGTTTGCCCTTGCCGATCGATGGTAAGCGTTACAGCAATGACAGGTACCAGTCGATAAGGTTCTGGCCGAACAGGGCGGCGCACCAGGCGGCCAGCGCGATGCCGGGGCCCCAGGGAAGGCCCTGCTGTCCGCGCTTGGCGCGGACAAGGCCCCATAGGATGCCGACGACGCAGGCCAGCAGCAGGCACAGCAGATTTTTCTGCCAGCCCAGAAACAGCCCTGTGAGAAACAGCAGCTTGATATCGCCGCCGCCCATGGCGTCGCGGCGGAGCAGCTTCTCCATCAGCAGCGCCAGCAGCAGGACGCCGCCGCCCACGGCGACGCCGCCGATGAGGCCGTCCAGCGCCCGTTTGCCCGGGTCCGGGACAAAAAACAGAGTGACGATAAAAAGCACAACGCCGACCGCGATAAAGCGGTCGGGGATGATATACCCCTCCAGGTCCGCGAAGGCGCAGGCCAGCAGCAGGCAGGCCACGGCCCAGGCTTCGAGGGTCCGGAGGGAGATATCATAGCGTAGCAGCAGCGACACGAACACCAGCGCGGCCACCGTTTCACCCACCGCGTGGCGGGGGGAGAGCTTCGCGCCGCAGTAACGGCAGCGGCCATGGCTGAACACATAGCTGAACACCGGCACAAGATCGCGGGGCGCCAGCACATGGCCGCAGACGTCGCAGTGGGAGCGGCCGCGGAGGACGCTCTCGCCGTGTACTACCCGCCACGCGGCGCAGTTGAGAAAGCTGCCCATGCAGGCGCCCAGCAGGGCGGCGATGAAGCAGCTATATATGGTGATGGCGGGGGCGGCGTACAGCATGGGAAGGCTCCTTTGTGTCGTTGCGGGTGTCCCCGCCCCGGCACAGCCGGGGCGGGGGATCATTTAGCTGTTTTCTTGACCCAGAGTCCAAGTGTAGGTCTTGGAACCGTTTGCATCAGTCAGCTTGTCAGCTTTGTACTCAATTTTGCCATTAGTGTACGTGAGCTTTGTATCAGCGTAATTGAAGGTGAATTCAGTTGCGCCGTTGTTGTCAGGAGCGGCAAGGAACGCAGCCTTGTCAGCAGGAATGTTCTTGTTCTCAGTCAGGATACCGACCTGCCACTCGGCGTACAGAGCGCGGATATTGGCGACGTCAGCGGCCTCCTTGGACTTGGTCAGAGCGCCGTTGAACACGGGGATAGCGATGGCCACCAGAACAGCGATGATGGCAACAACGATCAGCATCTCCATCAGGGTGAAGCCCTTTTTGTTGTTGAGTTTTTTCAGCATGGGTAGTTTCTCCTTTTCTGTTTGTAGTTCTATATCGTCCCGCGGCGTTGCGCGCGGAAATGATACCTTGGTTATATGCCGCCGTACAGGGTGAACATGGGCAGGTAGACCGCCAGCAGCAGTATGACCACCAGCACGGCCAGGGCAATGGTGATGGCCGGCTCCAGCACGGCCAGCAGCCGGGCAGTGGTGACGGACACCTCATTGTCGTAGTAGCCGCCGATCACGTCCAGCGTCTCCTCCAGTGCGCCGGAGCGCTCACCTACGCCCACCATCTCAGTGAGCATGGCGGGGAAGCATTCGATGCCGGCCATGCTCTCAGCCATGGGACGGCCGCGCTCCACGTCCTGCCGGACCTGACGGACCGCCAGCGAGAAGGTGTAGTTGCTCACGACGTTGGCGGTGACCTCCAGTGCCCGGGGCAGCGGCAGACCTGCCGCCAGCAGGGTGGCCATGCTGTGGGCGAACTGGGCGGCGGCGTTCATGGCGTGTATGCGGCGCAGCGGGGCGCGCGTCAGGCTCCAGGCGGCCAGCGCGGCGCGGCCGCGCTCCGTGCGGCGGAAGGTCAGGTAGGCGATGACCAGCAGGGCCAGAACGCCCAGCACCAGCCACCACCACTTGGTGAAGAAGGCGCTGACGGCCATCAGGGCTCTGGTGACGCCGGGAAGGCTGCCGGAGCCCAGGTCCGTGAAGGCGTCCGTGAACGCGGGGACCGCCACGGCGATGATGATGACAAAGACGACGATGGCCACGATGATGACCATCACGGGGTACGTCAGGGTGCTGACGATCTTGGCCCTGGTCTTGGCGGAACGGTCGTAGTAGGCATGCAGACGCTGGAAGCAGCTCTCCAGCGTGCCGGACTGCTCGCCGGCGCGCAGCGTCTCGGTAAAGGTTTTGGGCAGGTAGGGGGCGTTGTTCCCGAAGCTCTGGGCAAGGGAGTAGCCCGCGCCAACCTCCTCGGAGACCTTATCCAGCATCCGGCGGAGGTATTTGTTCTTCGTCTGGGCGGCTACCATGGACACGCAGCGCTCCACCGACAGCCCGGAGGCCAGAATGATGGCGAATTGGGAGCACAGGAGCGCCAGCTCTTTTTCCTTGACCCGGAAGGCCACGGGACGGGAGAGCACGCTCTCCTTCTTCTCGGGAACGGCCTCCAGCTTCGTGATGATGGCAACGCTCTCGCGGAGCTTGTCCGCCGCCTCAAATTCATCGTAGGCGCGGAGCACACCGGAGACTTTCGCGCCGCCGGCGGTCTGGCCTTTATAACGGAATGTGGTCATGGGCGCGGGGCGCTCCTTTCTGTGAAATCAGGTCTCGGCGGCGGTGTTGATGACGCGGGCGGCCTCCGCCGCGGAGGTGACGCCGGCAAGCACCAGCTCGCGGCAGCTTTCCCGCAGGGTGGTGAAGCCGTCCTGCCGGGCGGCGGCCAGCAGCTCGTCGCCGTCGGCGCCGTGGCTGATGCGCCGGCGGAGGCGGCTGTTGAGCAGCAGTATCTCGAACACGGCGCGGCGGCCGATGTAGCCGGAATGGCGGCACTCGGGGCAGCCGGCGCCCTTGTAGAAGGTGACGTCGCTGTCCTCGGGCACGCCGAGAAGAAGCAGCTCCTCGGCAGAGGGACGGTAAGCCGTTTTGCAGTGGGGACAGAGCTTGCGGACCAGACGCTGGCTGACCACGCCCCGCAGGGCGCTGGACACCAACCAGGGCTCCACGCCGATGTCCTCCAGACGGTGGACGGCGGAGACGGCGTCGTTGGTGTGCAGGGTAGAGAAGACCAGGTGGCCGGTGATGGCTGCCCGCATGGCGATGGAGGCCGTCTCACCGTCGCGTATCTCGCCCACGGCGATGATGTCCGGGTCCTGACGCAGGATCGCGCGCAGGCCGCTGGCAAAGGTCATGCCGGTCTTTTCGTTGATCTGACACTGGTTCACGCCGGGAAGGTGGTACTCCACCGGATCCTCCAGCGTGACGATGTTCAGCGCGTCGCTGGACAGGTCGCGGAGCATATTGGACATGGTGGTGGACTTGCCGGAGCTGGTGGGGCCCACCAGCAGCACCACGCCGCTGGTGTTTTTCAGCAGGGCGTTGTAGTTGTCCAGGTCGCGGCCCTCCAGCCCGAGGACGGACTTGTCCAGCACCTGGGCGGATTTGTCCAGCAGGCGAAGGACGATCTTCTCGCCGTAGACGGTGGGCATGGAGGCGATACGCAGGTCAAGGCTGTGGCCCCGGACGGAGAACATGGCGTGGCCGTCCTGGGGCACCTTGTGCTCGGCAATATTCATGCCGCCCATGATCTTCAGGCGGGAGATGACGGTGTTCTGCAGATCGGCGGGCACAGTGAGCACACGCTGCAGCAGGCCGTCAATACGCATACGCACCAGCATTTCACCCTCCTGGGGCTCCAGATGGATGTCGCTGGCGCGCTCGGTGAAGGCGCGCTCGATCAGGGAGTTGACAAAGCGGATGGTGGGGGCGGAGGCCTCCGGGTCGGCGGTGTCCCGGGCCATCTGGGCGGGGATGATGTCCTCGCCGGCACCGGCCTCGCGCTTCATCTCCTCGATGACGCGGGCGGTGCCCTCGCTGCCATACAGGCGCTCGATGGCCTGCTCCACCGCCTTGCGGGTGGCGATCATGGGGATGATGCGTTTGCGGGAGGCGGTCTTGACCTCGTCCTGGGCCACAAAGTCCAGGGGGTCGTGCATGGCCAGGTACAGGCGGTCCTGCACCAGCTTTACCGGGACCACGAGAAACTTTTTGGCCAGGTTCCGGGGGACGTATTTGGCCAGCTCCACGGGAATGGACACGGCGGTCAGGTCCACGAAGTCCACGCCCAGCTGCACACGCAGCGCGTCAATGAGCTGCGCTTCGGAGATAACCCCCTGCCGGATGAGAACATCGCCCAGACGCTGGCCGTCCTCGCGGGGCAGGGCCAGGGCCTGCTCCAGCTGCTCGCCGGTGATGATACCGGAGGAGACCAAAAGATCGCCCAGCCGCATATATGCCACGGAATACACCTCCAAACGGTAAAAAGCAAAAAAATTAAGTAGGGGCAGAAACGCGGGACGCAGTCTGCGCCTCGCGGTAGTGTTTTCAACCCCTACAATACCCTACTGTATGTAGTGAAAGTTACTATACCGCATTTTCGCCGTAAAGTCAATTCCTTTTTCGACATTAAATCGGCAAAAATGGAGGGTTGATGCGTGAAAATCATGCGCTCATATGACAAATTTCAGAAGAACCTGCAACAAATCCGATCGTGTGATAAGAAGCTGTTAACAAGCATGGTTCAGAAAAGCCAACCCTTTTTACGGCGGGGCGGTGGCGGCGGGTCCCGGCGGAAGGGTTTATCTACCAGAATGATGTCATCGCCGAACTTCTGGACGCACTCCCAGGGGATGTAGTAATCCTCGCCCCGGCCGAACAGCCCGAAGAACCGGCAGGGACCGAAGACGATCAGCGCCTTGACGGAGCCCTCCGGCACCGTGACCTCCACGTCGCCCACACAGCCAAGGCGGCAGCCGTCGCACAGGTTAATGACCTCTTTGCGCCGCAGCAGCGAAAATTTGCACAGCATCGGCGTCACCTCCTGCCGTCAGGATATGCGCGGCGGAGGCTGTCCCATACCGTCGGATCTTAGGGCTTTTCGCCGGGGAGAATAACCGCCGCACCGGCGGGAAATACTGCCACTATCACGAAAGAGGCAGGTGGCGTCATGCGGGGCAGAGTGGAGATCAGCGGCATCAACACAGCGAAGCTGCCTGTGCTGAAAAACGATGAGATGACGGCGCTGCTGCGGCGCGCCCACGCAGGTGATACAGCGGCGCGGGAGCAGCTGATCTGCGGCAATCTGCGGCTGGTGCTGTCGGTGCTGCAGCGGTTCGCGGGGCGGGGCGAGAGCGCCGACGATCTGTTCCAAGTGGGGTGCATCGGTTTGATGAAGGCCATCGACAACTTTGATGTGGAGCAGCCGGTGCGGTTTTCGACTTACGGCGTGCCCATGATCGTGGGGGAGATACGCCGCTATCTGCGGGACAACAGCGCCCTGCGGATCAGCCGCAGTATGCGGGACACGGCCTACAAGATCCTGCGGGCCCGTGAGGCGCTGCTGGTGGAGACGCAGCGGGAGCCCACGGTGGAGCAGCTGGCGCGGTATCTGGACATTCCGCGGGAGGACGTGGTGTTCGCCATGGACGCGTTCAGCGATCCGGTGAGTTTGTACGAGCCGCTGTATGCCGACAGCGGGGACACGGTGTGCGTCATGGACCAGGTGCGGGACGAGAAGAACACCGACGAGAGCTGGCTGGACCGCATCGCGCTGAAGGACGCCATAGCCCGGTTGGACCCGCGGCAGCGGAGCATACTGGCGCTGCGGTTCTGCCAGGGGAAGACGCAGATGGAGGTCAGCAGCGAGATCGGCATCTCACAGGCGCAGGTGTCACGACTGGAAAAGACAGCACTGAGCAGCATCAGGAAGAATATGTGAGTATCCCCCGGCTTCGCCGGGGGATACTTGTGTCTTTTGCGTCTTTTGAAAAACGCCCTCTTTTCTTTTGGAAAAGTTTGGTGTATACTATATACTGAATGAGTATTTGCACCGGAGGTACTGACTATGTTTGATAATCGACGGGAGATCATGCAGGATGTGTTTCTGACGTATCTGCCCGCACAACGCTTCAAAACCAGCCGCATGACCGTGCAGCTGATCGCACCTTTGCAGAGAGAGACAGCGGCGGCCAACGCGCTGCTGCCCGCCGTGCTGCGGCGGGGCACCGTCCGCTGCCCGGATATGGAGAGCCTGTCCGCCGCGCTGGATACGCTGTACGGCGCCAATATCGACTATACCGTCCGCAAAAAGGGTGAGCGCCAGTGTGTGGGTTTTGCTGCCGGCTTTATCGACGACGCCTTCACGCCCCACGGCGAGAAGCTGCTGGAGCCTGTGTCGGCGATGCTTGGCGAGCTGCTGCTGGACCCTGTGACCCACGGGGGACGTTTTTTGAGCAGCTATGTGGAGAGCGAAAAGGCCAACCTGATCGACGCCATTCGGGGCCTGAAGAACGACAAGCGTGACTGGGCGGATATCCGGCTCATGCAGGAGATGTGCGCCGGCG
>ERZ1673700.428-NODE-428-length-55819-cov-8.660749_pt1 | contig 55819 bp, 52 predicted proteins | sample MGYA00580230_ERZ1673700 | MGnify/ENA primary metagenome ERZ1673700 (study PRJEB41218, sample SAMN15661782) | gut metagenome | host: Homo sapiens | place: Canada: London | collected 2015-08-20/2019-03-30 | study: EMG produced TPA metagenomics assembly of...
CTCGACAGCATTTCCTCCGCCATCATGATCTCGGTGGAGGACAAGGATACCGCCCGCGCGGAAAAGCTCCAGCGGGAGCTGACCAGCGCCGTGGACGGTGTGCTGCAGACCAGCGAGGCGAAGGCCGCCGTCCTGACGCAGACGCTGACGCAGGACGCGACGCGGGAGCAGCAGGCCCGGGAAAACAACATTTCCTCCGGCAAGGCGGCGCTGGTGAACCGTGTGCTTGCGCTGAACCCCGCTTTGAAATTTGACGCGCTGGCGAAGCTCTCGGTGGAGGAGCTGAAGGACCTTGCGGAAGCGGGCGCGCCCGCCATGCCCATCGGCAAGGATGCCGCCGCTTACGCCGCGGAGCAGTATGCCGGGACAACGGCGTTGGACTCCGTCACGGCGGAGGTCGATTCCGAGCTGGACGAATTCCCCGCGCACTACGAGGTGGAGCTGCACACGGCATGGGGTGAGTTTGAGTATCTGGTGGACGCCTACACGGGGAAGGTGCTCAGCGGGCAGAAGGACTTGCCGGCCACGGCCCCTGTAGGGGATGAGACGGCAAAGCCTATTGCGCCCACCGGCGACATCGGCCATGCCAAGGCGAAGTCCATCGCCCTGAACCACGCGGGCGTGAGCGAGAGCAAGGCGTATGACATGGAGATCGAGCTGGACGATGAGGACGGCACGCTCGTCTACGAGGTCGAGTTCAAATTCGGCGGCATGGAATACAGCTACGAGATCAACGCCGCCAGCGGCGCGATCCTCAAGCACGAGGCGGAACTGGATAACTGAAAGAAAAGGCGCGAGCCGCTGCATTTGCAGCGGCTCGCGTCTTTTTACGGGTTATACAGGATCGTGTGCAGAATGGTGGTTTGGTCAGAGATGTTGCGGTAGGCGTGGGTGGTGTCGCCCTGAAAGCGGACGCTTTCGCCCGCTTGAACGACAATGTCCTTCTGATCAGCCGTGATTTCGATTGCACCGGCGAAAAGGGTGACAAACTCGGTGGTACCCCGCAGATGCGGCTCCGACTGCCAATGGCTGCCGGGAGCCAGCTCCATATAGTAGACGGAGAACTTCCGGTTTTCATCGTCCGGAAAAAGGCAGTAAGGCGATACATTGAAAATTATCAAAAACCTGATTTCGACCTTGCAATTCAGGGTACACTCCGCCGCGAAAAACCTCGGAAGTCTTGCCCTGTAAGGCTTCCGAGGTTTTCCTTCAGAATGGCGGAAATTTGTGTAACACCAACCAAACCCTTGCGCCGCAGGGCTTCCCGGTTTGACGGCCTGATAACTCCGACTCTAAAGGCCGCTGGTTCGAATCCAGTCGGGCGTACCATGATCTGAAGGCCTCATCTGTCAGCAGGTTTTCCGCTTTCCCACCAAGGTCGGCGACGACAGAATGAAATGCAGATCGTGAAGAGCGAGTGGAACGAAACGGTACGGTACGGTGAGATAAGAATGGCCTCAAGTACATCGGTGTCTCCGGCTGACCGAAGCGTATGTTGTCGATAGGCGGCCGACAGGAAAACGTGAAACCAACGTATCGTTTGAGATGGGTTTGACGATAACTGGACCGGTGGTTGCAAACAGCGGGGGCGGATGGTATACTCTGTGTCAGAGTGCAGCCCGCACTATGGGAACTGTATCCGATCATAGCCTCACGGTGTTTAGCGGCGGTGCCTGCCTGTATGTGAAGATGAAAGGACGGTGACAGTGGTGTATTTCGAATACGGGGAAACAGAGCTTTCTTATCTGCGGCAGAAAGACAGGCGGCTTGGTGAAGTCATTGACCGTATTGGGTATATCGACCGTGCCGTGGATACGGACTTGTTCTCTGCCATTGTCCATCATATCATCGGCCAGCAGATATCGACTAAGGCGCAGGCGACCATCTGGCAGCGGATGCGGGATGCGCTGGGTGAGGTGAACGCGGAGAGCATCCTTGCGGTGGGGGTCCCCGAACTGCAAGCCCTGGGTATGACCTTCCGTAAGGCGGAGTACATCAAAGACCTGGCGCAAAAGGTCCGGGACGGTGCGTTTGATCTGGACGGCATATGGCAGAAAACGGACGGGGAGGTGATCCGCGAACTGAGCAGTCTGAAGGGTGTTGGCATCTGGACAGCGGAGATGATCCTGCTGTTCTGTATGCAGCGGCCCGATGTGTTTAGTTACGACGATCTGGCTATTCAGCGCGGACTGCGGATGCTCTATCACCACCGCAGCATTGACCGTAAGCGGTTTGAGATATACCGCCGTCGGTTTAGCCCGTATGGCAGCGTGGCGAGCCTGTATCTGTGGGCGGTGGCCGGTGGAGCGATACCGGAGTTGAAAGATCATAAGCCGAAAAAGAGATTGGAGGGAAAGAGATGATCTGGACATCCGAGTATATGTCGCCGCTGGGTAGGATCACGCTGGCCTGCGACGATGAGGCGCTCGTTGGTCTATGGTTCAACGGGCAGAGGTATTTTGGTAGCGTTCTGCCAGAAGTGACTGCACAAAGGGAACACCCGCTGTTTGCAGAGGCCGGTCGCTGGCTGGATATCTATTTTTCCGGTAAGGAACCGGGGTTTCTGCCGCCGCTGCGCTATGATACCACACCGTTCCGTAAGCGTATCTGTGACATCATGCTGACGATACCGTATGGAAAGACCATGACCTACGGAGAGATCGCCGCAGAAGCGGCTCGCCAGCAGGGACTGGCCAAAATGTCCGCACAGGCGGTGGGCGGCGCGGTGGGGCATAACCCGATCTCTCTCATGATCCCGTGCCACCGTGTGGTGGGTACAAACGGCAGCCTTACCGGCTATGGCGGTGGCATCCAAAGGAAGAAAGCATTGCTGGAGCTGGAGCGTGCCGATATGCGTGGTTTGTTCGTACCGAAGAAGGGGACCGCGCTTTGATCGGGTCTCGCTTTCTATGCAGCCTGAGAATATACGCACGTCCGGCCTGACTGGGCCGGACGTGTGTTTTTGCTTTTTCCTGTGGGGGTATTTGACGAAAAAATGTGAGAAAAGAGCAGACAGCGTCTTGAAGACAGGCGGCGGGACTGCCATCATGATCGACGCCGGCTATAACTACGAACGGCTGGCGGGGAAGATGGTATGGCCGGGTATTGCACCGCAGTCCATTCGGCACATTCTCATTACCCATCAGGATACTGACTGGAAAACAAGCCGTTTTCGCCGTTGCCGGAAACGCTGCAAAGGCATACGCGGCTCAGCCGTGACCCTCGGCAGCGATCATGTGCAGTGCGTTCTCCAGTGCGCCGATAACGGCGGAGGTATGGCTTACAAAAGCTCCTCCGTTTTTCGATAGCCCAGCGCAGTGGAGATCATGGACGCGGCGGCGCAGACCTGTTCCACCGCCGCAAGGAATTCATCGGAACGGGTGCTGCGGAACATACCGATCACGCCAACGGTGTATCGTGCTTTGCCCTCCACGGTATAGACCGGTGCGGAAATGGAGCGCAGGCCGATCTTGTATTCGCCGTTTTCAATGGCGTAGCCGTCGGTACGGCACAGATCGATCTCCTGCATCAGCGCGGTCAGATCGGTGATGGTGTGCGGGGTGAACTGGGTCATATGCTGTGCGCGCAGCAGCGCCTCGGCACTGGTGCGGGACATATGTGCCAGAAAGACCTTGCCCTGCGACGTACAGTAGATTGGCAGCCGGGAACCTATATCCGACACGACGCGCAGATTGTCCCGGGTCTCCACCTGGTCCAGGGTGATCACGCTGCCGCCCTCGCACACCGAGAGCATGACGGACGCTCCGGTCCGCTGGCACAGGTGCTCCATATAGGGGCGGGCCACCAGTGAGATGTCCCAGGACCGTTCCACTTGCCGCCCATATTCGAACAGCCGCAGGCCCAGCGTGTATTTTCCGTCCGGCGTCTGCGCTGCCACGTCATAGGCCCGCATGGTGGTCAGCAGGCCGAATACGGTGCTCTTCGGGTATCCGCACCGGGTGGCCAGTTCCTTCAGCGACAGCGGACTTTCGGCCTGACTCAGAATTTGCAGGACCTCCATGGCCTTCGCTACGGATAATATGATATTTCCATCCATCATGGCGCCGCACCTCCCGTTGCTATCAGCATACCGGCTTCGTTATTCTCTGTCAAGAACGATCCGAGAAAGCTGACACAAAATAAGAGAAAACCTCCGGAAACGGAGGCTTTTTCTGCACAGCTGAAGAACAGCGGGAAGGCCATGAAAACAGAGGGGGTACTTGCGGAAACGGTCATGCTACGCTATAATACAAGGCGATCCAGGGAGAACCATTTGTAGTTTCCGTGGTGGACAGAAGCGTATTATAAGGAGGACCTTGTACCATGGAGAAAAAGCTGACTCATAGTAAGTGGTTTTTATACCTGACAGAGTTTTTCGCGGGAATGTCCGTCATGGCGGTGGAACTGGGCGCCAGCCGCCTGATGGCGCCGTATTTCAGCTCATCTCAAATCGTTTGGACGGTCATTATCGGCGTTATAATGGTCGCTATGGCTGTGGGCAACATCTGGGGCGGACGGATGGCTGACAAGAGCAAGTCGCCGGACCGACTCTATGGCCGGGTCATCATCGCCGCGATCTGGATCGCGTTGATACCCTTTGCGGGCCGATGGATGATCGCCGGGATATCCTTCCTGCTGGCCACGTTCGTAACGAAGAACTTTCTGGTCTGGGCGGCGCTGGCAGCCTGCCTGGTGATCTTCGCCTTCCCCTGTGTGCTGCTGGGCACCGTAACACCGTCCCTGACCAAGTTTACAGTGGACAATCTGGATGACACCGGTAAGACCGTGGGGCAGCTGAATGCGCTGAACACCATCGGCAGCATCATCGGTACCTTTGTGCCCACGTTCCTGACCATCCCGGCGGTGGGTACGGCGGCCACGTTCCTGATCTTTGCGGGTGTGCTGGCCGCTATCGGTATTGTCTACTTCACTTTTGAACGGAAGAAGACGGTCGCCGGTATTATTGCGGTGGTGTTGGTGGCGGGGTTGTGCTTTGCGCTGCCCACCTACAGCTTCGCCTTCTGGGAGAGCGACCTGGCCCTGGAGGATGAGTCCATCTACAACTACCTCCAGGTCAAGGATGACGACCACGCCACCACGCTCTCCACCAATGTGCTCTTCGGTGTACAGTCGGTGCAGAACAAGGACGGTAAGCTCACCGGAATGTACTACGACTACGCGCTGGCAGCCCCCTGTATGGCGGGTATGGACGGTACCGATAACACAGGCCGCAGCGCCATGATCTTGGGCATGGGTTCCGGCACCTACGCCGGATACTGCGTCCGCTATTTCCCGGGCATGACCGTGCAGGGCGCGGAGATCGACGGCAAGATCGCCGATATCGCCCGCACCTATTTTGGCCTGCCGGAGGAGGTGGAGGTGGCCGTGGCCGATGGCCGGGCCTACCTGACCGCGTCGGAGGAAAAGTTTGATGTGATCATGGTGGACGCCTATCAGGACATCACCATTCCGTTCCAGCTGTCCAGCCGGGAGTTCTTCGCGGCGGTGGCGGAGCACCTGAAGCCGGAGGGCATCATGGTGGTGAATTTGAATATGACCTCCCGGGAGGATGGCTCCATCAACCAGTACCTCTGCGATACGATGGCCAGCGTGTTCGCGTACACCTATCTGGCCGATGTGCCCGGAAACACCAATACGGAGGTGTTCTGCACCAACGCGCCCGGCCTGCCGGAGCGCTTTGCAGCCAGCCGCGCAGCGCTGACCGACGGAGACTACGCCGCCATGATGGCGGAGGTGGCCGCCGATCTGACGGTCTACACCGGTGGGGACTGCCTTCTGACGGACGACAGGGCGCCGGTGGAGGTGTTGGGTATGCGCGTGCTGGACGAGCTGATCGCCGGAGAACTGGACTACTACCGGGAGAATTTCAGCCTACAGGAGATACTGGGAATGCTGGGCTGACGGCGGCGCTTGACAAGCCCCGCCGCCGGGGCTATGATAGCCGTGCCGTCCATCTGCCTGGCGGCCGAAACGAGGAAATGAGGTATCGCTATGGACGCAGTTGTTCTTGACCATGTGGATAAGGCCTATACCACCTACGGCACGGATGTCGTCCTGACCGGCGAGACGCGGCCCAGCCGTACCCGACAGGTGCTGCGCGACCTGTCGCTGACCATTCCTGCCGGAGAGATCACTGTGATCGTGGGCCGCAGCGGCTGCGGCAAGAGCACGCTGCTGAAGCTGCTGGCGGGGACGGAGATGCCTGACACCGGGACAATACGGATTCCGGAGGGTTGGCACAGTGCCATGCTTAGTCCGGATCCCTATGTCATCACCTGGACCAGCGTGCAGCGGAATGTGGCCATGGCCTGCGGCGTGGGAAAAACGCCGGAGGAGCGCTATGAGCGCGCCAGCGAATTCGTGCGACTGGTGGGCTTGGAGGACTACGCCGACCTGACGCCGGCAGAGCTGTCCACCGGCATGAAGCAGCGTTTGGGCCTGGCCCGGGTGCTGGCGGGGCAGGCGGAACTGCTGCTGATGGATGAACCCTTTGCCTCGCTGGATTTTTTGACCCGCGCGGAGCTGCAGAGCCAACTCCTGGCCATTCAGGAGAAGCTGCCCCGCACGATCGTGCTGGTCACTCACCAGTTGGAGGAGGCGCTGCTGCTGGGGCGGCGGATCATTGTCATGCACCCGGACAGTACGATCTGTGAATTTGATCTGACGGATTCGCCCTATCCCCGGGATCTGGACGATCCGACGCTGCGGCGGCTGAAGGAGGCTATTACCGACCAATGCCGCTATACCGCATAAGAAGCGGCGATGCACACTATACTTGCTGTACCATACCTGCGGCCTGTGCCGCTGAAAGGAGACTGTTATGCTTTCCGGACTGACGCAATATGTGCCCGAAGCGACCCTGACTGTTTACGACAATCTGGAATTTCTCATTCGCCTGCTGCTGTCTGCCGCCTTGGGCGCGCTGGTGGGTTTGGAGCGCAGTAAGCGCCGCAAGGAGGCGGGCATCCGTACCCACTGCATCATTGCCTGTACCTCCGCGCTGTTTATGATCGTCTCAAAATACGCTTTCTTGGACTGTGTTACGTTGGATGGCCTTCGCGGCGCCGACCCTGCACGCATTGCCGCCCAGGTGGTCAGCGGCATATCCTTTCTGGGGGCCGGCGTCATATTCAAAAACGGCAACTCTATCCGCGGACTGACCACCGCCGCCGGTATGTGGGGTACCGCCGCCATCGGTATGGCTGTGGGTGCCGGTATGTATTGGCTGGGCCTGTTCGAGGCGGCTGTCCTCGTTGCCATCCAGATCATTCTCCACCGCTTCCCTGTGGGGGCGGATGCCCTCACGACCCAGGAGCTTCTGGTGGAGCTGGAGGATACGGATGAGCTGCGGGCCCGCTTTGACGATCTGCTGAAGGAGCACCGCGGCCAGGTGACAGAGAGCAGCCTCACCCGTCAGGACGGCTGCCTTCGTATGGAGATCACCGTCCGGCTGGAGCCGCCGATCACCCATGATGAAGCACTGGCCTTTATGCGGGAGAACCCCGGTGTGAAAAGAATGTCTGTATAAGCGACGCATGAAAAGCCGGCCACCAGGCCGGCTTTTTCATGCGCAGTTGCGGTTTTCACTGGAGTTTGCTATACTCTGTGTGAGAAGGGAGATGTTTCTGTGCTGCATACTGTTATGGCGTTCCTGCCGTTGGCGTTTTTGATCGTATATGCCCTAAAGACCCGCAAAATGGCAGATGCAATGGTCCTGGCCACTCTGCTGGCCGTGCTGCTGGTCCATCGCCAGCATTTTTTCACTGGGCTGATCGACGCCATGTATACTACACTGGGCAACAGCTCCTATCAGTTTGCACTGTGCAGTATTCTGGGCTTTGGCGGAATGATCTCGCTGTTTCAGGCCTCCGGCGGGCTCATGGGCTTCCGGGATCTGCTGGCGAAGGCGGCCAACACGCCCCGCAAAACGCTGCTGCTGGCGTGGCTGCTGTCTGTGATCATGTTCGTGGACGAGTATCTGAATGCCCTGACTACCACCATCTGCCTGCGGGATGTCTCCGATAAAAACCGTCTGCCCCGGGAGCACCTGGCGGTGCAGACCAACATTATGGCATGCTGTCTGTGCGTGACGGTGCCCTTTACCAGCTGGACGGCATTCAGCGTGGGCCTGATTTCCGACTTCGGCCTGGGGTTCACGGATTACCTTCAGGCGGTGCCCTTCATGTTTTATCCGCTGGCGATGATGCTGGTAAGTCTGCTGATGGCGTTGGGCTGGTTTCCGAAAGTGGGCATGCTTCGTCAGGCGTATCACCGGGTGGCCTCCGGCGGCGCAGCCTTTGAGCCGGGAGAAAAGGACGAGAAGCTGGTGGACATTGACGAGGTGGATGAGCACAATGTCTCCTCGGCTTGGAACGCTATTATCCCGCTGGCGGCGCTGGTGGGAGGCACGGTGCTGTTTGACAATGATTTGCTCCACGGTATCATCGTGTGCCTGGTGGTGCAGTTCTTGCTGTATGTGATACAGAAGCGTATGACGGTGGGAGAATACTTTGCCCGATTCTTTTCCGGCGTTAAGGGTATGACCACCATCGCTGTGGTGGTGGGCTTTGGCCTGATGCTCAGCGACGCCAACCGTACATTGGGGTTGTTTGATATTCTCATCAACGGTATCGGAGGGGCGGTGCCCCGCTGCCTGATCGCGCCGCTGGCGTTTGTGCTGGTGGGATTGACCGTATTTGCCGTAGGTGGCTGCTGGGCGGTAATGACCATCGCTATTCCTGTGTTCATCCCGATGGGACTGGCTGCCGGGGTGGCTGCGCCGCTGATGATCGCCGCGGTGATGAGCGGCGTTACCCTGGGATATAGTCTGTGCTTCTATGCGGACGCGGTGCTGATGACCACCGCCGGCTCGGGCGTTTCCAACCTGACCACCATACGGGCGGCAACGCCCTATGCGCTGGCGGTGGGGGGTCTTTCGGTGATAGCGCTGTTGGTGGCCGGGCTGTGAAAACGGTGGCTGGGCTGTGAAAGCAGCGGGCGGAAACAGTAACATTTTTGATAGAAGTATGGTGGTTTACAGGGCGGGGAAATCGTGGTACACTATGCGGGAACGGGGATATGCACCGTGCGGGGGAAATGCGAGGGAAGGGAGGTGCCGCCATGCTGCGACGGATACGGGAGCTTTTTAACGACGTGTTCCGACAGGCCGATCTTGTCCTGCTGGCGCTGTGCATCGGCACGTCGCTGTTCGGCATACTGATGATCGCCAGCGCCACACGCTATATGCACACAAGCAAGCTGGTGCTGGTACAGGCGGCGGCGCTGTGCATCGGGGCGGTGCTGTATATCGTGGTGTCGCAGGTGGACCTGAACGAGCTGGCGAAGTACTGGAAGTGGATATTCCTGGTGGGCGTGGTGTTCATCCTGCTGCTGGCAACGCCCCTCGGCATTGCCGGGGATACCGGCAACAAGGCATGGCTGGAGTTCCCGTTCCTGCCGGTGAAGGTGCAGCCGGCGGAGATCGTGAAGCTGACGTTTATTATCGTGCTGGCGAAACAGCTGGCGTGGCTGAAGGAGAACCGGGACCTGCGGTCGATTTCCTCCATCGTCATGCTGGCGGCACACTTCGGCGTGATCTTTGCGCTGTACTACAAGATATCCTCCGACATGGGCAGTGCGCTGGTGTTCCTGTTCATCTTCGCGTGTATGTGTTTTGTGGCGGGGGTGGCGCTGCGGTGGTTCCTGATCGGCGGCGGCGCGGCGGGACTGCTGTTCTACGCCATGTGGGACCTGGACCTGCTGGATACCTACATGAAAAACCGGTTCATCGTCCTGTTCGACCACAGCTATGACCCGCTGAACACCGGCTGGCAGCAGACCCGGAGCCTGCTGACACTGGGCGGCGGAAGGATATTCGGGCAGGGGCTGTTTCGCGGCACGCAGACCCAAAGCGAGGCGGCGTCCAGCCTGCCGCACCGGCACACGGATTTTATTTTCTCCGTGATCGGTGAGGAGCTGGGGCTGGTGGGCTGCCTGCTGACGCTGGCGCTGCTGACGGCCATTATACTGCGGTGCCTGTATGTGGCGCGGCACGCCAAGACCCGGCTGGAGGGCTATGCCTGCATCGGTGTGGCCAGTGTCATTATCTTTCAGGTCATCATCAATGTGGGTATGTGCCTGTTCGTGATGCCGGTCATCGGACTGACGCTGCCCTTCATCAGCTACGGCGGCTCATCGCTGGTGATGCTGTTTGCCTGTATGGGGCTGGTGTCCGGCGTACACGGGCGGGCAAAGCCCGACTGGCTGCGATAGGAAAGACAACAAAAGAACGCCGCGGCTGTGCCGGGGCGTTCTTTGTTTGTTTACACACCGGCGGGCAAAATCGGTTGTAATCAGCGGGGCGCTGTGCTATAATAATATATCAAATCATGGGGGCACAGGGCCGTTTTTCGCTGTGCCGCCTAAAAGTGAGGGTACGCTTATGAAGATCGTGGTATTGGCGGGCGGACTGTCCACAGAGCGCCAGGTGGCGCTGACCAGCGGCACCGGCGTGTGCAGGGCGCTGCGGGAGAGGGGACACAAGGCCATTCTGGTGGATATGTTTTTGGGGTTGGAGGACTACGAGGGCGCGTTGGAGGATATCTTTGACGCGCCGGACGGCCTGTGCGGCCAGAGCCGGGTGGAGCGCGTGGAGCCGGACCTGGAGGCGGTGCGCCGCAGCCGGAGGGACCAGAGCCCCAGCCTGCTGGGCAAGGACGTGCTGACCGTGTGCCGCATGGCGGACGTGGTATTTCTGGCGCTGCACGGAAGCTGCGGCGAGGACGGCCGCATACAGGCCACGCTGGATCTGCTGGGCGTGCCCTACACCGGATCCGGGTATCTGGGCAGCGGCATGGCTATGGATAAATCCGTGACGAAGCGGATGATGGACTCTCTCGGTATTCGCACGGCTCCGTGGCACGACATCCACTATACCGAGAGCGATATCCCCCGGCTGGCGGAGGAGCTGCCGGTGCCCTGTGCCGTGAAGATCGTCAACGGCGGCAGCTCCATCGGTGTGGCGCTGCCGGACACGAAGGAACAGCTGGAGAAGGCCCTGCGCGACCTGCTGCGCTACGGCGACCATGTGGTGGTGGAGCAGAAGATCAAGGGTCGGGAGATACAGATCGCCGTGCTGGGCGACGGCTATCTGCCGGCGGTGGAGATCATCCCCAAGGGCGCCTATTTCGACTATGAGAGCAAGTACCAGGCCGGCGGCGCGGTGGAGCTGTGCCCCGCGCCTATCACGGACGCGGCGTGGAAGCAGGTGGGCGAGATGGCCCTGAAGCTGCACAAGGGGCTGGGGCTGAGCGTGTACTCCCGTTCGGACTTCATTCTGGACGAGAACGGTCAGGCCTGGTGCCTGGAGATCAACACCCTGCCGGGCATGACGCCTACCAGTCTGGTGCCCCAGGAGGCGGCGCAGGTGGGACTGAACTACGGCGAATTGTGCGAGAAGATCGTGGAGCTGTCGCTGGCGGCGCGAAAGGCGGCGCGGGCATGATGCCGCTGACGGTACAGACCATCTGCGCCGCGGTGGGCGGCACGGTGTTGCAGAGCAGCGGCGCGGCGGTGCGCGACGTGACCACCGACAGCCGCCGCGTGCCGCAGGAAGCGCTGTTCATCCCTCTGGTGGGGGAACGCTTCGACGGCCACGCCTATATCGAAAAGGCACTGGAGGCCGGGGCGGCGGGATGCCTGACGGCAAAGACGCCGGAGGCACTGCTGCCGGGGAAGTTTTACATTCAGGTGCCCGACACGCGGCTGGCGCTGAAGGCGCTGGCCGCCTGGTACCGGGGGCAGTTCCGGCTGCCGGTGGTACAGGTGACCGGCTCCGTGGGCAAGACTACCACCAAGGAGATGATCGCCGCAGTGCTGACGCAGAAATACGAGACGCTGCGGACGGAGGGGAACCTCAACAACGACATCGGCGCGCCGCTGACGCTGCTGCGGCTCATGCCGGAGCACGAGGCGGCGGTGATCGAGACGGGCATGAACCACTTTGGGGAGATACGGTATCTGGGCGAGATGGTACGGCCGGATATCGCCGTTATCACTAACGTGGGCGACGCCCACATCGAAAATCTGGGCAACACACGGCAGGGCATTTTGCAGGCCAAGTGTGAGATATTTGAAAATCTGACCCCGGAGGGCGTCGCGGTGCTCAACGGCGACGACGAGCTGCTGAACACGGTGACGCTGCCACAGATCATCCTGCGCTGCGGCGAGGGCGAGCACTGCGATGTCCGCGTTACGGACATCGACGACCGGGGGCTGGAGGGCATGGCCTGCACCGTGACCACGGGACAGGCGGCCTATCGGCTGGAGACGGCGGCGCCGGGGCGGCACATGGTCTATCCCATGGCCATGGCGGCAGCCATCGGCGAACGGCTGGGCCTGACGGCGGCGGAGATCGCCGCGGGGACGGCGGCCTATGCGCCGGTAGGGAGCCGGATGCACCTGATCCGTATGGACGGGGATCGGCTGGTCATCGACGACTGCTACAACGCCAATCCGCAGTCCATGGCGGAGGGCATCCGTATGCTGGCTGCCAGCCGGCAGAAAAAGCGCCTGGCGGTGCTGGGCGACATGGGTGAGTTGGGCGCGCTGACGGCCCAGGCCCACCGGGATATGGGGACGCTGTGCCGGGAGTTGGGCATCGAGACCGTGGCGGTGGGGGAGAAGATGAAGGCCCTGACCGAGACAGATCCGGAGGCGCAGTGGTTCGCCGGCGTGGAGGAGGCGCTGCCCGCTGTACGGGCGCGGTTCACGCCGGGGACGGCGGTGCTGGTGAAGGCGTCTCACGCCATGCATTTTGAGAATATCGTAAAGGAATTAGAGAAAGAGTAAATGGTCGACATTCGCGTTTCGGGGCTGGTGAAGTCCTTTGATCTGGAAAAGAGAATACTGGACGGACTGAGCTTTCAGGTGGACAGCGGGGAGCGCGTGGGGCTGCTGGGGCGGAACGGCGCCGGAAAGACCACGGTGTTCCGTATGCTCACCGGGGAGCTGGAGCCGGACGAGGGCGAGGTACAGATCGCCGCTGGCCGGCGGGTGGGACTGATCTCGCAGATCCCCGTGTATCCGGAGGGGTACACGGTGGAGGACGTTTTGCAGACGGCCTTCGCGCGGATGTTTCGGATGAAGGACGAGATGGATGCGCTGGCCCTGCGGATGGAGCAGGGGGACAGCGGCGCGGATACGCTGCGGCGGTACGGCGAGCTGAACGCCAAATTCGAGGGACTGGGCGGCTGGGACACGGAGACGGCGGTGAACAAGGTGGCCAACGGCCTGAGCATCCCGAGGGAAATGCGGCAGCGGGAATTCGCGTGTTTGTCCGGCGGAGAGAAGACCCGGGTGAACCTGGGACGGCTCATTCTGGAGGATACGGACATCCTGCTGCTGGACGAGCCCACGAACCATCTGGACCTGCAGGCCACGGAGTGGCTGGAGGGGTATCTGCGGAGGTTCCGGGGCACGGTGCTGACCATCAGCCATGACCGGTATTTCCTGGACCGGACCGTGACGCGGATCATCGAGATACAGGACGGAAAAGCGGAGTTTTACAGCGGAAATTACAGCTTTTATGCCATCGAGAAGGAACGGCGGTATCAGGAGCGCATGAAGCAGTACCTGAAGGAGCAGGCGAAGATCGCGCAGCTGGAAAAGGCGGCGGAGCAGATGCACCTGTGGGCCTTCATGGGCAACGACGCGCTGCACAAGCGGGCCTTCAGCATGGAGAAGCGCATCGAGCGTATGCGGACCACGGCGAAGCCCACGAAGGCGCGGAAGCTGGAGGCGCGCTTCCAGAGCCGGGAGTTCAAGGGCGACGAGGTATTGCAGATCAAGGGCGTCAGCAAGGCCTTCGGCGAGAAGCGGCTGTTTGAGGATGTGTATCTGCGGTGCGAGGGGGGCGAGCGCATCGCTCTGCTGGGCGAGAACGGCACGGGAAAGACCACGCTGCTGAATATGCTGACCGGCAGCGAGCGCCCGGACAGCGGCGTTATACGGCTGGGGCCGGCGGTGAAGGCGGCGTATCTGCCGCAGGTGATACACTTCGAGCACCCGGAGAGGTCCATACTGGACACGATGCTCTATGAGCTGGACATCACGCCGCAGTCGGCGCGGAACCGGCTGGCGGCGTATCAGTTCACCGGAGAGGATGTGTTCAAGAGCGTCAGCGTGCTGTCCGGCGGCGAGCTGAGCCGCCTGCGGCTGTGTATGCTGATGGACGAGAGCATCAATCTGCTGATACTGGACGAGCCGACGAACCATCTGGACATCGACTCGAGGGAGTGGCTGGAGCAGGCGGTGGAGGCCTTCGACGGGACGCTGCTGTTCGTGAGCCACGACCGGTATTTCATCAACCGGTTCGCCACCCGTGTGTGGGAGCTGGCCGGGGGCGTCATCACGGACTATCCCATGGGCTTTGCACAGTACCGGCAGGCCAAGGAGGAGGAACGCGCCGCCGCGGCGGCCGCGGTACAGGCGCAGTCCGCTGCGCCGAAAAAGAACGGCAGCCGGGGCAACCGGGCCCAGCAGGCGGCGAAAAAGCAGCTGACCATCTGCGAGACGGCTATCGCCAAGCTGGAGGCGGACAGCGCGCGGCTGGAGGCGGAGATGGCGGAGAATGCCTGCGACGCGGAGAAGCTGAACGCGCTGTATCAGGAACAGCAGGACGTGCAGAAGCGGCTGGAGCAGGAGATGGAGCGCTGGGAAGAACTGAGCTTGCAGGCCGAGGAACAGGAGGAGCGATAACATGAGTGATATTTTGTGCATTTACTATTCCCGGACCGGGCATACCCGCCGGGCGGTCAAGGAGATCGCCGAGGCGCTGGGCGCGGAGATCACGGCGATCACCGACGACTGCGACCGCAGCGGCTGGCGGGGATATATGCGCTGCGGTATGGACGCCATGAAGACATCCACCCGGCCCCTGCAGCCCTTTGAGACGGAGAAGCCGCTGGGCGCGTACAAGCTGGTGATCGTGGGCAGCCCGGTGTGGGCGGGACGGTGCGCCAGCCCCATTCGCGCGCTGCTGAAGCGGCGGGGACTGGAGATGGAAAACGTGGCCTACGTGGTCACGCGGAGCACCACCCAGCGCAGTGAGGAGGTCTATGACCAGATGGATATGTATACCGGGCAGGCCCACCGGCTGGCGGTGTCGCTGCGGCCGGACAGCGAGGGGTATGAGTTCTGGCGGAACGACTTTATCCAGAATGTGCGCCGCCTGCTGGAGAACGACTGAGGACGGGCCATGCAGGAGAAGCTGAGCGCCCTTGCGGCGCATTTGACAGAGGTGGAGCAGCAGCTGGCGGACCCGGCGGTATATACGGACCGGGAGAAGCTGACGGCGCTGCGCCGGGAGCAGAAGGAGCTGACGCCGGTGGTGGAATGCTGGCAGGCGTATCTGCGGGCGCAGAACACCGCCCGGGAGGCGGAGGAGATGCTGTCTGACCCGGAGCTGCGGGCTTTGGCACAGGAGGAGCTGGCTGGGGCGAAGGGGGATATGGAGCGCTTGCAGGAGGAGCTGAAGCGGTTGCTGCTGCCGCGGGACCCCAATGACGAGAAGAACGTGATACTGGAGATACGGGCCGGTATCGGCGGGGAGGAGGGAGCACTATTCGCCGCCGACCTGCTGCGGATGTACACCATGTACGCCGAGCGCCGGGGCTGGACGCTGAGCATCGTCAGTGAGAACATGACGGAGCTGGGCGGCGTGAAGGAGGTCAGCGCCGAGATCGAGGGCGCGGGCGCCTGGTCACGGCTGAAATTCGAGGCTGGGACACACCGGGTGCAGCGGGTGCCGGAGACGGAGTCCTCCGGGCGCATCCAGACCTCCGCCGCCACGGTGGCGGTGATGCCCGAAGCGGAGGAGGTGGAGTTCTCCATCGACCCCAAGGACTTGCAGATCGACACGTTCCGTTCCTCCGGCGCGGGGGGACAGCACGTGAACAAGACGGAGAGCGCCATACGTATCACCCATCTGCCCACGGGCGTGGTGGTGGAGTGCCAGGATGAGCGCAGCCAGTATAAGAACAAGGATCGGGCCATGAAGATCCTGCGCTCGAAGCTGTACGAGGCGGAGCAGGAGAAGCAGAACGCTGCCATCGCCGCCACACGGAAGAGCCAGGTGGGCACCGGCGACAGAAGCGGCAAAATCAGAACGTATAATTTCCCGCAGAACCGGGTGACAGATCATCGGCTGACGGGAGACAATAAAAACTTCAACATTGCGGCCATCATCAACGGCGATCTGGATGACATGATCGACGCGCTGACCCTGAACGACCAGGCCCAACGGCTGCAGGAGGGAAAGGAGAGTTGACCATGAACGAGAATAAGAAGAAAATGTATGACCTGTCCGGCCCCAAGACGGTGGAGGCTATGAAGAAGCGGCACTTTGACGCCTATTACTGTTCCACCGCTGCCGAGGCCGTGGAGAAGGCGCTGGAGCTGATCCCCAAGACGGACAGTGTATCCTGGGGCGGCGTGATGACGGTGGACGAGCTGGGGCTGAAGCAGCGGCTGGCGCAGGAGGGCTATACCCTCATCGACCGGGATACCGCTAAGGACCCGGCGGAGAAGCAGGCGCTGATGCACCAGGCGTTGAGCTGCGGCACGTTCCTGATGAGCAGCAACGCCATCTCCAAGGATGGGCAGCTGGTGAATATCGACGGCATGGGCAACCGGGTGGCGGCCATGTGCTACGGCCCCCGGCAGGTGGTGGTCATCGCCGGTATGAACAAGGTGCTGGGCACGCTGAACGACGCCATTGCCCGCGCACGGAACATCGCTGCGCCGGCCAACGCACAGCGGTTCGGTATCAAGACGCCCTGCGGCCTGACCGGACAGTGCGGCGACTGCACCAGTCCGGACTGCATCTGTTCCTATGTGGTGGTGACGCGGTACTCCATGGTGCATGAGCGCATCAAGGTCATTCTCGTGGGCGAGGATCTGGGACTGTAAAAAGAGGAATTTTGCCGCTGCGGCGGAATAAAAGAGCAGAAGAAACGAGGTTCGGGTGATGGAGACCATCATATTCCATCCGGAAACGGACAAAAACGCCATCGCGGAGGCGGCGGCGATCCTTTGCCGAGGCGGCCTGCTGGGTATCCCCACGGAGACGGTATACGGCCTGGGAGCCGACGGGCTAAACGAGGACGCGGTGCGCCGTATTTTCGAGGCCAAGGGACGGCCACAGGACAACCCGCTGATCCTGCACGTGCCGGACGCTGGCTGGCTGGAGCGCTGCTGTGCAGATATCCCTGACACGGCCTATGCGCTGGCGGAACGGTTCTGGCCGGGGCCGCTGACCATGATCCTGCCCCGGCGGGACTGCGTGCCCCTGCGGACCACCGGCGGGCTGGACACCGTGGGCGTCCGCTGCCCGGACCATCCGGTGACGCGGGCCATTATCGCGGCGGCGGATACGCCGGTGGCGGCGCCCAGCGGGAATACCTCCGGACGGCCCAGCCCCACCTGTGCGCGGCACATGATGGAGGACATGATGGGCAAGATCGACGGGATCGTGGACGGCGGGCCCTGCGCCGTAGGCGTAGAGAGCACTATTATCGATCTGACGGTGCAGCCGCCGCGCCTGCTGCGGCCCGGCGGACTGCCGCTGGAGGCATTGGAGGCGGTGCTGGGGGAGGTGGCCGTGGACAAGGCCGTGCGGCAGAAGCTGTCCGACGGGGAGAAGGCCAAGGCACCGGGAATGAAGTACCGGCACTACGCGCCCCGGGCTGCCGTGACGGTGGTGACGGGCGCGCCGCGGCGAAGCGCGGCGTACATCGCGGCGCACCTGCCGGCGGGGGCCGGGGTCATCTGCTTTGACGAGTACGCGCCGCTGTTCGCGGGGCACATTGTACATCGGTTGGGACCGGCAGGAGACAAGCTGGCCCAGGCACAGCGCGTGTTCGACGCGCTGCGGACCTTCGACGAGACGGAGGTGACGGCCATCTATGCCCAGTGCCCGGACGAGGCGGGACTGGGACTGGCGGTGAGCAACCGGCTGAAAAAGGCGGCGGGGTTCCACACGGTGGACGCGTCGCCGCTGGTCATCGGCTTCACGGGGCCTACCGGCGCGGGCAAGACCAGCGCCCTGCGGGCGCTGGAGCAGCTGGGCGGGCTGGTGCTGGACTGCGACGCCATCTACCATGAGCTGCTGCGGACGGACGGAGCGCTGCGGGAGGCCATCGCCGGGGCGTTCGGCCCGGTGTTTGCGGCGGACGGCGGTCTGGACCGGCAGAAGCTGGGGAACCTCGTATTCGGCGATCCGGCGGCGCTGGAGACGCTGAACGGGATCATCTATGCACGACTGCCCCGGGAGCTGCGGCGGCGGATGGACGCGAGCGACGCGGCGGTGGTGGGCATTGACGCCATCAACCTGATCGAAAGCGGGCTGGACGGGCTGTGCCGCCGGACGGTGGCGGTGATCGCGCCGGCGGAGACGCGGGTGGCGCGCATCATGGCGCGGGACGGCATACCGGAGGCATACGCGCGGCTGCGGGTGCGGGCACAGAAGGACGAGGCATTTTACCGGGCCCGGTGCACGGACGTGCTGGTGAACGACTGCGGCAGCGCGGCGGCCTTTACGGAAAAGGCGCGGCAGGCGCTGGAGACGATATTGAAGGAGGAACGAGCATGAGCGAGGAAATGAAGGCGCTGCGGGAGCAGCTGCTGCGGAATGACAAGAACGGGTATGATACGCTGGACGAGGCGCAGCTGGCGGAGATGGAGGCCTACTGCGCGGACTACAAGGTGTTCCTGAACGAGGGAAAGACCGAACGGCTCAGCGCCCGGGCGGCTATCGCCGCGGCAGAGGCGAAGGGCTTTGTGCAGTATAAACGCGGCATGGCGCTGAAGGCCGGGGATAAGGTGTACACCTGCAACCGGGGCAAGGGACTGATGCTGGCGGTCATTGGTAAGGAGAGCCTGGCCGAGGGCGCGCAGATCGCGGCGGCGCATATCGACTCGCCGCGGCTGGATCTGAAGCCCACGCCGCTGTATGAGGACAGCGAGATGGCATATTTCAAGACCCACTACTACGGCGGTATCCGCAAGTACCAGTGGGTGACTATCCCCCTGCAGCTGCGGGGCGTGGTGGCCAAGAAGGACGGCAGCGTGGTAGACGTGTGCATCGGCGAGGCGGGTGAGCCCCAGCTGGTCATCACGGACCTGCTGCCCCATCTGGGCGGCGAACAGGGCCGGAAGCCCCTGAACGAGGCGGTGCCCGGCGAGACGCTGAACCTGCTGGTGGGCAGCCGGCCCATCGGGGACAGCGAGGACAAGGACCGGGTGAAGCTGCACGTGATGAAGCGGCTGCACGACAAGTACGGCATCACGGAGAGCGACTTCGCCTCCGCGGAGCTGGAGGCCGTTCCCGCCGCAGAGGCGGTGGACATCGGTATTGACGGCAGCATGATCGGGTCCTACGGCCACGATGACCGGGTGTGCGGCTACGCGGCGCTGCGGGCGCTGCTGGATATCGAAACGCCGGACAAGACGGCGGTATGCGTGCTGGCGGACAAGGAGGAGATCGGCTCCATGGGCGTGACAGGTATGCAGTCCGCGGCCTTTGACGCCTTTATATCTGACCTGTGCGACGGCCAGAACGTGCCGCTGAAGGCGTGCTTTGAGAACGCCTTTTGCCTGTCCGCCGACGTGACGGCGGCCTATGACCCCAACTTTGCCGATGTGTACGAGAAGAAGAACGCGGCCTTCGTCAACTACGGCGTGGGTATCTGCAAGTACACCGGCGCGCGGGGCAAGTCCGGTTCCTCGGACGCCAACGCGGAGACGGTGGCCTATGTGCGCGCGGTGCTGGACGGCGCGGGCGTGCGGTGGCAGATCTGCGAGCTGGGCAAGATCGACGCCGGCGGCGGCGGGACGGTGGCACAGTATATGGCCAACCGGAACATCGCCACGCTGGACGCCGGCGTGCCGGTGCTGAGCATGCACGCGCCCTTCGAGGTGGTGGCCAAGGTGGACTGCTACGAGATGTACCGGGCCTGCAAGGCACTGTACGAGGCGAGATAACGGAAAAGCACGGTCCCAGGCACTGCCTGGGACCGTGCTTTTTACGGGAAAGATACGGAAATCCCTTGTAAAAAGTGGGGGAATACGGTATAATTTTCTACAAGAACAGCAGGAAGGGAGGCGGCGGTATGTACGGCATCGGTCAGCGGGTGGTGCATCCCATGCACGGGGCGGGCGTTATCGAGAACGTGACGGAGGAGCTGCTGTACGGCGCGGCGCGGACGTACTATGTGTTCCGTCAAGCCGTCAGCGGACTGGTACTGAAGCTGCCCACTGATAACTGCGAGGCCATCGGCGTGCGGCTGCTGTATGATCGGGAGAGAATGGACGCGGTGCTCTCGGCCATCCCATCGCTGACGGTGGAGGAGGAGCGCAACTGGAACCGCCGCTACAGGGAGAACATGGCGCGGCTGAAAAGCGGCGACCTGACGGAGGTGGCACGGGTGGTCAAGTCCCTGATGCGGCGGGAGGCGGCGCGGGGACTGTCCACCGGAGAGAGAAAAATGCTGCACAGTGCCAAGGAGATACTGCTGTCGGAGCTGGCGATGGTGCGGGAGATCGGATACCAAGAGGCGGAGCGTCTGCTGGATGGCGCGGTGATGACGGGAGCGTGTGAATGACGATGGGGAAGCTCTTTGACAAGCTGTTAAACCGGAAAAAGGAACGGCACCCCCGCTGCGCGGCGCTGGTGCCTGCCGCGGGGCGCTCTGAGCGCATGGGCGGCACGGATAAGCTGACGGCGCCGCTGTGCGGCGTGCCGGTGCTGCTGCGGACGCTGCGGGCGCTGGATGAGGCGGCGCTGATCGACGAGATCGTGGTGGCGGTAAGCCCGGAGCGCCTTGAGGAGATCGCGGCCCTGTGTGCCGGGGCGAATGTCAAAACGCCGCTGCGCGTGGTGGAGGGCGGCGGGAGCCGCACTCAGTCGGTGCTGCTGGCGGCGCTGGCGGCCGGCGACAGCTGCGAGCTGCTGGCGGTGCATGACGGCGCGCGGCCGCTGATCCTGCCGGAGCAGGTGGACGACATGGTGCGGCTGGGACAGCGGACCTATGCCGCCGCGCCGGCGCTGCCGGTGACGGACACGGTGAAGGTGGCGGATATGGCGGGGCTGGTGCAGTCCACGCCGGACCGGAAAACGCTGTACGCCGTACAGACGCCACAGGTGTTTCAGGCGAACATCCTGAAGGCTGCTCTGCAGTCGGCTATTCAGGCCGGGGCGGACATCACGGACGACTGCTCCGCCGTGGAACGGCTGGGCAAGGAGGTATGGCTGGCCCCCGGCTGGCGGGAGAACATCAAGATCACCACGCGGGAGGACCTGACCATGGCAGAGGCATTCCTGCGGGAGAGGGAGAAGAGAGCATGACGGATCTGCGCATTGGATACGGCTATGACGTACACCGGCTGGTACCGGGCCGCGCCCTGGTGCTGGGCGGGGTGACGGTGCCCTTTGAGAAGGGGCTGCTGGGGCACTCCGACGCGGACGTGCTGACCCACGCGGTGATGGATGCTCTGCTGGGTGCGGCGGCGCTGGGGGACATCGGCAAGCTGTTTCCGGACAGCGATGCGCGCTACGCCGGGGCGGACAGCACGGCGCTGCTGCGGCAGGTGACGGCGGTGCTGGCGGAGGCGGGCTGGACCATTGTGAATGTGGACGCTACGGTGGCGGCTCAGGCACCGAGGCTGGCGCCCTTTATCCTGGAGATGCGGGAGAGACTGGCGGCGGCCATGGGACTGGACGCGGGACGCGTTTCTGTGAAGGCGACGACGGAGGAGGGACTGGGATTTACCGGCAGCGGCGAGGGCATAGCGGCCCACGCGGCGGCGCTGGTGGAGAAAACGGCGTAAAAAACCCTGTGCAATCTTCACACATTATTAACAGCGGTGGGGTTGTGCCAAAAGTGAACATATGGTACAATATACCTGTTAAGATGCGGAGGCGTGTCTGCCCGATACGGACAGATGCGCCGCTTTTTGGTATAGGCTATGGAGGACGAGGAAAGGAAGGTAGACTTGAGCCACAGGACTATTCAGGACGAGCAGGCGAGACTGCGTAAAAAACGGCAGAAGGCGGAAAACGTCTTTGCTGTATTCAAAAAACCGCTGCACGAGTCACTGACGTCGGTATTGCCGGTAATGCTGATCGTGCTGGTGCTGTGCTTCACCATCGCGCCGGTGCCCAACAACGCCATGGTGGCGTTTCTGCTGGGCGGCGTGATGCTGATCGCCGGCATGGGACTGTTCACGCTGGGGTCGGAGATGTCCATGATCCCGCTGGGACAGGCGGTAGGCTCCGAGATCACACGGCGAAAGAAGGTGTGGATCATCACGGTGGTGGGCTTCCTCATCGGCATGATCATTACCGTGGCGGAGCCGGATCTGCAGGTGCTGGCCAACCAGGTACCGGCCATCGAGAACAACGTGATCATCTGGTCCGTGGCGGTGGGCGTGGGTGTGTTCCTGGTCATCGCCCTGCTGCGTATCGTACTGGGTATCCAGCTGCGGTGGCTGTTGATCGGGTTTTACGCCGTTGTGTTCACGCTGGCGATGTTCGTGTCGCCGGATTTCTGGGCGGTGGCCTTTGACTCCGGAGGCGTGACCACCGGACCCATGACGGTGCCGTTCATCATGGCGCTGGGCGTGGGCGTGTGCGCCGTGCGAAGCGACAAGCAGGCAGGGGGCGACAGCTTCGGCCTGGTGGCGCTGTGCTCTATCGGGCCGATCATCACGGTGCTGATCCTTGGATTGCTGTATAAGCCGGACGGAAGCGCCTACACCGCGGCGGTCATGCCGGATGCCAAGGACACGGTGGAGATGTTCGATCTGTATCTCGGCGAGATACCTCACTATCTGAAGGAGACGGCATCGGCGCTGCTGCCTATCGGCGCTTTCCTGATCCTGTTCCAGCTGGTGACCCGCAGACTCAAGCGCAAGGAGATACTGCACATGGTCATCGGTCTGGTGTATGTGTACATAGGATTGACTATCTTCCTGATGGGCGTGAACGTGGGCTTTATGCCCGTGGGCAGCTTTTTGGGCGGCAGCATCGCCAGCCATACCTATAATTGGATACTTATCCCCATTGCTATGGTCATCGGTTATTTCATCGTACAGGCGGAGCCGGCTGTCCATGTGCTGAACAAGCAGGTGGAGGAGATCACCGCCGGTTCCATCCCGGCTCACGCCATGAACCTGGCGCTGTCTGTGGGCGTGGCCATCTCGCTGGGGCTGGCTATGATCCGGGTGCTGACGGGTATCTCCATCATGTGGTTCCTGGTGCCGGGCTATGTGCTGAGTCTGGCGCTGAGCTTCGTGGTGCCGCAGATCTTTACGTCCGTGGCCTTCGACTCCGGCGGCGTGGCCTCCGGACCCATGACGGCTACGTTCCTGCTGCCCTTCGCCCTGGGTGCCTGCGACGCGGTGGGCGGCAATCTGGTGACGGACGCTTTCGGTGTGGTGGCGATGGTGGCCATGACGCCGCTGGTGACCATACAGCTGCTGGGCCTGAGCTATCAGAGAAAGCTGCGCCGCGCACCTGCTCCTGCCGCGCCTGTGGCGGTGGAGGAGCTTATCGAGCTGTGCTGAGGAGGTGGAGATATGTCTGAAACAACCAAGAACCGTCTGTATCTGATGATCACCATCACCAACCGGGTCATGGGCGCCACGCATTTTCTGGATTTCTACCGGGCTTTCGGCGCGCCGGTGGTGTTCACCGCCCTGGGACGGGGCACCGCCAGCAACGACGTGCTGAGCTATCTGGGTCTGGAGGCTACGGAGAAGTCCGTGATGTTCTCCGTGGTGACGCCGGCTGTCAAGGAGGTGCTGATGCGGGAGCTGGTGGACACCATGCGGATCGACCGGCCCGGCAGCGGTATCGCCGTGTGCCTGCACCTGAGCAGTGTGGGCGGAAGGACGGCGCTGAACTATCTGATCTCCGGCGAAAGCGACGCGCAGCCGGATATGACTGTGAAGGAGGAAGAGCAGATGAACGAGAACGCGTATCAGCTGATCGTGGCGATCACCAATACCGGGTACACCGACGCGGTGATGGAGGCGGCCTCCGCCGCCGGCGCGCGGGGCGGTACGGTCATTCACGCCCGGGCTACCGACGCGGGGAACACCAACAAGTTCTTCGGCATGGCCATCTCGGAGGAACGGGAGATGATCTTCCTGGTGACCTCCGCCGATAAGCGGGCGGCCATCATGCAGTCCATCATGGAGAAGGCCGGCGCCCACACTGAGGCGCAGACGGTGACGTTCTCCGTGCCGCTGGACGACGCAGCGGGGCTGTACAGCGCCAACAGCAACTGAAAAGCAAGGTCTCCGGCTTGGCCGGAGGCGGAGAATGAGCCTCCCCCGGCGAAACCGGGGGAGGCTTTTGTGTGAAAGGAACCGCCGGAGGGCGGCTTGTTCAGCGGTTATTGGGGGGATGCAAGATGACGCTTCAGGGCCTGGAAGGTAGCGTCACTGATGACGTGCTCCATGCGGCAGGCGTCCTCGGCAGCGCTGGCCTCGTCCACACCCAGGCGGCGGAGAAAGTCCGTGAGGACCGTGTGGCGCTCGTAAATCTTTTCGGCTACCTCGCGCCCGGCGTCGGTGAGGGTGATGTAGCCGCCGTTGTCTACGTCGATATACTGCCCGGCCTTCAGCAGGCCAACGGCGCGGCTGACGCTGGGCTTGGAGTAGCCCATATAGTCCACGATGTCGATGGAACGGACGGCCTTCCCCTGGCGAATCAGGACCAGGATGCTCTCCAGATACATCTCGCCGGATTCCTGTAATACCACGGCGGCACCTCCTTTGACACTTAGAGCACTCTAACTGAAGTATAACACACGACTGGCGTAAAAGCAAGTGACAGTTAAATATATTTAACTGTCGTTACAATGGCGGGTGTTTCTTGACAGAGCGGTTAGCCTGTGCTAACATCATACCACACAATACAGATAGGCTGTTGAGGTAACGCGCTATGACACTAAATGAACTGAAGATCGGCGACAGCGGCGTCATCACCGCTGTGGGCGGGGAGGGCGCACTGCGCTGCCGCCTGCTGGATATGGGACTGACGCCACGGACGCTGGTGACACTGCGGAAGGTGGCACCTATGGGGGACCCCATCGAGATACACGTGCGGGGCTATGAGTTGACGCTGCGGGTGGAGGACGCCCGACAGATCACCGTGGAAAAGAGGGATCGCGTATGATCTTTGCATTGGCGGGCAACCAGAACTGCGGCAAGACTACGCTGTTCAATGCTTTGACCGGCTCCAACCAGCACGTGGGGAATTTCCCCGGCGTGACGGTGGACCAGAAGTCCGGAGAGGTACGGGAGCACAAGGAGTGCACCGTGGTGGACCTGCCGGGTATCTACTCCCTGCGTACCTATACCCAGGAGGAGATCGTCACGCGGGACTACATACTGAACCAGAAGCCGGACGGCATCATCAATATCGTGGATGCCACCAACATCGAGCGCAACCTGTACCTGACACTGCAGCTGCTGGAGCTGCGGGTGCCTATGGTGCTGGCATTGAACATGATGGACGAGGTGCGCGCCAACGGCGGCACCATTGACGTGCAGAAGCTGTCCGACGACCTGGGTATTCCCGTGGTGCCCATTACCGCCGCCAAGGGCGAGGGTGTGTCCGAGCTGATGGACCGGGCGGTGGAGACGGCGAAAAACCGGGTGCTGCCCAAGGTCTATGACTTCTGCGCGGCGAATTCGCCGGTGCACCGGTGCGTCCATGCGGTGGTGCATCTGATCGAGGACCACGCTGAGCGGCTGGGTCTGCCGCCCCGGTTCTGCGCCACGAAGCTCATTGAGGGCGACAGGGATATGGCGGACCGGCTGGTGCTGGATCAGAACGAGAGGGAGCTGCTGGAGCACTGCATCGTGCAGATGGAGACGGAGAACGGATTGGACCGCAACGCCTCGCTGGCGGATATGCGGTATACGTTCATCGAGCAGGTCACCGCCGACGCGGTGGTCAAGTGCCATGAGAGCAAGGAGCACAAGCGCAGCGTGGCCTGGGACAGGGTACTGACGGGGAAATACACGGCGCTGCCGGTATTCTTTGGCGTGATGCTGCTGATCTTCTGGCTGACGTTCGAGGTCATCGGCCAGGGGCTAAGCGATCTGCTGGCGCTGGGTATCGACTACGTGACCGCCGGCGTGGACGGGGCGCTGACCGCCTACGGCATCAACCCGGTGGTGCATAGCCTTATTATTGACGGTATCTTCGCCGGTGTGGGCAGCGTGCTGTCGTTCCTGCCCATTATCGTGACGCTGTTTTTCTTCCTGTCCATTCTGGAGGACACCGGCTACATGGCCCGGGTGGCCTTTGTCATGGACAAGCTGCTGCGGAAGATCGGTCTGTCCGGGCGGAGCATCGTACCGCTGCTGATCGGCTTCGGCTGCTCGGTGCCGGCCATCATGGCTACCCGCACGGTATCCTCGGACCGGGATCGGAAGATGACCATTCTGCTGACGCCCTATATGAGCTGCTCGGCCAAGATCCCCATCTATGGCTTTTTTACCGCCGCGTTCTTCACCGACCACAAGGCGCTGGTGATGATCTCCCTGTATGTGCTTGGTATCGTGGTGGGTATTCTGGCAGCGCTGGTGATGAAGGGGACCGCCTTCAGGGGCAAGCCTGTGCCCTTTGTCATGGAGCTGCCCAACTACCGTATGCCCTCCGCTAAAAGCGTGGGGCTGCTGCTGTGGGAGAAGGCCAAGGACTTTTTGCAGCGGGCCTTTACCGTGATCTTCCTGGCCACGGTGGTCATCTGGTTCCTGCAGAGCTTTGACACGCGGCTCAATGTAGTCACGGACAGCGCGGACAGCCTGCTGGCGCTGATCGGCCAATGGCTGGCGGTGCTGTTCAGGCCGCTGGGCTTTGGTGACTGGCGCTGCGCCACGGCGCTGATCTCCGGATTTATCGCCAAGGAGTCGGTGGTCAGCACGCTGCAGGTGCTGCTGGGGAACGCGGCCATCACGTCGCTGTTCACCACGCGCAGCGCCATCAGCTTTCTGGTGTTCACGCTGCTGTATACCCCTTGTATAGCGGCGGTGGCCACCATACGGCGTGAACTGGGATCCCGCATCAAAACGGTGGGCGTGGTGCTGCTGCAATGCGTAGTGGCGTGGCTGGCGGCGTACATCGCTTACGCTGTGGGAGGGCTGCTGCTATGAGCTGGATGGACTGGGTGCTGCTGGCACTGGTGGCGCTGTGCGGTGTGCTGGCCCTGCGTAGTGCGCGGCGGGCGCGGAAAAACGGCGGATGCGCCGGCTGTTCTGGCTGCGGCGTCTGTACCGGGAAAAAGGAATAAAAAACAAGGCCCGCGGGGGCCTTGTTTTTTTACAGCAGGAGACCATATTTGGCGCACAGGGGCAGGAGCGTGTCCTCCGGCAGGGCGCCGTCGTACAGGGCGCGGCCCTGATAGGCCCGGAGGGCGGCCTCCAGCAGCTGGGTGTCGTCGCAGACGAAGCACACCGGCTTGGTGAGCATATACTGGTAGTCCGCCAGGGCCTGCACATCGTCCCAGGAGGCGATACGCAGGGCCAGGACCGTCTCACCGCTGTCCAGCGCGGCGGTGAGCGTCTCCTCCGCATCGCCGGTCAGGTCGATGACGGTGTGCCAGGAGACATCGACAGGCAGGGGGAAGGGCAGCTTTTCCGTGGCGGCGGGCAGCTCGTTCGTGTGCTGCGGGGCCGGCGGCGTGATGACCGCGCCGCCCAGTGCCCGGGCCAGGGCTGCGATATGCGCGGCGGTGGTGCCGCAGCAGCCGCCGAACACGGCCACGCCGGCGGCCAGAAATTCCGGTACCAGGGCGGTGAATTCCTCGCCGGTGCAGCGGTAGACCGTCTCGCCGTTCTCGATGATGGGCATTCCGGCATTGGGCTTGGCGATCAGGGGCACCCGGGCATATTCCCGCAGGCGCTTCAGCTGGAGAAGCATCTGCTCCGGGCCGGCGGAGCAGTTCAGGCCAAAGGCGTCGATGCCCATGCCCTGCAGGACTACCAGCGCCGCGGTGATGTCGGTGCCGGAGACGCTGCGGCCGTTTTCGTCACAGGTGAAGGTGACGAAGATAGGCTTGTCGCTGACGCTGCGGACGGCCAGCACCGCCGCACGGGCGTCGGAGAGGGTCATCATGGTCTCGATGACGAACAGGTCCACGCCGGCGCGTTCCAGACCGGCGGCCTGCTCGGTGTAGATGTCCACCAGCTCCTCGAAGGACACGTCGCCCAGCGGGGCGAGGAACGCGCCGGTGGGGGACATATCGCCTGCCCGCAGGGCCTTGCCCTGCACCGCCTGGGCGGACAGTTCCGCCAGACGGAGGTTGTAGTCGGCGGTGCAGTTGAACAGGCCGGACTCCTCCAGCTTGCGGCGGTTGGCACCGAAGGTGGGGGTGTAGACCACCTGGCTGCCGGCGGCCACATAGCCGCGCTGGATGTCGATGATGGCGTCCGGATGGTCCAGTGTCCACTGCTCGGCGCAGACGTCGCCTGTATAGCCGCGCTTTTGCAGCTCGGTGCCGGTGGCACCGTCCAAAATCAGAGGAAAACGAAGCTCCATAGGTGTTACCTCCATTGCATGGGTCTTAGGGGAATGTTTTTGGCAAAGGCGTCGGCGAAGTCGGGACGCCCGGAGAGCTCGAGATAGGTGAGACGGCTGACGATGCCGTCCGCGGCGGACATATCACCCCGCAGGGCCAGCTGTGCCGCGCCGGAGAGGGCGGCGTTGCCTACGCTGTGGAGCTTGGCGGCGGGGAGACGGGGGAGCATACCGATGGCCGCGGCGCTGGCGGGGTCAAGGTACATCCCGAAGCCGCCGGATAGGTACAGACCGTCCAGCGCGGAAAGGGTCAGCCCCTGCTGCGCCAGCAGTATCTGCACGCCGGCGGCCACCGCTGCCTTGGCCAGCTGCAGCGCCCGGACATCAGCGGCGGTGAGATACACCCGGTCGGTCAAGTGGAAGACGCCGCAGCCGTTTTCGTCACGGGTCAAATAGCGGCGGAACGCCTCAGGCGCGTCTTCCGGCGGTAGGAGACGGCCGCCTTCGTCAATGACGCCCAGGCGCAGCAGGAGGGCCGTCAGGTCGATGAGACCAGAGCCGCAGAGACCGACTGCCTCGCCGCCGCCGATGACGTTCATCTTGAAGGCGTCGCTGTACCGGACGCGGCTGACCGCACCGTCCACGCCCAGCATACCGCAGGCGATACCCGCGCCCTCAAAGGCGGGGCCGGCGGCCACGGCGCAGCAGGTGAAGCCATCCATGCCGCCCAGGGCCATCTCGCCGTTGGTGCCGATGTCCAGAAACAGGAAATGGCCCGCGCGTCGGGCAAGGCCGGAGGCCAGCAGGCCGGCGGTGATATCGCCGCCCACGAAGCCCGCCGCGCAGGGGACGCAGTACAGCGGCGCGTCCAGCAGCGTGAGGCCGGAGCTCTGACGGAAGAAGGTCTCCGGGCAGAAGGGGGCGGCGGCCAGCGGGCGGACGGATACACCGGCGAGCAGGCTCTGCATGACGGTGTTGCCGGCGGTCACGGTGTGCTTCAGCTCGGCGGGCTGCCGCCCGGCCTGGGAGAGTGCCCGGGTGAGCAGGGCCTTCAGCTGCTGGCGGAGTAGGGAGGACAGGCGGGTGAGCCCGTCCTGGTGGTCGATGGTATACTGGATGCGTGTGATGACATCCGCGCCGTAGGGGGCCAGAGCCGTCCAGTCGGCGCAGGTGGCCAGGGCGTGGCCGGTGGCCAGGTCGTACAGCCGCAGCGCCGTGGTGGTGGTGCCCAGGTCGATGGCGGCGGCGCAGCCTGTCTCGCCGGTGGGGACGGCGGGGGGATCCAGCGTCTCGGTGAGGATGCGCCCGCCGGCGGCGGGAGGGAGGACGATCTCGTCGCCGTCCTCCGGCACCACACGGCAGGCCAGACGCGGCACGCCGTTGACGCTGACGCGGCATTTGCCGCAGCGGCCGTGGCCGCCGCAGGCGGCGGGCAGGGTACAGCCGGCGCGGCGCAGCAGAGCCAGCAGGGTATCGGTATCATTGCAGGGGAGGCGAAAAACATCTCCGCCGCGGGTCACGCGGATACTTGACACGGGCAACACCCCTTTTTATAATAATTCCACTACTACTTTTATCAGCCCGGGGCGGCTTTGTCAAGAGGATTTGCCATGAGAACAAAACTGATGACGCTGGCGGCGGAAAACGGGTTCTCCCACGCCGCGCCGGTGGACATGAACGCGCTGACGCCCCGGCGGGAGGTGCGTGAGATGTGCCGGGCGGACCGGTGCGGACAGTGGAACGCCAACTGGGCTTGTCCGCCCGGCTGCGGGACGCTGGAGGATGCCGCGGCGGCCATGGGATGCTTTGACGCCGGGGTGCTGGTGCAGACCACCGGGACGCTGGCGGACGACTTCGACTACGAGGGGATGGAGGCGATCCAGCGGCGGCACAAGCGGGCCTTTGCGGACTTTGCGCGGCAGGCGCGGCTGCTGCTGCCGGACTGCCTGCCCCTGTCAGCGGGAGCATGCACCGTGTGCCGCCGGTGTACCTGCCCGGACCGGCCCTGCCGGTTCCCGGACAAGCGGATGTCCTCCATGGAGGCCTATGGCCTGCTGGTGGGGGACGTGTGCCTGCGGTCCGGGCTGTCATATAACTACGGACCGCGGACCATGACGTATACATCGTGCCTACTCTATACCGAAGAGGTGAAATGATATGATGACACCCAAGGAGAACTTTCTGGAGCTGCTGAAGCCCAATGGCCAGCCGGATCGCCAGCTGTGCCAGTACGAGGCGCTGCACATGTGCCTGAACGATCCCATCAACACCTATCTGCGGGGCAACCGGAAGCGGGGGACCGTCAGCAAAGACCGCTGGGGCACCACCATCAGCTTTCCCGCCGACGCGCCGGGGCCTATGCCCGTCACCACGGACGGCCTGGCGGTGTGCCCGGACATCACCCATTGGCGGGAGACGGTCCACGCGCCGGACATCGCCGCCTGCACGGAGGGCTGGGAGGCGTGCCGCGCCGCGGCACGGGCGGCCTGCGGGGAGGAGAAGCTGCTGGCGGGCTTTATGGGTACCGGTATCTTCGAGCAGTGCCACTTCCTGATGGGCTTTGAGGACACGCTGACGAACCTGTATGAGCACCCGCAGGAGATGCACGCGCTCATTGACTACATCACCACGTATCGGCTGCTGTACGTGAAGCTGCTCATCGACAATTTACGGCCGGACGTGATCTTCTCTCACGATGACTGGGGCACCAAGGACGCTTTGTTCATGAAGCCGGAAATGTGGCGGGAATTCTTCAAGGAGCCGTACCGGCGGTTTTACGGCTATATCCGGTCCCGGGGCGTGATCGCCATACACCACGCGGACTCCTATCTGGTCCCGATCGTGGAGGATATGGCGGAGATCGGCATTCAGGTGTGGCAGGGCGTACTGCCGGAGAACGATATACCGGCCCTCCAGCAGAAGCTGCACGGGCGGCTGGTGTTGATGGGCGGCATGGGCGCCGCCATCGACCGGGTGGATGCCGCGCCGGAGGAGATATACGGCTATGCCATGGATACCCTGCGGCGGTGCTGCCCGGGTGGGCACTATATCCCCTCCATCACCTATGGCCTGCCGGGGGCGGTGTATCCCCATGTGGACGAGTACATCGACCGGGCCATAGCGGACTACAACCGGGCGCTGCACGTGCCGCGGTTCGATCTGCCGCCGGTGCCACGCCGGGTGCGGGCTGTCGCCGTGCGGCAGGCGGCGGGCGCCGCTGTCGAGAACGGCGACGTACTGGCCCGCCTGGCCGCAGCGCTGGAAAAGGGACAGCAGAAAAAGGTGCTGGCGCTGTGCCGGGAGGCGCTGGAGCAGGGGCGGACGCCGCAGGAGATCCTGTCCGGCGGGCTGATCCGCGGCATGAACGATCTGGGTGAGGCCTTCTCCGCCGACCGGGCCTTCGTGCCGGAGATGCTGATGGCCGCCCGGTGCATGACGGCGGCGCTGGGGGAGCTGAAGCCGCTGATGACCGGCGGGAATGCCGAGACGGTGGGCCGCGCCTGCATCGGCACCGTCCGGGGAGATATGCACGACATCGGCAAGAACCTGGTGAAGATCATGCTGGAGGGCAGCGGCGTAGAGGTCATTGACCTGGGCGTGGACGTGACGCCGGAGCAGTTCGTGGAGAGGGCGAAGCGGCAGCGCTGCGGCGTGATCGCCTGCTCATCCCTGCTGACCACTACCATGGGCGAGATGCGCCGGGTGGTGACGCTGGCCCGGGAGGCAGGTATCCGGGACCAGGTGAAGATATTTGTGGGCGGCGCGCCTATCAGCCAGAGCTTCTGCGATGAGATCGGCGCGGACGTATACACCGAGGACGCGGCGGCAGCCGCACGGGCGGCGGTATCGGCGCTGAAGGGATAAATCGGCAGTCATAAAAAGCGACAGACCCGCAGGCATTGCCTACGGGTCTGCCGCTTTGTTGGTCGTAGTTGGGGAGAAAATAATATGGTACGGAACAGATATGTGCGGTAGGGGGGAGATCACATGGCTATGATGGACAGCTTCCTACATACGGTCCGGTTGACTGCCTGCTTTCAATAAACACAGTTGACTTGCGCCCTCTATGTCAAAACGCGCGACGCTGCATCAGCATCCGCACCAGCGTGACAACGGCGAGGACAGCGATGACAGCCGCCGACGCGATGCTCACGAAGGAGAGCAGCGCACCGTGGGCGGGCGGCATCAGGAATGCGGCCACAGCGGAGGCGAGGCACAGGATGACCAGAGAGGTGATGAGCTTCGTTCTATCCATAGTAGTTGTTCTCCTTTCATGGTGTGGGAATGTTCGTTTTCTTCTGTGCTTACAGCATACCATATATAGTGGTACATATCTTTACAGAAAAGCTACGAACCGGTGGAAAGACGGATACAAAATGGTTACAAAGTGGTCGGAACGGTGACAATGGGTGTAGACTTTCCGGCCGGTTTCTGCTATAATGCAGGAAAGCTGTCATTTTATCTCTCGGAGGCGCTGCTGTTGCAATATTTGACAAATCTTTGGAACGCGCTGGACTTTGGCTCGCTGGAGAGCATACTGCTCCGCGTGGCGTCCGTGTTCCTGTGCCTGACCATACACGAGACGTGCCACGGCCTGGCGGCCTATGCGCTGGGCGACCCTACGGCCAAGCGGGCGCACCGGCTGAGTCTGAACCCCCTGCGGCACATCGACTGGCTGGGTCTTATTATGATGGTGGCGGCTGGCTTTGGCTGGGCCAAGCCTGTACCGGTGGACCCGCATTATTTCAAAAAGCCAAAGCAGGGCATGGCGCTGACGGCGCTGGCCGGGCCGGTATCCAACTTCCTGCTGGCGCTTTTGCTGCTGCTGATCGCCCGGGGCGAGTTCCTGCGGGCGGTGACCACGGGGAGCTTCAGCGGTACATGGTTTTCCTTCCTGGTGGATACGGCATCGCTGTCGGTGGGCCTGGGGCTGTTCAACCTGGTGCCTATCCCACCGCTGGACGGCTCAAAGGTGCTGGCGGTGCTGCTGCCGGACCGGGCGTACAACTGGCTCATGCGCTATGAGCGCTTCGGTATGCTGGTGCTGCTGGTAGTTATCTCCGTGGGTGTCGGCAGCAACGCGCTGAACAGCGCCATACGCTGGACATTTACCCTGCTGTGCAGGCTGGTCGGTTTTGAGGTGTAGATTTGGACGATCCTATTTTTAAACTGGAAAAGGTGGTACAGACGCGGGGCGACGAACCGCTGGAAGACTTCGAGGGACCGCTGGATCTGATACTGTACCTGCTGGGAAAAAATAAGATAGAGATACAGGATATCCCCATCGCACTGATACTGGAGCAGTACCAGGATTATCTGGAAAAGCGCAAGCGGATGGATCTGGAGGTGGCCAGCGAGTTTATCACCATGGCCGCCCAGCTGATGTTCATCAAGACCCGTATGCTGCTGAACCTGGAGGACGAGGAAGCCCAGAGCGAGATGGACGCCCTCATCAAGTCGCTGGAGGAGCGCAAGCGGGGCGAGGCCTATGCCCGGGTGCGTATGCTGTCGGAACGGCTGGCGCCCCTGAGCGAGTTCGGACGGAACATTCTGACCCGGCCGCCGGAGCCTATGGAGCGCGGGAAGATCTATGAGTACGACCAGGAGCCGGCGGATCTGGTGCTGACCATGCAGGAGGTCACGGACCGGCGGGGCGCGCCGGAGGCACCGCCTATCCGGGCCTTTGACGAGATCGTGAAGCGGGAGCCGTATCCTGTGGAGACAAAGGCGAAGGAGATCCTGCGGCGGCTGCGGGGTGTGGGCATTACGCGCTTTTTGCTGCTGTTCCGCGGCAGCAAGACACGCAGTGAGCTGGTGGCCACGTTCATGGCGGTTCTGGAGCTGTGCCGGAACAATCTGATCAAGCTGGCCGGCGCGGCCAGCGACTGCACCGTCACCGCAGAGGGCGACGCGCCCGAAGAACTGATGTAAGGGGAGACCTATGGATACACTGGAAATGAAGGATATCGAGGCCGCCGTAGAGGGCATACTGTTTGCCTCCGGTGAGCCTGTGGCGGTGGATCGCATCTGCGTGGCGCTGAACATGGACCGCCCCACGGTGGAGCTGGTACTGCAGCATTTGCAGGACTATTACAGCTATGAGCGACGGGGCGTGCGGCTGCTTCGGATGGAGGACAGCTGGCAGCTGTGCTCCGCGCCGGAGTACGGCGACCAGATCCGCAAGGCGTTTGAGATACGCAAGCCCGCCAAGCTCAGCCAGCCGGCGCTGGAGGTGCTGACCATCATCGCGTACTATCAGCCCACCACCCGGGCCTATGTGGACCAGATACGGGGCGTGGACAGCTCGTACACGGTGGGCCTGCTGCTGGATCGCCATTTGATCGAGGAGTGCGGACGGCTGCAGGTGCCGGGGCGGCCGCGGCTGTACCGGACGACACAGGCATTTTTGCGGGCGTTTCATCTGAATTCGCTGGAGGAGTTGCCTCAGCTGCCGGGAATGGAGGCGGACGGACAGCTGCGGCTGGACGACGATACGGTACCGGCGGACGGGGAAAACGGCGCGGAGGCGCTGTAAGCATACGGGAGAGACAACGCGGGAGGAGGGAGCACGATGACGGCGGTGTACATCATACTGGGCATTCTGCTGTTTTTCTTCCTGCTGTCACTGCTGCGTATCGGCGTGCGGGCAGACTTCGCGGGCGACCTTGCGGACACAAGCGTCACGGTGATCGCGGGGCCGGCGCGGATACAGATGCTTCCCAAACCGGATAAACCGGAGAAGCCCAAAAAGCCCAAGAAAGAAAAGAAGAAAAAGACACCGCAGGAGGAGAGTACCAAGGGGAAGGAAAAGAAAAAGCCGTCTCTGTCGGCGCAGGATATCAAGACGCTTCTGCCGGCGGTGTGGGCGTCCCTGAAGGGTGGACTGCGGAAGACGCGGCAGCGGCTGCTGATCGACCCGCTGGAGCTGTCGGCGGTGCTGCCGGGGGCGATGGACCCGGCGGGGGCGGCGGAGCTGTACGGCTATATCAACGCCGGAATGTGGACGGTAATGCCGCAGCTGGAGCACCTGACGCGGATACCGGACCCCGGCCTCCACGTGGAGGTGGACTTTGACAGCGAGCAGCTGCGGCTCACGGGCCGACTGGGCGTGAGTTTGCAGATACGGGACCTGTTCGCCATTGGCTGGGCTTTCGCCAAGCCGGTGATACGGTGGCTCCTGGCCATGCGGAAGCGGCAGAGCGCCGCGGAGAAGGCGAAGGCGGCGCAGAACGCTGCAAAGCAGCGCGAAACAGTACACACAGCGCCGGACGGCGCGGGACATACGACCACATCAACTTCGACAAAGGAGAGCTGACAATGGAAATGACCGAGAAGAAAAATGACCTCAAGAGCATGATGGTGGAGTCTATGGAGAAGGTCAAGGAGATGGTAGACGCCAACAATATCGTGGGCGAACCTATCACCACGCCGGACGGCGTGACGCTGATCCCTATCTCCCGGCTGAGCTACGGCTTCGGCTGCGGCGGCGGTGACTACGGCAAGAACAAGGAGCATTCCGGCGCCGGCTGCGGCGCGGGCGTGCGGGTGGAGCCCATGGCCTTCCTGGTGGTCAAGGGCGGCGTGACCCGTATGCTGCCGGTGGGTGCGCCGGCCATCACCACCGTGGACCGGGTCATCGAGATGGTGCCGGAGCTGCTGGATCGGGTCGAGGGCTTCGTGGATAAGAAGCGGAACAAGGATTTCTGATACCAGACAAGAAGACAAGCAGCGCGGGAATAGACTGAGAGCATCCTGTGATGAGGGGGGCTTTCTGTGACCCGAGGGATCTTGGCGGCGCTGTGCGCCGCACTGGCCGTGCTGACATGCATACCCGCTGTGGCGGAGGCTGTGGAGGTCTCCGCCACGGCTTGCGTCCTGATGGACGCGGACACGGGGCAGGTGCTGTATGAAAAGAACGGGGACAAGCGGATGCTCATCGCCAGCACCACCAAGCTGATGACGGCGCTGGTGGCCCTGGAGCAGGGGACGCCGTCGCAGGTCATCACTGTGACTGCCGCACATATGGCGGAGGGGTCCTCCATGTACCTGCGGCCGGGGGAGAAGCTGACGCTGGAGGAGCTGCTGTACGGGCTACTGTTGTGTTCGGGCAACGACGCGGCGCTGGCGTTGACGGAGTGTGCAGGGGGTGTGGCGCCCTTTGTGGAACGGATGAACGAAAAGGCCGCCGCGCTGGGCATGAGGAACAGCCATTTTGCCAACCCCAACGGACTGGACGACGAGGCGCACTATTCCACCGCCTATGACATGGCTCTGCTGGGGTGCGCGGCGGTGAATGAGCCGACGCTGCGGCGGATGGTCTCTACACGGACGGCGGTCATCGGCGGGCGGACGCTGACCAACCACAACAAGCTGTTGAGCCGCCTGGACGGGTGCGTGGGGCTGAAGACCGGGTACACGAAGGCGGCGGGGCGGACGCTGGTGTCCTGCGCGGAGCAGGCGGGACATCGGCTGGTGGCGGTGACACTGCGGGACGGGGACGATTGGAACGACCACGAGGCACTGTACCGCTGGGGGTTCCTGCTGACAGGCATACAGGAGACGCTGGAGACGCGCCTGCTCGGCGCACTGGGAAACGGGAGAGAGGTATCGCCATGACCGAGCGCATACAGAAGCTGCTGGCCGCCGCGGGGCTGTGCTCCCGCCGGACGGCGGAAGAGTGGATCGCCGCCGGACGCGTGACCGTCAACGGACGGCGGGTCCATGTAGGCGACAAGGCGGATCCGGAGACGGACGATATCCGGGTGGATGGACGGCCCCTGCGGGGCGCGGCACAGCACGTGTATCTGATGCTGCACAAGCCGCGGGGCTATGTGACCACCCTCTCTGACGAACGGGGCCGCCCTACGGCGGCATCGCTGGTCAGGGGCTGCGGCGCACGGGTGTATCCCGTGGGACGGCTGGACCTGGACTCGGAGGGATTACTGCTGTTTACCAACGACGGGGCGCTGACCCATGCGCTGCTGCACCCCAGCCACCAGGTGGACAAGACGTATATCGTTACGGTCACTGGCGCGGCGGCGGACAGCGCACGGCAGCTGTCGGCGGTGGACAGACTGGACGGACAGCCCATCGTGCCGGCGGCGGTGACGGAGCTGTATCGGAAGGATGGTACGGCGAAATACCGGGTGGTGATCCACCAGGGTAAGAAGCGGCAGATCCGGCGGATGTGTGCCGCCGCAGGACTGACCGTGACCCGGCTGTGCCGGGTGGCGGAGGGCAGTATCGCCCTGGGCGACCTGCCGCCGGGAAAGTGGCGGTATCTGACAGCGGAGGAACTGCAATCTATCAAAGGAAGCCATCAACATGAATGAAAACGTGCTACAGACCATCCGGGCCGGGATGGATACCTTTTCGAAGGGACAGAAGCGCATCGCAGCGTTTATACTGGACAATTATGACCGCGCGGCGTTTATGACCGCCGCGCGGCTGGGCGAGACGGCCTCCGTCAGTGAGTCCACGGTGGTGCGCTTTGCCGCGCAGCTGGGCTACGACGGCTATCCGGAGATGCAGAAGGCCCTGCAGGAGCTGATACGGGGTAAGCTGACCTCCATCCAGCGGATACAGGTATCGCGGGATCAGATGTCCGGCGCGGACATTCTGGGCAGTGTGATGCAGCGGGATATGAACAGCATACACAATGTCATCGAGCAGTTGGACCGGGATGCCTTCAGCCGGGCGGTGGACAAGCTGCTGGGGGCGGAGCACATCTATATCCTGGGTGTGCGGTCCTCCTCATTTCTGGCGGGGTATCTGAACTTCTACCTGCACCTGATCTTCAAGAACGTGACGCTGGTGCAGTCCAGCGCCGCCGGTGAGATCTATGAGCAGCTGGCCCACATCGGCAGGGGCGACGTGCTGGTGGGAATATCCTTCCCGCGGTACTCCAAGATGGCTATCCACGCGGTGGAGTTTGCCTGCCGGCGGGGCGCGGAGGTGGTGGCGATCACCGATTCGGCACTGTCTCCGCTGTACGGCATGGCGGCGGTATCGCTGCTGGCGCCCTGCGACATGATCTCCTTCGTGGACTCCATGGCTGCGCCGCTGAGCCTGCTGAACGCGCTGATCCTGGCGGTGGGGCAGCAGCGGCGGGATGACCTGTCCGCCACGCTGGCGGATATGGAGCAGGTGTGGTCCAGGTACAGTATTTTCGGGAAAGATGACGAGTGACATGGCGAAGGAGATCGTGGTGATCGGCGGCGGCGCCGCCGGTCTGATGGCGGCCATCACCGCGGCCCGGCAGGGCGCGGCGGTGACGCTGCTGGAGCCCAACGAACGGCTGGGCAAGAAGGTGAATATCACCGGCAAGGGCCGGTGCAATGTGACCAATGACTGTGACCGGGAGACGCTGCTTGCCAGCATTCCCGGTAATGGGCGATTTTTGTACGGTGCGCTGACACGGTTCACGCCGCGGGACACCATGGCGTTTTTCGAGGCACTGGGTGTGCCGCTGAAGGTGGAACGGGGAAACCGGGTGTTTCCGGTGTCTGACAGTGCCTTCGACATCACCAACGCGCTGGAACGGGAGCTGAAGCGCCGGAAAGTGCGGTGGGCCCGTGACCGGGCCGTATCAGTGGAGACGGCGGATGGCGCAGTATGCGCCGTGACCGGAGAGAAGGGGACGTACCCCGCGCAGGCGGTCATCCTGGCCACAGGCGGGATGTCCTATCCCGGCACCGGGTCCACGGGGGATGGCTACCGCATAGCGGAGGCACTGGGGCATACCATTGTGCCGCCGCGGGGCTCACTGGTGCCGCTGGTGTGCGCGGGCGAGGACTGTCCGGCTATGCAGGGCCTGAGCCTGCGGAACGTAGCAGTGACGGTATACAACGGGAAGAAAAAGGCGGTGTTCCGGGATTTCGGCGAGCTGCTGTTTACCCACTTCGGGGTGTCCGGACCGCTGGTGCTGTCCGCCAGCGTCCATCTGCGGCGCTGGGAGGGGGAGCACTATACGATAGAGATCGACCTGAAGCCGGCGCTGGACGAGCAGAAGCTGGACGCGCGGGTGCTGCGGGACATCGGAGAAAATCCCAACCGGGAGATGGGGACCATCGCCGCGGGGCTGGTGCCCCACAGCATGGCGCCGGTGGTGCTGCGCCGGGCGGGGCTGACCGGAAGCGAAAAGGCCAACAGCCTGACAAAGGAACAGCGCCGGGCACTGGTGCAGGTGCTGAAGCACTTTACGCTGGAGCTTACCGGGCCGCGGCCCGTCAGCGAGGCGATCGTCACCGCCGGCGGCGTGAAGGTGGGAGAGGTAACGCCAAACACCATGGCGTCGAAGCGGGTGAGGGGATTGTTTTTTGCCGGCGAGGTGCTGGACGTGGACGCCTATACGGGGGGCTTTAATTTACAGATCGCATGGGCGACGGGGTATCTGGCGGGGCTGAGCGCCGCAGAAAGCGAGGAAATGACATGACGGAGAGACAGTACGCAGTGGCCATCGATGGGCCGTCCGGCGCGGGGAAGAGCACGCTGGCCCGGGCGGCGGCGGAGGCGCTGCATATCTTATATGTGGACACCGGGGCCATCTATCGGACCATCGGCGTGTATATGTATCGGCACGATATCGCGCCAACGGACGCGCCGGCGGTGATCGCGGCGCTGCCGGAGATCACTGTGGCCCTGCGGTATGACGAGGAGGGTCTGCAGCGGATGTATCTCAACGGCGAGGACGTGACGAAGGAGATACGCCTGCCGATGATATCGAAGTACGCCTCAGACGTGTCGGCCATACCGGAGGTGCGGGCGTTCCTGATGGAGCTGCAGCGGTCTCTGGCGCGGGAGCACAGCGTCATCATGGACGGACGTGACATCGGGACCGTGGTGCTGCCGGACGCGGAGGTGAAGGTGTTTCTGTGCGCGGATGTGGAGACGCGGGCGCGGCGGCGGTTTTTGGAGCTGGAGCAGCGGGGCACGCCGAAGCCCTTTGACGAGGTGCTGCGAGATATGGAGCAGCGGGATTATAACGATACCCACCGGGCGGCGGCGCCGCTGCGGCCGGCGGATGATGCCATTATGATCGACAACACGGACATGGACTTCGCGGCCAGCCTGGAGCTGCTGCTGGATGTGATACGGGGGCGTGTGGCATCGTGAGAAATAAGTTTTACGCGGCGGCGTGGCGGGTGCTGCGCCCGCTGGTACTGCTTTTTCTGCCGGTGGATCTGCGGGGAACGGAGCATCTGGAGGGCGGAGAACCGGTGCTGCTGTGCGCCAATCACTCCAGCGCCTGGGACCCCATCCTGTTCGTGCTGTCCATGCCCCAGCGGTTCAACGTGCGGATCATGGCTAAGAAGCAGTTGTTCTCCATCCCCATCGTGGGTGGATTCCTGCGGGCGATCGGTGTGTTTCCGGTGGATCGGGGCAACAGTGACATTGGGGCGGTGAAGACCGCCATACAGAGCCTGCGGGACGGGTGGAACCTGTTCCTGTTTCCGGAGGGAACACGGGTGAAGACACCGGGACAGGCGGATGTCAAGTCCGGCGCGGGCATGATGGCCATCCGTGCCGGCGTGAAGCTGGCGCCGGTATATATCGGCACGAAGAAGCGCATATTCCGCAAGACGCCCATCATAATCGGCGAGCCCTTCGAGCCGGAGTACACCGGCCGCAAGGGTACGGCGGAGGAATATACTGCCAACGCCCATGAGGTCATGCGGCGGGCCTATGCCCTGGGAGGGATCGAATGCAGGTGATACTGGCGAAGACGGCGGGGTTCTGCTACGGCGTGGAACGGGCCGTGCGTATGGCGGAGGCGGCAGCCCGGGAGGGCGGCTGCGTCATGCTGGGCAGTATCATACACAATGACCGGGTCATCACAGCGCTGGAGGCGTTGGGTGCGCGGCAGGCGGACAGCCCTCAGCAGGTGCGGCCGAGAGAGACGGTGATCATCCGTGCCCACGGCGAGACACGGGAGGCTTTGCGGGTGCTGGAGGAGCGGGGCGCACAGATCATGGATGCCACCTGTCCCCATGTGCTGCGGATACACCGGCTGGTGGAACGGGCAGCCCGTGCGGGCCGGACACCCATCATTATCGGAGAAGCGCACCATCCGGAGGTGATGGCCGCCGCAAGCCGCTGTGAGCGCAGCGTGGTGCTGGAAAACACGGCAGAGCTGGCTGATTGGGTGGCGGCGGACCCGGCGCGGAAGGACATGGATTTGCTGGTTACCGCACAGACGACCTGTATTCGTTCGATATGGGAAGAGTGTGTAAAATTTTTAAAAAAACAGTGTACAAACGCCGAAATCTTTGATACAATATGTGATGCTACGCAAAAACGTCAATCCGAGGCGGCGAATATCGCCGGACGGGCGGACGTTATGGTCGTGGTCGGAGATCGTAAAAGTGCCAACACCAGACATTTAGCGGAGATCTGCAGCACACGCTGCGCCCGGGTCTATCAGATCGAAGGGCCGGAAGAGCTGCGGGTCGGGTCCCTTAACGGATGTTCTGTGGCGGGGCTTACAGCCGGCGCGTCCACGCCTGCGGGCATCATTAAGGAGGTATATGCAACGATGAGCGAAGAGATCAAGAACATGGAAGCTACGGAAGAGAGCTTCGAGGAAATGCTGGAAAAATCTTTTAAGACTTTGAATACAGGAGAGAAGGTAACCGGTATTGTAACGGCGATCGGCCCCACCGAGGTGCAGGTCGATCTGGGCTGCAAGCAGGCGGGCTATATCTCTGTGGACGAGCTGTCCGCAGATCCCAATGTGAAGCCTGAGGACGTCGTCAAGGTCGGCGACGAGATCGAGACCTATATCATCCGCGTCAACGACGTGGAGGGTTATGCCATGCTGTCCAAGAAGCGTCTGGACGCTGTCAAGGTCTGGGAGGATATCGAGAAGGCCCGCGAGGACAAGACCACTCTCGAAGGTAAAGTCACCGAGGAGAACAAGGGCGGTATCGTCGTTAATGTCAAGGGCGTGCGCGTGTTTGTGCCCGCTTCCCAGTCCGGTCTGCCCCGCGGCGCTGAGCTGAGCACCATGATCGGCCAGACCGTGTCCCTGCGGATCACCGAGGTCAACCGTGCCCGCCGCCGCGTCGTCGGCTCCATCAAGGCCGTGACCTATGAGGCCCGTCAGGCCGCCCAGGCGGAGATCTGGAACAACATCGAGGTCGGCAAGCACTACACCGGCACCGTGAAGTCCATGACTTCCTACGGTGTGTTCGTGGACATCGGCGGCGTGGATGGTATGGTACATATCTCCGAGCTGTCCTGGAGCCGTATCAAGAACCCCGCCGAGGTCGTCTCTGTGGGCGATACCCTGGACGTGTACGTTATCTCCTTCGATCCCGAGAAGCACAAGATCTCCCTGGGTGTGAAGGACCGCAGCATGAACCCCTGGGATAAGTTCATGGCTACCTACCATGTGGGCGATGTGGCCAACGTGCGTATCGTGAAGCTGATGACCTTCGGCGCGTTCGCCGAGGTCGTGCCCGGTGTGGACGGCCTGATCCACATCTCCCAGATCGCGGATCGCCGCATCGAGAAGCCCGGCGACGTGCTGACCGAGGGCGAGATGGTGGATGCCAAGATCACCGCCATCGACGAGGAGAAGCAGAAGATCTCCCTGTCCATCCGCGCGCTGCTGGCTCCCGCCGCTGACGAGGACGCCGACGAGGAGTAATTAGATCGTAAAACACCTCCGCTGCCCCACAGGCAGCGGAGGTGTTTTTGGTTGTTTTCACAATGGCGTGCAGGGGAAAATATCTTGCGACCTTGCGGAGAGGCATGGTACAATCGAGGTGGGCAAGAGAATTTAAGAGCATTGTGCTGAAGATAGAACGGATCAATTGGAATTTGACAGGGGGAGCGTGATCGTATGAAAAAGTTGATGGCATCAGTGTTAGCGTTGGTTTGCGTTGTTGCTATGGCGGGCTGCGGAAAGTCGAATGTTGGGGACTATCCTGCGACGATAATGGTAAATGGGATAAATTACTATTCGACCGATAATGCTGTTCCCGTTGAAGTAGACGAGAGTGTTATTCAGTACACCACGTCGTATGCGGAGGATGGCGTTCCCCGAAAAGATGGTGAGGCAAACTTCAACAGAGACCTGGGGACTCCGTATGCTGTTATTGAGGAAGACTTGGTAGTTGTCCTTATGGACAATGAGTGGATAGAGTTCAAGGCAAAGTAAGAGCGATCTCGGGTCGCGAAAGAGCGGGACGATGGGAGAAGCGTGCCGTACGAAAGGGACGGGGGATGAAGCGGGGGAAAAGAAAAATAATTCTGGGAGAGTTGCCTGTTTATGGGCAACTCTCCCGGTTTTTTGGCATAGGGGCAGAACCGGATCGCAGGAAGGGGGGAGCGCATATGAAAAGAGCAGACGTGAACTGGGGAGAGGTAAGGCGTAAGTATGAGTCGGGAATGTATACCTATCAGCGATTGGCAAGGGAGTACCATGTGTGTACGCAGACGGTGTGGCGACATGCGATCAAGGGGCAGTGGCAGGTCGGTCGGGAGGAGGCGGAAAAGCAGATACTCCGGCGATGCCTGATGGCCACGGCAAAGCTGCTGGAGACGGCGGCTGCCGGGGCTACGGAACGGCTGGAAAGCGGAGAGGGCAGCCTGAAGGAGGTCAAGGAGCTGGGAGGTATCCTGCAGGCGCTGGTGGGGACAGCGGCAAAGATGTGTCAGAGCGAAAAGAACAACGACACGGCGGTCAACGAGATACGGGTGATCATGTCGGAGGAGGTAGAGGAGCTGAGCGGATGATATCCATGCCGGACCTGTTCATTTTTGCACAAGCATTCCCGGGAATTCTTGTGGGTTTCGTCAATTTCCCCGCGGGCTGCATTGTGGTAAAATTAACAATTAGAAAATTCAGCCTTCGTCGGAAGGGATAGGAAAGAACAGGGAGGAACAGGACATGGCTTTTGCTGATTTTCAGGCGCTGTACAAGCAGAAACTGACCACCGCGGACGAGGCGGTGAAGGTCATCAAGTCCGGTGATTGGGTGGACTACGGCTTCTGCGCCATTCATCCCCGGGTGCTGGACGAGGCGCTGGCCCGCCGTGCACCGGAGCTGGAGGATGTGAAGGTCCGGGGAGGTATTAGCCTGTGGAAGCCGGCGATCTTCGACATCGAGGATCCGGTGCACCATATCATCTTCAACTCTCACCACATGAGCAGCGTGGAGCGCCATCATATCGCCAGCGGCGCCGGGTTCCACGAGCCCATGCGGTACTCCGAGCTGCCCCGGTACTACTACGACCACATCACGCCGCCGGACGTGGCCATGTTCCAGGTGGCCCCGATGGACAAGCACGGGTACTTCAACTTCGGACTGTCGGCTTCGCATGTGAAGGCGGTGTGCGAGATGGCCAAGGTGGTCATCGTGGAGGTCAACGAGAATATGCCCCGGTGCCTGGGCGGCTTTGACAACTGTATCCACGTCAGCGAGGTGGACATGATCGTGGAGGGGCGCAACGACCCCATGGGCATCCAGCCCAGCGGCACGGCTACGGAGGTGGACCGGGCGGTGGCGAAGCTGATCGTGGAGCAGATACCCGACGGGGCCTGTTTGCAGCTGGGCATCGGCGGTATGCCCAACACCGTGGGTGCTATGCTGTGCGAGTCCGACCTGAAGGATCTGGGCGTACACACGGAGATGTATGTGGACGCCTATGTGGATCTGGCTATGGCGGGGAAGGTCACGTGCATGAAGAAGAACATCGACCGGGGCCGGCAGGTGTTCGCCTTTGCCGCCGGTACCCAGAAGCTGTACGACTATCTGGACGACAACCCGGCGTGCATGGCCGCGCCCATCAGCTACACCAACGACATCCGTACCATCGCGGCCATCGACAACTTTGTCTCCATCAACAACGCGGTGGATGTGGACCTGTACGGGCAGGTGAACGGTGAGACGGCGGGCACCAAGCAGATCAGCGGCGCTGGCGGACAGCAGGACTTTGTGCTGGGTGCGTATCTGTCCAAGGGCGGTAAGAGCTTTATCTGTCTCAGCTCCACTCACGCAGACAAGGACGGCACGCTGCATTCCCGCATACGGCCTACCCTGCAGAACGGTTCCGTGGTGACGGATACCCGCGTGAACACCATGTACGTGGTGACGGAGTACGGCTGCGTGTGCCTGAAGGGACTGACGGTGTGGGAGCGCGCGGAGAAGCTGATCTCCATCGCGCACCCAGACTTCCGGGAGGAGCTGATCCGCGAGGCGGAGAAGCAGAAGATCTGGTATCCCCACAACAGAAGATAACGAATAACGAAAAAGAGCGCCGGGAGGCGCTCTTTTTGCATGAAAGAGGCGGTATCCGCGCAAGCTACGGCAAAAAGGAGGCGCGGATATGAGCAACGACGAAAACCGGGAAAAGAACGAGGAAAAAGCGGCGGTGCCGGTACAGCCGATCATCGACATGGGCAGCACTGTGGTGAAGAACAGCCGGGGGACGATACACTGCCTGACCATCGTGGGGCAGGTGGAGGGACACACGCTGCTGCCGGACAATCTGAAAAGTACAAAGTATGAGCACGTACTGCCGCTGCTGGCTGCGCTGGAGCAGAGCGAACAGGTGGACGGGGTGCTGCTGCTTCTGAACACCGTGGGCGGCGACATCGAGGCGGGACTGGCCATCGCGGAGCTGGCGGCGGGCATGACGAAGCCGGTGGTGACGCTGGTGCTGGGCGGCGGGCACTCCATCGGCGTACCGCTGGCGGTGTGCGGGAAGGAGACGTTCATCGCGCCCACGGCGTCCATGACGGTGCACCCGGTGCGGATGTCCGGGACGGTCATTGCCGCGCCGGAGACGTACAGGTATTTTGAACGCCTCCAGGAGCGCATTATTCAGTTCGTGGCGGCCAACAGCCGCGTGACCGCGGAACGGTTCCGGGAGCTGATGCTCTCCAGCGGCGACATGGCCAATGACGTGGGGACGGTGCTGTACGGCGAGCAGGCGGTGGCAGAGGGAATCATCGATCGGATCGGTACACTGGGCGATGCGCTGGAGGCACTGTACGGACAGATCGAACGGCGGCATGGATAGACATTGGCGGAGGGCGGGGGCTCTCCGCTTTTTTCATGCCGGCGCGTGGGTTTTTCTTGAAAAACGGGGACTTCCATAGTATACTATCTTAGTTAAGGTATGCCAAAGTATAAGAGGTGACGCAGTTGTACTTAAAAGCACTTGAGATACAGGGGTTCAAGAGTTTCCCCGACAAGACGGTATTGAATTTCGGCGAGGACATCACCGCTATCGTGGGACCAAACGGGTCCGGCAAGTCCAACATCTCCGACGCCATACGCTGGGTCATGGGCGAGCAGAACAGCCGCCAGCTCCGCGGCGCCAAGATGGAGGACGTGATCTTCGGCGGTACGGAGAAGCGGAACCAGATGGGCTTTGCCCAGGTGACGCTGGTCATCGACAACACCGAGCATATCTTCCCCACCCGGGAGGAGGCAGAGGTGGCCGTGACACGGCGGTATTACCGCAGCGGTGAGTCGGAGTACTATATCAATAAGCAGTCCGTGCGGCTGAAGGACGTGAACGAGCTGTTCATGGACACCGGTATGGGCCGGGAGGGCTATTCCATTATCGGACAGGGCAAGATCGACGAGATACTGTCTGTGAAAAGCGGCGAGCGCCGGGAGATCTTCGAGGAGGCCGCCGGTATCAGCAAATACCGGCACCGCAAGGAGGAGTCCGAGCGCAAGCTGGAGCGCACCGAGGAAAACCTGGTGCGTATCAACGACAAGATCGCCGAGCTGGAATTGCAGGTGGAGCCGCTGCGAGCACAGGCGGAGACGGCGAAGAAGTATCTGGTGCTGCGGGATGAGCTGCGGGTGCTGGAGATCTCCGTGTGGCTGGAGCAGCTGCAAAACCTGCGGACCGCCAAGCTGAAGCTGGAGAGCGATACGGCTCAGGCCAAGGAGGCCTGTGACCAGGCCCAGGCGGCGCTGGACGAGGCCTACGCCCAGGGAGAGCGTTTTACCGAGGAGATGCGGCAGAACGACGTGGCGGCTGACGCGCTGCGCGGTCAGGTGACCGAGGCGGAGTCCGCCGCCGGCGAGGAGTCTGCGGCCATCGCGGTGCTGCAGACCTCTGTGGAGCATAACAACGAGTCTCTGCGCCGGCTGGAACAGGAACTGACCAGCACAGACCAGCGGCGGGAGAATTTACAGGGACAGATCGACGGACAGCTGGCGCGTATCGCGGACATCGACCGCGACGCGGCGGTATTGGAGACGGCGCTGAGTGAGCTGCTCTCTCGGGCGCAGGCGCTGGCTGACAGCGCAAAGGGCGCGGCGGACGAGGCCGAGGCCCTGCGGGCGCAGGAGGCCATTGCTGTGGCCGAGGCCGCAGACGGGCGCGCCGCGCTGTCCGCCCTGCAGGCGGGCCTGGACGAGGCCGGACAGCGGCGGATTACGGTGCGGCAGGAGCTGTCCGAGGCACAGCGTAAGCTGGAGGAGAGCGAAAAGGACGCAAAGACCAATCGCCGGGCGCTGAACGATGCCAGGGAGGAGGCCCAGGCGGCGGAGAATATCATTCAGGGTCACAGCCTGCGAATGGACAGCCGCCGCCAGAAGGCGCAGAGCGCCCAGGACGCAAAACAGGAGCTGACCCGGCAGGTGAACGCCCAGGAGGACCGTATCCGTCTGCTGACGGAGATGGAGAAGGAGTACGAGGGCTTCAACAAGGCGGTAAAGACCGTGATGCAGGCGGCGGAGAAAAACACACTGCGGGGCATTCACGGGCCGGTGGCCGGACTGATGACCACAGAGCAGACCTATGCCGTGGCGCTGGAGACGGCACTGGGCACGGCGCTGCAGAACATTGTGGTGGAACGGGAGGAGGACGCCAAGGCGGCCATCCAGTTCCTGAAGCAGCGGGACGGCGGCCGCGCTACGTTCCTGCCGCTGACGGCCATCCGGGGCGACGAGCTGCGGGAGAACGCTGCGGGAGAGTATGGTTTTGTAGGCATCGCCAGCCGTCTGGTGCGGTACGACGCGCGATACGACCATATTTTTAAAAATCTGCTGGGCCGGACAGTGGTAGTGGAGGACCTGGACAGCGGTATCGCCATGGCGCGTAAGTTCCGCAATGCCTTCCGCATCGTGACGCTGGACGGACAGATCATCAACCGGGGCGGCTCCATGACCGGCGGCTCCGCCAGCCGATCCTCCGGCGTGCTGTCCCGGGCCAATGAGCTGGAACGGCTGAAGGCGGCACAGGGCGCCCTGCACGGTAAGCTGAACGAGGCCGCGCAGCAGGCCGAGGCGGCCCAGAGGGAGCTGCAGAAGGCTGAGTATGAATTGCAGGTGGCCAAGGACCAGCAGCGCAAGGCGGCGGACGAGGTGTTGACCTTACAGGGACGGCAGGACCACTATGACCTCCTGTTGGAGAGCCTGCGCCTGAGCTGCGAGACTATGGAGCAGGAGTTGTCCGGCCTGGACCGCCGGGAGACGGACGGCCGCGGGCGCATGGCCGGGATACAGGCGGGCATCACTGCGGCAGAGGACCGCGCGGCCGCGCTGCGGCAGGAGATGCGGGACAAGCTGGCTGGCCAGACCGATCTGACGGAGCAGACCAACCAACTGGCCCAGGCCGTCAGCGACAAGAAGGCCGATCAGGCGGCACTGAGCGCGGAGAAGGACAGCGTTCTGCGGAGCGTGGAGGACCTGCGGGGCTTGCAGGCGGATATGGTATCCGACCGCGCTGAGCGTGACCGTCGGGTGCAGGAGTACCGGCAGGCCAACGAGAAGGCGCTGGCCGATATGGCGGGCCATCAGGCGGCGCTGGAGGAGAAGAACGCCCGTGTGATACAGCTGCGGCAGCGGCTGGAGGATCTGGCCCAGGCCAAACTGGCGCTGGAGCAGCAGCGTGACCAGAACGGCCGCGACAGCCGTGCCTGCAACGATACGCTTTTGCAGACCATGCAGGCGTACAACAAATTGCAGCAGAAGCTGGAAAACAGCGGCATGGAGGAGAGCCAGATCCTGGAGAAGCTGTGGGAGCGCTACGAGCTGAGCCACAGCGACGCCATGGAGCAGCGCATCGAGCTGGAGAGCGTACCCAAGGCTACCCGGCGCATTGCCGAGCTGAACCGGGAGATCAAGGCGCTGGGTACGCCCAACATCGGCGCCATCGAGGAATTCGACCGGGTGAACACCCGATATACCTATCTGTCCGAACAGCGCAGCGATGTGGAGCAGGCCAAGGAGGAGCTGCTGGGCATTATCGACCAGATCACCCAGCAGATGACCAGCATTTTTGCCGAGCAGTTCCAGCTGCTGAACGAGAGCTTCCAGGAGACGTTTTTGGAGCTGTTCGGCGGCGGCAAGGCGCGGTTGGAGCTGGAGGACGAGAACGATATCCTCAACTGCGGCATCGAGATCAAGGTACAGCCCCCCGGCAAGCAGCTGAAGACCATCACGCTGCTGTCCGGCGGTGAGAAGGCCTTTGTGGCCATCGCGCTGTACTTCGCCATTCTGAAAGTACATCCCACGCCGTTCTGCGTGATGGACGAGATCGAGGCGGCGCTGGACGAGGCCAATGTGGTGCGCTACGCCCGGTATATGCGGCGGATCGCCGGAAAGACGCAGTTTATCGTCATCACTCACCGGCGGGGCACCATGGAGGAGGCGGACGTGCTGTATGGCGTGACCATGCAGGAAAAGGGCGTCAGCCGGATACTGACCATCAATCTCAACGATATGGCCAAGGAGCTGCATATCAAATAAGGAGGGCTTGTTATGGCAATGGGCTTATTTCAAATACTTAAGGAGGCGTTCACCGCCGTTCCCACCTTCGACGACCTGAACGACGAGTTCTACGACGGACTGGAGGAGGCGCTGATCCTGGCCGATGTAGGCGCTGATACCGCCGCTGATACCGTGGCCCAGCTGCGGAAGCGGGTGAAGGAACGCTTTATCGGCCGGATGGACGAGGTGAAGGACGCCCTGCGGGACATCCTGAAGAGCAAGCTGGAGGTGGGCGACAGCGCGTTGGTGCTGGAGGGCAAGCCCGCCGTGGTGCTGGTCATCGGCGTCAACGGCGTGGGCAAGACCACGTCTATCGGCAAGCTGGCCAAGCAGCTGAAGGATCAGGGCAAAAAGGTTCTGCTGTGCGCCGGCGATACGTTCCGTGCGGCGGCTGCCGACCAGCTGGAAATCTGGGCGGGCCGCGCCGGTGTGGATATCGTGCGGCAGCATGAGGGCGCGGATCCCGGCGCGGTACTGTTTGATGCTTTGCAGGCGGCCAAGGCACGGAGCGTGGACGTGGTGCTGTGCGACACCGCCGGACGGCTGCACAACAAACAGAACCTGATGAACGAGCTGGCCAAGCTGCGAAAGATCATCGACCGGGAATGCCCCAATTCCAACTGCGAGACGCTGCTGGTGCTGGACGCCACCACCGGACAGAACGGACTGATCCAGGCACGGACCTTCAAGGAGACGGCAGGGTTGACGGGTATTATCCTGACGAAGCTGGATGGTACCGCCAAGGGCGGCATCGTCATCGCCATCGCCCAGGAGCTGGGTGTGCCGGTAAAGTTTGTGGGTGTGGGCGAGGGCATCGACGACCTGAAGCCCTTTGACCCGACTGCTTTCGTGCAGGACATGATATAAGGAGGGCGCAGCATGACGAGAGCGGACGGACGGGCATTTGACCAGCTGCGCCCGGTGGAGATGACACCCGGCTTTACGAAATTCGCCGAGGGCAGCGTGCTGATCCGCTGCGGCGAGACGGTGGTGCTGTGCAACGCCTCGGTGGAGGAGAAGACGCCGCCCCATGTGGCGGAGGGCTGCGGCTGGGTGACGGCGGAGTATTCCATGCTGCCCCGGGCCAACCGGGAGCGCAGCCGCCGGGACGTGGACAAGCTGAAGCTGTCCGGCCGCAGTGCGGAGATACAGCGGCTCATCGGCCGCAGCCTGCGTGCGGCGGTGGATATGGCGGCCCTGGGGCCCCGGACCATCACCGTGGACTGCGACGTATTGCAGGGCGACGGCGGAACGCGGACGGCATCCGTGACCGGCGGGTTCGCGGCGCTGGCGCTGGCCTGTAAAAAGCTGGTGACCGACGGCGTGATCGAGAGGCTGCCGCTGCTGCACTATGTCACCGGTGTGTCGGCGGGTATCGTGGACGATGTTCCCCTGTTGGACCTGCAATACAGCGAGGACAGCCGGGCGCAGGTGGACCTGAACTGCATGATGACGGAGCAGGGACAGCTGATCGAGATACAGGGCACCGGCGAGGGGCGGCCCTTTACCGTGGCCGAGCAGCAGGCACTGGTGGCGCTGTGCGCCAAGGGGTGCGGCGAGCTGCTGGCGAAGCAGAAGGAGATACTGGGAGAGATACTATGAGATTTGTACTGGCATCCCACAACAAGGGAAAGCTGGCCGAGATGCAGGCCATTCTGGGCGAGCTGGGCGTGGAGGTGGTCATGCCCTCCGACGTGGGCGTGGACGTCGACGTGGAGGAGACGGGGACCACCTTCGCGGAGAACGCAGCGCTGAAGGCCAACGCCATCATGGCGGCCAGCGGCCTGCCGGCTATCGCGGATGACTCGGGACTGTGCGTGGACTGGCTTCAGGGCGCGCCGGGGGTGTATTCCGCCCGGTACGGCGGGCTGGACAGCGACCCGGAGCGCTGCCGGCTGCTGCTGAGCAATATGCGCGGCGCCACGAACCGGGCGGCGCATTTCCACACGGCCATCGTCTGCGCCTTCCCCAACGGGGACACGCTGACGGCGGAGGGGGACTGCGCCGGGACCATTGCCTTTGCGCCTATGGGCGACGGCGGGTTTGGGTACGATCCTGTGTTCTTCGTGCCGTCCCTGCGAAAGACCTTCGCCCAGCTGTCGGCAGAGGAGAAAAACGCCATTTCCCACCGGGGCAGTGCCCTGCGGGCCTTTGCCGCGGAACTGAAAACGTATTTGGAGAAGCAATGATATGGAACTGACAAGCAAGCAACGCGCACAGCTGCGTTCTCTGGCTACCAATCTGGACACCATCGTCCACGTGGGCAAGGACGGCATCGGCGACAATCTGGTCAAGCAGGTCAACGACGCGCTGGAGGCCCGGGAGCTCATCAAGGGCCGGGTGCTGGAGAATTCGCTGCTGACCGCCCGGGAGGCGGCGGAGGAACTGGCGGTGGCCGCCCGCTGCGAGGTGGTGCAGGTCATCGGCAGCAAGTTCGTGCTCTACCGGATGCAGCACGACAAGAGCAAGCGGAAGATCAAACTGGTCAAGGCGAAGAGAAGCGTATGAACATCGGTATTTACGGCGGCACCTTTGATCCGCCCCATATCGGCCATGTGACGGCGGCCAGGGCCGCCATGGAGGTCCTGGGGCTGGACAAGCTGGTGCTGGTCCCGGACGCGCAGCCGCCCCACAAGGCGCTGCCGGAGGGCGGCGCCGCGCCGCGGCAGCGGTACGACATGGCGGTGCTGGCCACAGCGGCGCTGGGGAAGCGGGCGGAGGTCAGCGACATGGAGCTGCGCCGCAGCGGCGTCAGCTATACCGCGGACACGCTGGCGGCGCTGCGGGAGCAGTATCCGGATGACACGCTGTATCTGCTGATGGGTTCGGATATGTTTCTGAGTCTGCACAACTGGCGCAGGCCGGAGGCGATCATGGCCATGGCCCACATCGCGCCCTTCAGCCGGGAGGCGGAGGACGAGTCCGCCGCCTTTGTCGCGCAGAGCGCGCGCCTGGAACGGGAGTTCGGCGCGCAGGTGACCGTGGTGCCCAATCCGCAGGTGGTGGAGCTTTCCTCCACCGAGGTCCGCGCTGCGCTGGCACAGGGCGGGGGAGAGGACCTGCTGCCGCCGCCGGTGTGGGGCTATATCCGGCGGGAGCACCTGTACGGTACCCATACGGACCTGACGCACCTGACGCCGGAGGAGCTGCGGCCCATCGCGCTGAGCTATCTCAAGCCCAAGCGGATGCCCCATGTGCTGGGCACGGAACAGGAGGCGGTGCGCCTAGCAGAGCGATACGGCGCGGACGTGACAAAGGCGCGTATCGCCGCGCTGCTGCACGACTGCACCAAAAAGCTGGATATGGACGAGCAGCTGGCGCTGTGCAAGAAGTATCACATTCCGCTGGACGAGCTGGAGCAGAAGACACTGAAGCTGCTGCACAGTAAGACCGGCGCGGCCATCGCACGGGATGTGTTTGCCGTGGACGACGATGTGTATAGCGCGATTCTGTACCACACCACCGGCAAGCCGGATATGACGCTGCTGGAGAAGATCATCTATCTGGCGGATTATATCGAGCCCACCCGGGACTTTCCCGGGGTGGAGGCGCTGCGAAGGACGGTATATGAGGACCTGGACCGGGGCCTGCTCATGGGTCTGACCATGACCATTGATGAGATGGAGGAGATGGGTAACCCCGTCCACCACATGACCCGCGACGCGCGGGACTATCTGATGAAAAGAGGGATATCATGAAAACACCGAAAGAACTGGCGCTGCTGGCTGCCCGTGCCCTGTCCGACAAGAAGGGCAAGGAGATCCGCGTGATGGAGATCGCCGAGCTGACCACGCTGGCGGACTATTTCGTTCTGGCCACCGGCGCCAGCAATACCCAGATCAACGCACTGGTGGACAATGTGGAAAAGCTGCTGGCGGAGGAGGCCGGTGAGCAGCCCCTGCACCGGGAGGGCTATCGCGGCGGCACGTGGGTCCTGCTGGACTACGGCTGCATCGCCATCCATGTGTTCAATCAAGAGGCCCGGGCCTTCTACGGCCTGGAGCGTCTGTGGCAGGACGGCAAGAGCGTGGACCTGAGCGGCGTCATCGACGAGCACGAATGAAGTGTTTTCGGCGGTTTTCCCGGAAAACGGGGTTGACATTCGGCAAAAATGCGCTAAAATAGACTTCGATATTGTCAGAAGCGATGAAGGGAAAAAGACAGAGATCATCCACCCGAAGAGAGCCGGCGTATGGTGCGAGCCGGCGGGGACGCTCTGTTGTACTGGTCCCGGAGCTTTCCGCCTGAACAGGGCGGGACGGGTGCGCGCCGTTACAGCGTCGTCTCTCGTAAGAAAGACACGGAGCGCCGCGGAGCGATCTGCGGCGGAAGCAGGGTGGTAACACGTCTATAACGTCCCTGGCTGCTGTAAGGCAGCCAGGGATTTTTATTTGCGGAAAACAAAATTCACATACAAGGAGAAGCGAGCATGAATTACGATTTTGCGGCCATTGAGAAGAAATGGCAAGCTAACTGGGAGAAGACAAAGCCCTATGCCGCCATTACCGGCGACAAACGGCCCAAGTTCTACGGGCTGATCGAGTTTCCGTATCCCTCCGGCCAGGGTCTGCACGTGGGGCATCCCCGCCCCTTTACGGCTATGGATATCGTCACCCGCAAAAAGCGGATGCAGGGCTATAATGTATTGTTCCCCATCGGCTTCGATGCTTTCGGTCTGCCCACGGAGAACTATGCCATCAAGAACCACATCCATCCTGCCATCGTCACGAAGAACAACATCGAGAATTTCACCAAGCAGCTGAAGATGCTGGGATACGGCTTTGACTGGGACCGCTGCGTGGACACCACCGACCCCAAGTACTACAAGTGGACCCAGTGGATATTCCTGCAGATGTTCAAGCACGGCTTGGCCTACAAGTCCACCATGCCCGTCAACTGGTGCACCAGCTGCAAGTGCGTGCTGGCCAACGAGGAAGTGGTCAACGGCGTGTGCGAGCGCTGCGGCAGCGAGGTCATCCGCAAGGAGAAGAGCCAGTGGATGCTGAAGATCACCGAGTATGCCCAGCGGCTGATCGACGATCTGGATGATGTGGACTATATTGAGCGCGTGAAGATCCAGCAGCGCAACTGGATCGGCCGTTCCACCGGCGCAGAGATCACCTTCGACACCAATGTGGGCGACCAGGTGACGGTCTATACCACTCGTGCCGACACCCTGTTCGGCACCACGTATATGGTCATCTCTCCCGAGCACCCGCTGCTGAAGAAGTGGCAGCCCCTCATTAAGAACTGGGATGCTGTGGCGGCCTATCAGGAGGAAGCGGCCCATAAGTCCGACTTTGAGCGCGGCGAGCTGAACAAGGAAAAAACCGGCGTGCGGCTGGAGGGTATCGAGGTCATGAACCCGGTGACCCACAAGCCCCTGCCCATGTTCGTCTCCGACTATGTCCTCATGGGCTACGGCACCGGCATCGTCATGGGCGTGCCCGGCCACGACCAGC